>Ga0182744_1004041_pt1 | contig 11195 bp, 10 predicted proteins | sample eDN3rd30CKraftMG_FD_128525 | JGI IMG/M metagenome (GOLD analysis project Ga0182744, IMG submission 128525) | Enriched Miracle-Growth compost microbial communities from Emeryville, California, USA - eDNA 3rd pass 30_C Kraft MG (version 2) (version 2) ...
CAGCACGAGCCCATGACCGGCATGCATATAAAGCCCTGGCGTTGAAGCCGCATGTCCCCTCGCTCGATGGTTGCGTGGTAGGTGTTCTTGATCCATTTTCGGGCGACCTGGCCGCAGACGATGAAATGCATGAGGCCCTCAATCAGCTGACAAGGGGGCTGGTGGGTGCGGGTAGCGCTATTAAGCACATTACAGGTCCATCGCTTGCCCGGTTCAGTGCATGCTCAAAGATAATCGTATATACCGAGGCTTATGGATACTTTGGGAATGCTATTAACGCAAGGCCCCAGGACTATGGCCAAAGAACACGGGAGCGGATAGGGCAGGGCTGTAATGTCGAGATGTTGGAGTATCTTCATGCGCGTGAAGAGCAACGGCTTTTAACGCATGAACTACAGGCCGCACTTGAGGATGTGGACGTGGCCATATGCTTGTCTAGTCTGCAGTTCCCTTGTCATATGGACAATTCCGAGTCGGTTCGTAAGACATACGACCTTCAGGCGCGCGTGCCCTTTAGCTTGACTGGCTTACCAGCAATCAGCGTCCCCGTTGGTATATCCTCTCAAGGGCTTCCGATCGGATTGCAGGTTGTGTCCGGGCATGCGCAGGACTTAAAGCTCGTAACGTTTGTACAGGGCATGGAGCAGGCGGGCCTTTGTGGTTATCAACCACCTGGATATCTTTCAAATATGGCTTGATGGGCCTTGCAGCCCCATTCCGCCGATTGACGTTGAAGACATTATCGGCGCACCAATTTCTTTCAATCTTGGCTGTGCTTTGCAGGTTACCCCTATGAACCCGCGACTGCCACTGTCCAAACTGTGTCCTAGCATCAGTGAGCGGAAATCAGGCTGGGCACAGGCCGTTGGGCCGGAATGCGTGATGCCGCAGGCCTGTCCTTTTCGGGCAGGCTATCCACCTCCAGGCGGTGCCAATGTCCCAAAGGCAATGGTCGCCCGCTTCGCTGTGGGCGCTATTTGCATATAGCTAAAGAACATAGCTGATATAGGCGTGAGAGCGTTATCACATTCCTGGGCATGAATCATACTTTCTCTCGGATCAACTGCATTGTTGCGGTGATCAGCAATCGTCAGGTGCCGCGCTGAATATGCTTGGCTGTGCCTTTGGCCGCAGGCTTTGCGGCGACGTACGGCTGGAACAGGGCTGATTTCGAAATGATTGCGGGAAATGCTTGTGACAAGAGAGCCTTCCCTGCCGTCTCAAAGACGTCTGGCCATCAGGGCAGTGCGATGAATTTATTAATAGCGGAGACATTATGAGCAAAATCCGAACAATGATTGGCATGCTGGCGGCGATGGCATACGCCTGCTCGTTTACATCACCGGCAGCGGCCCAGGAATTTCCATCCGGCAAGCCTGTTCACCTGGTTGTCGGGTATGTTCCAGGTGGAGCAACAGACGCTGCTGCACGAATAATTGCGGAGCAGCTATCGCAGAATCTTGGACAGGCGGTAATTGTTGAAAATCGCCCGGGTGCGGGTGGAGTTATAGCCGATCAGTATGTCGCCAAGGCCAAGCCGGACGGTACAACACTCTTGCTGTCGACCATGGGCTCGTTGTCGGTGGCTCCGCATCTTATGAATCTGACTTATGATCCGGCTAAAGATCTTGCCCCGGTGACTATGGCGGTTCAGTTTCCACTGGTCTTGATTACGCCCGCCAGCCTGAAACTGAATACCTTGCAGCAGTTTATAGATCTGGCAAAAAAGCAGGAGGGGCAACTAAATTTCGGGTCGCCTGGCGTGGGCTCGGCAAGCCACCTGGCGGGTGAAATGTTCAATCATCAGGCAGGCGTCGAGATTGTTCATGTGCCTTACAAGGGTGGCGGTCCCGTTATGGTTGACCTGCTATCGGCGCGTATTGCCGCTTATTACGCATCTCCCACGTCGGCAAAAACCCAGCTGGAGGCAGGAAAGGTAACTGCGCTGGCTACGACGGGGTTGCGAAGATCAGAGTTCTTACCTGATGTGCCGACAATTGCCGAGTCCGGCTATCCGGAATTCAATGCGATAAATTGGTATGCGATCGTCGCTCCGGGAAGTACGCCGGCGCCCATTCTGGAAGGATGGAACGAAGAAATCGTAAAGGTACTTAATTCACATGACGTTCGCGAGAAGCTGCGGCAGCAAGGCCTTTCCGCTTCGCCTGGCACACGGGAGGAACTTGGCCAGTTTATGGAGAAAGAATCAGCACGATGGGAAGAAGTCATCAAGGCTCGCCATATCACCCTCGGATGATTGGTACCAAAAGCACCATTTGGGCTGCCATCCGAAAAGGGCTCGCTGCCAAATACGTCGTATATCCATTGCGGCGGTGACATCCCTACAAGCGTCTGCAGCGGCTGGGAAACTTATACGCAAGGGCCCTTTACACAAGGGCCCTTTACGCGTCCTGAAGTTCTACTGGCCGCAGTAGCTCATGCCCTGCGGGATATCTGATATGCCAGGCAAGATATATGGCCGACGATTGTTCTTTGTGGCTCATGCTTCACCCATCAATGAGTCCAGCATCAAGTCTTCGATCACTTTTCTTACCAGCTCCGAAGTTACCTGCTCCTTCCATATCGCATAGAGATGCAGGTGGCCTGCGCTGTCGTCAAGATTCTTGAATACGATGCCAGGATATGTGGACCGGGAGTATGGTCTCGGTACTAGCGATATCCCCATACCCAAGCGGATCAGCTGAAAAATGGCCAGAGGTGTCCTCGCATGGTGAACCAGATCGGGCCGAAACCCTTTGGCCAGGCAGCATGCCATCTGTGCATCGTATAGAGAGGGCGAATGTTCTCTGGAAAAGCCGATCAGGCGGTAGCCTTCCAGCTGCGCAACACCGATTGAACGGGATTCCTGCAGCTCATGGCCTTCTGGCAGGACGAGAACGAAAGGCTCCGAATAGACAGGCAGCTTATTCAGCCCCGACACCGCTGGACATGAATGGATTATGCCGACATCCAGGCGCTCTTGCTGGATGGCCTCGACCTGATCACGCGAAGACATGTCATAAATACTCAATTCGACATCAGGAAAGCGGGTCGCAAGGCGGGCTTGGATAGTGGGGAGCAGATGGAACAGGGCTGACGTGACGAAACCTATTTTCAGGCTTCCTCCCTCATTCGCCGCTGCTTTTATTGTCGCCCCGACTGCGGCTCCCAAACCGGCCAGTAACCCCCTGCTTTCGTTCAGGAATACCTTTCCGGCCTCTGTCAAATGAACCTCCCGCCGACTCCGCTCCAAAAGCTGAACCCCCAAGTCGTCTTCCAAAGCCTTGATTTGTTGTGACAGGGGTGGCTGCGACATATGTAGTCTGGTGGCGGCCCTGCTGAAGCTCAGCTCTTCAGCCACTGCCACGAAGTAACGAAGGTGTCTGATTTCTATGTTCCGCATGATGAATTCCGCTTCAGTCAATACTCATTGAGTAGGGCCGCACAGCGTATGGATAGCCATTTTGATCTGTTATCTGCGAAACAAATAACTAGGGTATCGAAACGATATTGGACCGGCCTTCAGATGATATCTACATTATCTCCCATGAATACAAGAGTCCTGCTTATTGCGGCAGGACGAGCTTTTCAAATCTGGCGGAGATAGGAATGAAATCATCAAGGGTGGTACGCGGGGTGGCGTTAACGGTAGCTTTGGGACTTTCTTCATTGTCGGTGGCACAGGCTACAAACGATCCAGGCAGTTATCCTGAGCGGCCTATAACGGTTGTTGTTCCATACACGCCGGGAGGTTCTGTGGATACAGTGGCTCGCATCGTAACTGCACAATTGCAGAAGCAGCTGGGACAGCCCATTGTCATCGAAAACAAACCCGGCGCATCAGGAATGATCGGATCCGAACGTGTTGCGCGAGCAAAGGCTGATGGATATACGCTGTTATTGCACGCATCGAGCCAAGTATATCTTCCTATCGTGGATACGTACGCAAAGTACGACGCATTGAGAGATTTCACGCCCATAGCAAGGATAGGCACTGTGCCCTTGCTGGTTGTCACAAGGCCCGAAGCGCCGTTTAACTCTCTGAAGGAAATGCAGGCGTACGCGCGTGAACATAAAGACACTTTAACTTGGGCTACTTCAGGATATGGCACATCCAGTCATCTCACAGAGGAAATGCTGAATCGCGATCTAAAGTTGGGCATGCAGATTGTGGCATATCGTGGTGCAGCGCCCCAGTTGACCGATGTGATGGCAGGCCATGTTTCAGCGGCCGCCTCCCCAATGCCGGGTGTATATCCGTTCGTTTCTTCAGGGAAGCTGAAGGCTCTGGCGGTAACCAGCTTCTTGAGGGTTTCGAAGCTTCCTGACGTTCCGACAGTGGCAGAGAGCGGAGTTGAAGGCTTTGATTTCTCGTCATGGTACGGCGTGTGGGGACCTACTGGGCTGCCGAATGGCATTGCTGACAAACTTGCCAAAGAAATCATGAAAGCAGTTCATTCGCCGGCAGTGCAAGAGCAGTTCAGCGCCATGATGTTCGATGTGGTGGACAGTTCTCCGTCTGATTTGGCTGAGGTGCAAGAATCAGAGCATGAAAAAATTTCAGAACTCGCAAAAGAAGCGAACATCGCGATCAAATGATTTCCATATAAAGATCACCCATTATCAACCCGGATACTTAGCATGACCAATTCCTCCATTGAGCCAAGTGGCGTGACCCGCCGGCTCGTCCAGTATCGTCCGACCGCAGATACAGAAGTCCAGATCGAATATGCGGATCAGGGCGCCGGCCCCGTAATCTGTATTCTTCCCTCGCTGGCTCGTTCGGGCCGAGATTATGATGTCGTTGCGAATTTTCTTCAATCTTATGGGTTCAGGGTGCTTCGCCCGGAACCTCGGGGCATCGGCCAGAGCCATGGCAGGATGGAAGGCTTGACGCTGCATGATTTTGCGGCGGATGTTGCTGCGGTCCTGGATCAAGAAAAAACCGGCCCCATCGTGATCGTGGGACATGCCTGGGGAAGCCAGCCGGCACGAATGTTGGCGGCAGATCGTCCTGACTTGGTATGCGGCGTGGTCATGGCCGCCGCATCGGCAGGCAAGCTCCCTCCCGGATCGACTGAACAGCCATACGGCCGCTTGCGAGATGCGATAGATGGAGCCGGCAACTATGCATTATCCGAGGCTGAGCGCATTGACTGTCTGCAACGCGCCTTCTTCGCGCCAGGCCATGACCCAAGTGTCTGGCTAGAGGGCTGGAGCGCCGAGGCCCACGAAGCTCAAAGCCACGCGCGAAGAGTGACGCCTGTGGATGAATATTTCGCCGCAGGCAACCATGCGCCTATTCTGGATTTGCAAGCGGAGCATGATGCGGTTGTCGTGCCCAATGTGATGAAACCTTATCTTGGAGATAGGGTGACCGTGCAAGTCATTCGCGATGCGGGCCATGCAATGGCGCCCGAACAGCCTCAGGCTATGGCGGACGCCATTGCACATTTTGCCCGCAAGACATATGGCAACCTGGCTGATTAGCGGATAGTTTCGACGGCTAAATATCGTTTGGGCTATTCGTGCGGCGGGGCTACACAGCCCCGCCGTTGCTTTCTGGCAGACCGCTTTCAACGACATTGATACTGCTATGGCGGGCGCCAATTTTTGGCGCTCCGGACGAGTTATCAAGAACGTTGCACTTTTCAGGCAGAATCAAAACGATACAGAGATTGGGGATTGCGCACCAGAAGTTTGTGCAGCAGCTCTTCGCTTGGCGCAATTTCTGACAAGGCATCCACAAGAACACCGTCATCGGGAATATGCGTGTGATTCGGATGCGGCCAGTCTGTCCCCCACACAACACGATCAGAGAAACGTTCAACCAGGGCTCGGGCCAGCACGACTCCCCGCCGATAACGCTCCGTTAATTCTGCATGAGCGTCTACACGATCAATACCGCTGACTTTGACATAAAAGTTCTCGTCATCAAGCAGCTTCATCAATGCCTGGAAATCCTCATGCTCGGCGCCGAGCCGTGCATCGACGCGCCCCATATGGTCAATCACCACCGGTACCGCGCTTCTCTTGAGTTCAGCGCCCAGCTCGTGGACCAGGCTGCTTTCAAAATGAACCTGAAGATGCATGCCTACATCTGCCAGTTTCGGCGTTAATGCAAGCACTGACCTGATATCTGCTCCGGCATCTATATGGCGCATGAAGTTGAAGCGAACGCCGCGAAAGCCGGCATCAGCCAAACGCCTCAACTCCTGCTGCGAGACACTGGGTCTTACCAAGGCGACGCCAAGGTAGCGTCCGCCCCCATGAGCAATCGCATCTTCGACTGCATTATTGTCGTAGCCATGGGTAATGGACTGGACAATTACGCAGCGTTCTATCCCTAGTTGGCTGTGCAGGGCATACAGCGCTTCCTTCGGAGCGTCCCTCGGGGTGGACTTGCGCTCGTGAGCATAAGGGAACTTTGGCCGTGGTCCAAAGACATGCACGTGGCTGTCGCAGGCTAGCGGCGGGAGCTCAAGCGCCGGTATGGACGGGGTCGGTAGGTAGGTTTGTATTTCCTGGACCAATGTATTCATCGCTGTCTCTTTCATGCATGAGAAATATTCAGGGCGACCAAAAAGCGAGACACCATGTTGTATGCGGCCACAGTGGCTACCAGCTCTACCGTGCCGGTTATACCGAATATCCTCTTGATTTCTTCCATCAAGGCCGCGGGCACAACAACATCACGCGTCATGTGGTCCGTCAGCGTGATGATCAGAAGTTCTAAAGAGGTATACCCGTCTTGAGGCGCTTGCTCACGCAGGCCGTAGATTTTCTTCTCTGTGAGACCTGCATTTTGCGCATGGGGCACGTGAGCATCAAACTCAAATTCAGCCTGATTCAATACCGCCACGCGCAGGATAACCATTTCACGAACTGCGGCGTCCAAACCTGTACGGTTTCGTACAGCGGTCAGCATCGCCTTCCAGCCTTCGGTGATCGGCAGGCTGTTCAGCAGGGCTTGATACAACAGGGAGATACGCCCACGCTCGGCAAGAATTCTGGCCTCAATATTGGCCAGCTCTGGGTTGGTTCCCGGTGCGACCAGCGGTATGCGGATATGATTAGTGCTCATTATTCTGGCCTGACATCGTTCATTTTGATCAGTTCGCCCCATTTGGCCGTGTCCGCGTCCAGTGTCTGCTGCATTTCCTGTGGGGTAGATGCATGTGGCTCAGTTCCCGCTTGAGCCAAACGTTTCATGACTGTTTCATTTCCCATGGCTTTTCGAACCGCCAGGTTCAAGCTTTCAACTGTTTCGTCAGGAGTCTTGGCGGATACAAACAATCCATACCAGTTATTCGAATCGACTGATGCCAGACCCTGCTCCTCAAAAGTCGGTACATCGAGCAGCGCAGGATGACGCTTCGCTGCGGCAATACCTAAAGGCTTCAACCGTCCCGCCTTGATTTGCGGAAGCACAGCCGCTACGTCGGCGAACACGCCAGCAACCTGTCCACCGATCACATCGGAAATTGCCTGCGCCATCCCTCGATAGGGAACGTGCAGGAAATCGACTTTCGATGCCTGCTTTAATTGCAGCATCGCCAGATGGGGTATGCCTCCTACGCCTGACGAGGCAATTGCCGGGGGCTCTTTTTCATTCCTGGAATACCCAATAAATTCGGCCACATTATGGGCGGGCAGGTCGGCATTGATCACCAGGACTTCCTCATTGTTCGCAATCATGGATACTGGCCGAAAATCCTGGTCCATGTCATAAGGTAAATCCTGGAATAGCGATGGGTTGATCGCCGCTGTGCCTACACTGGAAAGCCATATCGTGTTGCCGTCAGGTTTGGAGCGCAGCACTTCCTGAGCGCCCAGAAAGCCGTTTGCGCCCGGCTTGTTGTCGACTATTACCGTTCTGTTCAGTTCTTTGCCGAGCTGCTCCGCAAAGATTCGCGCAACCATATCAACGGGACCGCCGGCACTGAAGGAAACGACGATACGAACGGGGCGCTGATTGGCTTGCGATGCCACAGGCGTGACAGCCAGCGTCGACACCACCATGAGGCCTAAAAAAGATCTTCTGTTCATCGTTGTCTCCTATACTCAATCGCAGCGTGCTGTCATGCCGCCATCAACCACGATTTCCGTCCCGGTGACGAACCGGGCATCCTCGCTCGCCAGATATAGCGCGGCGCTGGCCGTATCTCGGCCATCTCCCATAAAGCCCAGCGGAATGCGTCTTACGCGCGATGCAAGCAACCCTTCCACGTCGCCTCCCGTGCGTTGCCTTGCCAGCCTGGCCTCGACCATCGGCGTATGGAGTTGCCCAGGGACGACCGTGTTCACGCGAATGCCATCCGGGGCATGTTGGACAGCGACGACGCGTGATAGCTGAATCACCCCTGCCTTGCTGGCTGCGTAGGCTACCTGGGCACTGCCTGTCCAGCGCAAGCCGGATGTGGAAGCCACATTGACGATGGCGCCGTGCTTGCGCTCAACCATGTGGGGAAGGACATATTTGCATGTAAGAAAAACGCTCTTCAGATTAACGTCGATTTGAGTGTCCCACGCCTCTTCGCTTAACTGGATTGGCCCGCCCGCCGCCGAACCGCCGACATTATTGATCAATATGTCCGGCGCTCCATAAGTCCGCAAGCATGTCTCGACCATAGCCTGCACGCTTGCAGCGTCAGTCACATCGCAAATGCAGGTGGAGATTGATGTGGCAGCCGGGCCGGCCAATGATATTGTTTCATCAAGCCGCTCCTGATCACGATCGACGGCCAGGACCTTTGCTCCCTCTTCAGCGAGCCGAACCGCCATCGCTCGCCCGTTTCCCCAGCCAGCCCCTACACATCCAGCACCCGTGACTATGGCTACCCTGGATTCGAACCGTTTCATACACTTTCCTCTTCTCTTCAAGTAGTGAAATAGCCACTGTCGGCTGTGGCAACGCAGACAGTTTGCGTTCTGGAAAGATAACGGTAAACTGGATGGCCTCTATATCAGATATGCATGTTAGCTATGGATTTGCGCCAGCTTGAATACTTTGTGGCGGCGGTCGAGCATCGAAGCATCAGTCGAGCGGCTGCGGTGCTTAACCTGGCACAGCCCAGCGTAAGTCGTCAGATTTCACTGCTGGAAGAAGAGCTTGGGCAACGGCTGATGGAACGCACAGGCAGGGGGGTGACGCTTACCAGGGCAGGCGAGATGCTGCTGTCGCATGCGCGAGTCATGCTCAATTCCGCAAGCCAGGCCATATCTGATCTCAAAGGAATGCATGCGGAGGCAGTAGGCAACGTGGTGGTGGGGTTGCCGAACCGCGTGGCGGCCCGCTTGGCCGCCCCGCTGATAAGTGAATTCCGGCGTCGCCTTCCGCATGCGCTGCTGTCTGTCGTTGAAGGTTTGAGCTTGTCATTGCGGGATGGCATGATTGCCGGTCGCATAGATCTGGGGTTGTTATTCGATCCAGCGCCCACGCCGCTGTTGACGTATGAGCCTCTGATGCGTGAATCGATGATGCTGGTCGCTCCCAAAGACTACAAGCTCCCCGAACTGATCAGCTTGAAGAAACTGGCTGATTTCCCTTTGATATTGCCGGGTACACATAACCCGATCCGCAATCTGGTGGATGCAGCCCTGATCCCACGCAAGATAAAATTGAATGTGGTGGCTGAAGTGGGTGCGGTCCAGACCGCCTTGTCCGTTGTCGAACAAGGTATCGCCTGTTCCATCTTGCCCGACAGCAGCCGTTATTTGAGCAGCCTTGCAAGCATCCAGTGGGTTCCCATCGGCCCTCCCATTCGTAATCTCCTGACGCTTGCGATGCCCAGGGCGCGCCCCACCAATCGGCTCATGATTGAAACTGCCAGGCTCCTGCGCGAGCTGGATTTCCGTACCGTGAGCTGAAAAGCCGCAAGTTCAGATAGGAGATGCGGCGAGTTCTTCAGCAGGACAGCGCCAGGGGAAAGGCTCGTGGCATTCCCCATTACAGTGCGCAGGCTGTGTGTCAGAACCGATACCTGAGGTTGGCGAATATTCTGCGTGGTTCGCCATACGGAGTGTAGTACAGGCTGTCGACCGTCGCGTAGTAGCGCCGGTCAAACAGGTTGTCCACCACAAATGTCACGTCTGCCTGCGAGCTGATCTGATATTTGGCCGTCAGGCCGACCAGCGCGAGCCCGCCTCGATGTATGTCATAGTTCGAGCCTTTGTTGTCCAGGGCGCTGAATACGCGAAGGTTGCCGCCCACTGTCCAGCTCGTATCAGCAAGCCTGTAGCTGGTTGCCAGGCGCAGGCTGTGGCGGGGAAGCGAAGCCATGTAGCGCTCGCCCTTCTGGCCGCCTGCCGCATACTTGCTGGCTACAAAGGTATAGCCCGCGGCCACATTCCAGCCAGGAAGAATTTCTCCGCTGAGGCTCAGGTCTGCGCCCTGGCTCACCACTTTGTCGGCGGCCACATAGCAGGTTCCGCCACATGCATTGCCCGGATCAGGCGGTACGGAATCATCCGCCCTGGCCAGGTTGGTCTGTTCCAGACGGAATAGCGCCACGGAGGCATTCAGTGCGCCATCGAGCAGTTCCCCTTTCAGGCCGATCTCGTAATTGGCGCCGACCACTGGCTTGAGCGTGTCGCCATTGGCGCTCTTTGCGGTTTGAGGGTTGAAAATATCAGAATAGCTGGCATACGCCGAGAACTGTTTGTTGATGTCATAGACCAGCCCCGCGTAAGGCGAGACGACATCATTCTCTTTCTGCGTCGTCACACCCGTGAGCAGGTCGCGCCGCTTGTAGGTGCTGACACGGGTACCGGCAATCAGTTTCAGCGAATCCGATAGGTTGAACCGGCCGACAGCGAAGGCGCCATACTGCTCGGTCTTTCCTTCGGAATTGAATGGTGTTCCTGACACCGGTTCCGGCAATGCTTCAGGATCAAAGCTGTAAACGTTGATCAGCGTAGGCACGTTTCCCGTATTCAGGCTGCTTTCCTTCACTGTGGATCCATTGACGCCGAATACAAGCTCATGCCGGCGGCCCAACAGTGTAACGGGCCCGGATGCGTAGACATCGAAAGCATTTGAATCGAAGTTTCTGCGCAGAGACTTGTATTGATAGAGCGATAGGCCGTCGCCGGTGGCGATATCCAGGTTGCCCCAGGCCCAGCTGCCTTTCAGGTCTTTTACATCCGTTTCATTGCGGCTGTACGTGGCTTTCAGAATCCAGTCCGCAGGAAGC
>Ga0182744_1004045_pt1 | contig 11191 bp, 11 predicted proteins | sample eDN3rd30CKraftMG_FD_128525 | JGI IMG/M metagenome (GOLD analysis project Ga0182744, IMG submission 128525) | Enriched Miracle-Growth compost microbial communities from Emeryville, California, USA - eDNA 3rd pass 30_C Kraft MG (version 2) (version 2) ...
GAGGCCGTCGTCACCGGCAAGAAGAGCGCCGCCGAGACGATGCCGGCGATGGCTGCCGACGTTCAAAAGCTGCTGGAGTGACGATGACCCAACTGCCCGAAAACAAAATGCCGGAACAGAGCCCCTATCAGGGGCTCGCCAGCGGCTACGACCGCGCCAGACCGGCCTATCCCGACGCGGCGCTGGCGCTCCTGCCGGTGCGTCACGGCGATCTTGTTGCCGATATCGGTGCCGGAACCGGAATCTTCAGCCGGCAGATGGCGTGCAGCTTCCCTGCCGCGCGCATCGTCGGTGTCGAGCCCGGCCCCGACATGCGCCAGCGCGCCCAGGATGCATCGCGTCACCTGTGCAATCTCTCCTTCGTGACGGGCGCGGCGGAGGCGCTGCCCCTGCCGGCCGGCAGCTTCGCGCTTGTCACGGCGGCGACGGCGGCGCATTGGTTCGACCGGCCACGCTTCTATCCGGAGGCGTTCCGTTGCCTTGCTCCAGGCGGCATGCTGGCGATCGTCCAGAACAAGCGGCGCTGGTGGGACAGCGCCTTCCTCGCAGGCTATGAGGACCTGCACGAGGAAACGGTGCCCGGCTACCGGCGCGGCACCTTTCCGGCCGGCGATGGCGGCTACGCGCCGATGGATGCCGCAGCGGAACTCGCAACGTGCGCCGACGCGGCGGATGTCCGCGAGCACGCAATCGCCTGGACGCAGACCATGAATCGTCCGGATTTCGTGACCTTCAGTCTGTCCTCGAGCATCACGCAGAAAGCCGTGAAGCGGTGCGGCGAGACGGCCTATCTCGCACGATTGGAGCACCTCCTGGAGCGCCACGGCGATGCCTTCGGACAGGTCGACGTGCCCTATGTCACGACGGTGGTGACGGCCGTGAAGGCCGCAACGTCGGCCTGACATTTCCCGAAACGACAAGAGAACTATCATGACCGCATCTGACAGCTTTCGCCTCGTGCAGATATCCGACGTCCACCTGAGCCACCGCCGGCCTTTCTTCCATCACAACTGGGAACTGCTCGTCGAGCTCCTGTCGCGCGAGCCCTGCGACCTCATTCTCTGCACCGGCGACATGACGATCGACGGCTCGGACTTCGAGGACGAACTCGGCTTCGCCGCCGCGCAGTTTCGCCGGATCGGCCGGGAGATTCTGTTTCTCCCGGGCAATCACGACATAGGCAACAGCCTGCCCGATGTGCGTGGCGGCGAGACCGTCATCACGGTCGAACGGCGCGAGGCCTTTCTGCGGCACTTCGGAGCAGATTTCTGGAGCCGGGAGGTCGGTCCCCACTGGCGCCTTCTCGCGCTGAACTCGATGCTGTTCGGCAGCGGCCTCGCCGCCGAGGCGGAACAGGACGAACTCATCCGTTCCGTGGCCGGCCTCCGCGACGGGCGTCGCCTTCTGGTCGCCCAGCACAAGCCCCTCTACATGGCCGATGCCGGCGAGACCAGGCCGACACAGGGGACGCTCTATCCGCAGCATCGGTCGCACTTGCGTGATCTGCTCGCACCGGCCGGTGAGGTCACGCTGCTGTCGGGACATATCCACGATTACAAGACGGCCGCCTGGGGCGATCTCGCGCAGATATGGGCGCCCTCGACCGCCTTCGTGATCGACGGCGACGGCGTGCTTTATCCGCGTTACGGCATCCGGCGCGTCGGCTATCTCCGCCACGACCTCGGCCGGGAGACCCTGAGCCACGAGTTCGTCGAACCCGACAGTTTTCTCAACATCGACGTGGGCAACTGGATGCGCGCGCCAGCCGGCTTCCACGTCCGCTATGCAACCGAACCTCTGCGTGGGCTCGCGTTGACTGCGTCCGTGCCAGACACTTCAAGCCGTTGGCAGGATGCCGGTACGCCGGCGGTCTGATCGGCCCCTCACTGAAAGGGAAAGCCATCCCAGGCAGACTATGAGAAGCCTTTGCTCAGCAGCCGCCGGTTTATATGTTAGCTTCCAAGTCTGGACCTTGGCAGACTGCTTTCCGGTCGGAAACAAGACAATAACCCCGGCCGTTTTGAGGAGGAAGACATGCTCAGATCGGCCGTTTCCGGCGCGCTCGCACTATTGGCTGCCACCTTTGCGACGGCGTCCGCCGCGCAGGACAAATATCCGTCGAAAGAAATACATTTCATCTGCTCCTTTCCGCCGGGCAGCGGCGCCGACATCATGGTTCGGTTCTTTGCGGACAAGATCAGCAGGAAGACCGGAAACGTCATCGTCGTGGAAAACCGGCCGGGCGGAGGCGGCATGCTCGCGCTGACGACGACGGCGCGCGCCGCTCCCGATGGTCACACGATCCTTGTCTCCGGCGGCACGGCAGCCGCGATCAATGCCAATCTGCTGAAGGCGCCACCCATCGATGTCGGCAAGGAAATCAGGGCCGTTGCCACGGTCAACAAGATACCGTTCGTCGTCGCGGTCGACGCAAAGTCGCCGTATAAGTCGCTCCCGGAATTGACGGAGGCGCTGCGCAAGAAAGGCAACAAGGCGAGCTACGCCTTTTCGAACCCCTTCTCGAAGGTGATTGCGGAATCCTATAAAACCGCGGCCGGCCTGCAGACCGTCGATGTTTCCTACAAGAACGCCAGCGATTCGCTCAATGATCTGGCCAGCGGTTCGATCGACTTCGCCGTTTATGATCCGACCATGGCTCTTGCCCAGCAAAAGCAGGGAAGACTTCGCCTTCTCGCGGTGACCTCCGGCGAGCGTTTCCGGCCGACCGGAGATATTCCGACATTCAAGGAGCAGGGCATCGATCTCGACCTGCTCGGATGGTGGGCGGCCATGGTGCCGGCGAAGACGCCGGATCGTATCGCCCAGACGATCAATCACTGGTTCGCCGACGCCCTCGCCGATCCCGAGACCGTTGCGTTCCTGATCAGAAGCGGTGCCGACGTCCTGGTGATGTCGCCGGACGAGGCCAATTCCTATCTTCGGGAAGATATCAAGACGTGGGCGCGATTGGTCGAGATGGCGCATATCGAAAAGCAGTAGCAGGACTGCCTTGCCCGGCGGGGCTGAGCCGGCACCGGGCCGCTGGCCTTGCAGGCAGCCCGATCAGCCTCTGCTGTCGCGGTACGGGTACTCGCCCGACTCCGGGCGCGGCGGAACGTCGAGGTCCGGGACCGCGGGCTCGAAGCCGAAGGCCGTGTGCGCCTGCCGCTCGAAGAAGGTATTGACGCGCCGGAGGATGCGCCAGCCCTCGCCGGTGCGGCGGTAGGAGACGTCGTAGCACCCGGTCGCCTCCGTCTGGGTCGGGCGGCCGTGGGCGTCGATCGACTTGCCGCGATGCTGGACGAGAATGCGCGAGGTGGCGCTATCCCCGTCGATGGTGAAATGCGGCAGGTGCAGCATGTGCACGCAGCTCACGCGGCCTGTCTCGCAGAATCTGGTCAGGTTCGCGCGTCCCTGAACGAAGTTCGGCTCCCCCATTCCGGCCCGCTGCCGGCCCGAATAGACGCCGTCCTCGGTGAACAGGCTTGCCCACCCCTGTCCGTCGCCGCGGTCGAAGAAGTAGGCGTAGGCCCCCTCCAGCCGCAGAAGCTCCAACTGGTCCTCGATTCGTTTCAGGCGCTGCTCCAGGTTGTGTATATCTGACATGGTTCCTCCCATTTGGTCCTGGTTCGTGGTCAAGGGGCGTCTTGTCGACAAGCCGGCTCAGGGTTGAATTTATGGGGTAGACCTGTCAACCGGAGAGCATGCAAAGCGACAATAGCGAGCCGTCTTTCACGGCTGCAAACATCCTTTCTCGTCTCGGGGCAGTAGCTGTTTCCGGCGGCCTGCATATCGTGCTGCTGGCCTGTGTGGTCGGCGCATTTGCAGGTGTCGCCGTGACGATACTGTCGAATCTTTCCTTCCTGCTGCACCGGCATCTCTTTTCGCTTCCCATCGACGTCAGGCTGTCCGGCCTGCCGGATCTGTCAGATCCGCTCGATGCCCTGGTGCCCGTTGCGGGAGGATTGCTGATGGGACTCAGCATCTGGCTGCTGCGACGCTTCCGCAACCGGAGCCTAGTCGATCCGATCGAGGCCAACGCCTTGTTCGGCGGGCGGCTGTCGATTGCCGACACCCTGATCGTGGCCGGCCAGACGATTGTGTCCAACGGATTCGGTGCATCGGTGGGCCTGGAGGCAGCGTATACCCAAACCGGGGCGGGCTTCGCGTCCCGTCTCGCCCGCGCAGTCAATCTGCGTCGCAACGACGTCCGCACGCTCGTTGGCTGTGGTGCCGCCGGCGCCATAGCCGCCGCGTTCGGCGCGCCGCTGACGGGCGCCTTCTATGGCTTCGAACTCATCATCGGCATCTATTCGATTGCCAATGTGGCGCCGGTGATAGCCGCGGCCGTCTCCGCATCGCTGATGGCGACCCAGCTCGGCGCGGAGCAGTTCCCGATCGAGATCGGCTTTGTGCCCCAGTTGACCCCGGAATTGTACCTCCCTTTCATTCTGCTGGGGATCGTCGCGGGACTGGTCTCGGTCGCCATCATGCAACTCGTGACGCTCGTCGAGCGCGGCTTCATCTGGACCAGGACCCGCTCGGCATTCCGGCCGGTGCTGGGAGGGGCTGCGATCGGCGGCCTCGCGCTGCTGTCCCCGCAGGTGCTGTCGAGCGGGCATGGCGCCATGCACCTCTTCCTCACGAGCCACATTGCCTTCGGCGCGGTCGCGCTGGTTTTTGCTTTGAAGCTGCTTGCTTCCGCCATCTCCCTCGGCTCGGGTTTTCGAGGCGGCCTGTTCTTCGCGTCCCTGTTTCTCGGCGTCCTGCTCGGCAATATGTTCGCGACGCTTTTCAGCATGGCCGTCCCCGGGCTGCCTCTGCACACGACCATGTCGGCGGTCGTCGGGATGACCTCGCTCGCGGTTGGAATCGTGGGCGGTCCGTTGACGATGACTTTTCTGGCGCTTGAGGCCACGCGGGATCTTGCGATCACCAGTGTCGTGCTGGCGGCCGCAATCGCATCCAGCATGGTGGTCAAGTCGATCTTCGGGTACTCGTTCTCCACGTGGCGCTTTCATTTGCGCGGCGAAACCATACGCGGCGCCAACGATATCGGCTGGATGCGCAACCTGACGGTGAGATCCATGATGCGCACCGATATCCGCACGGTGCCGGTCTCGACGACCCTCGGCGAGTTTCGCAAGCAGTTCCCTTTGGGGGCTGCCCAGCGCGTGATCGCGGTCGACGGAAACGGCGACTACGCCGGGATGATCTTCGTGCCGGATGCGCACACGGAGTCGTCCAGCGAGGGCAATCCGACCATCGGCGCGCTCTTGCGCAACAAGAACACGGTTTTGATCCCCGCCATGAACGTCAAGGCCGCTGCGGCAATCTTCGACAAGGAAAAGGCAGAAGAGCTTCCTGTCGTCGAAGGATTGAAATCCCGTAAAGTCGTGGGACTGCTGACCGAAGCTCATCTCATCCGCCGCTACTCCGAGGAACTCGAAAAGGCGCATCGCGACCTCTCCGGCAGCGACTGAGTGTTTGCAGCCTTGTGCGAAAGGCGGACGCCGTATCTCGTAACGGACCGTTTCAGCGGGCGTCCCGCGTCTCCGGCACATGGCGGATGAGCAGGAAAGCCACCGTGGCCGCCGACGCCGCGGTGAACAGGAATGATGAGCCGTAATTCACCTGATCGGCAAGCAGGGCGAAGATGATCGGGCTGAGGCTGGCGCCGCCCTGGCCGGTGAAGCGCCACAGGCCGAGAAACGTGCCGCGCGCCTGCGCCGGCGCGACATCCGCACCGACGGTTTGCACCGAGCCGCCCGTCAACGCCTGCAGGCCCACGCCGATGAAGAACAGCACGACGTACCAGCCAAGCGGCAGTTGCAGAAAGGCCGAGACCGCAAGCGCGGTCATCGAACATGCGACGCCGACGAAGCCCGGCACCATGGTTCGCTTGCGCCCGAAGCGGTCCATCATCCAGCCGGCGATGAAGCCGATCGGCCACGACAGCAATGCCGCGCCGGTGGCGAGATAGCCGATCTGGGCCGGCCCGAGATGATATTGAAATGCGGCATAGAGGTGCAGAAGATCCGCCTGCACGGGCCCCCGCGTCAGCCCGGCGAAGAAGGTTACACCGAAATAGACGAGACGCGGCAGAATGATCTCGCGTAGCGACATGGTTCGACGCGCGCGCGGCGCACGTGCCTCCTTGCCGGCTGTACTTTTACGGTCGCCATTTCTGGCGCCGAGCGAAGCGGTCAGCAGGGCCACCAGGGCAAGCGCGGCGTAGGCGAAGAATGGCGCCCTCGTACCCCATTCGCTGGCGATGAACCCGCCCAGAACGGGCCCCGCGAGCTTGCCGGTATTGTCCATGCCGAACATCCAGCTCACCAGGCGCCCGCGCTGGGCGGTGGTGGCGTCCTGCGAAATCGAGGCGAGGCGGCCCATCACCCACATCTGGGCGGCGAAACCGTTGAAGAAGCGCAGAGCGATCAGTTGCGGAAACGTATGGGAAAAAGCGACGAGCAGTGCCGTCACAGCGGTCAGCAAAGGGCCGCCGATCATGACCGACCGGCGGCCGAACCGGTCGATCAGCCAGCCGGAGGGAATCGTCGCGGCCACATTGCCGATCAGGAATGCGGTGACGACGCCGCTGGCGACGCCGAAACTGACGTCGAAGGATTTGGCGAGCGTGGGGATGGCGGGCAGGGCGATGCCCGTGCCAAGCGCCAGGATCAGCGCCGGCAGATAGGTCGACCACACCGCCTGCCAGGAAACCGCTGCGCCGCCGCTCACCGGGGCCGCGCCATTCGTCAATCGCGTATCGACCTCGTTCATCCTCCCTCGGGCGCTTGTAAGATTGCTGCCTGTGCGCCCATGGCGGGCGCGTCTTGCCCCGCTGCTTATAGCCGCGCGCCAGGGCAGGCAAACGCGTTAAGCCCTTTTGCCGCGATCGTGATTGCAGCCCCCGGTTGCGTTGGTTGCATAGCCTGCAGGGAGCGCGGAAGAAAGTGGATCGCGGGGATCAGCCTAGCCCTCGACAATCAGGAGGCTCGGGCTGCGGGGGGCGGCTATTCTAACCGAGCCGATCCAACTGCATTCCATGTCAGCTCTTGCTGTCGCTCCGGCTTATGGCGACAAAACGCTCCAGCACGATATCGACGCGCCCTTCCGGCCCCTTGATGTTGCCAGTCAGAAAATGATCAAAATCATCATCTTTCAGCAGAGTCCGGAACTGTTCCGCAATATAGCTGCGGACATCTTCGTCCGCCGCACGAATTTCATCGACGAGTTCTTCCCGGCCATCGACCACGAGGAGAATGTCCTCCATATCTCGGCTTCCCAGGAGGTCATTTTTACCGCGGCCAAGATAAGCTTCAAGCTTGGTTGCCACAAACAATTCTGGTGCGAGACGTCTGATGCTCAACTCGGCAGTCAGAGAATAAGTGAGCGACGTTTCAATGCCTTTGGCATACCAGCGATTGCTAAAACCGAGAATGTTTTCATCGTCAGGCATGAAATCGACTTTGAGAGTGCCAAGCCGCATTCGACAAATCACATCGTCTTCTGGAGACTCCGCAAATCCTTTTTGCCGCAATTGCTCTTGGAGTTGCACCCATTGCGCATGGCCGACAAGATCAACGATCAAATCCACGTCATCGGTTGTTCGAACGCCTTCCAGTGTGATCTCATCGGTAATGAAAAGAGCTGTCGTACATCCACCGACGAAAACCAATCGCTCGCGGAGATCGTCGCCTAGCGCTTTGGCAACCGTTTCCAACATAAAGAGCAGTTGGTCCTTGACGAGTCTCATTTCTTCAAGAGTCTTTCTGAAATGCGTTCAACCGCCAGCCCGGTCTCTCTCTGATTTCCGAGCCTGATCGCATCGACGAGTGCCAGATATTCATACAGGCAAGCATCTTTTACAGCCGCTTCCGGTACACTCTTGAATAGAGGCTCTACCGATTGCCCCATATTGCTTCCTTTAGCGAACGGCCAGACGTAAATATATTCACCTGCGCTAATCAGCAGGTTCTTCAAGGGGGGAGCCGCAAAGGCCGTGGGAACACCCCGTGTCATGGCGCCAGGTGTTGCCGGGAAAACGAACTTTAGGCCGTGAACAATGAAATTACAGAGATTGCGGCGGTTGGGCTTTGCTCGGCCATCATGAACTTTGGTTGCAAGGCCGGAGGAAATGCTTCGCTTGATTGAGGCATTAACTTCCGTTTTGCTAATCCCGAGGGAGGATTCCAAGCCTCGCACTGAAAAGGGACCATCGTGGTCCGTTTTTGGATACAGCAGCCCTTGCCGCTCCTCGTGCTCCAGGCTCACGAGCTTAAGCAATATGACGATATCCTGGCTTTTCATCATGTCCGCTGTCCTAGGACAAAGGACATTGCGCCACGGGACGCTTTTCTGTCAAGTTATCTGTCCAATTCCAGAAATGTTGCATCGTCTGCGGATGGATTGTCACCCAATGGAAGTCGATCCGGGGGCCTTCTCACCGTCATAGAAACCGCGGATGACCGCGATCAGCCGCTCTCCGGCGATCGCAATCTCGCCGCTGTTGTCGATCTCGATCCATCCCTCACAGCCTGCCGGCCCGGACGGTTTGCGCTCGAGCCGCGCCTGAATGGTTGCCGCGTCCTCGCGGCCGCGCATCGCCAGCCGGCTGGCGAGCACATCGGGCCTCGCGGTTACGTGCACGACGGTCACCTTGCCGAAGCTGGCCAGGATCCCCGGCAAGGCGGCCCGGGAGCCATTGGCCACGGCGACGCCGCCTGCCGCGATATGGGCGCGGGCGCTCGCCGGAATGCCGTAGCGCAGCCCGTGAGCCTCCCAGACGACAGCAAAATGACCGTCGGCAGCCGCAGCCGCGAACGCGTCCTGGGTGAGGGACTCGTGATCTTCCGTTGCGGCGTCTGCCGCGCGCGTCACCGTGCGGCGCACGAAGAGAATGGCGGGGTCGCAGGCAAGCCGCGCGCGCGCATAGTTGATGAGGCTGTCCTTGCCCGCGCCGCTGGGCCCCACCACGACGATCAGCGTGCCTTGCGTCGCCGTGGCCGCCGGCAGGCCGCGAAGATCCGCCGACGTGTCAAGCAACGCGCCGGCCCTCGCGCCAGACCGAGCGCACGACCGGAACGCCGCAGGTGCGCTGCACGCGAATGAGATCGGCGCGCAGGCCCAAGGCGATGCGGCCGCGATCGTCGAGGCCGACGGCGCGTGCCGGCGTCGCCGTCACCAGCCGGACGGCTTGCGCCAGCGGCATCGCGTTGTCGCCGTCGGACAGAACGAACGGGGCATGGATGAGGCTGAAGGGCACATAATCCGACGACAGCACGTCGAGCACGCCGGCATCGGCCAGTTCCTTGGCGGAGATATTGCCGGAATGCGATTTGCCGCGCACGATGTTCGGTGCACCCATGAGCACCGACATGCCGGCCGCATGCGATGCCGTGGCCGCCTCGATGCTGGTGGGAAACTCGGCCACCTGCACGCCGAATGCCTGCGATTCGGCTACGTGCTCCAGGGTCGCGTCATCATGGCTCGCGGTGGCGATGCCGCTGTCGTTGCAATATTCGGCGATGATGCGGCGATGCTTCGCCGAATAGCGTTGCGAAGCGGCGACCCGTCTGTCGGCAAAGGCAGCGAAGGCTGCGTCGGTCAGGCCGCGCTTGGTCTTGTAGTAGAGCTCGTACTGCGCAAATGTCTGGAACTGCCGCTGGCCGGGCGCATGATCCATCAGCGAAGCGAGCCGGACATGCTCGTCGGTCTTGAAATCCTCGAACTGCTCCAGCACGTCTTCAGCCGAGACTTCGCAGCGCAGGTGGATCAGATGGTCGGCGCGCAGCCGGTTTTGGTCACGCGCGGTTTCCAGCGCATCGGCGATCCGGCGCATTTCGCCCCGCTGAAAACCGCCGGCCTCCTCGTCGGAGCCGAGACGCAGGCAATCGAGCACGGTCGTGATGCCGGAGGCGGCGACCTGCGCGTCATGCGCCTGGATCGCGGCAAGCGTATCCCAGCGCACGCCGGGACGCGGCGAGTAGTGCGATTCCAGGTGGTCGGTATGCAGTTCGACCAGGCCGGGCATCACATAGTCGCCCTCCATATCCTCACCGAGGCCGGATGGGCCCAAACTGGACGAGCCTTGGTCGATGGCGGCGATCACGCCGTCGCGCCACAGGACCGAGCCGGTGACGATCTCATCCTCGAGGACGATCCGCGCGTTCTTGATGACGGTTTCCATGGATATCTCAACCCGACTTCTTGGCTTCGGCACTGCCGAAACGATGCATGCTGTGGATGGTGAAGGGGGCGTCGCGTTCGCGTTCGACGAACAGGGCGATGCTGTCGACGGGAACCGGCGCGGCGATGATCGGCATGAAATGGTTGGCGAGCGCCGTCTCCAGCCTCTCCGGCGGACAGGAGGCTGAATTGGTCAGCGTCATGTGGAACCGAAATTCGTCCCGCACGTAGGGATAGCCGTAGCGCATCAGGTAGCCGACCTGGCGCAGCGACAGGTCCCGCAGGCTGCGCCGGCGAATCTCACTGTCGCTGAGCGGCGCGCGCAGCCCGTTGAAGTGATCGACAGCGGACCATGCCAGTGCATCGAGCTGCGGACAGGGAGCCGCCGGTGCGAGCGCGTAAAAATTGTCGAGGCGGGCAACCTCAAGACGCGGAATATGAAATGGCACGCAGGTGCCGGCAAAGCCGGCCATCGATTGCAACAGGTCCTGTTCAGTAACGCCCGGGGCAAGATGGAATGGCGCAACCAGGGTCGCGTGGAAGCCGTAGCGACGCGGCTCGGCGGTGTAATGCCAGAGATCGCCCGCGGTAAGCCCATCGCAACCGGTGACCGGCACGGCCTCATCGTTGAAAGCGTCGCGCCCCAGCCACGTCTGCGCGGCGATGGTCAGAGGACTGCATTGTTCGGGCGTGAAATAGACCGCATAGCGCATTACATGAATACCTTCCGCAATTGCTGCGACAGCACATCGAGAACGGATACGGTCACCAGCATGATGATCAGCATCGCGGAGGCTTCCGAGTAGTAGAAGCCGCGAATGGCCTCGAACAGCACCTGGCCGATGCCGCCGGCGCCGATGACGCCGAGCACGGTGGCCGCGCGGACGTTGGATTCGAAGCGATAGAGCGCAAAGGACATCCACAGCGGGATGACCTGCGGCACGATGCCGAAAATCACTTCCTGCAGGCGCGACGCGCCGGTCGAACGGATCGCCTC
>Ga0182744_1004046_pt1 | contig 11190 bp, 8 predicted proteins | sample eDN3rd30CKraftMG_FD_128525 | JGI IMG/M metagenome (GOLD analysis project Ga0182744, IMG submission 128525) | Enriched Miracle-Growth compost microbial communities from Emeryville, California, USA - eDNA 3rd pass 30_C Kraft MG (version 2) (version 2) ...
CGGTGGCGGCGCCCAGCGCTTCTTCGACGTCGCCGCCTTCGAGAATGTTGCGCGCCGCGTCGGCGCGCTGCGCCCACAGGCCCGCGAAGCAGTCCGCCTGCAGCTCCATGCGCACCGACAGCGCGTTGGCTTGCGAAGGATTGCGCCGCCGCAGGCTGTCCACCTGGTCCGAGATGCCGAGCAGATGCTGGACGTGGTGGCCGACCTCGTGCGCGATCACGTAGGCCTGGGCGAAATCGCCGGGCGCCTTGAAGCGGTTCTGCAATTCATCGAAGAAGGACAGGTCTATGTAGACCTTGCTGTCGCCCGGGCAGTAGAACGGCCCCATCGCCGATTGCCCCGTGCCGCAGGCCGTGGGCGTGGCGCCGCGGAACAGCACCAGCTTGGGCGGCACGTACTGGCGGTTCAGGTCCTTCTGGAAAATGGCGGCCCAGGTGTCTTCGGTTTCGCCCAGCACCTTCGAGACGAAGATCGCCTGGGGGTCGTTGGCGGGCGGACGCGAGGCCGGCGCCTCTTGCTGCATCGGGGGGCCTTCGGCCATCTGCAGGACCACGCTGGGGTCCACGCCGAAGTACATGGCGACCAGGGCCAGTACTATCGTTCCGATGCCGATCGTGCCCCGTCCGCCGATACGCGGACCGCTGGCTCGGCGGTCTTCCACATTGTCGCTCTGGCGCGAGTTATCAAGGCGCATTCTGTTTCTCCGGACGGGGTCGGCGTTCCCGCCATTTTGCATCGCCGCTCTTCACTGGGCGGCCTTCAAGAGTGTTAGGATAAACCCATGGCCCTGTATTTCTCCATTCACCCTGCGAATCCGCAACCCCGCCTGCTCAAGCAGGCCGCCCAATGGCTCACCGACGGTGGCCTCGTGGCCGTTCCCACAGACTCCAGCTACGCGGTCGTCGCCCGCCTGGACGACAAGAACGCCGCGGACGGGTTGCGCCGGCTCAGGGGGCTGGACGAACGCCACCACCTCACGCTGCTGTGCCGCGACCTGGCCGAAATCGGCCACTTCGCCAGGGTGGACAACCGCCAATACCGTCTGCTGAAGGCCGCGACGCCCGGGCCCTGGACGTTCATCCTGGAAGCCACCAAGGAAGTGCCGCGGCGCGTGTCGCATCCGTCGCGCAAGACCATCGGCATCCGCGTGCCCGACCATCCCGTCATGCTGGGCCTGCTGGAGCAGGTCGGGGCGCCCTTGCTGTCCACCACGCTCATCCCCAAGGACGAGTCCGAAGCGCTGAACGATGCGGAAGACATCCGCGAACGCTACGAACACTCCCTGGCGGCCATCATCGACGCGGGCGCCTGCCCGCAATCGCCGACCACCGTGATCGACCTCACCGCCGAAGAGCCGGTGGTCGTGCGCGTCGGGCGCGGCGACCCGGCGACGCTGGGCCTTGCCTGAGCGCGCCGGCCGCAACGCCAGGCGTGCCGGCCCGCGCCGGCTCGCGGCTCATCTACAATCCGGTTCGCCATGAATGACATCATCCAAACCATTGCGGTCTACGCGATACCGGTTATTTTCGCCATCACCCTGCACGAGGCCGCGCACGGTTTCGTCGCGCGCATGTTCGGCGACCCGACGGCCCATCAGGCCGGCCGCATCAGCCTGAATCCCGCCAGGCACATCGACCCGGTCGGCACGCTGCTGGTGCCGGTGGCGATCTTGCTGGCGTCCAAGCTGCTGGGCAGCCCGGGCCTGCTGTTCGGCTGGGCCAAGCCGGTGCCGGTCGACTTCGGGCGGCTGCGCCGGCCCAAGCAGGACATGCTCTGGGTGGCGCTGGCCGGCCCGGCCGCCAACCTGCTCATGGCGATCCTGTGGGCGTTTTCCCTGCGCCTGCTGCTGGAGTCCGGCCTGCAGGAATCGTTCTGGTTCGAAATGGCCGTGGCGGGGGTGAACGTCAACCTGGTACTGATGGCGCTGAACCTGCTGCCCATCCTCCCGCTGGATGGGGGACGCATCCTTTTCAGCCTGCTGCCCAATCGCCTGGCCTGGCAGTACTCGAAAATCGAGCCATATGGACTGGTGATCGTGGTCGTCCTGCTGGTGACGGATGTGCTCTGGCTTTTGATGCGGCCGGTGCTCGGTCTGGGAACGACAATCGTTCAGTGGTTCCTATAAGATTCTGGCCAATATCCGTTAAACTCAGCAGTTTCACTGATTCTGGCCTTGAGGCATCCTGCCACGGGGCCTTGGAGCCCTACATTTATGGCATCCCCTGCAACCGCCGCAGGCGTTAATTTCCAGGGCAGCATGGTGGCCCTGGTCACCCCAATGCAGCCCGACGGCAGCCTCGATTACGCTGCCTACCGGTCGTTGATCGACTGGCACGTCCAGGAAGGAACCGACGCGCTGGTGGTGGTGGGCACCACCGGGGAATCGCCCACGGTCTCCATGGAAGAACACGCGGAACTGATCCGTGTCGCCGTCGAGCACGCCGCGGGCCGCATTCCGGTCATCGCGGGTGTGGGCGCCAACTCCACCGACGAAGCCATCCACCTGACGCGCCACGCCAAGGCCGTCGGCGCGCACGCCGGCCTGTCGGTCGTTCCGTACTACAACAAGCCTTCCCAGGAAGGCCTGTACCGCCATTTCCGCGCCATCGCGGAAGCGGTCGACCTGCCCACCATCCTGTACAACGTGCCGGGCCGCACCGTGGCCGACATGAGCAACGACACCATCCTGCGCCTGGCGCAGGTGCCGGGCATCGTCGGCATCAAGGACGCCACCGGCGACATCGCGCGCGGCGGCCTGCTGCTGCGCGAGGCGCCGGCCGGCTTCCAGGTCTTCAGCGGCGACGACCCCACGGCCGCCGCCCTGATCCTGCTGGGCGCGCGGGGCAATATTTCCGTGACGGCCAATGTGGCCCCGAAACTCATGCGTGACCTCTGTGCCGCCGCCCTGGCCGGCAATGTGCCCAAGGTGCGTGAACTTAATGCACGCCTGGCGCGTCTGAACAAGGCTTTGTTCGTTGAAGCCAATCCCATCCCCGTCAAGTGGGCGTTGGCCGAGATGGGCCACAGCGCACTGGGCTACCGGCTGCCGCTGGTGGAACTGGGAGCGCAGCACCATGCGACGGTGCGCGACGCGCTTCAGGATGCGGGCCTGCTCTAATTATCGTGAGGATACGTATGAACAAACGTCATGCCGGTCTGTCGGCATTGATGTCTCTGGTGTTGTTGGCCGGCTGCAGCGAGGTCAACCAACTCCTGGGCAATGAAGAGTCCGTCAATTACAAGAGCGCCGTCACGCAGCGCGGAGAGCCCTTGAGCATTCCGCCCGACCTGACCCAGGCCAACAGCGATCCGCGTTACCGCGCTCCCGCCTCGGGATCGACGACCTACTCGCAGTTCCAGCAGCAGGGCGAGGCGCAAGCCACCGCGCCGAAGAACAGCAACGTGCTGCCCGCGCGCACCGACATGCGCGTCGAGCGCGATGGCGATCTGCGCTGGCTCGTCGTGGACCGTCCGCCCGAGGACGTGTTCCCGCGCCTCGTCGACTTCTGGACCGAAACCGGCTTCACCGTGGCCAGCAACAATCCGAGCGCCGGCCTGATCGAGACCGACTGGGCGGAAAACCGCGCCAAGATTCCGGAAAGCTGGCTGCGCCAGGCCCTGGGCATGATCCTGGAATCGGCCTGGGATAGCGGCGAACGCGAGAAATTCCGCACGCGCGTCGAGCGCGTCAACGGCCATACCGAAATCTACGTCAGCCATCGCCAGATGCTCGAGAAGCGCGTCGGCGCCGATGGCGGCCAGGTTCAGTGGCAGAACGGCAAGGAGGATCCGGGCCTGAACGCCGCCATGCTGGCCCGCATGATGGTCTACCTGGGTTCCGACGTGGACAACGCCCGCAAGCTGGTGCAGCAGGCCGAAGCCGCGCCGCAGAAGCCCACGGTGCAGCAGGACGTCCGCGCGCAGGGCACGTCGCTGGTGGTCGGCGAATCGTTCGACCGCGCATGGCGCCGGGTCGGCGTGGCGCTGGACGGCGGCGGCTTCGCCGTCGATGACCGCGACCGCTCCGCCGGCGATTACTTCGTCCGCTACGTCGATACCGACACGGGCGAGAAGATGGAGCAGCCGGGCTTCTTCAGCCGCATGTTCTCGGGCGACAAGAAGGCCGAGGCGCCGCAGTACCGCATCCACCTGGCCGCCAGCGGCGACCAGACCCTGGTAACGGTGCTGGACGCCAACGGCGCCCGCGACAACAGCGCCACCGCGCAGCGCCTGCTGAGCGTCCTGAAGGACAAGATGTAAGACCGCACCGCCTGGCGCCGTGGCGCCGGCTGGATGAAGAGGCCCCGCAAGGGGCCTCTTTTCTTCGCCGGCAAGCCGGTCCGCGACTGCGGCTGAGCGGCCGGCCCGCCGGGCCGACGCAAAAAGGCCCCGGCAGCTCAGCTGCCGGGGCCTTTTTGCTTCCTGTCCGAGCGGGGGTTCGCTCAGAGGGGATCAGGACGCGGGCTGGGTCGATCCGCCCGGCGCGGGGGCCGGAGCCGGCGAAGTGGCCGGAGGCGTGGTGGGGGCAGGCGTGCTGGCGCCCGGAGCGGGGTTGGTCGCGGGCGCCGGGGCATCTTCCTTCTTGTTGCAGGCGCTGAGCGCGACGGCCAGCACCGAGGCAATAATCAAGGTTTTGCTCATCATTTTTAGACTCCTGTAGATGACGACTCTTGAAACCCCGTTAGGGGAAACCAGAATCCAGGCTACAGGATCACGCAAGCCTATCCCGTATGAAAGTTAAAAAGGTGGCTTCCCAACGGCAACAAACCTTTCAGCTTCGTGTTATGTCTTTCTTGATGTGACTCGTCGAATAGACCTGATTTCGTTCTGTGCAAGACAGATACGCGCCCGTTTCCAGATACTACGCCGCGCGATAGTGGATCCATCCCGAATCCAGCCAATCCGCAAGGCAGGAGCGCGCCTCGTCCGACAGGCGCGCGCAGGACGGATCGGAGCAGTCCAGGCTGCGGGCGTCGGCCAGCTTGCGCAACGCGGCGTCCGCAGGCGTCATCGCCGTTTCGCCGTTGATGAACAGCTGCCTGCCCCGATAGAGCATGCGGCTGCGCCGGTCCAGTACCAGCTTGCCCGAGGCGGGCCAATCTTCTTCCAGGTCCACGTCCATGCCCTCGGGCGCGTCGAACACGCTGAGGTTGCTGGGCTCGGTCAGCCAGCAGCCCAGGAAGCGCGAGGCCAGCGCATCGTCGAACCGCAGCTTCTCCACCGTCTCGAGGGTGGCGGCGACCAGCGCGTCAGGCAGCGCCGCGGGCGTGTCGACCGCGGGCTGGCCGGGATCGCGGTAGACCGACGACAGCCTGGGACCCGGCAGCGCCGGTTCGCCGTAGGGGCCGCCCAGCAGGCCCACGCGCGCCATGACCTGGTCCGCGGCGGCCTCCAGCAGGCCGCGGGCCAGCGTCGCCTGAGTGGGGGCGCGGAAGCCGATCGAGATCGTCATGCATCCGTCGCCCATCGCGACCCCGTCATGGGCGGCCTGGGGCGGCAGGTAGAGCATGTCGCCGGGGACCAGCACCGCGGTTTCCTCGGGCTCGAAGCGGCTCAGTATCTTGAGCGGCAGGCCGGGTTCCAGCGACAGGTCTTTCTGGCGGCCGTAGCGCCATTCCCGCTCGCCCGCCGCTTGCAGCAGGAACACGTCGTAGCTGTCGAAATGCGGGCCCACGCCGCCGCCATGGCTGGCGATGCTGATCATCACGTCATCCAGCCGGGCATCGGGGATGAAACGGAACAGCTGCATCAGCTCGGACGCGGCATCGCTGTGGAGGTCCACGCTTTGCACCAGCAGGGTCCAGTCGCCTTCGTCGTCCTTGGGCAGGCGCGCAAAAGGGCCGTTCTCCATCTGCCATTCGCCGTTTTCGCGCCAGATGAGCCGCGACTCCACGTCGTCGCGGCGCGCGAGCTTCTTGATGGCGGCGATGGTGACGGGCGGCTTGAAGGCCGGGATGGCCTGGCGGATCAGCAGCGGCTTGCGCTGCCAATAGCGGCGCATGAAGTCGTTGGGACTCTGGTTGCCCAGGAGCGGCAAGGGTCGGTCGAGATTCATTGGAGGTGCTTCTTCAAGCGGTAAAGGGCGTCCAGCGCTTCGCGCGGGGTCAGGCTGTCGGGATCGATGGAGGCCAGCTCCTCGCGCAGGGCGTCCAGGGCTTCGAGCGCGTCCGAGCGCTCGGCCGCGGCTTGCGCCTGGGCGTCGGCCTCGGCAGCGGCCGAGAACAGGCCGAGCTGGGGCGTGGGCGCGCCCTGGGCTTCCAGGCGTTCCAGCTCGCGCGAGGCCTGGCGGATCACCGCGGCCGGGACGCCGGCGCGCTGCGCGACCTGGATCCCGTAGCTGCGGCTGGCGGGGCCTTCGCGCACTTCGTGCAGGAACACGATGCCGCCCGCGGATTCCGCGGCCGCCAGGTGCACGTTCGCCGAGGCCGGCTGCTCGGCCGGCAGGCGCGTCAGTTCGAAGTAGTGCGTGGCGAACAGCGTCAGCGCGCGGTTGTGGGCCAGCAGGCGGCAGGCGATGGCCCAGGCCAGCGCCAGGCCGTCGTAGGTGGAGGTGCCGCGGCCGATCTCGTCCATCAGCACCAGGCTGTTGGGCGTGCTGGCGGACAGGATGGCGGCGGCCTCGGTCATTTCCATCATGAACGTCGAACGGCCGCCGGCCAGGTCGTCGGCCGCGCCGATGCGGGTGAAGATGCGGTCGATCTTGCCGATGCGGGCGCGCGCCGCGGGCACGAAACTGCCGATGCGCGCCAGCAGCGCGATGAGCGCCACCTGCCGCATGTAGGTCGATTTACCGCCCATGTTCGGGCCGGTGATCAGCAGCATGCGGCGGGCCGGTTCCAGCCGGCAGCCGTTGGGCGTGAAGCGCTCGATCGCATGCTCCACCACGGGGTGGCGGCCGGCCTCGATGTCGATGTCGGCCTGCTCGGACAGCTCGGGCGCGACCCAGTCGTGACGGCGCGCATGTTCGGCCAGGGCGGCCAGCGTGTCCAGCTCGGCGAGCGCGGCGGCGCAGTCCGACAGCGGGCGCACGTGTTCGGCCAGCACGTCCAGCAGCTGTTCGAACAGCCATTTTTCGCGGGCGAGCGAGCGGTCCTGCGCGGACAGCACCTTGTCCTCCCAGGTCTTGAGTTCGGGCGTGATGTAGCGCTCGGCGTTCTTCAGCGTCTGGCGGCGGCGGTAGTCTTCCGGCACCTTCGCCGTCTGGCCCTTGGTGACTTCGATGTAGAAGCCATGCACGCGGTTGAATTCTACGCGCAGATTGCTGATGCCGGTGCGTTCGCGCTCGCGGGCTTCGAGCTGGACCAGGAAGTCGCCGCCGTCGGCGGCGAGCGCGCGCAATTCGTCCAGTTCGGCATCGAATCCCGCGGCCAGCACGCCGCCGTCGCGGATGGCGATCGCCGGCTCGGCCGCGATGGCTCGCAGCAGCAGGGCGGACAGCGCGGGATCGACCGACAGGTGCGAGACCAGCTCGCCCAGCCGGGGCGAATCCGCCATGGGCTCGACCAGGTCGCGCAGCGCGGGCAGGGCCTGGAGCGCATCGCGCAGGCTGGCCAGTTCGCGCGGGCGCACGGAGCGCAGCGCCAGGCGCGTGGCGATGCGTTCGATGTCGGGGAAAGCGTTCAGCGCGCCGCGCAGGGATTCCAGCAGGCCGGCCGAACCGAAGCCGGCCGCGCCGAAGGCCTGCTCCATGTCCATGCGGCCGGCCAGCAGCGCGGAGATGGCCTGCTGGCGGGCCTGCGCCTGTTCGTTCTCGCGCAGCGGATGGTGCAGCCAGCGGCGCAGCAGCCGGCTGCCCATGGGGGTGCGGCAGCCGTCCAGCAGCGAGAACAGCGTGGGCGAGTCCTCGCCGGACAAGGTCTGCGTCAGCTCCAGATTGCGGCGGGTGACCGGGTCCAGCAGCACGTACTGGCCGGGGCGCTCCGCCGACAGGCTCTGCACGTGGGCCAGGGCCTGCGACTGCGTGCGGGCTGCGTAGCGCAGCAGCGCGCCGGCGGCGCAGACGCCGGCCGGCATGTCTTCGACGTCGAAGCCCGCGAGCGTGTCGGTCTTGAAATGCGCCAGCAGATGGGCGCGCGCGCCGTCGGCTTCGAAGTGCCAGTCGGGCACGCGTGTGCGGGCGCTTTCGAAGGGAAAGTCGAACTCCGCGCTGTCCGCGCAGATGACTTCGGCCGGCGCGACGCGGTGCAGTTCCGATTCCAGCTGGGCCGGCGCGCACTCGGTCACGCGGAACTCGCCGCTGGCGAGGTTCAGCCAGGCCAGCCCGGCGCGCGGCGCGCGGGCGGAACCGGTGATGAACGCGGCGGCGAGCGCGCGGTCGGCCTTCGCCGGCAGCAGCGCGTCGTCCGTCAGGGTGCCGGGCGTCACGATGCGCACGATGCGGCGTTCGACAGGGCCCTTGGAGGCGGCCGGATCGCCGATCTGCTCGCAGATCGCGACGGACTCGCCCATCGCGACCAGGCGGGCCAGGTATTGCTCCATGGCGTGCACGGGCAGGCCGGCCATCGGGATGGGCGTGCCGTTGGAGGAGCCGCGCTTGGTGAGCGTCAGGTTGAGCAGGCGCGCGCCGCGTTCCGCGTCTTCGTAGAACATTTCATAGAAGTCGCCCATGCGGTAGAACAGCAGCAAGGGACCCGCCTCCGCCTTCAGGCGGAGGTATTGCTGCATCATGGGGGTGTGGCCCGAAAGGGCGTCGGCGGCGGAGTGTGGCGTTGCTGAATTCATGCCCGTGATTGTATCGGGCGGGCGAGGGGGATGAGAAACCGGCGTGCCGGTTTTCTCATCGGTGCTCTCGGCGCGGCGCCGTACCTGGCGACAGAGGCAGGCTCCGGCGTGGGGACGGCCCCCGCCCGGAGAGCCCCGCCGTCATATCTCCTCCCTTCTTGGCGATTCGCGTAGCAAGGCTTCCATTTCGGCCTCCATGTCCTGCTGGCGTTGCTTGAGGATCTGCCGGCCTTCCGGTGTCAGGACCCATGCGTTCCCGGCAAGGTAGGGGTCATCCGGATGGACGGCCTTCAATCCTTCCGTGGCCATGAAACCCCGAAACTCAAAGACGTGCTCCTCAGCCAACCCCGTGGGCGACCAATTTTCCATGCGGTAGTAGCTTTGGTCATCATCGATATAGCCGCACTCCACGTAACACTGGACGACGAACTCGGAGCAGAAAAAGCCTCTGCGGGTGGCTTTATCCCATGTTGGCTTCTTGTCGCGGCGTTTACCTGCTTTCCGGAAGAGCAAATGATGTTTGCGTATATTGAGATATTCGAGCAAGGGAACCAGTACGGCCCCCAGGAGGTTGTACCGAAGCCGGGATTCGACGCAGCGGCGGGCGAACTGGACAATCTTCTCGGACCGCTCTTTGTTTGCGCCGGGGCTGCGCGTAACGGTTATATAGGTGTAATCGGCGACAAACTGCTCCAACGACGCCTCGCGCATGCCGCTGCCCAGCGAGTCCACCACCCGGCCATCGCCGATATAGACCCCGCAATGGACGTAAACACCGTCGGTGGTCTTCTGGATCAGCTCGGTGCGCTTGTTCTGTTTGGCCTGACCGCAAAACAGTACGTCTCCCGCAAGAAGTTCTTCACGAGTCAGCAACTCGGGAGCATCGCCCATCCAAAGCCCTTTGTACCGGCGGTCCGTGGTCCTCTTCAAGTCGTCCTGTTTCCTCCCTATCCATCGATATATCCGTTCTTTCATTGTTGTCCCTGGGCGATGATTAGATATGGCGTTCTTTTCGGCTTTGTCGATTTCGCGATGACGTTTAGGTTTGGTCGCTGCGGTTTGGTGATGGAGTTGGCCGGGTAGATATCGCGCTAAGGATAGTATCGTCCCCGGAGAGCCGAAACAGCGTCTTGTCCGACCTTAATTTTTGAACGGAGATTCAAATCGTGCCGAGCCAGCAGATTCCCGCGACCCAGACTCCAGGCGCTGTTTCCGCCGATGGAAATCCCCAGCCCAAGAGTATCGAGTGGCGCGACGAGTTTCGTGCTGCGGGCACCTTTCTACGCGATCACTGGGCGTTGCTTGGCTTCATCGGCTTGACGCTATCGGCCGTCGCCATGCACAGCTATTTGGTGAAAGAGGCCATCCCCTTGGGTATCGCCTCGCAGGAGATTATTACCAGCCTGCCGATGCTGTTCATTCTGATCGTAATGGCGGTCGTGTCGATGGTCGGCTCCCTCATGCTGCCGACGGCAGTCCTGGTCGGTCGTCACAAGGAGCTTGCGCAAAACGTGCTGGATGAAATGCTCCAGCGGGCGGGGGAGGTTCAGACGAGTCACTATGTGGCGAGGCTGCGGTTGCTGGGATGGTGGGCATTGGGGCCGGCTGTTCCGTCGATGCTCGTCATGCTCATGTTGCAGTGGGATTGGTGGCAGTCCCACGCCCTGGGATATTTCCTCCCGCTTGTCGTGGCAACGGGCCTCTTCACGGGCGGCGTGGTCGTGGCGGTGAGCAGGGTCGTGCCGGATACGTGGCGTCAGCACCTGCGGAAGCGTTGGGCCATCATTCTTTCGTGCGGCTTTGTCCAGATGTTCGTCGGGGTGAGTCTGGGCGCCGTCTTGGAAACTCGGTTTTTCAGCAGTGACACTGGTGAGTTCTTCGTCGCCCTGGCGTTCGTGATGGCGCTTCTGGCCGTGATGCAGGTGGTATTCGCGTGGGTCGTGCGCGATGTCACCCAGGGGCCCGGCGTGCTTATGCGTGCGATGGGGATTGCTGGCTTCCTCATGTTCGCGGTGTGCATGCTGCCGCCGCTCAACCATTTCTTCGTCGGCTACGTCATGCAGAGTTCCGCGACGGGTGGAAGAGGCTGCACGGTCTTCACCTGGAAGGAGAAGGCCGACGTACTGTCGGGCCTCAAACAAGGTGGGCAAGGCACGCTGAGCGTGCCGTTGCGTATTCCCATGGCGATACCAGGCACTTACTTCGTGCGCCCCTGGGATGGAAGCTGGGGCTCGGACATTGCGCCCGTCCCCGCAGCCGACGTGGCCAAGGCCTCGAACTGCCCCAAGTGATCGGGGAGCGGCGTGCGAGCAACGCCGCAATTCGGGGGGGAGGGCGGCGTCGCGCGGAAGCGGCGCCGCAGGCGACGTTCCCGCCCCGCAGGCTTTACTTATTGATGATGTTGCCCAGCTTCTTGATGACTTCGCGCTCGGTGTCGGCGCTGGCCTCGGCCGCCTTGGTGTAGGACGC
>Ga0182744_1004047_pt1 | contig 11188 bp, 10 predicted proteins | sample eDN3rd30CKraftMG_FD_128525 | JGI IMG/M metagenome (GOLD analysis project Ga0182744, IMG submission 128525) | Enriched Miracle-Growth compost microbial communities from Emeryville, California, USA - eDNA 3rd pass 30_C Kraft MG (version 2) (version 2) ...
CACCGGCTGCAAGTCTGCCCACGCACGGCTCCACGCGGCCGCCGTCGTCGAGCGGGAAGACCAGAAGAACAACCCCGTCGCTTCTGCTTGCACAGGCGGGCGGCACCGCTTTGCAGCCCCTAGACCGGTTTCCAAGTCTCGCCATCTTCATCGCGCATGTCGTTTTGCATGGTCGTGGCCGCAATTGCTGCCTGCCCCATGGCGACGCTAAATGATCCCGATGAAAGCAGAAATGCAGAGCTTGACGGGGGGTCTGACGAGAGAAGCTGCCATTCTGCAATGCAGAATATCACCTTGCCTTCTACCTAAAATAGGGTATCCCCCTATGTTATGAGTCACACCACAAAACACAAAGCCAAGCTTCTGGCCCGCGTCCGCCGCCTCAAGGGGCAGATCGAAGCCGTTGAGCGCTCTCTGGAAGCCGACGCACCCTGCGGCGACGTCTTGAACCTGGTCGCGTCTATCCGCGGCGCAGTTGGCGGCCTGACGGCTGAACTGATCGAGGATCACATCCGCGAGCATGTCTCGAACCCCGATCGGGATGAGGACACCGAGCGCGCCAAAGCCGCGGGCGAACTGATCGACATTGTCAGGACCTATCTCAAATGAACACCAAAGCCTTGCACCTGACCAGCCCGCACGAGCATGTCTACCTGGGCGACAATCACGAACGGAACGAACGCCGGACCTGGCTGGTCATCGCCATCACCACCGCAATGATGGTGGCCGAGATCACTGCGGGCAGCATCTTCGGCTCGATGGCGCTGATCGCCGACGGCTGGCACATGTCGACGCATGCGGGGGCCATGCTGATTGCCGCGCTCGCCTATCGCTATGCGCGCCGCAATGCCCGCAATGCTCGTTTTACCTTCGGCACCGGGAAGATGGGGGATCTGGCGGGGTTCGCCAGCGCCGTGGTCCTCGCGTTGATCGCGCTGCTGATCGGCTGGGAAAGCCTGATGCGGTTCTACAACCCGGTTGCAATCAGCTTCCATCACGCCATTGCCGTGGCCGTGATCGGTCTGATCGTCAATCTGGTTTGTGCCTGGCTGCTGCGCGAAGATCACGGCCATCACCATCATGGTCACAGCCATGGACATGATCATCACCATGAGCATGCGACCGACAACAACTTGCGCGCCGCTTACCTGCACGTCCTGGCGGATGCCCTGACCTCCGTGCTGGCCATTGCGGCGCTGACGCTGGGCAGCCTCTATGGCTGGAACTCGCTGGACCCCATGATGGGCATTGTCGGCGCGCTGGTGATCTTCCGCTGGTCGTGGGGTCTGATCCGGGACACTGGCCGGGTGCTTCTCGACTATGTGCCCGATGACGAGGACCTGCCAGACGAGATCCGGGCTGCGATTGAGACGGGTACCGATCAGGTGACCGATCTGCACGTATGGCAGCTTGGGCCCGGTCACCACGGCGCGATTTTGGCGATCCGCTCCAGGGAGCCGCTGGAGCCCGCCGCCTATCGCGCCAAACTTGCGCATATCCACGACCTCTCGCACCTCACGGTCGAGGTGGAGCGGGCAGCCTGAATGAGCAAAAGGGTGAGGAGAGGGTCTCGTAAGCCCTCTCGTCATGGCATCAGCGATCCATGCTGGTTGTCCGACTGGCTCAAGTCTCACCACATGACATGCGACGGCTTGACGTCCGCCGATTATCGATTTTAACTCACCTCCATGGGGCCTGCGACCGCCCCACGAGGCGCCAGCCGAAGTTCGCGTTCCAGATCGATCATGATCAACCTTTTAAGGGAGGAACGCCCATGCCGGCCCCCAATGCGATTTCGTCCCACAAGCTGGTCCGGTTGATCGGCACCGCCCGCGCACCGGTCATGCTGGATGTCCGTTCGGATGAGGACCTTGCCACCGATCCCCGGCTGCTGCCGGGCGCGATCCGCGCCGACGACCGCGCACTCGCCGACGCGCCCGCGCTTCCAGCCGGGACGATCGTGGTCCTTTGCGAGGCCGGCCATAGCCGCAGTCAGGGCGCCGCTGCCCGGCTCCGGGCCGAGGGGCGGCAAGTCGAATATCTCGAGGGCGGTTTTGCTGCCTGGCGTGAGGCTGGGCTGCCTTTGATCAATCCTGCGGCGTTGCCCTCCCGGGACGCCCATGGCCGCACGGTCTGGGTCACGCGTGCACGGCCCAAGATCGACCGCATTGCCTGTCCTTGGCTGATCCGCCGCTTTGTCGATCCCCGGGCGGTGATCCTGTTCGTCGCTCCTTCCGAGGTGAAGGGCGTAGCCGAACGTCACGATGCCGCGACGTTCGACATTGAAGGGGTCTTATTCAGCCATCGGGGCGAGCTATGCAGCTTCGACGTGATGTTGGCCGAGTTCGGCCTGTCCATCCCGGCATTGGACCGACTGGCTACCATCGTGCGGGGCGCCGATACCGCGCGGCTCGATCTCGTCCCCGAGGCCGCGGGGCTGCTGGCCGTGTCGCTCGGCCTGTCGCGAATGTATGCCGACGATCTGGAACAGCTGGAAGCCGGGATGCTGGTTTATGACGCCTTCTATCGCTGGGCGCGGGACGCAACCGGCGAAACCCACAACTGGCCCAGTGCCAAGTCGGGAACTGCGTCGTGACCGCAGGAGGGATCATCCCGGAACCACGGCGTTCCTGCGACCCTGCTGGCCTGGCCCCGCGTGCCGGGTTTCCCTCGCTGGCCGAGGCGAGCCGCATCTGGGCGCGCATCGCAGTTCTCTCGTTTGGTGGCCCTGCCGGCCAGATCGCCGTCATGCACCGCATCCTTGTCGAGGAAAAGCGCTGGATCGGCGACGGGCGGTTCCTGCATGCGCTGAATTTCTGCATGCTTCTTCCGGGTCCCGAGGCTCAGCAGCTGGCCACCTATATCGGCTGGCTGATGCACGGAACGCGCGGAGGCCTGATCGCGGGCGCGCTGTTCGTGCTGCCCGGGGTGGTGGCGATAATGGCCTTGAGCTGGCTCTATGCGCTCTATGGTGACGTTGGCGTGGTCGAGGCACTGTTCTTCGGCCTCAAAGCAGCCATTCTTGCCATTGTGCTTCAGGCCGTGGTCCGCATCGGGCGTCGGGCCCTGGCCAACGGTGCGATGCGCATGCTCGCGATACTGTCCTTCGCCGCGATCTTCGCCTTCGATGCGCCATTCCCGCTGATCGTGCTGACCGCCGGTCTGATCGGCTTTCTGGGTGCCCGAACCGGCCTGCCTGCATTTGCGCCAACCGGCGGTCACGGGTCGGCCGGAGGCGTTCACATCGATGATGCCGAAACCTTGCTGGGCGAGGAGATGATCAGCTTGCCCGCCGCGCTGCGCCGGGATGCGCTCAGGGCGGGTGCGGTGGCGTTGGTCCTCTGGTTGGCGCCAGTGGCCATCCTCGTTTTCACCTTCGGGTCTGGCAATATTTTCGCCGACATCGCCATCTTCTTCTCGAAGATGGCGGTCGTGACCTTCGGCGGCGCCTATGCGGTCCTTGCCTATGTGGCACAAGAGGCGGTCGGGACCTATGGCTGGCTCCGCCCCGGCGAGATGCTGGATGGTCTGGGCATGGCGGAGACGACGCCGGGCCCCCTGATCATGGTGCTCCAGTTCGTGGGTTTTCTGGGCGCCTTCCGAGAGGCTGGATGGGACAATGCGCTCCTGGCGGGCACGTTGGGCGGGCTGCTGACCACCTGGGTCACCTTTGCGCCGTGCTTTGCCTTCATCTTTCTCGGCGCTCCTTACATGGAGGGCCTTCGCACCAACCGGGCCTTGTCCGCCGCCCTGACGGCCGTCACTGCCTCGGTCGTCGGCGTGATCCTGAACCTCGCGATCTGGTTCGCCATCCATGTCATCTGGCGCGAAGTGCAGCGGATCGAGGTCGGCCCACTTTCAATGGAATTGCCGGTCCTCGGCTCGATCGACTGGATCGCAGCCGGGCTGTCGGCACTTGCGCTGGTCGCGGTGTTCAGGCTGCGATTGGGCATGACCACCGTCCTGACGGGAGCGGCGGTTCTGGGCATCGGTCTCTATGCTGCGGGCGTGATCGCCTAGGCCATGACTTGCAAATGCACCAGCACCAACGTGTGACTGTCGGCTTTGCTCCGAGCAACGTGCTGTGCAGCAGCAAGGCTCATGGGTTCCGTTGATTGGCGATGATGCCGACCTTGCGCTGTTTCGTCGTCGGTGGCAGCGGCTTTGGTCGCTTCTCCTGCTGATGCGCGGGCAAATGCCGGTCGAAGCGGCGCCCTTGCCGAGGCGCCGCCAGAGGTTTTGTCCCTTGGTCCCTTTACCAGTCGAAATCGTCGCTGCCGAGCCGGCTGAGGCGGGTATCCTCGATGACCAGATGGTCTGTCCCAGCCCGGATCACGACGTCATTTCCGACCTGGTTCGCGGCACCCCGCACATCCGCCCAACTGTCGAAGCGGGCATAGGCGGACAGGTCGATCGTGTCATCGTCCAGCTCGAAATCGGTGATCCGGTCGCGGCCGCCGTTCCAGACGAACGTATCGGCGCCTTCGCCGCCGGTCATGGTGTCATTGCCCGCGCCTCCGTTCAGGGTGTCATTTCCCTCATGCCCGATGATCCGGTCGCTGCCCGCCTCGCCGAACAGCCGGTCGTCGCCTTCGCCTCCATAGATGATGTCATTGCCTGCGCCCGCGCGGACCGTGTCATTGCCCTCGCCTGCGCTGATCGTGTCGCGGCCGGCCCCGCTGACCGCGAGGTCGTTGCCCTCGCCCAGCGTGATCGAGTTGTTGCCGCCGCCGGCATTGACCCGGTCATTGCCCTCGCCGGCATTGATCACGTCATGGCCGCCAAGCGCGCTGATCACATCGTTGCCCGAACCACCGCTGACGCGGTTGTTGCCCGCGCCTGCGTTGATCTGGTCATTGCCTTCGCCACCATCGAGCGTGTCATTGCCGCCATGTCCAAGGATCGTGTCATCACCGGACATGCCCCAGATCTGGTCGGCGGCATTGGTCCCGCTCAGGCGGTTGCTGTCGTCATTGCCACGGAATCGTGCCATGGTTTCTCTCCGTCAATTCAGGATGGACCGGCATGGGTTGGATACGGCGTCTGGCCGTGATCCGCTCTGGCTGCCGGTTCGGCCAGTGCGGAAACTCCGTGAAGTCAGGCGCGGCCGCGCGCGGCCAGCCGTTCGCCGACCAGCAGCATCCGCATCGTGTTTTCGGCGGCATTGCGCAGCAGCTTTGCGCCCCCGCCGATGGCCTTCTGCAGCGAGCAGGGCCGGCGGATGATCGAGGCATACGCCCCGATCCCATGATCATAGGTCTGGCGCGCGCCCTTTCCGATGGTGCCGGCCAGCGCGATGGTCGGGATGCCAAGCGCCTCGGCGCGCCGTGCGACTTCGCAGGGAACCTTGCCGAAAGGGCTTTGACCGTCCAGCGCGCCCTCGGCGGTGATGACCAGATCGGCGCGGCCCAGCAGGTTGTCGAAATCGAGATATTCCAGCATGATCTGGAAGCGCGGATGCAGGGTCGCGCCGGCAAAGGCGATCAGTCCCGCCCCGAGGCCGCCCGAGGCGCCCGCGCCGGGCATCGTCGCCACCATCTTCCCGGTCTCGGCCTCGATGGCTGCGGCATAGCGCGTCATGCCGCGATCAAGGCATTCGACCTGCTCGGGCGTCGCACCTTTCTGCGGGCCGAAGACGCGGGCGACGCCACGGGGGCCGAGCAGCATGTTATGCCAGTTCACCGCGGCGTCGATCTGCACCGAGGCGAGCCGGGGATCGAGACCCGAGGCGTCGATCCGGGCCAGCCGCTCCAACGCCCCGCCGCCTTCGGGCAACTCCTCGCCCGAGGCATCCAGCAGCCTTGCGCCAAGCGCCCGCGCCATGCCCGCGCCGCCATCGTTGATCCCGCTGTCGCCGCAGCCGATCAGGATGCGGTCAACGCCATGGTCGAGCGCCTGAAGGATCAGTTCTCCGACCCCGCGGCTGGTGGTCAGCGTCGGGTCGCGGCGATCGCGGGGCACCAGCGATAGCCCGGCGGCGGCGGCCATCTCGATCACCGCGGTGCGGGGGCTTGCGCCACCCATCAGTCCCCAGAAGCCGGCAACAGCCTCGCCGACCGGGCCGGTGATCCTTGCCGGGATCATCCGGCCACCGGTCGCGGCAATCAGCGCCTCGGTCGTGCCCTCGCCGCCATCCACCATGGGCGCGGTCAGGATCGTCGCGTGAGGGGCCGCACGGCGCACACCGCGGGCAATCGCCTCGGCCACATCCTTGACCGACAGGGATTCCTTGAAGCCCGAGGGCGCAATCAGAACGGTCAGTGACATCTCGTGATCCTTCTCTGCTGTCTGAAAGGCTTACGCACGACGCCTGACGGTTATTCCCGGGCTGATGAAAAAAATGCGCGTGGAGAGTGAAAAAAGGCGGCTGGTGCCGCCTTGCTCACTGAAATATCCGGTGAAAATCACCTGACGATCAGGCGGATTCCCAAGGGCCGCAGCGCGTGGTTCATGTCGCGCAGGGCATCTTTGGCCGAATGTCGGTGAACCTGCCGCGACACGGGCCTGGGCTGGGTCCTGGTCTTGCGCAGCAGGGCTGGACGCGGAACCGGGCGCGCGGCATCGATAGTTTTTTGGGGGGCGGCCTGCGGCAGCAGGGCGATGGCGGGCGCAACCAGCGACGCCGCAGGCGGAGGCGGATTGGGCGCATCGCCCCTGAGGCCCGAAAGCTGCGCGGGCCAGACCAGCAGCGCAAACGCGATCAGCAATGTCGTGACCGCAGGCGCGAGGGGCAGGGCAAGCCGCAGCAGGTCGCTCTGGTCGAATCCGGCATTCTCGGCAATTCCGAAGATCGCCACCGGCTTGGCCGAGGCCATCATGCTCTGGCAAAATCCGGTGCCCATGACCGCGACCATGATCACCAGTGCGGGATCATGCCCGAGCGCCCCCAGCGGCAAAGCCACCGCGGGGATCAGCACCGCCGCGCGCGCCGAACGTGAGGTGATCGCCAGATGCGCAAGCACCGCCGTCAACGCCATCAGCACCACGACCGCTGGCAAGCTGTCCGACAAAGCGGGCGGCAAGGCAGCCAGCGCCAGACCCGCAAGCCAGCGGTCGGTTCCGCTGGTGGTCATGGCCTCGGCCATCAGGATCGTCGCGGTCATGTAAAGCAAAAGCTCGGTATCGACGGCGCGGAAGACTTCCTTGGGACGTTTCGCGGTAAAGGGTGGGGTCAACAGCACCAGTGCGCCAAGCAGCGCGACCATTGCCATGCCGATGCCGTGAAGGCCGGTGGTCAGCCACAAGCCGACCAACGCGCTCAGGACCGCGCCGATGCGCCGTTGTCGACGACGTTCCTGCGGGGAGGGGAGGGGCAGGGCGATGCGGGGCAGGGGCCGGAGCCATTGCTCACGCGGCACGAAGATCAGCAGGATCAAGGCCGCGCCGATCATGCTGGCAAGTGCCGAGAAAGGCAGCCCCAGCATGGCCCATTCGAAATAGCCAAGCCGGATCCCCGTCGCGTTGCGGATCGCCTGCGCCGCCAGCAGATGCGCCCCGGCCCCGATCAGCGAAGCCCCCGCCGACAGCAGGATCACAGTCGGAAACAGCAATGCCAATGCGCGGCGCAGGCCTGCATCGGGCACCCCGCCTGCGATGGCGGCAAAGGCCGGCAGCAGCAAGGCCGCCCGCCCTGAAGTCGATGGCAGCACGAAGGCGGTCGCGGTGATCGCCAGGGTCAGCACCATGAAGAACGGCAGGACCCCCATGCCCCGCGCCAGAAGCGGCGCGACGAGGCGCTGGGTCAGTCCGGCCTCTTTCGCGACGGCGGCGATGACAAAGGACGCCAGCAAGAGCCAGACCAGCTCGCTGCCAAGCGCGGCGAAAAGCTGCGTCTCGGTCAGGACGCCGCCCAGAACCAGCGCCAGCACGGAGGAGAGGGCGACGATCGACTCCGGTATCCGCGTTCCGATCCAGCCAAGCACGGCCAGCGCCGAAACCGCCAGCACCACCCGGCCTTGCTGCGGCAGGGCAGGCGGAAGCCAGGCGAGTGTCACGATGCCGATCGCCAGCGTCGCCACGATCAGGTGACGAGGTTGCGGCAGGGCAAGGGCCGGGATGCTTTGGGCGGTCATGGCGTTCTCCTGTCCATCTCTGTGACAGGATTACGACCGTGTCCGCGATTTATTCCGCCAGCGCGGCGGCTTCTTCGTCAGGGGACAGGGGCGCCTGGGCGCCGGTCGCGGCGATTGCCTCGTCGATCGACCCCTCGCCCGAGGCCGGGCGATAGGCTTGCCCAGCATCCTCTGACACCGCAACAAACCGCGCGGCCCAGCCGCCCGCATCGTGACAGGCCAGAACCATGCGCAGCCGGTCCTGATGCGAGGTCTCATACTCACGGCAAAGCGTGCCGTCGGCGGCCCGGAACGAGGCGATCATCGTCAACTCTCCCGCATCGCCAAGCGATTGCGCCTGTCCCGAGGGCAGGCGCTCCAGCGCGGCAATCTCGCCGGGGCTGAACTGCCCGGCGGCGGGGGTGTCCGCCCATTGCCACCAGCCAAGCCCGATCGCGACAAGGGCAGCCGAGGCGGCTGCCGCCAGCCAGGGGCGACGGTTCAGGTTCGCGGGCTGCCGCCGCGCAGCTTCTTCGGCGGTGCCGTTCGCGACCGAAGGCGCGGCCGCCGCGCGGATCATCGCCGCCAGCGGGTCGGGACCTTCCTGATCCTTGCGCAGCCCGGCAAGCAGCCTGCGCGTCTCCTCGAAGCGGAACAGGCGCGCCTGCAATTCGGGATCGGCGGCGATCTGTTGACGCAGCTCGCCTGCACGCAGCGGGTCAAGCTCGCCATCCGCGAGGGCCATCAGGGTTTCATCGTCGATCTGCATCGGCTCGTCCTCTCCGCCTTTGCCCGTATACGTCCCACCGCTCATTTTATTCCCAGCCTTTCGGCAAGGGCCAGCCGGGCGCGGGAAAGCCTGCTCATCACCGTGCCCTGCGGGATGTCGAGGATGCGCGCCGTTTCGGCATAGCTCATCTCCTCGACACAGACGAGATGCAGGACCTCGCGCTGTTCGGCGGGCAGCTCGGCCATGACGGCCTCGACGCTGCGCAGCATCAGCCGGGCCTCGATCGCGGCACCCGGATCGGTGGGCAGGGCCTCGGGCATCTCGTGGATATCCACTTCGGTCCCGGCGCTGCGCCGGCGCCGGGTCTGGTCGATGAAGCCGTTGCGCATGATCCGGAACAACCACGGCTCAAGCCGCTGGGACGGGTCATAGCTGGCCGCATGGGCAATGGCGCGCTCGACCGTTTGCTGGACCAGATCATCCGCCTGATCGTGGCGTCGGGTCAGAGACAGGGCGTAACGCCGCAAATTTGGCAGGAGCGCGATCATCGCCTCGCCGAAAGCCGCGTCCATTTATCCCCCTGCCTCGAAAAAACGACAAAACCGGGGAATAATAGAGGGCGTGAAACGTAGAATGTCCAGAAAGCCGCTCCGGAGGACAAGATGTCGCTGCGCCCGTTCCTGTTTCTGACCCTCGCGCTGGCCGTGATCATGGCCGATTTGCGTCCGGGGGGTCCCGGCTGGGGACCTGCGGCGGCATGGGCGGATGACGATGACGACGATGATGGCGACGATGACGATGACGATGACGATGCCCCGGTTCGGCGCCGTCAGGCGCCCCCGCCCGCCGCACGCGTGGCCCCCCTGCCTGTCCGTGCCCCGAACGAGGTGATCGCCCGCGGGCTTTCAGCCGAAGACCTCCAGATCCTGCGCGACGCCGGATTTCGCGTCCTGCGGGCCGTGATCCTTGCGTCGGGCGAGCCGCTGCACCGCCTGCGCAAGCCCGACCGCATGTCGATGGCCGCGGCGAGGGCGATGGTGCGCGAGGTCGGTTCGGCCAGCGCGGCGGACTTCAACCATTTCTACCGTCCCGGGAACGCCGAGGCAGCCTGCTCGGGGGCGGATTGCCTCGCCCGGCAGATGATCGCCTGGCCTGCGGAGACGTCCGGTTGCGGCGGACCGGTGCGGATCGGCATGGTCGATACCGGGCTGAACGCGGATCACGCCGTGCTGAAGAACGCCCGTATCCGCGTCCACCGCATCGACCCGGGCAAGGGGCTTGAGCAGTCGGACGCGCTGCACGGGACGGCCGTCGCATCGCTGCTGGTCGGCAGACCGGACAGCCGGACGCCCGGTCTGGTTCCCGATGCCGAGCTGGTGGCTGTCGACGCCTTTTACAAGCAACGCAAGGACGAGCGCGCCGATGCCTTCGCTTTGGTCGAGGCCCTGGACTACCTGACAAGGCAGCAGGTCGATATCGTGAACCTGTCGCTGGCCGGTCCTCCGAATGACGCGCTGGCCCGCCAGATCGCCCTGATGGCCGGGCAGGATATCATTCTTGTCGCTGCCGCCGGCAATGGCGGTCCCTCGGCAAAGCCGGCCTTTCCCGCCGCCTATGAGCAGGTGATCGCCGTCACCGCCGTCGATCGGCGCGCGCAGGTCTATCGCCGCGCCAATCGAGGCGGGCATATCGACCTGGCAGCGCCCGGCGTGAATGTCTGGACCGCGGCCTCGATTAGCGGGGCGCGGACCAAGACCGGCACATCCTTCGCGGCCCCGTTCGTGACGGCGGCGGCCGCGCTGGTTTTGCGGTCCGAACCCGGTCTTGCCGCGGCCGAGGTCAGGAGTCGCCTGCAGCAGGGCGCGCGTGACCTTGGCAAGGCAGGACAGGACGAGGTTTTCGGCCACGGACTGATCCAGCCCGCCGCCTGCCGGGGATAAAGGAGACAGTTGCTGCGGTCACGACACACAACCAATAGATACGGCAGCTGCGAGGGCGCAGGCTGAGATAAGCAGGACGGGGCAGCGATCGTAGCGGGTTGCGATCCGACGCCAATCCTGCAGTCCGACGACCATGATTTCGATCCTGTGGCACTTTCGGTAAGGTCGGCGTCATGGGGGGATCGGAATCCGCCGGGCCTTTCGGAGCGGATGCGGGATAAAATCCACCGTATTTGTCCAGCCATTTCCGACCAATAGTTTTTGTCCACACTGCCGGCAGTGATGCGGGACATTGCGGCCGCTCTGCATAATGAGGTCAGGACGGATATCCGTGGATCAAGCTCTGAACCGCGCCGGGTTTTCCGGAGGCTCCAACTCTTGAGTAGGATGGAGCATCATGAGCAAGACAACGAACAAGTTTTCCCCTGAGGTCCGCGAGCGTGCGGTGCGGATGGTTCTCGACGGCG
>Ga0182744_1004048_pt1 | contig 11187 bp, 10 predicted proteins | sample eDN3rd30CKraftMG_FD_128525 | JGI IMG/M metagenome (GOLD analysis project Ga0182744, IMG submission 128525) | Enriched Miracle-Growth compost microbial communities from Emeryville, California, USA - eDNA 3rd pass 30_C Kraft MG (version 2) (version 2) ...
CAGGATATGGGGCGCGGGGCAGCCGGCGCAAGGGCGCGTGCCGCTCCGCGGACGAACGCCTCAGTAGCTGACGTCGCTATAGAAGATGTGGCGGCCGACTTCCGTGGTTTTCTGCAGGCTGGCGGCCCAGGTGGGCTGCACATAGATGGCGTGGTAATGGGTGGCGCTGCCGACGGCGGCGCGCTCGCGGTCCTCGGCGGCCAGCGCTGCCACCATCTGCGCCGTGAACCAGGCGCTGGTGTGGCGCGGCGTGTCGGTGCGCCCGTCGCAGGCGAAGGAGAACTGGCAGCGGTGCTTCCAGCTCTCGTTCTGGAACACCACGTCGCACACGCTGTCGGGATAGCGCGGATCGTCCACGCGGTTGAGCACCACCTCGGCCACCGCGAACTGGCCGTTCAGGGGCTCGCCCCGTGCCTCGAAATAGACGGCCTGCGCCAGGCAGGTCATCTGCGCCGGATAGGAGGCGGCCAGCGCCGTCAGCTCCGAGCGGCGGACATGCACATATTGCGGCGTCCAGTCGGGGGAGATGGGCGCGACGCTCTCGTCGGAGAAGATGGTATCCACACGTTCGGGGATGGTTTCGGGCGCGGAGCCCATCAGCAGGGGAACGAACAGAAGCTGCAAAAGCAGCAATCGATACGTCTTCATTTTTCCGGCACCTCCGGCGCTCCGGAACTCGGGAGCGTTTTTCGCGTCCGCCGGGTCTGGCCCGGAAAGGGACGTGTGGTTGTCATCCGTAAAACTGAAGCTCTGCCGGATATCCCCACGTATGCGGACAGTGCCCGTTTGCACAAAACTGAACTGTCTCTCCAGTTACAAACTCTGGATTAGCAAGTCTCGTGCCACCATCGGGTTTCTGAGCAATGGCAAGGGTTTGGATAATTAAAACTTTATGAGCGGTCAAGAATTTGTAAACCACACCGACAACTTTGCTGTGGATAATTGCCGGCGGATTAATCATTTCAGTGTGTTAAGTTACTGATTTTTCTTATGGTTAATGGCCGTGACTGGCCAATATTAACCAGAAAGGCGGCCCGGATTCACTCCGGACCGCCTTCCGATTCGCTATTCCTGATACGGAAAAGCAGGATGTCTCAGGCCGATTTCGGGGCCATCACCATGGTCATCTGCCGGCCTTCCAGCTTGGGGGCCTGCTCCACCTTGGCGATCTCCTCCATCTCCTCGCGGACACGGTCCAGGACCTTCATGCCGAGATCCTGATGCGCCATCTCGCGTCCGCGGAAGCGGAGCGTTACCTTGACCTTGTCGCCATCCTCGAAGAAGCGGCGCATGTTGCGGACCTTTACCTGATAGTCATGGTCCTCGATGCCGGGCCGCATCTTGATTTCCTTGACGTCGATGACCTTCTGCTTCTTGCGGTTTTCCGAGGCCTTCTTCTGTTCCTGGTAGCGGAACTTGCCGTAGTCCAGAACCTTGGCGACCGGCGGGTCCGCCGTGGGCGAAATCTCGACGAGATCGAGCCCCGCGGCATAAGCCTGCTCCAGCGCTTCCTCGGTCTTGACGACGCCGACATTGTCGCCGTTGGCGTTGATGAAACGGACTTCGGGGACGGTGATGTCCTCATTCACGCGCGGTCCCTCCCGGGATGGTGGCGCGTTCACAGGTCTTCTTGCGATCTAGGTAACTCCTCTTGTTTCAACAAAAAATCGGCTCACACCCTGAGCAGATCAGGAGGTGTCGATTCCTCATGTAGTTTATCCAGCGTCTCGTCCAGCGCAAGGAATTCCTGCGCCGCGCCGCCCAGCCGGCGCAGCGCCACCGTGTCTTCCTCCGCCTCGCGGCGGCCGACCACGAGGATCACCGGAACCTTGGCATGGGAGTGCTCGCGCACCTTGTAATTGATCTTCTCGTTGCGCGTGTCGATTTCAACCCTGACACCGCGATTTCGCAGCAGGCCGGCCACTTTTTCGGCGTAAGTGTCGGCATCGGAGGTGATGGTCGCGACCACCGCCTGCACGGGCGCCAGCCAGAGCGGCAGCTTGCCGGCGTAATGCTCGATCAGTATGCCGATGAAGCGCTCGTAGGAGCCGAAGACGGCCCGGTGCAGCATGATGGGGCGGTGCCGCTCGCCGTCCTCGCCCACATAGGTCGCATCCAGGCGCTCGGGCAGCACGCGGTCGGACTGGATGGTGCCCACCTGCCAGGTGCGGCCGATGGCGTCGGTCAGGTGCCATTCCAGCTTGGGGGCGTAGAAGGCGCCCTCGCCGGGCAGTTCCTCCCAGCCATAATCCGGCGTGGCGAGGCCCGCCGCCTCAACCGCCTGGCGCAACTCGGCCTCGGCCTTGTCCCACATCTCCTCGGAGCCGAAGCGCTTTTCGGGGCGCAGCGCCAGCTTGATGGCATAGGTGAAGCCGAAATCCCTGTAGATGCGGTCGGCCAGCTCGCAGAAGGCTTTCACCTCGTCGACCACCTGGTCCTCGCGGCAGAAGATGTGGGCGTCGTCCTGGGTGAACTGGCGCACGCGCATCAGCCCGTGCAGCGCGCCGTGCGGTTCGTTGCGGTGGCAGCAGCCGTTCTCGTAGATGCGCAGCGGCAGGTCGCGGTAGCTCTTGATGCCCTGCTTGAAGATCAGCACATGCGCCGGGCAGTTCATGGGCTTCAGCGCCATCCAGGCGGCATCGTCGGAGACCAGCGGCCCCTCGTCCCCGGTGTTGGGCACCTCGTCGGGGATGACGAACATGTTCTCGCGGTATTTGCCCCAGTGGCCCGACTGCTCCCATTGCCTGGCGTCCATCACCTGCGGGGTCTTCACCTCGCGGTACCCGGCGCCGTCGATGGCGCGGCGCATATAGGCTTCCAGCTCCCGCCAGATGATATAGCCGTTGGGATGCCAGAAGACGCTGCCATGCGCCTCCTGCTGCAGGTGGAAGAGGTCCATCTCGTTGGCCAGCTTCCTGTGATCGCGCTTCTCCGCTTCCTCGATGCGGGTGAGATGCTCGGCGAGCTGTTTCCTGTCCAGCCAGCCGGTGCCGTAGATGCGGCTCAGCATGGCGTTGCGCTGGTCGCCGCGCCAGTAGGCGCCGGAGACGCGGGTGAGCTTGAAGGCCTTGGGGTCCAGCTTGCCGGTGGAGGGCAGATGCGGCCCGCGGCACATGTCCAGCCAGTCGTCACCCGACCAGTAGACGGTCAGCTCCTCGCCCTCGGGCAGCTCCGCCGCCCATTCGGCCTTGAAGCGCTCGCCCTGTTGTTTCCAGCGGCTGATGAGCTGCTCGCGGCTCCACACCTCGCGCCGCAGCGGCTTGTCCGCCTCGATGATCTCGCGCATCTTCGCTTCGATGGCCGGCAGGTCGTCCTCGGTGAAGGCCCGGTCCTGCGGGGCGAAATCGTAATAGAAGCCGTCCTCGGTCGCCGGGCCGAAGGTGATCTGGGTGCCAGGGAAGAGGGCCTGCACGGCCTCGGCCAGCACATGCGCGTAATCGTGCCGCACCAGCTCCAGCGCGTCCCTCTGGTCGCGGGTGGTGATGAGCGCCAGCTCCGTGTCATGGTCGATGAGCGTGGAAAGGTCCCTCACCTCGCCGTCGATGCGCGCCGCCATGGCGGCCTTGGCGAGACCGGGGCCGATGTCGGAAGCCACCGTCGCAGCCGTCACCGGGGCGTCATAGGTTCTGACGCTCCCATCCGGCAATGCGATGCTGATCGGCCCGGCCATGGCTTGGGGCCGGAGTTCCTGGGCTTCCTCGGACATTTCGGTTCCTCTTGATTCCATCGGCGGGCCGTCCCGCCGCAGACGGCAGGGTGAGCGGCCCCGCCATGGCGTGCAAGGTATTATTTTGGCCGGTCCTGTCAAGCGGGCGCTGGGTTTGCGGCCATCGGATGGTTCTTCTCGCGGCCGGCCGTTGCTATGCTCCATGGATCACCATTGCAGAAGGAGCTCCCATGTCCGCACCGCCGCCCCAGATGCTCGAACGTACCGATGGTCCGGCGCTGGCCTATCGGCATGCGGCGGGAGAGGGGCCGACGGTGGTGTTCCTCCCCGGCTTCAAGTCCGATATGGAGGGCAGCAAGGCCCTGGCCCTCCATGCCCATTGCCGCATGACCGGCCAGGCCCTGCTGCGCCTGGACTATTCGGGGCACGGCGCCTCGCAGGGCCAGTTCGAGGAAGGCGGCATCGGCCAGTGGAAGACGGATGCGCTGGCGATCATCGACGCGGTGACGCAAGGGCCGCTCATCCTCGTCGGCTCGTCCATGGGCGGGTGGATCGCGCTCCTGGCGGCGCTGGCGCGGCCGGAACGTGTCAAGGCCCTCATCGGCATCGCCGCCGCGCCGGATTTCACGGAAGACCTGATGTGGCGGAGCTATTCCGACGATATCCGCCGCGAGATCATGGAAACGGGCGTCTATATGGAGCCATCGGATTATGGCGAGCCTCTGCCCATCACCCGCCGGCTCATCGAGGACGGGCGCCGCCACCTGCTGCTGGAGCGGCCCATCGCGCTCACCTGCCCCGTCCATCTCATCCAGGGCATGCGCGACCCGGACGTGCCCTGGGGCACCGCCATGCGTATCCTCGAACAGCTGCAGTCGGACGATGTGGAGCTCACCCTGGTCAAGGCCGGCGACCACCGCCTGTCCGAACCGCATGACCTGGCCCGCCTCACCGCCGCTCTCGACCGCATGACGGAGCGCGTGCGAGTCTGACTATGGCCGGCGCAGGCCGCTCGGGGACGGCGGCGGCGGGGGCACGGGAGCGGCATGGAGAAGGCTCTCCAGGCCCTCGCGATAGGTGGGGTAGATCAGGCGGACGCCCAGCTCGTCCTTGATGCGGTCGTTCCGCACCCGTTTGTTGTCGGCATAGAAGCTGCGGGCCATGGGCGACAGCTCGGCGGCCTCGAACGGGATTTCCGGCGGCGGCGGCAGGTGGAGCAGGTCCGCCGCGTAGATCAGCACCTCCTGCGGCGGAGCTGCCAGATCGTCGCAGACATTGTAGATGCGCCCCGGGTTGGGCTGGCTCATGGAGGCTTTCAGCACCTGGGCGATGTCGTCCACATGGATGCGGGAGAACACCTGCCCCTCCTTCACGATGCGCCGCGCCCGCCCGGCGCGCACACTCTCGATCTGGTTGCGCCCGGGGCCGTATATGCCCGCCAGGCGGAAGATATGGACGGGCAGCCGGCCGGCGCTGAAATGGGTGAGCCAGCGGCGCTCGGCCACGGCCCGCCGCTCGCCCCGCGCGGTCGAGGGCCGCACCGCCGTCTCCTCGTCCACCCAGCCGCCCTGATGGTCGCCGTAGACGGCGGTGGTGGAGAGATAGCCCAGCCAGGCCAGGCCCTGCTCCACGCCGATATCCATGCTGTGGTAACGGATCACCGGGTCCCCGTCCTCGCCGGGCGGGATGGAGACCAGGATATGCGTGGCATCCGCCAGACACTGCCGCCCGGCCTGGTCCATGGGCTCATCGCCGGTGAAGATGACGGGCTCGATGCCCTGGGCGGCCATGCCTTCGGCCTTCTCCGGGCTGCGCGTGGTGGCGATGATGCGCCAGTCGGCGGGGGCAAGGGCGCGCGCCAGGGCCTGGGCGGTGAGCCCGAAGCCGAAGCAGAAGAGTGTGTTGCGCGCCCTCCGTCCCATCATTCCGCCTTGTCGTCGGTGATCAGCACCACCGTGGCCTGGAGCTGGATGCGGTCCTGCACCTGGATGTTGCTCTGCGCCTTCTCCATGGCCAGCGGCGCGCGGGCATAGGCCACGGCGTCCTGCTGGATCATGGGGCCGATGGGCTGGCTGGTGAAGTTGATGACGCCGATATGATAGGGGCTGTCGGGGAAGGCCTGGTTCACCTGCTTCAGCTCGGCCTGGGCGCTCTTGTAGAGGTTGGCGCGGAGCCGGGCGCGGGTGGCCTCCACCTCGGCCAGGGTCGGCGTGAAGTTGATGGCGTTGATGGTGATCTGCATGCCCGGCTGGCTGGTCTTCTCGGCCGCCTGGCGCATGCCGTCGAGCTGGGTGTCGGCGATGCGCGCCTGGGCCTGCACATACCAGCTATCCAGCCCGCTGCGGTCGGCATTGCGGTTGAAGGTGGTGATGCGCCAGTCGGCCTTGGGGGCCAGGGTTTGCAGGGTCTTCAATATGTCGGCGCGCACGCCGGCGGCCTGCTCCTGGCGCATGGTCGCGTTCACCGCCACGACCACTTCCGCCGTCTCGGTTTCCACCCAGCCCTCGGTGGCCAGCTCCAGGACGATGCGGTCCTTGAAATCGCCGTCGGCCAGGGCCGGCCGGCCGAGAGCAGCCAGCGCCGCCGCGGTGATGACAATGGTGCCGAGACTTTTGAGGTTTGCCATGTCTTTTCCTCTCTTCTGGGCCAATTTGCCGCAGGCCTTGTGCCTAACCCGCCCTGCTGGCCCTTGTTTCCGGATTCCCACTAATCCCTTGGAAATACAGTGTCGCCGAGAATCAGGGTGGAAATGTGGCAAGCCCGGCCCCGGGGGACCCGTCCATAAAAAACCCCATGGCAAGAGAAGGCCGACTTCTGTATGTATACCGACAACCGACGCACAGACCAATCTAGGGGAAACAAATGCCCGTAACGCCCAGAAGAAACCACAGCCCCAGCCTATGGGAGCTCATTCCGAGCGGCCGCACGCTGATGGGCCCTGGCCCGTCTGATGTGCATCCCCGGGTGCTGGCGGCGCTCTCCAAGCCGACTGTGGGCCATCTGGACCCCGGCTTCCAACATCTGATGGAAGCCATCAAATCCAGCCTGCGCTATGTGTTCCAGACCGAAAACGCGCTGACCTTTCCGGTGTCCGCTCCCGGCTCCGCCGGCATGGAGACCTGCTTCACCAACATCGTTGAGCCGGGTGACAAGATCATCATCGCCCAGAACGGCGCCTTCGGTGGCCGCATGCGCCAGAACGTGGTGCGCTTCGGCGGCGTGCCGGTCGAGGTGCAGTCCGAATGGGGCCATGCCATCGACCCCAACGCCGTCGAGGACGCGCTGAAGGCCAACCCGGACGCCAAGGCCCTGGCCTTCGTGCATGCGGAAACCTCCACCGGTGTGCTGAGCGATGCCGCCGCCATCTGCGCCCTGGCCCGCAAATATGGCGTCCTCTCGATCGTGGATACCGTAACCGGCCTGGGCGGCGTGCCCGTGCTGGTGGATGAATGGGGGGCCGATGCCGTTTATTCCGGCACCCAGAAATGCCTGAGCTGCCCGCCGGGCCTCTCGCCCGTCACCTTCTCCGACCGTGTGGCCGAGGTGGTGAAGGCGCGCAAGACGCCGGTGGCGAGCTGGTTCCTCGACCTCAGCCTGGTCATGACCTACTGGTCGGGCGAAGGCGGGCGCACCTATCACCACACGGCGCCGGTCAATGCCCTCTACGGCCTTTACGAAGCCCTGCTCATCATCGAGGAGGAGGGGCTGGAGGCCTGCTGGGCGCGTCACAAGAACATGCACCGGGCGCTGGTCGCCGGCGTGGATGCCATGGGCCTCACCATGCCCGTCGCCCCGGCCGACCGGCTGCCGCAGCTCAACATCATCCAGATTCCCGAGGGCGTCAGCGACGGCGAGGTGCGCAAAGCCCTCCTGCAGCGCCACAATCTGGAAATCGGCGCGGGCCTGTCCGCCTTCGCCGGCAAGGCCTGGCGCATCGGCCTCATGGGCCAGTCGGCCACGCCGAGCCATGTGCTGAAGTTCCTGACCGCCTTGGAGGACGTGCTGACCCTGCAGGGCGGCAAGATCTCCCATGGCGTGGCGGTGCCGGCGGCCATCTCGGTCTTCAACGAGCTCGATATCGGCGCCTGACCCGCCCGCCTTCCCCGCACTTTCCGGAATCCGGCATGGCCAGGCGGCGCGCCTGCGCTATGTCGGTTCTGTTGGAGACGGAGCTCCGGCGAACCTGCCGGGGCCGTCCTTGTGCTCCCGACCAAGGAGGTTCCGATGAAAGTGAGTGAAGCCATGCATGAGGGCGTGGAATGGTGCGCGCCCGATACGGCCATCCGGGATATCGCCGTCCTGATGCGTGAGAAGGATGTCGGCGCCGTGCCCATCGGCGAGAACGACCGTCTCATCGGCATGGTGACCGATCGCGACATCGTCACGCGCGGCGTGGCCCGGGGCTATGACCTGGAGAAGCTCATCGCCCGCGACGTGATGACCGAAGGCATCATCTACTGCCGGGCCGACGAGGAGGTAGACAATGTCATCCACTTCATGGAGGAGAAGAAGATCCGCCGCCTGCCCGTCATCAGCAGCGAGAAGCGCATGGTCGGCATCCTCAGCCTGGGCGACCTTTCCCATGCCGCCGGCTCCGACCGTTCCGGCGAACTGATCCAGGCGGTCAGCGCGCATCACTGAGCGGACGGCCCGCAGAATCATTCCTGACGCCGGTCACATGGCGTTGAGCGGCCGGTGCTTTCCCTTGCGACGGGTGGCGTGACTTCCTATAAGCTGTCTCCTGTCATCCGGTTGCCCGTTTTCCGGTGCTGCCGGGGTCCCGTCCAGCCCGTCGCGAGTCCTTATGGCCGAACCCGTCATCCAAGTCGAAGGTCTGAGCAAGCGCTTCGGCGAGGTGGTGGCCGTGGGCGGCGTCAGCTTCTCCATCGCCCCCGGCATGGTGACAGCGCTGCTCGGCGGCAACGGGGCGGGCAAGACCACCACGCTCGGTATGATCATGGGCCTGGTGACACCGACCGCCGGCAGCATCCATGTCATGGGCGTGGACATGCTGAAAAATCCGCAGGCGGCGCTGGCGCAGATGAATTTCTCATCCCCCTATGTGGACCTGCCGGGCCGGCTGAGCGTGGAGCAGTTGCTGCTCACCTATGGCCGGCTCTACGGCGTGCGCGGGCTGAGGGAGCGCATCGCCGAGCTGGCGCGGGACCTGGACCTGGGCGAACTGCTGAAGCGCCGCTATTCCACCCTTTCGGCGGGCCAGAAAACGCGGGCGGCGCTGGCCAAATCGCTGATCAACCGGCCGCGCCTGCTGTTGCTGGATGAACCCACCGCCTCGCTGGACCCCGATACGGGCGACTGGGTGCGCCGCTATCTGAGCGCCTATCAGGAACGCCACGGCGCCGCCATCCTCCTGGCGTCCCACAATATGGTGGAGGTGGAGCGCATGGCCTGCGACGTGCTGATGATGCAGAAGGGCCGCATGGTGGACCGGGGCTCGCCCGCCGAACTGCTGGCCCGCTACGGCCGCACCACCATGGAGGACGTGTTCCTGGCCGTCGCCCGGGGCGAGGCCATGCCCGCCCTTTCGGAGCCGGTTGCATGAGCGGCGGCATCCTCGGCTCCGCCCGGCGCGTCGGCGCCATGGTGATGCGGCATTACTACCTCATCCGCGGCTCCTGGGCGCGCATCCTCGATCTCTTCTACTGGCCCATGGTGCAGGTGCTGCTCTGGGGCTTCATCAGCCAGTTCATCGCCTCCTCCGGCGTCACGGGCTTTCTGGCGCAGGCGGCTTCCGTCCTTCTCTCGGCGGCGCTCCTCTGGGAGATCATGTTCCGCAGCCAGATATCCCTCAACATGTCGTTCCTGGAGGAGCTGTGGTCGCGCAACCTCGGACATCTGATGGTCAGCCCGCTCAGGCCCTGGGAGCTGGCGCTGTCGCTCTTCGCCACCAGCCTCATCCGCACCATCATCGGCTTTGCGCCGGCCAGCCTCTTCGCCGCCTTCTATTTCGACGTCTCGGTCTATGCCATGGGCTTTGCCTTCTTCCTCTTCTTCCTCAACCTCGTGGTCATGGGCTGGGGCATCGGCATTGCGCTGGCCGGCATCGTCCTGCGCGTGGGCATGGGGGCGGAAGGGCTCATCTGGGCCTTCGTCTTCGCGCTGGCGCCCTTGTCGGGCATCTATTACCCGGTGAGCATCCTGCCCGGCTGGTGCCAGGCCATTGCCGCCTTCCTCCCCTCCGCCCAGGTGTTCGAGGGTATGCGCGCCATATTGCTGGACGGCGCCATCCGCTACGACCTGCTGGGCCGCGCGGCGGTGCTCAACATCGCCTATCTGGCGGGCGGCGTGGCCGTCTTCCTCCTTTGCGACCGCCTGTCCCGCAAGAGCGGCCGGCTGATGCAACTCGGGGAATGAGCGCTCTCAGGGGGCCATCCATTCACCGCGTACCGCCTCATCCTCCTCCACGGCCAGACGGCGTGACGTCATGACGTCAACCTCCTCCCCGCTGGCCAGCTGGCGGTAGGCCCAGGCGGCCATGGCGCGCACCAGGGGCGACGCATCGTCCATGAGGGCCTCGATGGTGGGCAGCACCGCCGCGTCGCCGCAATTGCCAAGGGCGATGAGGACGTTGCGGATGAAACGGTCGCGCCCCACACGCTTGACGGGACTGCCGGAGAAGACGGCGCGGAAGGCGGCATCGTCCAGCGTCGCCAGTTCGGTGAGCTTCGGGGCGGTCAGGTCCTCCCGCGCATGGAAGGCGATCTCGCTCGTGGCATCGGCGAACTTGTTCCAGGGGCAGATGGCCAGGCAATCGTCGCAGCCATAGATGCGGTTGGCCATGGGTTTGCGGAATTCCGCCGGGATGTGCCCTTTCAGCTCGATGGTGAGATAGGAGATGCAGCGCCGGGCATCAAGCTGGTAGGGCGCGGGGAAAGCCTGCGTCGGGCAGATGTCGAGGCAGCGGTGGCACTGGCCGCAATGATCGCTCTCGGGCGCATCCGGCTCCAGCTCCAGCGTGGTGAAGACCGAGCCGAGGAAGAGCCAGGAGCCCTTCTGGCGGGAGACGAGGTTGGTGTGCTTGCCCTGCCAGCCCAGGCCCGCCGCCCCGGCCAGCGGCTTCTCCATCACCGGCGCCGTGTCGACGAACACCTTCACGTCGGCGCCGAACGCCTCGACGATCCAGCGGGCCAGGCGCTTGAGGCGCTTCTTCACGATGTCATGATAATCCTTGCCCCGGGCATAGACGGAGATGCCCGCCCGGTCCTTGTGATCGAGGATGGCGAGGGGGTCGTCCTCCGGCCCGTAATTGAGGCCCAGCATGATGACGCTTTTCACCTCCGGCCACAGCGCGCGCGGATCGCGCCGCCCGTCCGCCTTCTCCACCATCCAGGCCATGTCGCCATGGCGGCCGAGGGCGAGGAACCGGTCCAGCCGGGGAGCGGCTTCCGGGATGGCATCGGGCGCGGTGATGCCCACCTGATCGAAGCCGATCTCCAGGGCCATGGCCTTGACGGCCCGGGTGGCATCAGGTGGAGCGATGGTCATCTCAGAAATCCAGA
>Ga0182744_1004052_pt1 | contig 11180 bp, 8 predicted proteins | sample eDN3rd30CKraftMG_FD_128525 | JGI IMG/M metagenome (GOLD analysis project Ga0182744, IMG submission 128525) | Enriched Miracle-Growth compost microbial communities from Emeryville, California, USA - eDNA 3rd pass 30_C Kraft MG (version 2) (version 2) ...
ACGCGAGCACATGCTCACGCTTCTGCTGCGTCGAGAACGACCTCGACACAACCGTCGCAACTGTCATCGCGAACCTCCTCAAGAATGGTTCACAAACAGACTGCCACCCAGGGTGCACATCAAACAGGCGGGCGGTTTGACGTGCATGACACGGACTCATGTGAATTTGGCAGTGGGAGGCGCTGTGCGCGGCAGAGAACAGGACGCGAACGGCCCAGGCCTGCGAACGGCCCAGGCCCGCGAACGGCCCAGGCCCGCGAACAGCAGAGAAGGGCCCGCCCGGCGGACAGGTCACCGGGCGGGCCTTCGGACGCGCGGGCGGCTCGGAAGGGGGTCACCGCCCGCGCGGGCTCTCACGCCGCGTTGCGGATCAGGATGCGCCAGCGCTCGGGCCCCTGGTCGAGGTAGCTCGTGCTGAAGCGGTCGTCATAGCGCGCCTCGAGCTGCGCCAGCAGCGGCAGCGGGTTGTGGTTCGCCGAGATGATCAGGCCCGCGCCCGGCTTGAGCGCTTCGACGGCGCCGAAGATCGCCTGGTGGCGAATCGCGTGCGGAATCGTCTGCACATCGAACTCGGGCAGATCTTCGTCGACCTCGCCGCACGTGCACTCCGTGGCGTGATCGTGCACGGCTGCCTCGGCCGCATCCTCTCGGGTCCGGTGGATCTCGATGTTCGACATGACGTCTCCCGTCTGCTCGGCAATTCGCGAGGTCGTTCGCGAAGTTCGCGCCAAGTTTATTACACTTGATTCCGTGGAAAATCGTCGTGAGGGAGATCAGTCGGCACGGGATGCCGCGACGGCCCGCGCCTCGGTCATCGACGGACCCGCGCGGCGCCGTCTGTCGGCGTCGGGGCGGCGTCACTCCGAGACGCGGGAGATGGTGCTGCGCATGATCGAGGCGCAGAGCGCCCCCGTGTCGACGGCGGCGCTGTCGACGGCGACCGGGCTGCACGAGAACACCGTGCGCGGTCACCTCGACCAGCTGTACGTCGACGGATACATCGGGCGGCAGCGCCAGCCCGCGTCGGGTCGCGGTCGTCCCGCGTGGCTGTGGACCGCGGCGCGCCCCGACTCGGAGAACCCCTATGCCGCCCTCGCCGGCGTGCTGGCCGACTCGCTCGCGCAGGCCGGCGGCGACCCCGTCGCCCGCGCCCGCGAGGCCGGCCGTCGCTGGGGGGAGGAGATCGCCGCGCGGCGCGCCGCGGCGACGACCAACGCGACGTCGTCCGGGTCGCCCGCGGCGGAGAGCGCGTCGCCCGCGTCGCCCGCGGCCGAGAGCGCGTCGCCCGCGGCCGAGAGCGCGTCGCCCGCGCCCGAGAGCGCGTCGCCCGCGCCGGCGCCCCAGGCCGCGGCATCCACTCCGTCGGCCCGGGAGACCGTCATCGACGTCATGCGCGAGCAGGGTTTCGCGCCCGACGACCGCGGTGACGACGTGATGCTGTGCCGTTGCCCGCTCATCGAGGCGGCGACGAAGCATCCCACCATCATCTGCGCCGTCCACCAGGGCATGATCGACGGCGTGCTCGCGTCGACGGGGGACCGGGCCGAGACGCGGCTCATCCCCTTCAGCGCCCCCGGCCGCTGCACGCTGCAGCTGCGGGTCGTTCCATGAGCGCGCGCCGGCGCCGCGGACCTTCGTGGCGCCTGATCTGGATCCTGCCGGCGGGACTCTCACTGCTCGCGGGCCTCGACGCCGCGCTCCTGCTGCTGGGCGTGCCCGCGCCGGTGAGCGCGGCCCGGCTGCCCGACGTGCACGGCATGCTCATGGTGCTCGGTTTCGTCGGCACCCTGATCGCCCTCGAACGCGCGACGGCCCTGGCGAAATGGTACGGATTCATCGCGCCGGGGCTGCTGGGGCTGGGCGGCATCGCCCTGCTGGCCGACCCGGTGCCGCTCGTGGTCGCGAAGGCGCTGCTGGTCGCGGGCACCGCCGCGTTCACGCTGATCTACATCCCGCTGTGGCGGCGGCAGTATGATGCGCCGCTGCTGGTGCAGCTGCTCGGTGCGGGGCTGGGCTGCGCCGGCGCGGTGATCTGGCTCACGCAGAACACCATGGATCACGTGCTGCCCTGGCTCATCGGCTTCGTCGTGCTCACGATCGCCGCCGAGCGCGTCGAGCTGGCCCGCATCACGATGGGCCCGAACGCCGGCAACCGGCTGCTCGTGCACGCGTGGACCATCGCGATCGCACTGATCGTCGGCGTCGTCTTCCCCGACGCGGGGGCGATCCTGCTGGGGCTGGCGCTGCTGGCCATGGTGGCGTGGCTCATCGTGCACGACATCGCGCGGCGCACGATCCGCGCGACGGGGGCCGCGCGCTACATGGCCGCCTGCATCCTGTCGGGCTACATCTGGCTGGCCGTCGCGGGAATCGCCCTGCTCTTCGGGTACCCCGATGCGCAGCCGGCGTATGACGCGATCGTGCACGCCGTCTTCCTCGGGTACACGATCTCGATGATCATGGCGCACGCCACGACGATCCTGCCCGCGGTGCTGCACATCGACCTGCCGTATCGCGCCGCGTTCTGGGTGCCGGCCGCGCTTCTGCAGCTGAGCCTGGTCGTGCGCCTGTGGATCGGCGACGGCCTCGCCCAGCCGGTCGGCTGGCAGGTCGGCGGCGTCATCGGCGTCATCGCGCTGCTCCTCTTCGTCGTCACGGCCGTCACGAGTGCGATCATCGGTCCGCCGAAGAAGAGTGAGAAGAAGCGGGATGCCGCGCCCGCCCGGGCCGCGGCACCTGTGCTGAGCGAGCGCCGGCGAGACGAAGCATCCACCCTCCCCTCCTCCCGCGTGCCGACGACGTCGCGCCCCGCCGCCGACACCCCCGAAGGACAGGAATGAGCTCGCCGAAGCCTCCCGTCGCGCCCAAGAATCCCGATGACAAGGCGCCGAACCGCGGGTTCTGGGCGCTGCGCGACATCCCGACCCTTCTCTGGCTGATCCTCGTGGTCGTCGCCGTCATCGCACACCGGTGGCTGCCCGAACCGCGCTGGCTGATGATCCATCTGCTGCTGCTGGGCGGGGTGACCCACGCGATCATGGTGTGGAGCCAGTACTTCTCGTATGCGCTGCTGCGTTCGTCGCCGACGATCGCAGGTCGCCGCCTGCAGAGCTGGCGGCTCGCGCTGACCAACGGCGGCGCGGTGCTCGTGATCGTCGGCGTCCTCTCGACGATCTGGCCGATCACGCTGGTGGGTGCGGCATCCCTCATCGCCGGCGTCATCTGGCACGGGGCGAGCCTGTACGCGCGCTCGCGGGGGAGCCTGCCGGGTCGGTTCGGCAAGACGATCCGCTACTACATCACGTCGGCGGCCATCCTGCCGATCGGCGCGGCGCTGGGCGCGTGGCTCGCGCACGACGACTCGGCGGCGAACCTCGTGCTCTCGCACGCGATCCTCAACGTGCTCGGGTGGATCGGCCTGACCGTGGCCGGCACCCTCGTGACGCTGTGGCCGACGATCCTGCGCACGCGCGCCGACGAGCACGCCGCCGTCGGGGCCGCCCGTGCCCTGCCGGTGCTCGCGGTCGCGGTGCTGGTCGCCGCGGCTGGTGCGGCTGCCGAGCTGCTGCCCGTTCTGGTCATCGGACTGCTCGGCTACGTCGTGGGACTGTCGATCATCGGGGTGTCGCTGTGGCGCGCCGCCCGTCAGACACCGCCGCGCAGCTTCTCGGCCCTGTCGATCGGCATGGGCGTGCTGTGGTGGATCGGTTGCGTCCTCTGGCTCATCGTCGCGACGGCCGTCGCGTTCCACTCCGGTGCGGGCTTCGATGCCGTGCAGGACGCCGTGGACCAGATCGTCCCGTTCCTGGCCGCCGGGTTCGCCGCCCAGGTCCTGCTGGGCGCGCTCAGCTACCTCATTCCCGTGGTGCTGGGAGGCGGCCCCACCCCGGTGCGCATCGGCACGGCGGTGTTCGATCGCGGCGGGGCGCTGCGCATCGCCGTCGCCAACGCCGGACTCGTCGTGTGCGCGCTGCCCGTGTCGAGCCTCATGCGGGTCGTGGCATCCCTCCTCTCCTTCGTCGCCATGGCGTCGTTCCTCGTGCTCATGCTGCTCGGCATGCGCGCGCAGAGCCGTGCCAAGAAGTCGGGCGAGGGGCTGGCGGCGACCAAGGCCGGCATGGCGTCGGGCGACCGCCCGCACGGACCGATCACGCCCGAGGGCGACAAGCCGCACCGCGCGGGTCAGGCCGTCGCCGGGTTGCTCGCGGTCGTGCTGGCCGTCGCAGTCACCGCGGCGCTCGACCCCGTCTCGCTCGGCTGGGGCTCGACGGCCGGGGCGGGCGATGCGAACGCGCCGGTCAAGGTCGTGCAGGTGCAGGCGACGAGCTACAAGTACACACCGAACACGATCGAGGTGCCCGCGGGCACCCGGCTGAAGATCGAGCTGACCAACGTCGACACGTCGATGGTGCACGACCTCGTGTTCTCCAACGGCGTCGCCGGCCACCGTCTGTCGCCGGGCGAGAGCGAGACGATCGACGTGGGCGTCATCACCGCCGACCTCGACGGCTGGTGCTCGATCATCGGCCACAAGCAGCTCGGCATGACCATGACGGTGACGGTGACGGGGGCCGCGGCATCCACTCCGTCGCCGACGGCGACCGACCACGACATGGGCGACATGGACATGGGGTCGGCCTCGGGGATCGACCTGTCGGCCTCTCCGGGCGCGGGCTTCGAGCCGTACAACGCGAAGCTGCCGGCGCTCGAGGCGTCGTCGGGCCCGGTCACGCGCAAGGTGACCATGACCGTCACCGACAAGAAGATCGAGGTGGCCCCCGGCGTCACGCAGACGCTGTGGGTCTACAACGGCACGGCTCCCGGGCCGGTGCTGCACGGAAGGGTCGGTGACACGTTCGTCGTGACCCTGGTCAACGACGGCGACATGGGGCATTCGATCGACTTCCATGCCGGATCTCTCGCGCCCGACGAGCCGATGCGCACGATCGCGCCGGGCGAGAGCCTGACCTACACGTTCACGGCGACCCGCTCGGGCATCTGGATGTACCACTGCTCGACGATGCCGATGACCGCACATATCGCGAACGGCATGTACGGCGCCGTGGTCATCGAGCCCAAGGATCTGCCGGCCGTCGACGAGTCGTACGTGCTCGTGCAGGGGGAGTACTACCTGGGCTCGCATGACGGGGGCAGCGTCGACACCGACAAGATCGCGGCCGACGAGCCCGATCTCGTGGTGTTCAACGGCTACGCGAACCAGTACGACCACGCGCCGCTGACGGCTAAGGTCGGCGAGCGGGTGCGCGTCTGGGTGCTCGATGCCGGACCGAACCGGTCGACGAGCTTCCACATCGTGGGCGGACAGTTCGACACCGTGTGGAGCGAGGGCCGGTACCTGATCGACCGAGCGACCGACACCGGGTCGCAGGCCCTGGGGCTGATGCCCGCGCAGGGCGGGTTCGTCGAGCTGACGTTCCCCGAGGCCGGCCACTACCCGTTCGTGTCGCACTTCATGATCGACGCCGAGCGCGGCGCCCACGGCATCTTCGAGGTGACGAAGTAGGGGTGGATGCCGCGGGCCTGGGCTCGGCCGCGGCATCCACTCTTCGTCGCGTGCCGCGGCGCCCCGCCGCCGTTCGGTCGTCACGGATTACCGTTTTTGCGCGGGAAACCCGTCATCTGTGACGACTGAATCGACTGCGCGAAATTCGGTCGTCACAGATGACCGTTCTGCCGCGTGAAAGCCGTCATCTGTGACGACTGAACGCGCGTGATGCCGCGGCATCCACGTTCAGCAGTCACGATCTGCACGCCGCGCCGCCGACGGCCTGCAGATATCGCCTGCTGAACTCGGTGCCCCCTGTTCGGCAGTCAGCTTCTGCGGGTGCGGTTGCCGAACACCGGTCAGAAGTGACTGCTGAACGAGGCGCCGCGCGTGCCGCGGGATCGCCCGATGACAAATCTTGCCAACGTAGCTATCCTGAACGCGTGACCACCATGAACATCTCGCTGCCCGAGGGGTTGAAGGAGTTCGTCGAGGCGCAGGTCAGCGAGCGCGGGTACGGCACGAACAGCGAGTTCGTGCGCGATCTGATCCGTCGCGAGCAGAGCCGCACGCGCGTGCGCGCACTCGTGGTCGAAGGCATGGCGTCGCCCGAGGGATCGGAGATGGATGCCGCTTACTTCGACCGTCTGCGCGAACAGGCACACGGCGCGCAGAGGTGACATCGCATCGCGTCGTCACCTCTCGCCGCGCGGATGATGACATCGCCGAGGCCGTGTCGTACTACGCGACCGAGGGCGCACCCGACGCTGCGTTCGGGTTCATCGACGCGCTCGAGGCCGCGCGCAATGTGCTGGCCGAGCAGCCGTGGATCGGATCGACGCGCCTCGCGGTGGAGATCGGCGTCGATGAGGTGCGCAGTCTCGCGCTGCGACGGTTTCCGTGCGTCGTCGTCTACACGGTCGATGACGATGCCGTGCGCGTCCATCGCGTGCTGCACACGCACCGCGGCATCCCGTCAGAGTTCCTCGGATCGTGAGGGGAGCGCGACCGAACGCGCGCGGCGCTCGGGCCGCGGCATCCGCCGTCGTTCGGTCGTCACGGATTACCGTTATTGCGCGGGAAACCCGTCATCTGTGACGACTGAATCGACGGCGCGAAATTCGGTCGTCACAGATGACCGTTTTGGCGCGTGAAAACCGTCATCTGTGACGACTGAACGCGCGCGTGCCACCATGTCGGCATGGCAGGGCCACGGTGGATCGTCACCGGCGCCGCCGGCTTTCGTGGCTGGGTATAGGTCCCTGAGCGAGGAGTGAAGCGAGACGAACGGCCGGTGCCCGCGGCATCCACTCTTCCCGCCTTCGCGGCGCCCGCGTTCGGCAGTCACGATCTGCAAGCCGCGCCGCCGACCGCCTGCAGAAATCGCCTGCTGAACAAGAGGCCTTTCCGTTCAGCAGTCGCTATCTGCGGGCCCGATCGCGAAATGCCGGTCAGAAGTGACTGCCGAACAAGAGGGGCATCCCCGAACGGGGTCCGACCCCGGCCCGCCGCGGCTCATGCGATCGCCGTCCGGCGGGTGAGGTCGGGTGTGCGGGGCGGGATGAGCCAGGATGCCGCGGCCACGGCCGCCGGCAGCCCCACGGCGATGATCCCCAGCCACAGCCACGGGGTCGCCGAGAACCGCAGGAAATCTGCTGACGTCTGGGCGATGCCCCAAGTGGGGATCAAGGCCGCGACGGTGCCGACCACCGTGCCGATGCCGACCACGACCACCGCCTGCCAGGCGTTGACCGCGCGCCGGATGCCGGGGCCTGCCCCCACCGCAGAGAGCGTGGCGTCGTCGGGGCGGCGCTCGAACCGCGCGAGCCCCAGGCAGATCGCGCCCGCACCGAGAACGAGCACCATCGTCGCCGCGGTGATGATCCACAGGATCGGCGTGGTCGATTGCGGCCCCTTCTCCAGCGACACGGTGATCGACCCTTCGTGGCCGATGCGCATGTTGCCCGCGTTCTCGGTCATGGAGTCCATGACCGCCGTCGTCGGCATCTCGGCATACGACGCGAACATCGTCTGCGCCTGCAATGCCATGCCGAGTCGGTGCGCCGTGGCCGGCGCGACGTACAGCGCATCGTCGGACTGAGGGTTCGGCAGCGTGACATCGCGCACCCGAATCGTGTGCTTCGCGTCCGGTTCACCCTTCTCCGACGTCGAGTAGGCGAACTCTGTGGACGCCGCCCACTCCACGATCGTCGCGCTCTCATGGCTGAGACCGCTTCCCCCGAGGTAGAGCGCGCCCCCGTTCTCGTAGAAGGCGAGGTCTGCGGCCGATAGATCGCGACCGAGGATCGTCGCCAGATCTTCCGCAGCAACGATCTTCAGATCCGGACCGCCGATGTACTGCCACATGTCGCCGCAGCCATCGCAGTTCTCGGCGGTATCAGGGGTGGCGACCGTCCAGACACGATCCTCGGGGTTCTTCGGCTCTCCCGTGTCGGGGTCGACGGTGGGGGCGGCCGGGCTCCAGACGACAGCGGTCGCCGCGGGCTTCGACGGTGCGAGCACCGAGCGCGCCGCGTCGATGTAGGCATCGGCGTTCGTCGCCGTGTCATCGCCCGACAGCGATACCGCGACCGCACCGCGATGGCCGTTCCACAGGTAGGTGCGCGCGCTGCCATCCGCCGTCATCGCCGACATCGAGAGGGCGAGGGATGCCACGAACACGCATGCCGCGATCGCCGCGAAGGCCGGCACGACCCTCGAGGGGTTGGCCGCGGCATCCCGACTCGCCAGTCGCGCCCCCAAGCCCAGCCGCGACAGTCCGCGGGAGAGGAAGGCCAGCGTCCAGTGCCCGCCGATGATCATGCCGATCTGGAAGAGCAGGGGGCCGATGACGATCGCCCACACCGAGATGGTGCGCCACGGTGTGTCGTAGTCGATGACCTTCTGTGCATTGAGGGCGGCGATCCCGAGCCCGCCGACGATGGCCGCCGCCACGCCGACGATCATGAGCCCCAGCCCCCACAGGGGGCGGCGGGGGTTCAGCTTCGCGGGTCGTCGCGAACCGCGCAGCGCCCCCAGTACGTCGCCGCGGGTCGCGGCCCGTGCGGGTGCGATCGCCGACAGCGTGCCGACCAGCACGGCGAATGCCAGGATCGCGATCACGAGCAGCCAGGGCACCTTCCAGCCCCAGCCGGTGGGGAACGAGCCGGCCACCCCGTCATCGAACAGTGCGTGCAGCGCGGCCGTCGCGCCCAGCCCCAGCAGCAACCCGGATATGCCGCCGACCAGCCCCAGGACGGCCCCCTGCAGAAGCACGACGCGGAACACGTGCCCCCTCGTCGCTCCGACGCTGGCGGCCACCGCGAGCGATCGTGCCTGACGTCGGGCCGAGACCGCGAACGCGGCACCGGCCAAGAGCACGACGAGGTAGCCGGCGAACGCGGCGGCGACGATGCCCATGAGGACGAGCGTCCAGACCGAGCCCGGGTCGGCCAAGATCACGTGCGCACCCGTCGGTGGATGGATGACGAGGTCGCGCGCGAACGCGACGAATCCGGCGTGGTTCAGTTTCTGCAACTCGGGGTAGTCCGGCTGCCAGCCGGGGGTGTACCAGCGGGTGACTCCCGCGTCGGTGAGCAGATCGCCCGGCTGCGGCAGGAACAGTTCGTCGTCGCTCGGGTTCTGGTTGAGCGCGCGCATGGTGCCGGTGATCGTCAGCGTGGTGCCCTTGTCGGGGAGGGTGACGGTGCCGCCGATGCGCGTGCCGAGCCGGGCCAACAGTCCGGGGGTGACCATGACGTCAGACGAGGATGTCGGAGCCGTGCCCTCGAGCACGGTGTAACGGCCTGCGAAGACGGGATCCCAGACGGGGCCGGTGGTCGTTGCGATGTGCGCGGTGCCGGTCGCCGTCTTCAGATAGGTGCTGCCGCCGTACGTGACCTCGATGGTCTTCGTGCCGGCGGGAAGCACATCCTTCGGGCTCGTGGGCGCCGGCAGGGTGGGGTTCACGGTCGCGCCCGTGTCAGGGTCGAGGGCGATCTGGCTGTACCCCGGCTCGTCGATCGCCTGCCAGCGGCTCGGGTCGGGGCCGCCGGTCACTTCGATCCAGGCCTGGTTCTGCCCGAGGCCCATCGTCGCCGTCTGTTCGGGCGAGGCTTGCATGCTCTGCCAGGCCACCGCGCCGCCGGTCAGGGCCAGCACCGGCAGCATCACGAGAACCGCCACCAGTGCGCTCGACCCTCGTGCGCGCCAGACGTGGCGCCGGGCCAGGCGCAGGTCCACCCGCCAGCGCGCCCACGCGCTCGGTCGGGCGCTCATCGTGCGGCCCCGATGTGCACGCAACGCAGCACGGCGACGGGCCGCGGGCCGCGGCATCCACCCTCATCCTCGCCTGAGGCGAGGAGATCTGCCGGGGCGAGGGCCGGTACCCGCGAAAGCATCCTCGCTTCGGCCATTGCCCTCGCCCGAGGCGAGGGCCGGGATGCCACGCGCGCCGGCCTCACGCCGGCACCTCCACCAGCACCTCGACGCCGTCGCGGCGCGTCTCATCGACGATGCGCCCGTCGCGCAGGAAGACGATGCGGTCGGCCCACGCCGCGTGGCGCGGCTCGTGGGTGACGAGGATGGCGCCGGCTCCGGCATCCACCCGCGTGCGCAGCACCTTCAGGACCAGCTCGCCGGTGACCGAGTCGAGCGCCCCGGTCGGCTCGTCGGCCAGGATCAGCCGCCGCCCGCCCACCACGGCGCGGGCGATGGCGACGCGCTGCTGCTGGCCGCCCGACAGGTCATCGGGGTAGGCGTCGAACTTGTCGTCGAGGCCCACCGAGGTGAGCGCATCCCGACCCGCACGGCGTGCCGGCCGGGCTCGGAAGCCGTCGAGCTCCAGCGGCAGCGTGACGTTCTCGAGGGCCGTGAGGGTCGGGATGAGATTGAAGTCCTGGAACACGAAGCCCAGGGAGCGCCGCCGCAGCAATGCGAGCTCGCGCGGCGAGGCGGTGGGGAGGTGCCGCCCTTCGACGATGACCTCGCCGGCGGTGGGATGCTGCAGCCCGCCCGCGATCGACAGCAGCGTCGACTTGCCCGAACCCGACGCGCCCATGATCGCGACCAGCTCGCCGCGGGCGACCTCGAGGTCGACACCCGACAGGGCCGAGACGCTCGTCTCGCCGACGCCGTACTGCTGGCTCACGCCCACCATCCGCAGGATCGCCTCGCTCATCGGACCGCCTCCGTCTTCTCGCTCTTGTCTGCTGCGGCGGCCGCGGCGCTCGCCGTCGGCCGCCCCCGCTTGGGCCTCTCGGTCGACAGCTCGAGCCCCATCGCGTGGTGCGGACGCATCGCGAGCCGCTGCTCGGTGTGGTCGAGCCAGCGCACCTCGGCCTCGGCCGCGAAGATCATCGAGTCGACCACGAGCGACCAAGCCAGCTCTTCGGGCCCCTCGGGGTCGGAACCGGCGTACTTGGCACGGTTGAGCTCTTGCAGTTGGGCGAGCGAGGCCTTGCGCTGCGTCTGGATGACGTCGGCCACATCCACGCCCGGCAGGGTCGCCGCCAGCGACAGCTTGATCGCCAGCTCGTCGCGCGTGCCTTGCCCGCGCTCGACGGGCGAGCCCAGCCACGAGCGCACCTCGGCTCTGCCGGCATCCGTGATCTCGAAGAACACGTGGCCCTGCTCGTCCGTCTCGCCCTTGGCGACCAGGCCGTCACGCTCGAGG
>Ga0182744_1004053_pt1 | contig 11178 bp, 12 predicted proteins | sample eDN3rd30CKraftMG_FD_128525 | JGI IMG/M metagenome (GOLD analysis project Ga0182744, IMG submission 128525) | Enriched Miracle-Growth compost microbial communities from Emeryville, California, USA - eDNA 3rd pass 30_C Kraft MG (version 2) (version 2) ...
CAACCACGATCTGTAGATTGCTTAAACAAGAACCATCGTTTACAGCGAGGAATTGATTATTACGAAATGTTTTAATCCATCCTTTAACAGTAACTTCTTTACCAAATGCGGTGCTATTCAAGAGCTCTCTGATGTTTATGTGTTTCATACAAATGAAATGATTATAAATATGTAAAGTATTGCTAACAATAAACCTCCGAAATCACTTCCGGAGGTTTATTGTTCGTGTTTACCTGCTATGTGTGAGCAAATTGCTACGCAATTTTAAGCAAGTACTTGGGTTACTAAGTCTGCAGCCTCTTTTAATTGAATGGCTGAGAATACCTCTAGTCCGGATTCGTCGATCAGTTTTTTGGCTTCTTCGGCATTGGTGCCTTGTAAGCGGACGATAATAGGAACAGGGATATTGCCAATTTCCTGATAGGCATCAATAACACCCTGAGCCACCCGATCACAGCGCACAATTCCACCAAAAATATTAATTAAGATGGCTTTCACATTCGGGTCTTTTAAAATGATGTTAAAACCAGCTTTTACAGTTTCTGCATTGGCTGTTCCACCTACATCTAAGAAGTTAGCGGGTTCGCCACCTGCAATTTTAATGATATCCATGGTAGCCATAGCTAATCCGGCACCATTAACCATACATCCTACATTGCCATCCAGCTTCACGTAATTCAGATTAGACCGGCCGGCTTCTACTTCCGTTGGATTTTCTTCTGATAGGTCGCGTAATTCTGCATAATCGGGATGACGATACAAGGCATTGTCGTCTAAATTAACCTTTGCATCTACCGCTAATATCTTATCATCAGAAGTTTTTAAAACCGGATTGATTTCAAACTGTGAAGAATCGGTTGCTTCATAAGCCTTGTAGAGTGCAGTAACAAACTTCGTCATATCTTTAAAAGCGGCACCGTTTAATCCCAAGTTAAAGGCTATTTTCCGAGCTTGGAATCCTTGTAGACCAATGGCCGGGTCGATTTCTTCTTTTTGGATAAGATGTGGTGTTTTTTCTGCCACTTCTTCAATATCCATTCCACCCTCCGTAGAATACATGATAATATTTCGTCCACGTGCTCTATCTAACAGCACGCTCATATAAAATTCTTTTGTTTCACTTTGGCCTGGGTAATATACATCCTGTGCAATCAGTACTTTATTTACCTGTTTACCAGCAGGACCGGTTTGCGGAGTTACCAATTGCATACCGATGATTTCTTTTGCCCTATCTCTTACCTCATCGATATTCTTAGCCAATTTTACGCCACCGCCTTTACCGCGGCCACCGGCATGGATTTGAGCTTTTACAACTACCCAGTCCGAATTGTAATCTTGTTTTAACTTTTTTGCAGCTTCTACTGCTTGTTCAGGGTTGTCGGCAACAATGCCTTCCTGCACACGCACTCCAAAGCTTTTCAATATAGCTTTACCTTGATATTCGTGAATGTTCATTTATTTAAGAATTTTGCCGTAAAAATAGCATTTTAAATTATATATCGCAATTAGAGTTTTAAGTTATAAGTTGTACGTTTTAATAGCGAAAAGCAGAAAGCAGAAAGCTATCAGTTGCAACTACTCATAGCTCATAGTATCAAGTATCAAGACTTACTAACACGCATATCTAAATACGAAGTACTATGTACTAAATACTTCTCATATCTCACATCTCAACGATCCACCTCGCCCAATACAATATCAATAGATCCAAGTATGGCGATTAAATCAGCGATCAGAATATTGCGCGATAGCTCGGGTAATACCGAGAGGTTATTAAAGCTGGGGCCGCGAGCTTTCACTCGTTTGGGGATGTCCAATCGCCCATCTGTTATGAAGTAAAAGCCAAGCTCACCTTTGGGGTTTTCAGCTCGTACATAGTAATCTTGCGCCTTTGGTGATACTTTTTTCGGAACCATGGCGCGTGGATCGAAATCGGGTCTTCGTTTTAACTCTTTCTGTAGGCGATCGAGACATTGTTCGATGATTTTAACCGATTCTTTCACCTCATCCACCCGTACTTTATACCGATCCCAACAATCGCCAACCGTACCCATGGCGCCTTTGCCAATCGGGATGTCAAATTCTAATTCTGGGTAAGCCGAATACTCGTCCACCCGGCGCAGATCCCATTTTAATCCAGACGCGCGTAACATGGGGCCAGAGCAGCCATAATCAATCGCTACAGCCAGTGGAAGTGCGCCTACGTTCGCCGTCCGCGATATGAAAATCTGGTTATTTGTAAGCAGCTCATCCAGTTCTACTAATTTAGGTTTAAAGTATTGGATGAATTCGCTGCATCGATCTTCAAACCCAACAGGTAAATCGTAAAATAACCCACCCACCCAGATATAGTTATAAAGCATACGTGAACCAGAGGCCCATTCCAGTAGATTCATGATGTGCTCGCGATCTCGGAAACACCACATAAAAGGTGTAAATGCTCCAATATCGATTCCGTAAGTTCCAATAGCAATCAGATGCGAGGCAATGCGATTTAACTCGCACACCAATACCCGGATGTATTCAATACGTTTTGGAATCTCGTTGGTAATGCCTAGCATGCGTTCAACACCCATGACGAATGCGTGGCTGTTATTCATCGATGCTAAATAGTCCATACGATCTGTAAAAGGGATGGTTTTACCGTAATTCATGGATTCGGCATGTTTTTCGAAACACCGATGAAGGTATCCCATATGTGGAACAACTTCTTTGACGATTTCACCATCGGATATCACTTCGAGCCGTAATACACCGTGGGTAGAAGGATGTTGTGGACCGATATTGATAATCATTTCTTCAGGTCCGATCGTGGCCATCCGCGCTTTATATGTTTGAAGTGCGGCTTCTGTATCCGGAACGAATGTAGTGGGAGCGGTCATGTTATTAAAAGGAACTTAATCGTTATTATTTGATCGGTATACCGTGATAAGTTTCAGCATCTTGATAATCTTTACGAAGTGGATAGCCTTGCCAATCGTCTGGAAGCAAAATACGTCTTAAATCGGGATGGTTTCGGAAAAAAATACCAACCAGATCATATGCTTCTCGTTCATGCCAATCTGCTGTACGCCATACATGGCTTACGCTATCAATCCAGGGAAGTTCACCGGTTGTATTTCGGGTATCGTCTAGTTGTACCTTCAATGTGAGCTGGGTTTTATACGGAATAGAGGCTAAATGATAAACAACACCAAATCCGTTATTTACACCATAATCCACTCCCGATAAACACGATAAGAAATCAAACCAAGTCTTTTCATGCTGTTTTAACAGGGTACAAACGGGCACAATAAAATCTCGGTGAATAATCAAGGCGGGTTGTAAGCCTTGCGACTCTTCATCCATGATACAACCTACACCGATCTTCTCTTCCAGTAATTGTTTTATATCTGCTATCTCCATTGATATGTTAAGGTGCTAAACGTTCTATTTTCCATGTATCGTTGATTGCGGTATACTTTATCCGGTCGTGCAACCGATCGGCGCCACCTTGCCAGAATTCTACAGAGACGGGTGTAACTAAATATCCGCCCCAATAGGGTGGTTTAGGTACCGTTTGACCGGCATATTTTTCGGTAACGCGCACGAGGTTTTCCTCCAAAACCGCGCGATTGGTAATCACACTACTTTGAGGGGATGCCCAAGCGCCTAGCTGACTGCCTAATGGGCGACTGTGGAAATATGCGGTAGCCGTTTGATCATCTACCTTAGAAACCATCCCTTTTATACGTACTTGACGTTGTAAATCTGGCCAAAAAAAGACAAGAGATACTTGTGCATGGGCTGCCATTTCCACTCCTTTATCACTGTTGTAGTTGGTATAGAAAACAAACCCATTATCTTCAATAGCTTTCAAAAGCACAATACGTGCACTGGGGTAGCCAGCCTCGTCTAGGGTAGCCAAAGTCATGGCATTCACCTCGATAACTTGGGCTTTTAATGCTTCTGCAAACCAGCGTCTAAACTGACGAATAGGTTGTTTGTCTACTTGATCCTCATGCAATGCGGCTAAACGATAATCTGTTCGAATACCTTCAATATGCAATTCCTTTTCCATAAGTTTGACTATCTGTACAAACTTAGATAAAATGCTGGTCATTCGCGAACATAAATGCAAACAAACTGAAGCAAATGATCTTTTATTGTGTCATGTATCTGGATCGAATTTTCGGCCCCATATTTGTTGTATGGAAATGGAACCAAAACGAACAGTCTATGCTTAGTCAAATTACCCCCAAACAAGGCAGTTTATTACTTTCCGAGCCATTTATGCTCGATCCGAATTTTCAACGTTCGGTTGTACTTCTATGCGAACATAATGAAGAAGGGACGGTTGGGCTCGTGCTTAATCAGCCTAGTTCATTGTTGTTGAAAGATGTCATGTTTGATATGCCTGACGCTGAATATCAGTTGTTTGTTGGTGGGCCCGTAGGACAAGATAGTGTGCAGTTTGTTCATAAATGTTATGATCGTTTAAACAGCGGTATTGAAATTGGAGAACATTTATATTGGGGTGGCAATTTTGAAGCATTGAAATTGCTCATACAAAGCCATGCCATTGGTTACGATGAAATCAAGTTTTTTATTGGCTATTCTGGATGGACAAAAGATCAATTAACAAACGAATTGGCAGAAAATACTTGGATGATAGGAAATAGTTACAACCCTGATATTGTATTCGTTAACGACGAAGAGAACTTATGGAAGGAGGCAGTAGTTAGCCTTGGCCCACGTTATGCCCACGTAGCGAGCTTCCCACAGAACCCGATGTGGAATTAATTTGTTGTTGGTTGTTCGTTTATAGTTATTCGATCGATCGTCTCTTAATAAAAGGCAAACTATTTCTTTTAGTAGATGTTCATATACTTTTCAATGCCTGTATACCAGACCAATAACCCCCAACGAACAACCAACAACTAATTTTCCCTCTTCAATCCGTATTTCTCTATTTTACTATAGAGATGGCTGCGTTGGATTTCAATATCATCGGCCGTTTTAGATACGTTCCAAGCATTATTCTCCAATTTATATTTAATATATTCCCTTTCGGCGTAATCTTTATATTCTTGAAAAGAAGAAAACTGATCAAAATGATTAAAGCCATTGGTCGGTGCTTGAGTAGACGTACTGTTGCTTGTACTGGGTGAAGAGGCTAACTGTTCTGCAATAGGGCCACCTGGATTGGCATAAGCATACACATCTTTTTCAGTAATGGATTTATCACTTAAGATAATCAAGCGTTCTACCATATTCCTTAATTCGCGAATATTTCCAGTCCACGGCAAGGTTTTTAATGCGTCAATGGCTCCACCGGTAATTTTCTTAACGGGCATGCCGTAATCTGTACAAATCTCTTCACAGAATTGGTCGGCAATAATAGGAATATCACTACGTCTTTCAGACAAAGGAGGGACATGAATCAAGATGACACTTAGGCGGTGATAGAGGTCCATACGGAAATTACCTGCTTCGATTTCTTTCAATAAATCTTTATTGGTAGCTGCAATAACCCGTACGTTTACTTCGATTTCTTTATCACCACCAACCCGTGTTATTTTGTTTTCCTGAAGTGCCCGCAGTACTTTTGCTTGTGCAGATAGGCTCATATCGCCTATTTCATCTAAAAACAAGGTACCTTTATCGGCTTGTTCGAATTTGCCGATACGTTGTTTGACTGCTGAGGTAAACGAACCTTTTTCATGTCCAAACAACTCACTTTCAATAAGTTCGGATGGTATGGCCGCGCAGTTTACTTCAACAAGAGGCGCATTTGCCCGGTTCGACTTCTCATGTAACCAGCGGGCAACTAATTCCTTCCCACTTCCATTTGCACCCGTAATTAACACCCGGGCATCAGTAGGAGCGACGCGATCAATGGTTTCATTAATCCGGGAAATCGCTTCCGACTCACCCAGTATTTCCCTTGTTTTACTTACACGACGTTTTAAGACTTTGGTCTCGGTAACTAAAGTTCCACGTTCTAGTGCATTGCGTACCGTAATGAGGAGCCGATTCAGGTCGGGTGGTTTCGAAATAAAGTCGTATGCACCTTTTTTACTAGCCTCTACAGCAGTTTCAATAGTCCCATGACCGGATATCATAATAAATGGTAGGTCTGGTTTTAATGTAAGTGCCTCTGTCAGTACTTCCATGCCATCCATACGGCCCATTTTGATATCACACAACACCAAATCGATGTGATCCTTTTTAATAACTTCCAGTCCGTCGATACCGTTGTCAACATCTTGAACTTGGTAGTCTTCGTACTCTAAAATCTCCCTCAATGTGCTACGTATAGCACGTTCATCATCGATAATTAATATTTTAGCCATTTTGCTGATCGCGTTTATAATCGCAATTTAATGCTGTTTAAGTTAAAAAAACAAGTCTATAAGCCGGGTTCTGTTCCGGAAATATTCCAGATTCTATCATTTGTCTAGCCCCATAATCACTCATGGGATCCAACGACCTACCCATTCTGTAACCACCCTATAAAGAGTGGAGTGAGCGAGCAACTCCACATACAGAACCTATTTGGTCTTTCAGCTCTCGGGGTTTACCGCAATGCATGTTACCATACAAGGCCGTGAGCTCTTACCTCGCGTTTTCACCCTTATCCGCCAGCTGGCGGACGGTTTGTTTTCTGTGGCACTTTCCGTTCCTGATTATCATCAGGACCTTCCCGTTAGGAAGCGAGATGCTCTGTGCTGCCCGGACTTTCCTCCTCACAATCATGTGCGGCGATAGAACGACTTGTTTTTCATGCAAACCTACTACAAAAATCTCAAAATTGAAAATAGCTCGTATAGATTCACTTCGCTTCATTGCAGGTTGTTAAACTATTTGTTATTTCCTCCGTATGCACTAATCCTAACTCATTTCCAAAAGAATTACCAACGTAAGTTAATATATAGGCAATTTCTTGTGGCGATAATGTACCATTTCCGGGCATTGCCGTATCGAAAAAACGTTCATTGATCGTCAGCTTTTCATGTAGGCCATATTTGACAATACATGGCAATGCAGCACGTTTGTTTCGAATGAAAGCCGTATCCGTTAAAGGGGGATAAAGATTTCCTAAGCCTTCGCCTTGTTCTCCGTGGCAATTTCCACAATGGGTAGTATACAACGATTTTCCATTGGTAAAAAATTGTGCTTTTTTTATCTCATCTTGGCTCTGGCAGGCATCCATACTGATCAATAGTACAACAAATAAAGTACCGATTATTGGTAATCTCATCTGGCTTCTTATTCTTTACCTGGAAGATACTCTGCTAACAGGACATCCATGTCTGCCATCAGCTGATTCACCTGTTCGGTATTCGTTCCATCGTAAGCCCCACGGATACGTTTATCTTTATCCACTAAAATTAACCAGCCCTGATGTTCAAAACCACCGGGTGCATTACTATCTTCCTTGGCGTAAACCATATATTTGTTTGCAATGCCATAAATGGCTGCTTCTGAGCCATGTACAAATTGCCATTGATCGCCTTTAACGCCCAGTTTATTGGCGTAACGTTTCAATACCCAAGGGGTGTCGTATTTCGTGTCAATGCTGTGTGATAATATTTTCACTTCTTCATTACCTTGGTATTTTTCCAGCACCTTCAATAGATTTTTGCTCATAATCGGGCAAATACTTGGGCATGAAGTGAAGAAGAAATCAGCTACATAAATGCTATGATCAAAATACTGATTGGTTATAGTCACACTATCCTGATTGATGAAAGAAAAGGCAGGGATGGTTTGATATACAGTATCGGTTATGGTTTTCCCATCTACTTCTTTTGTCGTTGCATGGCGTTCGCCTAAAATAGGCAAACGTTTTTGTTCATGCTGGCAAGCGGCTAGCATGATATATAGAGCGGCTATTATAAAATGAGTCTTTATACGTAAAATATTCATGTCGATTATGTGCTTATTAATAGGCCTTTAATACTTCTTGGCTTTCTTTTTCCACATCCGTAAATTGTTTCTGGAGGCCCTGCACGATTTCAAGCTGTTCTGTGAGGTACGCTTGTGCCTCTTGAGGATTTTGCTGTTCTTCTACTGGAGTAAATTGATGCATCCAATCTGTCATGGCATCGTGCGTATGTTGTAATTTTGTTTTTAGCGCTATTAATTTTTTCTTTTCTTGCGTCGTATCTAAATTTGGATGAGCAGCTCTTAGACTATCCATTTTAGTTAATAGGAGATCAATTTTGATGTTGTCACGTACAAATAAGCCCATCTTGGGCATGATTGAATCGTGTAGCGCAATCACCTTTTCTTGCAGCTGTGCATGCTCATTTTGGGCCTGATTACAAGCACTTATTGCTAATGCAGAAACAACTAGGAATAAAAAAGCTTTGTTCATGTGGTATAAAATAAATGATGAATAAAATAATTACAAACTTAGAAATTAGAATTCAACTCTGCAGTATTTAATAAATAGTATTCGGCATCTTTGGTCGTTTCAATTTGAACGATACCTGCTAAAATCAAATCAACCAAGAGTCGTTGTGTTTTTCTACGCGAGAGTTTAAGTTGTTTACAAATGTCAGGTAGTAGTGCCCGTTGCTGTTGTTGTAGGTAGCTTAATAATTGCTGTTCACGTTCTGTATATGCAATCAAAACACCTTCAGATTGACTGGTTCTTTTCAGCACATCAACCACCACTTTCCCAGCAAGCATACTTTTGTCGCGTACGCGAATGTATACCCACCATTTACCATCGTCTCCTAAAGCATAATGTGGTTTCAGGTCTCCACCTTCCGGAATTTCTGCAATCAAAACTAATTTGTCGTCTACATAAGTTTCTTCAAATCGGATATCTATGGCAGGTTTACAATATCGATAAGCAGCTTTTTCGAGAATATAGCGTTCTTCATCTTCATTTTTTACACCGATAATCTGACCGTCATCTGCTACGCCAATGAGTAATTTTCCACCTTTGTTATTGGCGAATGCAACTAAAGTCTTCGCAATTTTACCGGCATTGCTGATTTTATTCTTGAAATCAAGTTGTTCACCTTCGCCCTGTAATATGGATGCTTTTAATCTCATTGGGACTCCTTCTGTTCATGCTTACTAATAAGCTATTGTGGTTTGTTCTGTATGGTGTTTCAGATTTCTGATATACACCTCATTGATTACTTTTGCATATACCTCACCCTTTTTATCGACAATGGTTATTGGAAATTTATGGATAAACTTACCCACTGTATCCAATGCCTGCTCGGCGGCTTCGATCATTTCGTCGCTTAGTTCAATCCTGAAATAGAGTGTTGTTCGGCCGGGCTTCAGGTATTCAATGGCTGCGCTTTTTAACCATACGCGAGTTAAATATCCCTTATTTCGAAGGATTTGATCGAACAATATCGCATAAAATGGGTCGGATGCAGCATAGATAGTGCCACCAAAAATAGAAGCGTTGTAATTTCTGTTGAATAGACTATGCTTGATTTTTACATCTACCCCCTTAAAATTGGGGTGAAATTGCTCTACCCATATGCGTTGAAAGAATAACGGTGGATAGAACCGCATCACCCATTTTAATGTTCGTTCTGAAACTTTCATCTTTAACTACTAGCACCTGATTACGCCGTATTTGTATCTACAAAGCTATTGGGTTAAAGTTAATAGATTTTTTTCTTAGCCAATAGCGATTAAGTGTCTTTTAACGAATTTATTGCCTTTAGTAACACAAAATTTATATTTTAGCCCACATTTTAAACTTGGTTTCATGACAACTACAAATATGCTATCCAAACCAACTCGTGTATGGTTGCTGGTATTGGTCGCTTCGCTGGGATACTTTGTTGATATCTATGATTTGGTTATCTTTTCCATTGTTCGTGTGCAAAGTTTCGAAGATATAGGTGTACCAATCGATGCGATGCGTTTGGAGGGAGAATATGTACTCAATATGCAAATGATTGGATTGTTGCTCGGTGGCGTATTGTGGGGAATCATTGGGGATAAATTTGGTCGAGTAAAAGTCTTGTTTGGTTCTATTTTGATGTATTCATTAGCGAATATAGCCAATGGATTTGTGCACGATGTGCATAGTTATGCATGGATCCGCTTCATTGCAGGTATTGGGCTCGCGGGTGAACTAGGAGCCGGTATTACCTTGGTAAGCGAAAGTATGCCTCGCGGAAAACGAGGCTATGGTACCATGCTCATTGCAGGTATTGGTGTGCTGGGAGCCATTGTTGCCTTTTACGTTACACAACATTTTGATTGGCGGAATGCTTATTTCGTGGGGGGAGCGATGGGGCTTGTGCTGTTGTTGATGCGGGTGGGTACTTTTGAGTCTGGAATGTTCACCCAAGTAGTACAAAAAGATGTTATAAAAGGAAAGTTTACCATGCTGTTTCAGACGAAAGAGCGACTTTTACGCTATACATATTGTCTGTTAATCGGTTTACCTATCTGGTTTGTAGTAGGTATTCTGATTACACAGGCACCCGAATTTGGCAGAGCATTGGGTGCTACGGAGACACTAAGTGCTGGAAAAGGAATTATGTACGCATATATCGGTATCTCGTTAGGTGATATCTTTGCCGGACTGTTTGCACAAATAACGAAATCGCGCAAGCGTGCGGTGTTCTTGTTTCAATTGCTTATTATAGGTAGTTCGCTTTGGTATTTAATGAGTCAGGGCATTACACCAGATAAATTTGTGTGGCTGGCATTTTTTATGGGATTTTCAGTAGGTTATTGGGCTACTTTTGTTACCATTGCTTCCGAACAATTTGGAACGAACTTGAGGGCTACTGTTGCTACTACGGCACCTAATTTTGTACGTGGAGCATTGGTGCCCAGCACATTTCTATTTGAGTTTTTTGTACATCAGTTCCATATTATTATCGCGGCGATCATCATGATCTTGCTATTAAGTGGCATCGCTATTTTTGCTTTAAGCCAATTGAAAGAAAGTTTTGACCGGGATTTAAATTATGTAGAGGAATAAGTAAATTTTATGGATACCTCCATAAAATTTGAACTTTATTTTTATGATTGACAATTAAAAGGAACCTTTATTTGCAGCAACAGCTGCGTGCGTTTACTTTTCTCTTAAAAGAAAAGTAACAAAAGTTCAAGGCTGTGTAGGCTACGTTGCACCTGATTGCAAAGCATCTATGGCGCGTATGGCAGCCGCTCCGCTTCCTCCATACGCTTGGCTTA
>Ga0182744_1004055_pt1 | contig 11166 bp, 6 predicted proteins | sample eDN3rd30CKraftMG_FD_128525 | JGI IMG/M metagenome (GOLD analysis project Ga0182744, IMG submission 128525) | Enriched Miracle-Growth compost microbial communities from Emeryville, California, USA - eDNA 3rd pass 30_C Kraft MG (version 2) (version 2) ...
ACACATGTAGAGCTTTTGGCTTTCCACTTTAAGCTTTCCGCTTTAGATATAAGTAGTTGTGAGTATGAAGTCCTAAATCGTAAGCACACACGTAGAGCTTTTGGCTTTCCACTTTAAGCTTTCCGCTTTTTATAACCTTACAATTTACTTTTCAAAGCAGTTGCTTGCGCGTAGACAGGTGACGTTTGAGGTATTTTGTCGAGCCATTTGATGGCGTCTTCTTTATAATCATCTTCCTCTTGGGTATAGCTGACGGCAATGAAGTAAGCCGCTTCATACATTTTAGGATCATTTTCAGTGTATACCTTGAGTAAATCGCGTCGGGCAGAGCCCAAATATTTTAGATTTAAAAAGGTGAGCCCACGGTAGTATCGAATATACAGATCATTGGGTTGCTCTGCAAGTGCACTGTTCAGTAGCGGAAGAGCTTCTTCGTATTTGTTTTGATTGAAGAGCTGAATAATGTCTGTGTATTTGCTGCTAACCGGTGTGCCAGCATGGATGCTACTCATTTTAATGTCGCCCATATCACCCAACTTGGATTTTTGCCATGGCGACCAGATGAGCATGCCACTAAAGAGTACGGCAATGATACCCAAGATTGCCCATTTGATGATGCTCATGTCTGATTGCTTTGGTGCATATGTACGATTGAAATGGAAAGGGCCTCGCTCATCTACTCTTCTTTGGTATAAACATTCAGAAATGCTGTGATTGACGTATTCATAAAAATGAAGCTCTTGTGCCAGCTCTTCGTTTTCATCAAGCTCAGTCTCAAAATGCTCACGTTCCTTTTCTGTCATATTTCCAGAAAGATAACGCTCGATATTTTCGTAATTTACATCAGTCATTTCGAAAGGTGTTTTATCCCACGCGCCGTATGATACGCATATCAGGTCAATTAATGTGCTCTTTTTATCAATTTAACAAGTTAGCTTTTCACCTAGAGGCTTCTCCATGATAAAGGTATTGAATTTTTAACATTTAATAAAGTGAAAAAATGTTAAAATCGCATGTTTCTTTTTAAAGAAGATTAACGATGCTTCCTAGGTCATATAACAGCTGTATGAAGATATCGTTTGATTTACTTTTCTTCTTTTGCTTTCGCTTCTAAAATTGTAGCTTCGTGAAATTTTTTTGCTATGTTACCCAAGGTGAACTTTACTGAAACAGACGCTTACAATTACTTAAGTAATCATTATATCAATATCGCTCCGAAGCATTTGCGCGATTTATTTGCTTATGATCCCAATCGATTCTCCAAATTTTCGATTGCTTTTGAAGACATTTTATTCGATTATTCAAAAAATAGAATAGATGATCAGACGATTGCCTTATTGATTCAGCTAGCGAGAGAGTGTCAATTGGATGAAGCCATTGAGGCGATGTTTACATGCGAACATATTAACCAAACAGAGAACCGGTCAGTACTACATACCGCTTTACGTAACGTAACTGGTAACCCCGTCTGGGTAGATGGTCAGGATGTGATGCCAGCAGTCAACGCTGTTTTGGAGCACATGAAAACATTTAGCGAAGCGGTGATTTCTGGCGAATGGAAAGGCTATAGTGGGAAAGAAATGACCGATGTGGTTAACATAGGTATTGGTGGATCAGATTTGGGGCCGGTGATGGTTACAGAAGCGTTGAAACCGTATAAGACCCGCTTAAATGTTCATTTTGTTTCCAATGTAGATGGTACGCATATAGCGGAAGTGCTGCGTCAGGTGAATGCGGAAACAACCTTGTTCTTGATCGCATCTAAAACATTTACAACGCAAGAAACGATGGCAAATGCACATAGTGCCCGGGATTGGTTTTTAACCGCAGGTGGTAGTGAGCAAGATATTGCCAAACATTTTGTTGCGCTGAGTACCAATACACAGGCAGTAAAAGACTTTGGTATGGATACGAAAAACATGTTTGAGTTCTGGGATTGGGTAGGCGGCCGTTATTCTTTATGGAGTGCCATCGGACTATCCATTGTGTTGAGTATCGGTTTCGATCATTTTCTAGAACTATTAGCGGGTGCACATGCTGCCGATGAGCATTTTAGAAAAAGCCCTTTTGAAGAAAATATTCCGGTTATCATGGCGGTATTAGGTGTTTGGTATAATAACTTCTTTGATGCTGAAAGCCATGCTATTTTACCTTATGATCAGTATCTACATCGTTTTGCTGCCTATTTTCAGCAAGGTGATATGGAGAGCAACGGAAAATATGTGGATCGGAACGGTACACCTGTCGAGTACCAAACAGGGCCCATTATTTGGGGTGAACCAGGCACCAATGGGCAACATGCATTTTATCAGTTGATTCATCAAGGTACAAAAATGGTTCCTTGTGATTTCATTGCTCCTGCACAAAGTCATAACCCCCTTGGTGATCATCACATTTTGTTGCTTTCTAACTTCTTTGCACAAACAGAGGCCTTGATGAATGGAAAGTTGGAAGATGAAGTGGAGGCTGAATTGAGAAAAGCAGGTAAATCAGATGAAGAAATTGCTTTCTTGACACCTTTTAAAGTGTTTGAAGGAAATCGTCCAAGCAACTCTTTTTTGCTTAAAAAGATTACTCCACGAAGCTTGGGTACCTTGATTGCCTTTTATGAGCATAAAATATTTACACAGGGCATCATTTGGAATATATTCAGCTTTGACCAGTGGGGAGTGGAATTGGGGAAACAGTTAGCCGGAAAAATCTTACCCGAATTAAGGAACGATGAAACGGTTCATGCACATGATGTTTCTACCAACGGACTGATCAATCAGTATAAGGCATGGCGTTAACTGGTGACTAGTAATCAGTGACTAGTAATTGGCGATCAGTCACAAATCACTAGTCACTGATCACGAATTTACTGCAACCACCGGGGGTCACCTATACCCGCTAATTTCAAATCCAAGTTGCTTACCGTAAAATCACCTTGACTGGCATCTTTGAAGCCGGGATCTAACGTAGTGAAATCGTCAAAAGGATCGTTTTCCGCAAGATTAGCTGCATTGAAATAATTATTCTTGCTCATGGTAACAATATTTGTACTACTTTGGTTCGTATAGATACCTTGCATATTTGCTACGATGTTTTTGCTAAAGGTAATTTGATGCATCGCTAAGCGAATGTATAGCATACGTCTGCTGCTGCTACCTGAACAAACCTCGTTGAAAGTATTATTGGTAATCGTAATGACACTGTTCTGTCCGGGGAAATTGGTAGAACCACCGGCATCCATCCGGAAGAAATCACGGTCTTTGGTGCTGTTATAAACCGTATTGTTGGTAAATGTAAACGTCTTTGCTAAGCCATTGCGGAAATCAATACCATCACCACCATTTCCAACAATATTTGAAATGGTGTTACCTTTAAATGTTACTGATTCAATCAGGCTTTTTTTGTTGACATATAATACGCCTTTTCCGTAATTAGAGATGGAGCAATTTTCCACACTTAATGCTCCGTAAGTTCCTGCTGGTAAATCCATATCGTAAATGAGCGTTTGGTTGCCATCTTTTGAATCTGTTCCATCCAAGATTAAATGACTCAATTCGAGGCCAGCGCCATCTTTGATCCGTAATATGGTACCCTTTAATACGGGTTGATCAGCAGGCTTAGCCCCCTTAATAGCGATTGTTTTACTGATGGTGATATCCTGTGTAGGGTATTCGCCTGGTAGCAGTGCAAATACATCTCCGTCTTGAGCACCTTCCAGGATGCTTGTTAAATCGTCTTCTGGATAGACGGGGATTGCATCGCCTAAATCAATCAAGGTGGTAAAAGCCATGGTACCGCGCGTTTTATTGCCGTTCATCAGTTTTGCTACGTAGGCCGTCTCACTCATCAGCTCGGTCAGTGTAGCTTCTCCCGCGGTAATTTCTGCTGCGCTAAGCGAATGGACGATATTGCCAGGGGTGATCCTGATTTCTGTGGCAGTTTCACCGGCAGGCCAATGTAAGGTAACTTGGGTCGCTGTTAGCTCGTCGGGATTGATCTCTTGAAAAATCTGCTCTGGATCTGTTTTAAAGGTGGTGCTCACCCATTTGGATTCGGTTATCTGTTGGCCAACAGCTTGCACGCGAACGGCATATTCGGTTTCGCCATCGAAGCCGGGCACGGTATAGGGCACCTGATCAAAGGTAATATCTGAGACCGTTTTTACCGGTTCGCCAGAGAAATCCGCATCCTCGTTTAAGAAGAATTGTATCGTGTAAGTATCCGCTTGATCAACCGCTTTCCAAGTCAGACGCACGGCCGTTTGATTCATGATCTGTGCCTGTAGATCGACGGGCGAAAATAACCTGCTCACTTGCAGGTCGGTCATTTCAGGAAGGATATCATCCTTACAGCTGGAAACTGTTAAAATGAGCGTTAGCATATAGATAAATCGTTTGATGAACATATTCATAGTATGTTATTTTAGAAGATGCTTGATTATTGAAAATGATAACCATCGTTATTCAGCTGGCCATTACTGCCGTCTAGAAAAACCTGCCAAATGGGCCAAAACTGCTGTTGATCAGGGTTCCGTACAAATAAAGCGTCCCAATAGGGCGATTCATTTTCTGCCTGTAAGGTCCATGTTTTATTAGATGGATACCCTAATGCCTGTCCTGCTGCATCGGTATCGCCATGGTTTAAACCATAGATGACGACCGATTCACCATCATCAGCAGTTTTGTAATAAATTTTCTCGGGTAAATCTGCATATGCACCTTCGCGATTTTGCAATTGCGCTAACTTCGTTTTGGCTTCATTGAGCTTTGTTCCCAATAGGTTCCAACGAATCAGGTCGCCTTTGCGTAACATCTCACCTGTAAATTCGAGCGCACGTTCGTTCACGATCGCGTTAAAAAAGGCTTCTTTACTAGTTGTTGCTTGCTGTATAAAAGCAGTTACTTTATCGTTGTGTCCAGGAAATGCCCGGTCGCGGATCATCTTCAAGTAGGGGGCCGCTGCAGCAGGTCCGTCCAGTTCATTGATGGCTTCTGCCGCCATGAGAATGATATCGGCATAACGCATATATAACCAGTTTAACCCATCATCATTCGTCGATGTTACGCGGCGAGGTAACCATTCGTAGCGGTATTTTCCAAAATACCATTTGTTCAGATTGGTGGGTGTCTGGATGCCGTTTGTCCATTCATAGGGTACGCAACTTACATCTCTGCGGACATCATCTACATCGTATTCGTAATACATGATCGGATTAGGGCCATTGGTACCCCCTTTGTTTTGTCCGGTATAGTTATCTACCGTGGTATGTTTGACCCCTAGATCGAATATCACACGCCCACGGCCTTCACTAAAAGGTATTTCCCATAGCGATTCCAGTCCGGCTCGCGTTTGTTCTTGACACAGGGTTTGAAAAACCTCTTCAAAGCCCTGTAATTTACAAGTGCCGCTGTTGATGACATCGAGGCATTCTTTTTTGACGATGGCATACATCTTTTCGGGTGCCAGGTCTGGATCGGTACTCCTGCGGATACTCCCATCTGGGCGTTGTGCATAGCCCCCTGCCGCAAGTGCTAAACGGGCACGCAATCCTTTAACAAATGCTTTATTAACTCGTTCTGTCGATGCGGTTACCGCAGTTGCATTTGGCCAGGCAACCAAGTTGGATGCTTCTTCCAGATTGGCGAGTAGCTGTTTATAAATAACATCCCGGTCGCTTTTAGGTACATAGATGGTCTCGGAGTTTACCGGTTCAAAGCGGGCGGGGACATCGCCCCAGGCTTTTAGTAAATCATTGTATACCACTGCACGCAGGGTAAGCATTTCTCCCAAGATCTGAGCCATGACCGGTTGATGTGCTACATCACCATAGGTGCGTAAACCTCTAATGGCTAAGTTGGCCCGCTCAATTCCTTCGTAAAATTTGGCCCAAGCGTTACCGGCTTCGTTCATTTGGCTATTGTTTACATTGGTATTGTAGTTAGATAAGCGCGCTTTGTCGTCTGTTATATTCTTCAATGCGTTGTTTACTTCACAGTCTGTATTAATTCCATAATATACCAGGTATCTTCCCCGATAGGAATTGGTTTCGCCAAATGACTGGATAACACCGGCTATCGCACCTTCTGCTAAGCTGGGCGTGGAAAAAATCACCGATTCATCCATGGATGATTTCGTTGGTGCTTCGAGCGTATCTTTACAGCTGCTCCATACACCACTCAATAAAAATAGGATAAAGAGTATATGATATATGTTGATTGTCTTCATGATCGATTATCTTCAAAGGTTAGAAACTTAAGTTTATACCAAACACCAATAACCTGCTCTTCGGGTAGGCGGAGTAATCTACTCCAGGAGTTAGTGGTGTTTTACGACGGGTAGATACTTCTGGGTCGAAGCCGCTGTAATTTGTCCACGTAAAAACGTTGTAAGCGCTTCCATAAATGCGCAGCTGGCTGATGCCGATTTTGTTGGTTAATGTTTGAGGGAACGTATAACCCAATGTCAAGGTATTTAAACGGAGAAAAGAGCCATCTTCCACTGCCCAATCGCTGAATACGAAGCGACTCATGTAGGGCGACCACAAGGTTGTATGTGCATTCATTTCCTGCAATTGAGCGGGATCGTTGCTGATGGTACCGTCGGGTAATAAATTCGTCCATCGTTGTCCTTCCGCCATCATAGAGATCATGTTCCGCGAGTGGTATTTGCTGGATGATGTATATTCTATTTTATTGGCATTGTAGACGTCATTGCCATAGCTCCAATTGAAGTTCGCGGTGATGTCGAACTGATAAATGCGGGCATTGATGCCAAAACCGCCGGTGTGCAGTGGATTGGCGTTGCCAATCGGGGTTTTATCACTTTCATCCACTTTGTTGTCTCCAGAAGTGTCTAGTAGTTTCATGGTACCGGGCCGAATCGTGCCTACCACGGGAGATGCATCGACCACCCCATCTTTGAGTATCCATTTACCGGATGCGGCATCATAACCGGTAAAGTCGCCCACTTCATAACGGCCAGCATGTTTATAGCCATACATGCGGCCAACTGATGCACCGCTTGCAATGATATAATCGGCTCCTATTTCGGTCGATGCCCAGCCTGAAGGTGAAGTGAAGTCGTCCATTTGTCCCAGCGATACAATCTTGTTTCGGTTAAAACTGATGTTCGCATGGAAGGTAAGGCCAAAGTTTTCCTTTTCTACGGCCATCCAGTTCATAGAAAGTTCGATACCTTTATTTTGCGTTTCACCCATATTTCGGTGTTGGTTATCGTAACCAGCTCCAGAGATGGGAAACAAGATGAGTAGATCTTTTGTACTATTGTAATACACATCTACCGTACCTCCCAGTCGGCCTTTAAGCGCGGTAAAATCGAGCCCTACATTTCTGGTGATGGTTGTTTCCCACTTTAAATCAGGGTTGGCCATGGTTTTGGAACCCGCCCAATAGCTGTTAAATCCATTTACCCATTCGGTGGTTTTAACATCAAAGGTTTGGGTCAGCTGTCCTGCAGGAATATTATTATTGCCTGCCGTACCATAGCTGGCGCGCAATTTCAAATCGTCTAACCATGGATGGGTCGTTTCCATAAAAGGTTCGGAAGAAATCCTCCAAGCGCCAGCTACAGAGGGGAAATACCCCCATCTATTCCCTTTTGAGAATTTAGATGAACCATCTGCCCGAAAGGTAGCACTCAATAAGTATTTGCTTTGAAAGTCGTAATTGGCACGTCCGAAAAAGGAGAGCAGTTTATCGTCTGGGCTTAAATAGTTTTCAATCGAATTGGCATCTCCCTGTGCAGAGAGTTTGGTGGCATCCTCAAAGGTGAAACTTTCGGGAAATCCGTGTACGGTTGATGTATGGTCTTCTTGTTTGGTGATGATGTATTCTTGTCCCACCAAGACATTAAGGTTATGGTCATGGGGCAGGAATTTCTTGAAATCGTATGTTAAGGTATTGGTGTTACGGAAAGCCTGCCGACTAAGTTTATCGAAGATGATTGCCGGCTTGCCCTGGTTTAAGGCTGCGGGGACATTTCTTACGTAGTAAGTCGTGGTTCCATAAAAGCGGTTATCTGCGTTGCGGTAATCGTCCAGTCCGACTTCCGATTTGATCCGTAAGTTGTCTATCATTTCCCAGGCGGCGCTACCGTTCAAGTTATAGGTAATCCGTTCTTGTGAACGGTCGTTATCCGAGATGGCTACAAGGGGATTGTACAGATTAAATGCATCATCTGTTTCGCCTTGATCGGTGAGTCCGCTGACTGGGATGGGCGGATAGATCATGGCGTATTTTAAACGCGAATCGGCCGATGACACTTCATTCTGTTCATTTGCACCGCCACCGGCAATGGTTGTTTTTGAATAACGCATCGAGAAATCGAGTGTTACCCGCTCGTGGGGTTTATTGTTCAATTTGAGTGTGAGATTATTGCGTTTAAAGTTAGACAGTTGCATGATGGCCTGATCGCTTATATAGTTGTGGCTGACTGCATATTTGGTCTTATCCGTGCCGCCACTGATGCTTAAATTATGATTAAAGGTAAAACCAATGCGACCAAAAACTTGGTCTTGCCAATCGTTGCCCTGCACTTCGTTATACAAATCCATATCTTGATAATTACCAAAATAGTCGGTATAAGTTTCCGGCTTGCCATCTAACAACGATCGTTCGTACTGCCATTTTGCGTAATCGAAAGGGGAAAGTACATCGAGCTTTTTAGCTATTTTTCTAGGGCCGCCATAGGTGTTATAACTCAGGGTAAACCGACCTGCTTTTCCACTTTTCGTGGTGATGATGATGACACCATTTGCTCCACGAGAACCGTAAATGGCGGTCGAAGATGCATCTTTCAATACATCGATGGATTCGATGTCGGCCGAAGCAATGTCGGAAATAGAAGGTACCGGAAATCCATCAACAATGAACAAAGGTGTATTATCGCCGGTGATGGAACCTCCACCGCGCACGCGGATTTTCATTTCCGCATCGGGTGAACCTTCTGTTGAAGTGACTTGAACACCGGGTAGGCGACCCGTAATGGCTTCGGCAGCAGAGGCTACCGGCACAGCTGCCAGTTTTTCACCACTGATAGAGGCCACTGCTCCAGTCAAATCTTTCTTTTTAGTGGTGCCGTAACCGATGGCGACGACTTCGTCGAGCATGGTGACATCCGGTTCTAACCGGATAGTGAAGGTATTTTGATTGCCAACGCGTATTTCTTGCGTTTTGTAGCCAACGAAGCTGACGATGAGTACAACGTCTCCTTTTGAGGGAATGGATAAGTGAAATGCGCCGTTGGCATCGGTGCTCACTCCCTTTTGGTTTCCCTTCAATCGGATGCTTACCCCGGGTAAGGTTTCGTTTATACCGCTAATAACGGTGCCCTGTATCTGTCGTTCTTGTGCATAAACGAATGTACAGCACAAGCTGAATAAGAAAAAGGTAAGTAGTGATTTTTTCATTGTTTAGTTGTTGTGTTGTATATTGGTTTTCTCTTGATTTATTACACTGCCAATGGGCTTAAAAGCCACTTATCCTTTATGGGATGAATAATGTATGCGTTGTTATTTAACTTATAATGGTTATGGGCAATGTTACTAACAAATCATGAGCAATACATCATATGGAATGGTATTTTTCCACGCAATCGATGCCGGTATCGTTTGCAGTAAAAGATGCTGAAAACTTTTTGGGCGGCGAGCTGTTCAAACGATAGGATTAAAAATAGGATTCCATGAAATTTAACTATGTATTTGCGCTGTTTTTTGGTTTGTTTTACAGCGTTTTAGGTTGCAATAGTAAGCCTCATGATCAGGAAGAAGAAGCGGCAACTGTCGTTCCAGATACGATTGGTGAATACGGTTTGGATATTCGGGTGGCTGAGCCACTGGAAAGTCCATCTTCCACCAAAAATTCAAAAGTAGTGGGGTGGCCAGCTGATAAAACACCGATTGCTCCTGCAGGTTATCGTGTCGTCCGATTTGCCAGCGAATTGAAACATCCGAGATGGATATATGTAGCCGCAAATGGCGATATTTTCGTTGCTGAATCGCAAACACAAGGTTCAGGGGCCAACCGAATTACCCGTTTGCAGGATACGAATGCGGATGGAATTGCTGATAATCAGACGGTTTTTTTGGAGGGATTAAATCGTCCATTTGGTATGTTGGTTTGGAATGATACTTTTTATGTAGCCAATACCGATGGCTTATGGAGGTATCCGTATCCGGCAGGGGCTACCAAAATAATGGGAAAGGGAGAAAAAATTCTTTCATTGCCTGCGGGGGGGTATAATAACCATTGGACAAGAAATATCCTAGCGGCTCCCGATAGCTCTAAAATATATGTTACGGTGGGTTCTGGCAGTAACGTGGGCGAACATGGTATGGAAAATGAGCGTAGGCGTGCCAATATATTGGAAATTAACCCGGATGGGAGTGGGGAGCGCGTTTTTGCTGCGGGATTGCGAAATCCGGTAGGCTTGGCGTGGGAACCGAATAGCGGTAAATTGTGGACCGCCGTAAACGAGCGTGATGAATTGGGCGATCGGTTGGTGCCTGATTACATTACCCATGTTGAAGAAAACGGTTTTTATGGCTGGCCGTATGCTTATTGGGGTAAACATCCCGATCCACGGCTGCAAGGAAAACGGGAGGATCTAGTGGCTGAATCGTTAACGCCAGATTTCGCTGTAGGAGCGCATACTGCATCTCTTGGCTTGGCATTTAGCCCAAATAGCTCGTTTAAAACGGGTGCTTATATCGGTCAGCATGGCTCTTGGAATCGCTCCAAACTAGTGGGGTATAAGGTGCTTTTTGTACCTTTTGCCAATGGGATACCCACGGGCGAATACCGCGACTTTTTGTCGGGATTTGTGGCTAATGAAGCAAATGGTGAGGTATATGGACGTCCTGTAGGCATTGCTTTTGCCAAAGCAGGTTATATGTTGGTGGCCGATGATGCTGGCAATACGATTTGGGCAGTGTTGCCGACAGGGAAGTAAAACTTATTACTTAAAACTTATCACTTAAAACCTATAAAATCACTAACTTTGTCAGATTATAGAGATGTCAATATGACGGATTTATAACGGATTGCTATATTTGGCGCATTTGTTGAAAACACATAGCGTAATATAAGCTTTTATAAATAGATAAAATTTAACATGTTAGGATTCTTAAGCAAAGTTTTTGGCAGTAAATCTGACCGC
>Ga0182744_1004057_pt1 | contig 11166 bp, 7 predicted proteins | sample eDN3rd30CKraftMG_FD_128525 | JGI IMG/M metagenome (GOLD analysis project Ga0182744, IMG submission 128525) | Enriched Miracle-Growth compost microbial communities from Emeryville, California, USA - eDNA 3rd pass 30_C Kraft MG (version 2) (version 2) ...
CGGCTGCGGCGCAACCCGCCGCCCGGCCCGGTCGTTGCCGCCGGCTCGACCGGCTCCATCCCTGCCACCGCAGAACTGCTCGCCACCATCGCCGGCCTGCCGCTCGGCGCCGTGGTGCTGCCGGGCCTCGATACCGCCATGGACGAGGCGTCCTTTGCCGCGATCTCGGCGGCGAATACGCGGCCGGCCCTGCTCGGCCACCCGCAATACGGCCTGGCCAAGTTGATCGGCCGGCTCGGCGTCACCCGCCGCGACGTCGAGGAAATAGGCGAGAACCCACTGGCGCTGCGGGCGGCGCTAGTCGGCGAAGCGCTGCGCCCGGCCGAGACCACGGAACTGTGGGGCGCGGCAAGGGCACGCTTCACGGCCGCCGACATGAGCCAGGCGCTTGACGGCGTAACGCTGGTCGAGGCCGCCAACGAACGCGACGAAGCGGCGGCGATCGCCATCGCCCTGCGGCAGGCGGTGCAGGAGCCGGGAAAGCGGGCGGCGCTGGTCACCGGCGACCGAGCGCTGGCGCGGCGCGTGGCGGCCGAGTTGCAGCGCTTCGGCATCGTCGCCGACGATTCCGGAGGCACGCCGCTCAGCCAGACGCCGCCGGCAAGCCTGCTCCGGCTGGCGCTCGTCGCCGCCTTCCGACCCGGCGACCCTATCGCCCTGCTTTCCCTGCTCAAGCACCCGCTGCTCGGCCTCGGTCTGGAGCGGGCCGCCGTGCGCCACGCGGCCGAGATCGTCGAACTGGTCGCCCTGCGCGGCGGCACCGGCCGTCCGGACATCGCCGCGCTGCCCGAACTGTTCGAGGCGCGCCTGACCCAGGCGGCTGCGGCAAGCCGGCCACCGTTCTGGCTGCCGCGCCTTTCCGGCAAGGCCATCGGCGAGGCGCAGGCCTTCGCGGCGCGCCTTGCCGAAGCGCTCGCCCCGCTGACCGCGCTGCGCGAGGAAGCCGACACCGGCCTTGCCGAACTCGCCCGCGCCAGCGTCGTCGCGCTGGAGGCCCTTGGCCGCGACAAGGACGGCAACCTCACCCGCCTCTATGCGGGCGACGCCGGCGACAAGCTCGCCGAATTCCTGCGCGGGCTGGTGTCGGCCACCGCCCCCTTCTCCTTCGCGGCCACGGAATGGCCCGACGTACTGGAAGCGCTGATCGCCACCGAAACGGTCAAGCCCTCGCGCGGGACCGACAAAGCCATCGCCATCTGGGGAGCGCTGGAGGCACGCCTGCAAAGCGTCGATACGCTGGTGATCGGCGGGCTGAACGAGGGCGTGTGGCCGCGCAAGGCCGAGAGCGACCGCTTCATGTCGCGGCTGATGAAGACCGGCATCGACCTCGAGCCGCCGGAGCGGCGCATCGGGCTGGCCGCCCACGATTTCCAGATGGCGATGGGCGCGCCGAAGGTGGTGCTCACCCGCGCCGCGCGCTCGGGCGACGCCCCGGCGACACCGTCGCGCTGGCTGCAACGGCTGCTGACCTTCATCGGCAAGGACCATGCGGCCGAAATCCGGACGCGCAGCGAGGAACTGCTTTCCTGGACACGCACCCTCGATGCCGGCGAAAAGCGAGACTTCGCGCCCCGGCCGCGACCCGCGCCGCCGCTTGCCGCACGCCCGCATCATTTCTCGGTCACCGAGATCGAGACGCTGCGCCGCGACCCCTACGCCATCTACGCCCGGCGCATCCTCGGCTTGCTGCCGCTCGATCCGCCGATCCGCGATCCCGGCGCCGCCGAGCGCGGCACGCTGTTCCACGAAATCCTGCACCGCTTTTCCGGTGCGGTCGCCGATCCGCGCGAACCCGGCGCGCTCGACCAACTGATCGCCATCGGCCGCGCCTGCTTCGGCGAGGCGGACCTTCCCGCCGATGTCGAGGCCGTGTGGTGGCCGCGTTTCGAGAAACTGGCCGGCGGCATCATCGACTGGGAGCGTACGCGCGCCGACGCGGTGGCCCTACGCCACGCCGAGGAGCGCGCCGAAAAGACCCCGGTCGGCCAGTCCGGCGTGACGCTCTCCGGCTATGCCGACCGCGTCGACCTGCTTGCCGGCGGCATGGCCGACATCCTCGACTACAAGACCGGCTATTCGCCGTCCAAGGCGCAGGCGCACACACTGCTTGCCCCGCAACTGGCGCTTGAAGGCGCGCTGCTGCGGCGCGGCGCCTTCCGCTCGCTCGGCCAGCGCGAGCCCTCCGACCTTGCCTTCGTGCGGCTGAAGCCGAACGGCGAGGTGTTCGAGGAATCGATCCTCGACTACAACCGCAAGCCGCGCACCGCCGCCGACCTTTCCGAGGAGGCCTGGGCGCGGCTGGAAAAACTGCTCCTCCACTACGCCGACCCCGCGACCGGCTATCTGTCGCGGGCACTGCCCTTCCGCGAAGGCGAGAGCGACGGCGACTACGACCATCTTGCCCGCGTGCTCGAATGGTCGGCCGGCGGTGACGCTCCCGAAGAGGGAGGCGTGGAAGGATGAAGAAGCGCTATCCCGTCCCGCTGGAAACGGCGACCAACCAGGCAAAGGCTTCCGATCCCAAGAATTCGGCCTGGGTGTCGGCCAATGCCGGCTCCGGCAAGACGCACGTGCTGGCGCAGCGCGTCATCCGGCTTTTGCTGCGCGGCATCGACCCGTCGAAAATCCTGTGCCTGACCTATACGCGCGCCGCCGCCGCCAACATGTCGAGCCGGGTCTTTTCCACCCTGTCGGAATGGACCGAACTGCCGGACGGCGACCTGGCGAAGCGGATCGAGGAGTTGCACGGCAGGGCGGCCGATGCGGCGCTGATGCGGCGCGCGCGGCGGCTGTTTGCCGAGGCGCTGGAGACGCCGGGCGGCCTGAAGATCCAGACCATCCACGCCTTCTGCGAATCGGTGCTGCACCAGTTTCCGCTGGAGGCCAACATCGCCGCTCATTTCCAGATGCTCGACCCGGCCATGGAGGCGACGCTTTTCGCCACCGCCAGGCGCGACATGATCTCTGGCGCCGGCGGCGGCAACGCCGAACTGGCGGAGGCCTTTGCCACCATCCTGGAAATCGGCGGCGAAGCGGGACTGGACGCCCTGCTTTCCGAGATCGTGCGCAAGCGCGACGAGTTGCGCGCCTTCATCGGCCGGATCGCCGGCACCGAGCCACGCTTCCAGCCCTTGTTCGACGCCTTCGGCTTTTCGGCCGGCGAAAGCGCCACGAGCATCGCCCGATCGATCTGGCCGCTGCCCGGCTTCCCGCCGGATTACTTTCGCGCCTTCGCTCTCGCCGCCGAGGCGACGGACGCGCGCTCGGTGCTGAACAACATCCTGCCGCATGCGCAGGCCGCGTTCGCCGAGGCCGATCCGGCCCGCCGGCTCGCCCTGCTGGCCAGGGCTTTTCTCAAGGCCGACGGCGACCCCTACGGCCCCGCCACCTTCAAGAAGGCGATGCTCGACCGCCTGTCCGACCTGCCGGACCGCTACCAGGCGGCCAGCGCCGCGATCATCGCCGCCTGCGACCGGCTGGCGCTCTACCGGATGCTGGAAGCGACCCGCGCGGCGCTTGTCGCCGCCGACTGGCTGATCGGCCGCTACGAGCAGTTGAAGCGCGGGCGCGGCTTCCTCGACTTCAACGACCTGATCGTGCGCACCGTCGGCCTTTTGTCGCGTGCCGACGCCGGGCCGTGGGTGCAGTACAAGCTCGACCAGGGCATCGACCATATCCTGCTCGACGAGGCGCAGGACACCAGTCCCGACCAATGGGCGGTGGTGACGCGGCTGGCGGAGGAATTCTTCGCCGGCCAGGGCGCGCATGACGGCGCGTTGCGCACCGTCTTTGCTGTCGGCGACGAAAAGCAGTCGATCTATTCCTTCCAGGGCGCGGCCCCGGATTCCTTTCACGAAAGCCGGATCTTCTTCGCCAAGCGGGTAAGGGAGGCCGAGGCCGAGTTCGCCGACCTCAAGCTGTCGCTCTCCTTCCGCTCGACGCAGGACGTGCTGTCGGCGGTGGACCGTGTCTTTGCCGACCCGGAAGTGCGGCGCGGCATCAGCCACGATCCCGATCCGCCCCGCCATACCGCGATTCGCCACGATGCGCCGGGCTATGTCGAGCTGTGGCCGTCGGTCGGGGCCGACAGCGTGGAGGAGCCCGACGACTGGACGCTGCCGGTCAACCACCTGAGGGCGCCGGCGGTGCTGGTGGCCGAGCAGGTGGCGCAGACGATCCAGGACTGGCTGGAGTCGGGCAACATCATCGAGGGCAAGGGTCGCCCGATCCGCGCCGGCGACATCCTCGTGCTTGTGCGCAAGCGCGACCGTTTCGTCCATGCGCTGTCGCGGAGCCTGAAGAATCGCCAGATTCCCATGGCCGGTGCCGACCGGCTCAGCCTGCCCGGCCACATCGCGATCAAGGATCTGATGGCGCTCGGCCGTTTCCTGATCCAGCCGCATGACGACCTGTCGCTGGCCGCCGTGCTGCGCAGCCCGATCTTCGACGTCTCGGAGGAGGCGCTGTTCGAGCTGGCCGGCACGCGCGAAACCGGCGTCTCGCTCATCGCCTCGCTGCGCGGCCACGCGGCCGGCAACGCCGACCTGGCCAAGGTCGTGCAGCAACTGGACGGCTGGGCCACCGAGGCGGCGTTCAGGCCGGTCTTCGAATTCTATGCCGGACTGCTCGCCCGCGACCGCGTCCGCAACAGGATGATCGAACGGCTCGGCCCGGAGGCCGGCGACATCCTCGACGAATTCCTCAATTTCTGCCTCGCCGAGGAGCGTACCGGCCTGCCGGGGCTGCAATCCTTCCTGGCTACGCTGGAGAGCGCCGGCCCCGAGATCAAGCGCGAAATGGACCAAGGCCGCGACGAGGTCCGCGTCATGACCGTGCACGCCGCCAAGGGCCTGGAGGCGCCGGTGGTGTTCCTGGTCGACGGCGGCTCGGCGCCGTTCAGCGACCAGCACCTGCCGCGCCTTATGCCGTTCGCCATGGCGGACGCAGGCTGGCAGGGCAAGGGCTATCTGTGGCGGGCCGGCGGCGATGTCGCCAACGGCTTCTCCAAGGAAGCCGCCGCCCGCGCCCGCGACTTGGCGGAACAGGAGTACCGCCGCCTGCTCTATGTCGGCATGACCCGCGCCGAGGACCGGCTGGTGGTGTGCGGCTACCACGGCAAGCGGGCGCCGAATGGCGGGACCTGGCATTCCATCGTCACCCGCGCGCTGGCCGCGGCACCCGAGACCACGGAGCAGCCGCATCCCGTCACCGGGGAGCCGGTGCTTCGCTTCCAGGTCTCCGACCTGCCGCCGCTCGCTGCGGAGAAAGACGAGGTGGAGCGCCCCGCCGCCGCCTTCGCGCCGTTGCCGGCCTCGCTGTTGCGGCCACCTGAATTCGACGAGGAATTGCCGCGCCCGCTGTCGCCTTCCGGCGCCTCGGCGCTGATCGACGAGACCAAGGAGCCGGTGCTCGACGCCCGCTCACCGGTGCTGGATGCCGAGGAGGAGCCGGGATTCGCCGTGCTGCGCGGACTTGCCCTGCACAAGCTGATGCAGATGCTGCCCGGCCTTGCCGGGGCCGAGCGCCGCGCGGCAGCTGAGCGCTATCTGGCCCGCGTGGGCGCCGGCTGGAACGAGCGCGACCGCACCCCTATCCTGGAGAGCGTCGAAGCAATCCTTGCCGATCCCGACTTCGCGCCGCTGTTTTCGCAAAACTCCCGCGCCGAAGTCGCGATCATGGGCAGCCTCGACATCCGCGGCAAAAAACGTTCCGTTTCGGGCAAGATCGACCGCCTCGCGGTCACCCCCGGCAAGGTGCTGATCGTCGACTACAAGACCAACCGCCCGCCGCCGGCCTCGCTGGCCGAGGTGCCGCCGGCCTATGTCCTGCAACTGGCGCTCTACCGGGCGCTGCTGCAGCCGCTCTATCCGGCGCACGAGGTGCGGGCAGCATTGCTGTTTACCGAAACGCCGCAGTTGATCGAACTGCCGGCGGAAATGATGGACCTTTCCCTTGTCGAACTCACGCAGGCGTGACACAAACCCTGCTTGCATCGAGGCGCATTGCCTACCACATATTGTGCGACAAAAACCCGAAAGGAATCAGCATGGCCACCGTCAAGGTCGATAACAGCAATTTCCAGGCCGACGTGCTCAACGCCAAGGAACCCGTCGTGGTGGATTTCTGGGCGGAGTGGTGCGGTCCCTGCAAGATGATCGGCCCGTCGCTGGAAGAGATCGCCACCGAACTCGGCGGCAAGGTCAAGATCGCCAAGCTCAACATCGACGAGAATCCCGAGCTCGCCGCGCAGTTCGGCGTGCGCTCGATCCCGACGCTGATGATCTTCAAGGGCGGCGAAGTCGCCGACATGAAGGTGGGCGCGGCCCCGAAGACCGCGCTTTCGCACTGGATCAACGGCGCCGTCGCCTGATCCGCCTTAGGAGTTGACGGCCGTCACCGTGTATCCGGCCTTGCGCAACAGTTCGACCAGGCCTTCCGGGCCTGGAAGGTGCAAGGCCCCCACCGCGATAAAGACGTTGCCGCCCGCCAGGATCGGCGCGGCGTTTGTGGCCATCACCTTGTTGCGGCTCGTCACCATCGCTTCCTCGAAAGCTGCGTAGCCGGCGGGATCGTCGGCTTCGTCGGGCAGCACGGCGCGAAACAGCGGCCAGATCATGCCGATCTCGCCGCGCAGATAGAGCGAGATCATCGTCTCGTTGATGTCGTTCATCTTGTCGCCGAGCTTCAGCGTATCCACCAGCCCCTGCATGTGAAAGGCGAGCGGCAGCGAAGCCATGGCGCGAAGCTGGTCGGCGGCGGTTTCCAGCCCTTCGAGGCGCTTGCCGCCTGCCTTGGCGTCCTCGGCCAGCTTGACGTCCAGCACCGGCGCGCCGCCAGCCTTGCGGGCCAGTTCGCAGGCCGGCGTCGCCACCATGGCCGAAAGGATCCACGGTTTCATCTTGGCGACGCTCGCCAGGGGAATGCCGCGCGCTTCCAGCGCCTTGTCCACCGCCGCCTTGTCGGCGGGCGAGAGCAGCGACGACAGCGTGGTGTTGTCCGTGAACATCATCAGGTCCGGCTCGCCGGCCAGCGTCGCCATCATCTTCTTCTGGTCGAGCACTTCCGTCGTCTCGATCACCACCGTATCGGCGGCGTCGAACGCCTTCCGGGCGGCGGCCGGCAGCGTGACGACGCGCGGATCGGTCATGTGCATGGTGCCGAACAGATAGGACGGCTTTTCGCCGGGCTTTTCCAGCTTCCACAGCAGGCCCTTGCCGTTCGGTGTCGCCGCCGCCTCGGCCTCGATCTTGCTGTAGGCCGCCGGATCGTCCTTTTGCAGGCTGGCCGTCAGGTCGGTGCCGACGCAGGCCGGCGTCTCGGCCCGCGCCTTGCCGGCCGCAAGCAGCAGGACGGCAAGGACGGAAAGGAAGAACAGCACGTTGAGCGCCACCAGCAGCTTAAGTGCTGTCAGGCTCAGGCGATCGGCAATGGCGATGGCTTTCTTCATGCGGATTTTTCTAGGCGCAAAAAACGGCAAAACCGTTAACCGGCACGGGCAAATTGTCCTAGCCGCATCGCGGCTCAGGCCCGCGGATGCGCATCTTCGTAGATTTCCAGCAGCCGCGCTGTATCGACGCCGGTATAGACCTGCGTCGTCGACAGGCTGGCGTGGCCGAGCAATTCCTGGATCGTCCTGAGGTCGCCGCCGCGCCCCAGAAGATGCGTGGCGAAGGAATGGCGCAGCGCGTGCGGCGTCGCCGTATCCGGCAGGTTGAGCGCCGAGCGCAGCTTCGCCATCTCGCGCTGGACGATAGCCGGATTGAGCGGACCACCGCGCGCGCCGCGAAACAACGGCCCCTCGGCACCTAGATGATACGGGCATAGCCGCCGGTATTCGGCAACCGCTTTCAGCACCACCGGCAGCACCGGCGTCAGCCGCGTCTTGCCGCCCTTGCCGGTGATCCTAAGAACCGTTTCGTCCGGCGAGGCAAGATCGCCCCCCAGGAGGCCGAGCGCCTCGGAAATACGCAGGCCCGACCCGTAGAGCAGCGTCAGGATCGCGGCGTTGCGCGCGGCGATCCACGGCTCCTCCGCCAGTTGCCCCTCGATCGAGACGACCCGCTTGGCGTCGGCGGCGGTCAGCGGCTTCGGCAGCGATTTCGGCTGCTTCGGCGCGCGCAAGGCGGCGGCCCCGGCCGCGTTGACCACGCCGCGCCGCTCGAGGAAGCGCAGGAGCGAGCGGATGCCGGCCAGCCCACGCCCCAGCGTTCGTGATCCCGCCCCGCCGGCGCGGCGATAGGCGAGAAAACCGCGCAGGTCGGCCGGGCGCAGGTCGGCGATGTCGGCAAGCCCGGGCGGCCCGCCGCAATGGCCGGTCAGGAATTGCAGGAACTGGCGGGTGTCGCGTTCATAGGCCTCCACCGTTTCGGGCGACAGCCGCCGCTCGCGCGCCAGCGCTTTCAGCCAGCCCTCGCGCGCCGCCTGGAGATCGGGCCTGGCCGAGATGAGGAACTTTTCTTCCATGGTCCTTGCCTTTTGCGGCTATCCTGGCGCCGCGAGGGTTAGTAAGCCGTGAAGGCGCCCGTCATTGAAAAGCCGCCGGCCGGCGTTTAGGAGACAGGCGAAACAGGAAAGCGCCCCATGCCGGCACCCAAGAACCCGATCCAGATGGCCGTCATCGGCGCCGCCCACGGCATCAAGGGCGAGGTGCGGGTGAAGACCTTTACCGGCGACCCGCTGGCGCTGGGCGACTACGGCCCGCTCTACGCCGGTGACGGGCGCGCCTTCGAGATAGCCGACATCAGGCCGGCCAACACCGTGGTCGTGGTCCGCTTCAAGAGCGTCAAGGACCGCGACGCGGCAGAGGCACTTGCCGGAACCGAACTGTTCGTCGACCGCTCGGCCCTGCCCGACGAAGAGGATGACGACGAGTTCTACCACGCGGACCTGATCGGCCTCGCCGTCCGCGACGATAGCGGGGCAGCCATCGGCAAGGTGCAGGCGATCCACAATTTCGGCGCCGACGATATCCTGGAAGTGGCGCTTTCGGGCCGCAAGACCATGCTGATCCCGTTCAGCCGGGCGGCGGTGCCGGAGATCTCGGTACAGGGCGGCTTCGTTCGCATTGACCCCGTCGCCGCCGGACTGGCCGACGAGGACGACGATGCCGAGGCCGGCGTCGACCGCCGACCGCGCGGACCGAAGGACGCGGGAGGCAACCGGTGAGCTTCGCCGCCTCGGTACTGACGCTTTACCCGGAAATGTTTCCGGGCGCGCTCGGCCTGTCGCTGGCAGGCCGCGCGCTCCAGGCCGGCACCTGGTCGCTGGAAGCGGTCCAAATCCGCGACTTCGCCACCGACCGCCACCGCACCGTCGACGATACGCCGGCCGGCGGCGGGGCCGGCATGGTCATGCGCGCCGACGTTCTCGCCAGGGCCATCGACCACGCGTCGCCGCCCGGCGACGCGCGCCCGCGCCTGCTGATGAGCCCGCGCGGCAAGCCGCTGACGCAGGCCCGCGCAAAGGAGCTGGCGGCGGGACCGGGGGCGGTGATCGTCTGCGGCCGGTTCGAAGGCATCGACCAGCGCGTCATCGAGGCGCGTGCGCTGGAGGAAGTCTCGATCGGCGATTTCATCCTTTCCGGCGGCGAGCCGGCGGCACTGGTGCTGCTCGACGCCGTGGTGCGGCTCTTGCCCGGCGTCATGGGCAACGAACTTTCGGGCGAGGAGGAGAGTTTTGAGAACGGCCTGCTCGAACACCCGCACTACACGCGACCACAGGAATTCGAGGGGCGTCCCATCCCCGAGGTACTAACCTCGGGCAATCACGCGAGGATCGCCGCCTGGCGGCGCGCCGAATCCGAGCGACTGACGCAGGAACGCCGGCCCGACCTGCTGGCGGCCGCTCAGGGCTTGACGAAGTAGTAGACGGCGAGAAACAGCCCGACCGCGATGACGAATGCGCGCACCACGCCCTGCGGCACCCGCTTGGCGATCCACACGCCCGAATAGCCGCCGAGCGCGCCGCCGGGGATCATCACGATGGCTTCCGGCCAGGCGACCACGCCGCCGGCGATGAACACCACGATGGCCAGCGAGGCGATGACCATGGCCAGCATGTTCTTCAGCGCATTGATGCGGTGATAGCCGCCGCTCTCGGTAAGGCCGAGCGTGGCGAGCATCATCACCCCCATGCCGGCGCCGAAGAAGCCGCCATAGATGGCCGTGAAGAACTGCGCCACCGAACCGGCGAGCGAGCCGACCTTGCCTTCGCCGCCCTCGCGCGGCGCCGGCTTCAGCCACGGCCCGGCGGCAAACAGCGCGGTCGCAGCCAGCAGCAGCCACGGCACCAGCGCGTTGAAGGCCACGTTGTCCAGCGCCAGCAGGATCAGCGAGCCGACGAAGGCGCCGACGGCCGAGATCGCGCACAAAAGCAGCGCCCCGCGCCAGAATTTGCGGATATCGGCCCAATAGGCCAGCGTCGAGGTGATGTAACCGGGGAACTGGGTGACCGAGGACGTGGCGTTGGCCAGGATCGGCGGCGTCCCCAGAACGGACATGGCCCCGAAGGTGATGAAGGTGCCGCCGCCCGCCATCGCGTTGACGATTCCCGACAGATAGCCGGCGATGAACAGAATGATCGCATCGATGATCGACATGGGTGGCCCGCCGCTCGGGGGATGGAAGGGGCAGGCTGCGTCGCCCGGCCTGACTTGGCTTGCTAGCTAATCACCGATATAGACGGCGGGCGCCAGGCTCAATGGCAAAAAAAGTCTCGGGCCAACAGGTGACAAAGTGGTAAAATGCCTGTATGTGCGCGCTCGACCCGGACGAGAAGCCGGAGAAGTACCCGTCAACATTGACGGTGAAATCGCCCCTGCCGGACGTTCCTGGAACGAATGGCATAGCCGAGCGGTCGTTTGAACTGCAAGGCAAGCGTAGGGCGCTCTGACTGTCGGAAGAACAAGAAGTGGATTTTTAAGATGGATCTCATCCGTCAGATCGAGGCCGAGCAGGCCGCCAAGATCGAAGCCAAGCGCCAGCTTCCCGAATTCCAGCCCGGCGACACGGTTCGTGTCCTGGTGCGCGTCACCGAAGGTTCGCGTACCCGCGTCCAGGCCTACGAAGGCGTCTGCATCGCCCGCTCCGGTGCCGGCTTCCAGGAAAACTTCACCGTCCGCAAGATCTCCTACGGCGAAGGCGTCGAGCGCGTTTTCCCGGTGTTCTC
>Ga0182744_1004059_pt1 | contig 11161 bp, 10 predicted proteins | sample eDN3rd30CKraftMG_FD_128525 | JGI IMG/M metagenome (GOLD analysis project Ga0182744, IMG submission 128525) | Enriched Miracle-Growth compost microbial communities from Emeryville, California, USA - eDNA 3rd pass 30_C Kraft MG (version 2) (version 2) ...
CGTCCTTCTTTGTTATAGGAAATCAGGATCAGCATTACATTGAAGATCGAATTTCTTTACTCGAAAATAATAATCAAATTAGTACGTTGGTAATTCCAAATGCCAATCATAGTTTAGAAGTGAATGGTGATGTTTTAAAGTCAATTGAAGCAATGCTGTTAATAATGAAGAGACTTCAAGAATTCATTCACACATATATTAGGTAATAACACAATTAAACAAACGGGAGGTACAAATCGAGAAGGTTTAGTACCTCTTAGTTTTTTATGCCTCTATGTTTTACATTCGATTAAAGCTGGAGTGGTTCTTCGATTTGGTTATCATTTGTCCCCAGGTAAATGGCTTTTTTTTCTTTAATATTAACGTTATAGGATGATATCCCTGCGTTGGCCAGCTCTCTTAGAAAGTCTAAAAAAGGAAGGGTAATGTTTGCGATTGATTGTAAGGCGTGTTCCCTATCAAATTGGTTTGAAATCACAAAGTTAACTTGAGGTTCTGTTTTTATCTCTGAGTTCTCTGCTTTGTAAGTGGCCCTGCCTGTGGCCACATCAATATCGTATTGTAGAATCCCAATTGTGTGTAACTCCTCTAAAAATTGCGCAAAGCTGGTTTTTCCTGTACTTCTTCTTTCAATAACCTCATGTACGTCTTTTTCACTTGGTCTTTTATTCATAATGCTTCCTCCATCGATTGTTTTTCTTTCCTCATTTTAACCGTTGAGTGAGTTCTTATTCTCTTAAGGGATTTTTGTAAATAATGAAAGCCTCCTCTGTTGGATGTAATCATTTTTTTATAAAATAATATAGATCTTAAAAACTTCCCTTCATGGCAAATCGTCTAAGTAGGGGAAGGGGGAAGAAGTTGTGGAAGAGATGATATTTGAGGGAAGCATCATAGAGGATAAAGACACCCTGATTAATGAAATAATGAATCAATATGGCCAGGAAATCCTGCAGCTGGCTTATTCCTATGTAAATAATAAGGCGATTGCGGAGGATTTAACACAGGATATCTTCGTTAAATGCTATAAAAACCTCCATACATATAGCGGTAAATCTAAATTGAGGACGTGGCTGTGGCGAATTGCCATCAATCATTGCAAGGATTTCCATAGAAGCTGGTACACCAAGAATGTAGTCATTGCCGGTGAAGCGATGCCTAGTAACGGTACCAAAAAAGAGCTTGTTGAGCAGGCAGTAATCCAAAAGGAAGAAGATGATGAATTAATTGCAGCGATTATGAATTTGCCGATTAAATATCGAGAAGTGATTTACCTCTTTTACTATGAAGAACTGCCGCTTAAGGAAATTGCACTGGTAACGGACACTGGTCTAAATACAGTTAAGACAAGACTAAGGCGGGCCAAAGAACTTCTGAAAGATGAATTGGAGGAATAGAGTATGGAGGATCGTTTAAAGCATTTAAAAAAGAAAATGGACAAAAAGACCTTTGCTAACGTGAACTTCTCAGAAGACCATCAAAAGGAGATACATAGAAGAATAAACCAACAAGAAGAACGTGATGAGGACATCCTGTTATCTGTTATGCAGCTGCTTGCTCAAGAGAAGACAGGACATGAATTAACTGGGCTTCTCCGTGGAAGGGGAATACAAAAGTTTGAGAATAACGAGGGGTTTTTGTATACCATGTTACATCGTTTAGAACAGACAGGATGTATTGAAACCAAATGGGATGAGTCAGGAGCCAAATATTATTGGTTAAAAAATAAAGGCAGAAAATTATTAAGCAAGGCAGAACAAAAAAGTGCAAAGCACGTGTTGGTTTTAAACGAATTGCTAGGGAGGTGAGTATTCATTGAAGAATAATAAAAAACAGATTTTCTTAACTGAGGTTATGAATCAAATTCGATCAAAGGAAGCAAAAAATTATGTAGCCAACGAATTAAATTTTCATGTTAAGGAGGCCAAAAAGGTATGGATGGAAAAAGGTTTACCAGAGTGTGAGGCGGAAGATAAAGCAGTCGAACAAATGGGAAGCCCGACAAAATTAGGTATCCAGATGAACAAACTGCACCGCCCAAAGGTAGACTGGGTACTAGTACTTCTTTTAGCTGCTGCGATGGGATTAAGCTTTCTGCCAATGTTTTCACTTGGTTATATGAAAGATTTGTACTATGTTATCTATAAAATTCTTATTGTGCTCGTTGGGGTCGCTGCTACAGTGGGAGTCATGCTGGTAGATTACCGGAAGTGGAAAAAGCAGGGCTGGCTATTTTACTCAATTGGTATGTTTTTGCTATTCTTCTTAGCTTTTTTCTCGAACACCATGATAAACGGGCTGAAGTTAATAAAGTTAGGACCGGTTACCATTGAAAGTCTGATGGCATTGCCGTTCTTCTATCTTGCTTGGGCTTCTTTTTTCAATAATGGAAAATTAAGAGTTTGGCAATTTCTATTATTGTTTCTAAGCCCCATCCTACTCTTACTTGCTGTACCGACTATTTCAACCATCTACCTTTATTCTGTGATGGTGTTCGTGATGCTTTGGTGGAGCAAATTCAGTAAAAAGGTTAAATGGATGATCTCTGCGGGTACACTTGGAACCACAATGTTGACTGCCTTATTGGTTTTGCCATTTATAAAGTCATACCAAATTGTAAGACTGCTGGCGCTTCTTAATCCAGAGAAGTATGCGGAAACGGAAGGATATCTTATTCTTCGGATTCAAGAGCTTATGTCAAAAGCCGGATGGTTTGGAGTAACAGGGACAAGAGAGTTTATACCGGAAGCACATACAAATTTTGTTTTTGTAAGTTTTACCTATCATTACGGATGGATTTTTAGTGTTTTATTGGTTATGATTCTCCTGCTGTTTGCAGTTAGGATGATGGTGATCCAACCAAAGATTAAGGATTCTTTCGGACAATTGCTTCTTATCGGCGGAGTTGCTCTTTATGGTATTCAGCTCATCAGCAATATTGGTATGACACTTGGATTATTTCCTATGACTACCATGTCACTGCCTTTCATTAGTTACGGTTTAATGCCAACCTTGCTTAATGCGATATTAATCGGGGCAGTGTTAAGTGTTTACCGCCGAAAAGATTTGGTATGGAGCAGCTAAAAATAGAAGAACTTGTAACAGCCCCAGTACGTATCAAAAACATTATAAGTATAACTAAAGATGAGTGCCAGATTGTATATTAATTTGTCACTCATTTTTTATTGGTGTATTTGCTAGACAATGATATGAACAAAATAATCCACTGCCTTCGAAAGGGGTCTTCAATCATTTAGACTATCAGAATCCCTCTCATTGTGTTCTTTCACACTAATTGCAAAGTGACTATTCGGGAGATAGGTTACTTCTAGCGGTTTTCCTTGTAGGTTTGCTTCATAATAACGTCTTGAAATATCCAGACTATACACATCGATGATGAAACCGTTAAACTTCAATTCCATTAGGTATTCAGTTCCGTAGTCGGGGTCGTCGTACTCTGCTCCAATTGGAGTGGCGACCATTCTTTCAAACTCCTTGGCTTCAAAGGCTTCCTTATCTTTATAGAGTAGGATGGAAGTTTCGATAAAAGAATAAGTGACAGACATAAACACTGCAGTGACCACTAAATTCAAAATTTTACCAAGCCAGTTTCTTGTGCCAATCATCAACCCGATAAAAACAAGACCAAAGCAAAGACACAAGCTGGCACCACAGTAAGCACCAACCATTTCAGACATAATAAAGTTTTCTGCGATTAATTCGGAAATGCCCCATAAAATGAAAGTAACAATTAAAAAAAGCAAACCGGTGATTAAGACTACTCCAGCAGCGACTTCCCTTCTATCCTCGCCGAGGCGCAGACGGTGTTTTCCCTTCTTTTTCTTTGCTGGTACTTTATTCTTCTCGAGTTTTAATTTCTTATCAAACTTTGGTTTCATTTCTGACTGTATTTTCTTCTCGTGCTTAATAGACAATTTTTGCCCCCTTTCCCAAAAACTCTAACAATCTATACGATTAAGGAAAGGAACGGTTTCTAAGGCTTTTGGCATAATTTTTGACCTGTACGGCCGGAAGCAGTAATCTCCTGTACACTTTTTAACTTTGATAGGGTAAGAGCAATATAGAAAAAAATCGAATCCTCAGAAATGCAAAAATGTGGAGCATAGTATGACTCCACATTTTTTTAAATTGACAGAAAGGGAATAAATTTCCATTTCCTACTGTCGAAAGAATATAATTATGCCTTTTGTTGCACTCCTCTCTTCCTTACTGGTCTTAAAATAATAGCTAATAAAACCACAATAACTGCAATCACGACGGTTGAATAGAATAAGCCTCCATAACCATTTTGTGCAGCTGTCAAAGTAATTTGATCCACACTGGACTGGATAACATCCTTTAAGGCCGGATCCTTGATTTGCTCTAATAGATTGGAGTAATCGATGTCTGAAGAAGGACCATGTGCAGACATGGTTCCGGCAATCTCCTGGAATTCCTGTATTGCCTCCGGACTTAAATCAGCAGTTTCCATATTCTTCTGCAAAATCTTTCGGAAGTCACTTTGAAATAGACTCGGAATTTGATTAAACCCGCGTACAATAAACCCTGCATAAATGGTAGGAGCAATCGTCATCCCAATTTGACGGGAAAGCGAAAGCCCTGCCAGTGCAGTACCCTTATCCTTTTCAAGACGTTCTGTCGCCAAAATATTCAATGGCGCCCCTAACAAAATCCCAATGCCGAGACCGGCGATACAGGAAGAAATGATAAATTGCCATTTCACTTCAATCCATGTTGGGAACAATAAAAATCCAATCGCGGTAATGAAACCTGATACAAATACGGCAAGCACAGGGCCCTTTTTATCCACCAGTGCACCACCGAATGCTGCACCTACACCGGATGCTAATGCCAAGGGTGTCATCCAGTAACCAGAGTTCTCTGCTGCAATTCCTAGTACTTGCTCCGAGAAAGCAGGAATAAAAATCATACCTGCTAGCAATGCCCCTGATAAGGCACCAACTAACAACGTCATTAAATAAGTCGGCTGAACCAACAAGTTCACTGGTAATATCGGATCGCCATGGCGCTTTTCCAATGAGCGATTGTAGACAACCAAGCCGGCAAATAACGCGATACCGGTCAGCAGGTAGCCAAAAACATCTGGAGCTGTCAGGCTATTCAGTAATGAAGTACCTTCAATGTTTGTTAGACCATACATGATACTAAGAACAGCCAGGGATAAAAGAATGGTCCCAATGACATCGAGTTTTCCTGCTGAAGGTTCTTTCGTTTCCTGGATTTTAAAATATCCTAAAATAACCAAAATTAGAGCAATCGGCACATTGATAAGGAAAAGAAAGTGCCAGTTTCCGGTTAAATCCAAAATAATACTTCCAAGGTTGGGACCTAGTATCGCTCCAACCCCGTTCATTGCACCTAAGATTCCAAGTGCTTTCCCTTGTTTTTCAGTTGGGAAGGTGCTTAAAACATGGGAACTTCCGATGATGAAGATTCCGCCGCCACCCATTGCTTGAATGAAGCGAGCAACCAAATAAAATCCAAAATTAGGGCTAAGCGCTACCAACAAGGAACCAAGTCCGAACAAAGCTACTTCCACGATAAATAATTTTTTCCTGCCGTATCGGTCTGAAATTTTCCCCACAATCGGGATACTGATGGCTAATCCCAGAGTATATATGGTTACACCCCACGCCCCCCAATTGGCAGAAACATCGAACGAGCTGTTAATCGTTGTGAGAGCAGCACTAATTATCCCGTTATCTAGAGCTGCCATTAAAACACCAATACAAAACAACGTGATCGCCCAATTTGAACTCGACGATTTCTTACTCATTCCTCTCATCCCCACATCTGATTTATTAAAGTGACACAAGTGTTACTTTTAGTAAAAAAATATCTGCATACTGAATTATAAATAGTTTTAGGGATGAATACAAAGGATTTGCGTGAATCCTTTTAAAAATTTTTCATACGGAATCCAACTTAATTGAACTGTGAGCAAGCTTCAATTGCGGTTGAGTCAGCAAAGCCATATTACCAATGTTCCCTCACTTGGGGGGGGGAGAAGCAATCAAGTGGGCCATGCGGCAGCGTGATCCCTTATTCTCATTTATGTTAACCTCTGTACATTTTATTTCTAACCCGGAATATGAATGTGATTGTCGACAAATGTAAACAAAAGTTGATATTGAATTTATATTCCATTAGTAAAATCATAATCGAACAACATATTAGGAGGTTTATATTTTGAAAAAACTATTACATCCAATTACAGATTGGGTTTCTACTAAGCGTGGGATGTGGATTACGATTATCGCTTGGCTCGTCCTGATGGTCGGACTAAGTGCAGGACCAAGACTTGGCGATTATAAAGTATCGAATTTTCAATCGCTTCCTGATGAAGCACAATCTATAATAGCTGAGAAAAAGACGGAAAAGATATTTCCTAATGAGCAAGGAACACCAGGAATCCTTGTATTCCATAATGAAAATGGAGATATACGTACCGATGAGGTCATACAAATACTAAATGGAATCGCAGCAGAAGATATTAACGGAATTGAGACCATCGTCGATATAAGCGCACTTCCGCCTCAAGCGTTAACAGGCTTTATCTCTGAAGATGGTTCAACGATGATTGTTCCAATGGAGTTAGAACAGGGCCTTGGCAATAGTGAGTATTCTGAAATCAATGACAAGGCATCTGAGATAGGGAATAAGATGGCAGACAAGTTTGAAAATATGTCCTTTTATATCACCGGTCCAGCAGGAATTGCGGGAGATACACTCAAGTTATTTGAACAAGCCGATTTTGTATTATTACTTGCAACAATCGTTATTATTTTGATATTACTTATAGCGATTTACCGTTCACCGTTACTTGCATTTATACCGCTTCTAGCAACAGTTATTGTCTATCAGGTCGTGAATCAAAGTATTGCATTGCTGGGAGCAGGCGGTTTAGAAATCAATAACTCAACCACCTCCATTATGAGTATTTTACTTTTTGCTGCAGTGATTGACTATTCATTATTTGTATTCTCTCGTTACCGTGAGGAGCTTAACAAAGTAGAAAGTAAATATGAAGCGATGAAACTTGCCATGCGTGCAACGGGAGAACCTGTATTTTTTGCAGGAGGAACGGTGTTAGCGGCAATGCTAATCTTATTCTTCGCTAATTTCCGTGACTATCAAAACTTTGCTCCTATATTCGGGCTTGCCATGTTCTTCATCATGTTAGCATCGATTACATTGGTGCCAGCTTTATTTACACTGTTTGGTCGTAAAGCATTTTGGCCAAAAGTTCCGAAGTACGGCCAAGAAAAACACATAAAACACGGAATTTGGGGGCCAATTGCTAAGTTTGTTGTGAATAAGCCAGGTTTTTCTGGAGGTATGGTTGGTATTTTTCTTCTCATAACAGCACTGAATATGTTTAATCTTGATTTTGAATTTGATACAGTCAAAAAGTTCCCTAAAGATCTGCCTTCCCGAGTGGGGTATGAAATTGTAGAATCAAGATATGACAAAGGGGAACTTGCACCTACAACACTCTTAATCGAAAGCAATGAAGCTTTAGAACAAGATAGCATTACTACTTTTACTGAAAAACTACAAGAATATGATGAAATAGCTTCTGTACGGTTAACTGCACAATCTGAAGACTCTAGATCTTTAAAGCTAAGTGTTGTGTTAGCAACGAATCCATATTCCACAGAATCTATGGATTTTATCAAAGATTTACGTGAAGATACACCTAATTTATTAAAGGATCATTCGATATCAGGAGAGTCCTACTTTAGCGGTGTAACAGCAAAGTTAGTAGATGAACGGGATGTGAATACGCGAGATATAATGACCATTGTGGCACTTGAAACATTATTAATTCTAGTTCTCCTATTTGCGTTGACTCGTTCCATTAAAATGCCAATTTATATGATGGCGACAATATTACTTTCCTATGTATCTGCCTTAGGTCTAGGTATATTCCTTGTTGATTTCTTGTTTGGTTTTGACGCTTTAAGTACTCGAGTTCCGGTTTATGCCTTCATCTTCCTTGTGGCATTAGGGATTGATTATAATATTATCCTTGTTTCTCGATTTATAGAGGAGAGGAAGATACATCGAGTAAAAGATGCGCTTGAAATAGCAATTCGGAATACGGGTGGAGTAATATCATCTGCTGGTATTATTTTAGCTGCAACTTTTGCAGCATTAACAACAATGCCCATTGCAGACCTTTTCGTATTTGGATTCATCGTCGCAATTGGAATCTTACTTGATACTTTCCTCGTTCGCGGGATGCTCCTACCGGCATTGATACTGTTTTTTGAAAAAGACAAGCAAGCATCACACTCTAGTCAGTGAAATAGAATACATTGACTTCCTTTGGTATTCTACTTTATAGGAGGTTTCGTTTATGAAGATACTTGTTGTAGATGATGATGTCTATATTCAACAGCTTGTCTCTATCCACTTAAGCCGAGAAGGTTATCAAGTATTTAGAGCGAATCATGCTGAAGAAGCATTAGATTTGTTGGAAGAAAAAACGGTTGATTTAGCCATTGTGGATGTAATGATGCCCGGGATGAATGGATTTGAATTAACTAAAATACTGTCAAACGACTTTCATATCCCGGTGATACTCCTTACTGCCAAAGGACAAATTGACGATAAGGAACAAGGGTTCTTATCTGGTTCTGAGGACTATATCGTCAAGCCTTTTGAGGTGAAGGAACTATTATTTCGTGTTGCCGTTGTTTTACGACGCTTCGAACGTGCCATGGAAACAGTTATAAAAGTAGGGAATCTGATGATAGATCGGAAAAACTTTGAATTAAGTATCAATCAAGAAACAGTCCTTCCACCATTAAAGGAATTTGAACTGTTAAGTCTATTAGCTTCACGTGTCAATAAGATAACACCTCGATCACTTTTAGTCGAACAAGTATGGGGAGTTGATTATGATGGCGGAGAACAAACTCTTAATACTCATATAAACCGAATTCGTGAACGATTAAAAAACCACGGAGCATCGGTGGAAATTCAAACGGTCCGAGGGATTGGCTATAAGCTTGAGGTAACAAAGTGAGAACATTATATCGAAAATTCATTGTAGCCACGTTATTGATACTAACGATAAGTATTACGGTTGGATTGATATTAGCCAATATTATTTACATGTCATCGACAAAACAGAAGATTGATCAGCAAAATGTAGAGATTGCACAAAGAATTACACGAAACTTGGAAAATATGCATTCTGACCCTTCATCCTTTGAACTTTTCTTGGATGCAGTTGGAGACTTTGGGTATCAGATCTATGTGATTAACGAATTTGGGGAAGAAGTTTATTTTGGTAAGCCTTTCAACAAGACAAGACTTCCGGAAGAAGCCAAAAAGGTTCTAACGGAACAAAAAATTTATCATGGGATGGACAACTTTTCTCAAAAGTTTTTAATGATGGGACACTTCTCCAATAATGTGGAAAATACAGTAGGTGTTCCATTCACAATGAGCGGGGATCAATACGGCTTGTTCATACGTCCGGATAATAAATTACTCTTTTCAGATATTCATATGATTCTGGCATGGTTTTTAGTAGCAGTAACGGTTGTCAGTATCAGCGGGGTAATCCTGTTTACAAAGCATCTTATTAAGCCAATCACGAAGTTAACGGAAGCGACTAAAGAGATTACACGGGAGAATTTTCATTATCCTTTATCGATTGACCGAAATGATGAAATTGGTCAATTAGTAGAAAGCTTTACCACCATGCAAAAGCAGTTACAACATAATGATGAAGCACGAAAGGCTTTCATCAATAATGTGTCACATGACTTTCAATCACCACTCATGAATATTCAGGGGTATGCGGAACTTCTGCTGTCACAAAATGTGAATGAGCGTGAATACCGAGAATACTTACAGGTGATTGATCATGAATCAAAGCGGCTTTCCATTCTAACCAAGCAGTTATTGTTATTAACATCACTAGATCAGAAAGCATATCCAATGATGATATCAGAGGTCCAATTAGATGAACAATTGAAACAAACCATCCGCAGGTATCAATGGCGGCTACAGGAGAAGGAAATTGAAGTTTCTTATAAATTGCCACCTGTACACATGAAGGTTGACGCAGAACTTATGAGTAACGTGTGGGACAACTTGATCACCAATGCGATAAAGTATAACTCGCATGGGGGTAGTATTTGGATTAGCTTATCTAGAAACGAATCCTTCCTAACCATCATTGTCAAAGATACCGGAATCGGAATGTCTAAAGAAGCCGTTACCCAAATTTTCGATCGTTTTTATCGTGTAGATTCATCTCGGAAACGTGATGGTACGGGTTTAGGATTATCAATCGTTAAACAAATAGTCGATTTGCATGGGGGAGAAATCAAGGTGGACAGCATAGTTGGAAAGGGGACAACCTTTACAATTATTCTTCCTAGTCAGAATAAAAAATTGGGGGATTAAATCATGGAACAAACTTGGAGTGTACGACTCATTCGGTTCGCAGCTATATTTGGTATCATCGGTACTTTTATTGGATCTAAAATGTCAGGAAATATGGATTATTCGTTGAGACCCATCCATGCTCATATTCTATTAGTAGGATGGCTATCCGTGTTTGCCTGGGGGATTTTTTATAAGGTATATACGATCAAATATAAAAGACTTGTGCCCATTCACAGTATATTAGGAATGCTAGGTGCCCTAGGTTTGACCGTTGGCATGTGGATGTATAATCTAAATCCATTCAATCTCAATGAGACCTTTGTAATGGTGTTCTTTATCGTTGGCGGTAGTTTACTTTTCCTTGCTTTTTTATTATTTGTGCCAATTACCTTTCTCATTAATAAACAAGAAAATTAAAAAATGAAGTAACGGGCAGTGTTTCTTCAACCATGAGGATCACTTTTCCTCCCTTTAGCACAGTTTGAATTATGCAGATGTACAAACTTAAAAACCTGCTGTGCATAAGCTAATAAGAACTAGTTTAAAGGGAGGTGAATTTATGCGTTTTGGTCAATCATGGAACCAATGGCATCAGCAGCATCCTCACGGTACATGGCAGCAATGGCAAAATCAACAACATCATCAACAATTTCCGCATGGCTCTTGGCAGCAGTGGCACCAGCAACATCCTCATGGTACATGGCAACAG
>Ga0182744_1004062_pt1 | contig 11156 bp, 4 predicted proteins | sample eDN3rd30CKraftMG_FD_128525 | JGI IMG/M metagenome (GOLD analysis project Ga0182744, IMG submission 128525) | Enriched Miracle-Growth compost microbial communities from Emeryville, California, USA - eDNA 3rd pass 30_C Kraft MG (version 2) (version 2) ...
CTCAAGCGCTCCACCATGTATCTTTGGGTGCCCTTGCTGTGTTTTGCCGCTTTCTTTTCCTGGAGTTATTTTTCCTGGACCTGGTTGGCTTTGCTTCCCGCCTACAGTCAGTTGTGGCACCACACGCGGCAGTCTTACGGCATTCAAAAGTGGTATCAAAAGCAAAACAACAAGTACCGCAAAACATCGGATTATTTTCTGTATGCGCTTTGCTTTCTTCCCATGGCGGTCTTTCATTTCCGCCAGCCGACGTCGCTGCAAAGTTTTTTGCTTCCCAAGGATTTGCTTCTTTATCCCAATGAGGCGCTGGAGAAGTTTTTTCTGGGAGCTTATCTGGTGTGTTTGGCGGCCTGGGTTTGTTATGAGTGGAAAAATCGCAAGGAAAGGGAGTGGAACCGTCTGAGCTTTTTGGCGGTCACTTTTTTGCTGAACGGCGGTTGCTTTATTCTGGGAAGAAACGAATGGGAAATCATGTTTCCTTTGGTGGCTTATCATGGATCTTGTTATTTGGGTTTGACGTCCTTGGCTTTGAATAGGACCCGTAAAAAAACATTTTCAATGAAGAAGGCGGTGTTTTTCGTTTTGCTTTTGGCCTTGTGTTTCGGGTTTTACGAGAGGGTCATTGAATTCAAGCAAGGACATTTTTCCCTCTTGTGGGAGTCGGTTTGGGCCGGCGTTTACGTCACTCCGATCATGTGCCATTACGTTTACGATGCTTTTCTTTGGAAAAAGGGACATCCGGAATCCGCGCAAATTTATCAGGGCGCCTGATTTTTTCCGCCGGTGGGAAAACGGGCTTTTAAGTATTTTGTAAAGCCTTCGGCGAATTTTTCTCCGACCAGTGCATGCCCCTTTTCATTGTAGTGATTGTAGTTTTCGGGATCGTCAAACAGAGTGACCTCTTTGACGGCGTAAGGATCGAGAATTTGTCCCAGGTCGATGGTTGCATAGCCGGCCTTGTGCGCCTCTTCCAGCATCTTTTTTCCGTCCCAATAATTGCCTTCTTGTTCTTCTTGCGTGTCGATGATCCTCATGGGAGTGAGAGCGTAAACCAACTCCGCCCCTAAGGCGCGGCTTTGCTGGGCCAGTTTGTTGATGCCCCAGCGAAAGAGGGCCCACGAAGTGTCGTAAGAGGGACCGACCATGTAATGGCGGGCGAAAAAACCGGTGGAACTTTTTAGTCCCAATAAGGGCAAGAGTTCTTCCTGATAGGGAAGAGAGAGACCGTTTCTGAGGGCATAAGAGGCGTTGAAACTGTTCAGCCAAAGTTCCCGCGCTCCGCCCCCATACACCACGATGTCCGGCTTGAAGCGGGCCACTTCCCGTTCGAAATGATAAGGGATGACAAGAGCGCTGTAGCCGATCACCGAAAAATTGAGGATTTCCAGAGGAGGAATTCCCTTTTGTTTTTTAAGCGCTTCTTCCGCCACCCTGGGCCAGCTGGTGCCGTTCGGAATGCCGTAAGACATGGAGTTGGAGGCGGACATCACCACCACCCGTAATTTCCCCGGAGTCTTTTGCAAAGAGTAGTCGCGCTCGTCATTCATGCGCCAACGGTTGGTGAAGAATTCGTGACCCATGAAAACGGAGCGGCTGTTTTCGGACAAGTGGCGGCGGCGGTAATCGGAAACGGCTTCGAAATAGGGTTGTTGGTCGATGGGAAGTTCGTCTTCGTCCACCGGTGTGGTGAGTTGGGAATTTTTAAGACCGTCGTAATAGCTGTGGGTTCTGGTTTGAGCTTCGAATTCGGGTTGGTACTTGGGGTCGAGGAATTCGTTGAAAGTCCGCGCGACCGCGGGCGGCATCCGTAAAACCTTCGGCACCTGGGGCAGGGTCAGAATCATGGCGATCAGCAAAAGCAGAAGGTTCTGGGTGTCTCTCCAAAGACCGCGGGCGCATTCTTTGTCCTCGAACCAACATTTGTAAACGGCTCCCATCAGACCGACGAGCGGAAAAACCAGAAGCCATTTCAAGTCGGGCAAGCCCTTCCATTCCGCGAGCCAGAACGTCGTGAACAAATCGCCGACACTGCTGGCATTCCAGACGGCCCAAATCACGCTGAAAAGGAAAAAGCAAAAAGTCACTCGGACCCAGAGGGCGAAAAATCTCTTTTGATCCGCTTTGCCTTTTTGCTTGGCCCTGAGTTCAAAATAAATGTCGAGCCCGATCCACAAGCCGATCACTCCCCAAAACAAAACGTCTTCCAGGCGCAAAGCGAAGGTGCCCTTCGACCAAAGATAGATGTACTCGTGCATCAAACATGAAACGCTAAAGACGATCAGAATGGATGCGGCCAGGGCTTTTCCTTTTCCCCATTTTTGAAAAAACTGAAAACTGGGGCGATAGAAGTTCCAGGCCATGAAGTCTTTCCAGTAACTGTTCAAACGCCGTCCGACCTCGGCGCAACTGGCCGAAAACATATAAAGCCGGTGCGTGCGCGGCAGTTCGACGCCGTAAAGGCAAATGGTTCCCGTCACAATGTGAAAAGCACCCGAAATGCGGATGTAGTTCAGATAGTTCAAAAATAAAAAAGCGAAGAAATCGCCGTAGGTGTGCACGTATTCGAAAGGGTGATAGAGAGCCGCCTGAAGCGCTTTGTACAAAAGAAGTTGAAGCACTCCGTCCAGAATCCAGTCGACGCCGTTTTGCAAAAGGGCCAGATCCCGCGGGCGCTGCGCGCCACGGATAAAATTTTTGTAATCGATCAGAGGAAAAAACCACATCACGTAATTGGGAAGCACGAGAAAAAAAGCCAAGGTTTCTTTCCAGCCTCCCAATTTGGGGTCTTTCTTGACCTCCCGGAGATAGGAAACAACGCGAAGCATGAAGATTGTGCCGAGAACGGGAACCACGGCGAGCGCGGTTTCCTTGATGGGGCCTTCCGTGCGCCAACGCAAAATGGCGTAACCCACCAGCACAAGGCCCAGAAGTTTCAAAAAAACGTTCAGACGCAGAAGACACAAAAAAATGATTCCCAAGGAAAGGAGGAGAATCAGGGCGGCCGTTTGGACGTTGAACAGCGCGAACAAACCAAAGACCGACACCAGGGTCATGCATTGAAGTTTAAATCGATGCGGGAGGATCCAGCTGACGAGGGCGCCGAGAATGAAGAGACTTGCGGCCAGGGAAAAGGAAGAGGACTCCAGTTGGAAAAGAAAGAAGACCCCGCAGACTCCAAAAATTTGAAGCACCAGAAGCGCGGAGGTAAAAATCTTTTTTTTTGATCCAAGGAGCTTTGGCATTTAAGGTTTGATTTTAAGAGGGGGCTTTGTTCAAAAGCAATGGGAAATTCATGACTGAAAGCCGGAAGACCGAAAGACATCTCCTACGCTCTTTACACCAAAGCACGAAACGCGATTATTTCGCGCGCATGAACGCGGAAAAGCCGCTTTGCATGCGGACCGCCAAAGAGTACGCGAAAGAGTATTGGGACGGCGATAGAAAATACGGCTATGGGGGCTACCGTTACGATGGGCGCTGGCGTCCCATGGCGCAGTCCCTGATCGAACTCTATGGATTGACGGAGGCTTCCTCCGTTTTAGATCTGGGGTGCGGGAAAGCGCATTTGCTGTTCGAACTGCAAAAATTGTTGCCGGGATTGAGAGTGAAGGGGGTGGACTTTTCCGCTTATGCGCTTTCCTCGGTTCCCGAGGCGCTTTCCTCCCGGGTGGAAGAGATGGATTTGCGTCAGACGCCCTGGCCTTTTGAAAACGATGAATTTGATTTGGCCTTGAGTCTGAATGTGTTCCATAATTTTCCTTTGCGGGAACTGACGGAGGCGATCCGGGAAATGCAAAGAGTCGCGCGGCAAAAATACCTGGTGGTGGAAAGCTACCGGAATGAGGAAGAGCTGACTCAACTTCAATGCTGGGCTTTGACCTGCGCCTCTTTTTTTCACGTGAAGGATTGGGAGTACCTGCTTGAGACTCAAGGCTATACGGGAGATTATGAGTTTATTTTTTTTGAGTGATCTTTTATGAGTGAAGTCTACAGCCAGCTGAAGATGTTTCACTTCTCCGACCGTCTCCGGTCCTTGGAGCAGGGGAAAATTCCCTTTCCCGTGCACGTGCGGGTGAAGCCGACCAACGTGTGCAATCACAACTGCTGGTTTTGCGCTTACCGCAAAGACAATCTGGAATTGGGCGAGAACATGAAGGTCAGGGACACTCTTCCCGTGGAAAAGATGCGGGAGCTTGTGGAGGACTTTTCCGTGATGAAAGTCAAAGCCGTCACTCTTTCCGGAGGGGGAGAGCCTTTGATCTATTCCCATGTGGAGGAGTTTTTGGAAAGACTGCACATGGCCGGGATCAAGATCGGGATTCTCACCAACGGCAGCCGTCTGAGCGGGGATTTGGCGGAGCGGATTTCAAAGTGGGTCACTTGGGTCAGGATTTCCATGGACGGGTGGGACGGAATTTCCTATGCCCGGTCCCGCTCGACGAGTGAAAAGGAGTTCGATCGGATCTTCGCCAACATTTCCGCTTTTCTGGAAAAGCGCGGGCCCTGTTTGTTGAGCGTGTCGTACATCGTGGATGCCGAAAATGTTTTCCGCCTTTATGAGGTCTGCGCGCGTTTGAAAAACGCCGGGGTCTCGGTGGTGAAGTTGTCGCCGGTGATCGTGGACACGGACCGTGAGCGCCAGAATCAGTACCACGATGTGATCCGCGCCACCGCGAGGGAGCAGATCGAAAAGATCCGGGAAAATTTGTGCGGTCCGGGGTTCAAAATCGCGGATCACTACCACCGTGAAAATGAAAGCTTCCAAAAAAATTACCACAGCTGTCATTTCGCGAAGCTGCTGACGGTGGTGGGGGCGGATCAAAACATTTATTCCTGTCAGGACAAAGCCTATACGGACGGAGGCTATCTTGGTTCCTGGAAGGAGCGGCGGTTCATCGAGGCCTGGTCCTCTTCCGAAGTCCAGGACCGTTTACGGGGCATCGATCCCAACCGCCATTGCCGTCATCACTGTGTGGCCCACCGAAAGAATCTGATTCTGGAAGATTATTTATCCAGTGATCCGGGCCATATCGACTTTATCTGAAACCGCCTCATTTTGAGACGCTTTAAGGGCGCGGAACTTTCAGCTCTTTGCGAAAAAAACCGATGAGTAAAGGTCATCTGAAGATGAACTTGAACGTTTGTTTTGTGAGGAATCAAGCAAAGATTTATGAGGACCTCGAAAGTCTTTCGTTTTATTTTTTGGGCGCTGTTTTCCCTGACGGGAGCGAGTGCCGCGGCGAATTCGGGGATCACCTATCAAGGCCGCCTTCTTAAGCCGGACAATACGCCGGTCACGTCCGCCTCCGTTCAATTCAAATTACAGATTCGCACTCCCGGCGCTCAGGACTGTCTGATGTACGAAGAAATTCAATCGGCGGATCTTTCTTTAACATCCGGGGTCTTCGCCCTTTCTTTGGGAGACGGCAGCGGTGTCCGACAGGATTCCTATCCGTGGAGTTTGTTTGACGCTCTTTCAAACAGAAAGGCGTTCACCTTTAGCGCCGGGGATTGCACCGGTCCGAATTCTTACACGCCGGCGCCGGAGGACAACCGCAGATTCCGCGTGTTCTTCGATGTGGGCTCGGGCTGGGAAGCTCTTCCGGTGCAGACCATTAACTACATTCCTATGTCGATTGAAACTTACGCGGTCGGCGGATTTCCTGCGTCTTCTTTGCTGCGCGTGGAGGATGCGGGTTCGTTGGTGAACACGGCGCCTTTGTCGAATGCGCAGTATGTGGAGTTGTTGGCTTTGCTGGGCGGATCTTCGGGACAGTATGAGCATGCGGGAGAACTTGGTGGTTCGGCTTTGCCTTCACTGGGTGCGGGGCAGACGATGGTGTCTGACGGTTCCGGTGGGTGGAGTGCGGCGCTGCCTTTAACGTCGGAGAGTGATCCCACGGTTCAGGCCTTCGCGCAGACGGCGCTTCCGACTTGTACGACGGGGGAGGCCTTGGTTTCCAACGGAACGATGCTTTCTTGTGTGTCGGTGGCGAGTGGGTCTTTGTCTGAAAGTGACATTCCAAAATTGACGTCCGCTGGAAACGGAGTGGACGGGGGAGCGATTTCAGGAGAGATCGGAGGAAGCACCTCTGTGAACACGTCGGGAGATCTCGCAACGACGGGAGATATTTCTGCTGGGGGAGATATTGCAGCGGTGGGAAATGTTTCCGCTGGAAGTGTTTCTACTGGGAGTTTAAGCACCACAGGAGGAATCACTTCTGCTGGTGATGTTTCTGTGACAGGAGTTGGCGGAAAGGTTTCTGCAACCAATGGGGAATTTAGAAGGCTTCATTTACTGGATGATCAAGCGACACCTCATTACGTTGAGGTGAGATCTCCGGATCCTTTAACTGCAAACTACACTTTAACTCTTCCTGGATCTCTGGGATCAGCAAATCAGATTCTTGGAATGAACAATGCGGGAAATGCTTTAGAGAACAAAACCCTCACCGCCGGAACGGGAGTGACGATCACTCACTCAGCCGGTGGAATTGAAATCGCTGCCAGTGGAAGCGGTGGAACCGTGACCTCAGTCACAGGTACTGCACCGATCGTTGTAGATAACTCAAATCCAAACACTCCGATTGTGTCGCTTGACGACTCCGGCGTCGGAGTTGGGACTTATGGTTCGGCGACGGAAGTTCCCGTGATCACCGTCGATGCCAAAGGACGCATCACCTCCGCAAGCAACACAACGATTTCCGGAGTTTCCCCTGCAGGCTCAAACCTTGCCACTGGAAAAGCCTGGATCGGAGACGGTACAGGAAAAGCTACGGAAGCTTATATCAACGTTTCAGATCTCAAAAAATCAGACGGCACTCCACAAATTCCTTCAACCTGCACGGCCAGCCAAACCATGACCTGGTCTTCAGTGACGGACGTATTCACCTGCTCAAATATCACGGTCACAAAATCTCAAATCTCTGATTTTCCCACTCTTGGAACAGCTGCCCTTGAAGACGTGGGAACGAGTGCCGGTGACGTGGTCCAACTGGATCCTTCAGGAAAACTTCCCGCCGTGGATGGATCACAGTTAACAAACCTCACTCTTCCCAGCTACGACACGACCTATTTTAAACAGGGTGGAAATGATTTCAGCGCGACGGCGACCCTGGGAACCACGGGCAACAATGATTTGAACATCACCACCAACAATACCCCAAAGATGACAGTGCTTGCGAACGGGAATGTGGGCATAGGAACTACGGCTCCTAGCTATAAAGTTGATGTGAACGGGGAAATTGCTTCCACGTATCTTAAGACCTCTTCACAGGCTGTTTCTATCTTAGGGAAAACTGGAAACTGGTCTTCATTCACCTCCGGTTATGTGAAGCTGAAAACAAAAGTGCCTTGGACAGGTATGACCTTTATGTCAAAAATTCGATTGGATGGGTGGTATTATGGTGGCAGTCGCACTTATGAAATTGGATTTTATCTCTATGATTATGGGACGGGGCTCAAATTCTATTCGCCAAGTCTAGAAACTTATGGGAATTTCGTCACCGGCAAGGTGTGGCTGACTGAAGATAACGGATATGTTTCGATTGTTTTCGAAGGCTATCCATGGGGAGCCTTTGGCAGCGTCAGTGTGTCGATTATTGGTGCCCCCTATGCTGTAACGCCATTTTCCAAAAGTCTATTGGAAGGATGGGCATTTGTTGATGAGGGTCTTCCCGGATCTCCCGTGGATCAAGTTCAATTGACACCTAAAAATTCGTTCGTAAATCTATTAGTAAGTGGAAACATGGGCATTGGAACGACGGCCCCCGTCGTTTCCTTGGATCTCGGAAATAAAACAGATGCGCTGAAACTGCCGGCGGGAACGACTGCTCAGCAACCGGCCACTTCTTCGAACGGCATGATCCGCTACAATTCTTCTAGCAACAAATTCGAAGCTTACGAAAACGGCGCATGGATCAATATGATCGGTGGTACGGCTTCGAGCGCGACCAGTGTGGCCGCTGGGGCGGGAAGTGCCGCCACTCCCTCCATTTCCTTTTCCGCGGATGCGGACACAGGATTTTATTCCAGCGGCACGAACTCCCTCGGCATTAGTGCCGGAGGCAACAAAGTATGGGACATCACCACTTCAGCCATTGTTTCTCCGACAGCCGGAGGAGCCAGTATCTCCAGTGCGGCGGGAACGGCCGCTGCTCCGACGTTTAGCTTTTCCGGAGACACGGACACGGGATGGTACTTGGCGGCGCCCGATACTTTGGCGGCGAGCACCGGGGGCACGGAGAGAATCAGGATTGATTCCAATGGCAACGTCGGTATTGGAACGACCACTCTTACTTTCAAAATGAATATCTCGAGCAACGCGAACAGCTCGAGCTATATCGAATCAACGGGAACTTCGGGTGTCGCCGCGATTGCTTTCGGGCAGAATTCCGGAGGTTCGCAGCGCACTCCGGCCTTTATCGGAGTAAAATCCACCGGAACGGGCGGTGAAAATAAATTGCGCTTTGCCGTTGGAAGCAACATTGGCCCTTCGTCGGCAAACTTTGATACGGGCACTCGAATGACCATCGACGGATCAACAGGAAATGTCGGTATTGGAACTTCAGCGCCACAGACGAAGCTTGTTCTACAGGACAACGCCAGTGGAACCAGTGCCACGTTTACCGGAGGAGTTCCTTTGTTGAGAATTCAGGGAAGCGGATCTTGGTCTGAACCCGCTATTGATTTTGGCGAAAAAGACTTGGCCCCCATTGCTTCTATCGCCGCAAAAAACACCACCGGTGGGGCGGGAGATTTAATTTTTCTGACGCGAACGAATGGCGACAGTGCCGCTATTGAAAAAATGAGAATTAAAAATGACGGCAGTGTCGGTATCGGAACGACGGCACCCTCGGGTGTTCTGAACGTGGCCAAGGTGTGGGGCTCGACTTCATCGACCAATCTCATGACTCTCTTAACTTCTTATGGAGATTCAACGCGCCTTACTTTCCAGAGGGCAAACGGCACGATGGCGAGCCCATTGAATACGCTCACGGGTAACATCCTAGGTAACATTAATTTCAGGGGCTATGATGGCACCGGATTTTCTTCAAACGCAGATGCATCCATCCTTCTGACCGCTGCCGAGGACTTTACGTCAACGGCCCATGGCACCAGTATGACCTTTGCCACGACGCCCAAGGGTACGACGAGCACAGCGACTCGGATGGCAATCACGTCCGAGGGAAATGTCGGCATAGGAACAACAAACCCAACAGGATCTCTGGATGTACGGTCAAGTGCAACAGGAGGAGCCGTCTCCGGGCATTTTGGCGCTAATCCATCAGGCACTGGCTCCGGGTACACGAACATTTTGACCCTAGATAACCTTTATGGAACGGGAAATTTTAAAAATACACTTAAATTCGCAAGTGTCGGTTCAACAAAATTCGCCATCGGAAATGATTTGAATGGTATTGGCGAACAAAACTTTTTTATTCAAGATGTATCAAATTCTCAAACTCGCTTTGTTATCGATGGCTCCGGTAACGTCGGTATTGGAACTACGAACCCAACCCAAAGGCTTGAAGTTTCAGGGAATGCTTCCATAACCGGCGGCACAAATCCTTACCTGTTGCTTAAAGATTCGACTCCGAGCAGCCACTATATTCAAGTCGTTTCTGGAAAGCTGGCCATCGGAAATAATGGTTCTCTGACAATCGATTCCACCGGCAAGGTCGGCATCGGCACCACCACTCCGGCGCAAAAATTGGATGTGTGGGGAAACATTGCCGTGTCGGGAGCGACGGTTCACACCTCCGACCGTCGTTTGAAGGAAAACATCACTCCGATAACAGACGCGCTCAATAAAATTCTGACTTTGAAGGGTTACAATTATTATTGGAAAGACAAATCCCTCAGCGAGCGCCGCCAAATTGGGGTGATCGCCCAGGAAGTCAAAAAAGTTTTTCCGGAGGCCGTTTATCAGAACTCGAAGACCGGCTATTATTCCGTGAACTACGAAGGACTGATCCCTCCCCTGATCGAATCGACCAAGGAACTCTATGGTCTGTGTGAAATGAGTCAAAAACAACTGGAGCATTACGACCGCGAGATCGCTTCCCTAAAAGAGCAGCTGGCCGTCAAAGACCGCCAGATCGACGATTTGACCCGACGGATGGAAGCCTTGGAAAAATTGATGAAGTTAAAAATCGAAGCGGGCCGCTAAATCCTTAAAGCCCTTGGTGACGGCGTCCAGAATCACATCGGCTTCCTGAAAGCTTAAAATAAAAGGCAGAGAAAAAGAAATGCGGTGCCACTTGGCGCTGACCAGCACTCCGTACTCTTTCACCAAATAATCGTGCAAAGCCAGGCCGAAGGGATGATTGTTCGGGGTGTTGTACTCGATGGAAAACATGGAGCCGCGCCCGTGAACTTCCACGTAATAAGGATGATCCTTCAGGCGTTCATGAAAACCTTTTTGCAGGTATTCACTGAGGGCCATCACATGGGACAAAGTTTCGGGACGGTGAGTGACTTTTTGAATGGCCAGCGCGGCGGCACAGCCTAAAGAATAGCCTTGATAAGTGTGGCCGGAATGGATGCGCCCCTGTCCGTTTTTAATGCTGTCCTCGACTGCGTGTTTCAACACGACCGCCGACAGAGGCGCGTAGCCTCCTCCCAAAGCTTTGGACAGGCTGATGAAATCGGGAGTGACATCGTCCCAACTGCAGCAGTAAATGCGTCCGCTGCGGCCCAGCCCACAGTAAACTTCGTCCAAAATCAGATGCACGTCGTAGCGATCGCACACCTCGCGGATGTATTTCCAGTATCCCGGTGCGGGAGGCACGTCTCCCAACAGAGAGCCCAGCATGGTTTCAGCGACGAAGGCGCAAACTTTTTCCGGGCCAATCTCAAGAATTTTATCTTCCAGATCCTTCGCGCCGCGACGGGCGTAATCGTCCAAGGATTCACCGGCTTTCATTTCCCTTAAGGGGTAATGAAGAGGAATTTTCGCGTGATTTTTCGGAAGTAGAGGGGCGTAAAATTCAAAAAGATCCAAGCCGGAAGCGGCAACACTTTGCAAGGTCGCCCCGTGATAGGACTGATCGCGCGAAATGAAATGAGTTTTCGTGGGTTTTCCCTGATTGTAATGCCATTGATAGCTGAGCTTCATCGCCGATTCCACGGCCTCGCTCCCGCTGGTTCCGCAG
>Ga0182744_1004064_pt1 | contig 11149 bp, 11 predicted proteins | sample eDN3rd30CKraftMG_FD_128525 | JGI IMG/M metagenome (GOLD analysis project Ga0182744, IMG submission 128525) | Enriched Miracle-Growth compost microbial communities from Emeryville, California, USA - eDNA 3rd pass 30_C Kraft MG (version 2) (version 2) ...
CGGCTCGCCGAGCGCGATCGCCTTGCCGTTGGCGATGAACGGGAAGCGGCCGACCTTGACCTGGAACCCCTGCTCCTTCGCCTTGGCTTCCGTCAGGCCGACGCTGGCGACCTGCGGGTTGCAATAGGTGCAGCCCGGAATCATGGTCTTGTCCATGGCATGCGGATGGAGGCCCTTGATCGCCTCGGCACAGAGCGCGCCTTCATGCTCTGCCTTGTGCGCCAGCATCGGCGGGCCGGCGACATCGCCGATGGCGTAGATGCCGGCGACATTGGTGCGGCCCAGGCCGTCCGTCACCACGCAGCCGCGGTCGGTCTTCACGCCGAGCTTTTCCAGTCCGAGATTTTCGATATTGCCGACGACACCGACGGCGGAGATCAGCCGGTCGGCCTTGAGCGTCTGCTTGTTGCCCTTGTCGTCTTCCACCGTGCAGGTGACGTCATTGGCGCCCTTCTCGACCTTGGTGACCTTGGTCGAGGTCATGATCTTGATGCCCTGCTTCTCGAAGCGCTTGCGCGCCAGTGCCGAAATCTCGGCGTCCTCGACCGGCAGAATCTGCGGCAGCACTTCCACCACCGTCACATCGACGCCGAGCGTGCGATAGAAGCTGGCGAATTCGATGCCGATGGCGCCCGAGCCCATGACGACCAGCGACTTGGGCATTTCCGGCGGCACCATGGCCTCGAAATAGGTCCAGATAAGCTTGCCATCCGGCTCGATGCCCGGCAACGCGCGAGGCCGTGCGCCGGTCGCGACGATGATGTGCTTCGCCTGGTAGGTGCCGGCGCCGAGCGTGCCCTTGGGCGGCGGGATCTGCGGCTGCATGGCCGGCTTCTTCGTCGCACTGACCACGACTTCGCCGACCTTGGAGATCGTCGCCTCGCCCCAGATGACGTCGATCTTGTTCTTCTTCATCAGGAAGCCGACACCGCTGTTGAGCTGGGCGGAGACGCCACGCGAGCGCTTGACGATGGCGGCGGGATCGAACGTCACCTTGCCCTCGATGCCGAGCCCGTAGTCCTTGGCATGGGTGGCGTAGTGATAGATCTCGGCCGAGCGCAGCAGCGCCTTGGTCGGAATGCAGCCCCAGTTGAGGCAGATACCGCCCAGATGCTCGCGCTCGACGATGGCGGTCTTGAAGCCGAGCTGCGCAGCGCGAATGGCGGTGACATAGCCGCCGGGGCCGGAGCCGATGATGAGGATATCGTAGGTATCAGCCATGAGATGTTCCAGTCTTGGTCTTGATCTTGGGCTTTAGATTATTTTGATTAATTCGGACGCGCCGCGGCGACTACGCCAGGCATTCTGGCGCGTATCTGCGCAAAGCTATCGATATCTCGGGTCAGTACGAACGGCACTTCGGAGCGGCCGGCCAATCCAAAGATATCACCGTCTGCTCTCTCCACCGTCGCGACCTTCGCCCAACCGGCGACCTCGCAGCTTGTCTTCGATCCCATCATACCCGTTACGGGGTTGTGGGCACTGGCTCGGAACTCATAGCAATACATCGTCATGGGCCCCGAGAATTCGCGCACCACACCGCCAGACCTCACTTTCTTGCGATAGTCCTGCTCTTCACTCTTCCAGGTTCCGCCGACCATGACACTGCTTCCCGGAAACCAGAGAAAGTATTGACCGTCCGGTGTGGTGTATGTGACCTCGGGGCCATGTGCCGGCGTCAGGCGAAGCAGCGTTTTGTTTGCCAGAGCTGCTTTTGCATCCGCGACCGTAAAACGCGCCGCGTCTTCCAGTGACGTCTGTCCGACCGCGACCCCCGCCCGCCTCGCAGCCGGCGAGAGCGTATCGCCGGTGCATGCGGCCAGCAGCGGAACCGCCGCAACGAGAAGAACGCGGAGCGGCCATTTCAAAATACTGCGAGAGAAAACCATCGCTGTGTCCGCCTGTTCTGCCGGTCGATCGATTGTCAACGAGACGACACAGACGGTCCCGGAATTCGGGCACGCACCTGCGCGAAGCTTTCAATGTCCCTTGTCAATACAAACGGTGCTTCGGATCGTTGCGACAGGCCGAAGATATCGCCGTCCGCCACTTCCACGTTCGCGGCATTGGCCTTTCCTGCGACTTCGCACTCCGGGCGTGAGCCAAGAGACCTGGTCACCGGATTGTACGTATTGCGGCCGTAGCGATAGCAATTCATTGCCAGAGAACCTACAAACTCGGTCACCTTGTCGCCGCGGGTCGTCCTTTTGGTGTACTTCGCGCTCTTCACTTCCCAGGTTCCGGGCAGGATAACTTTGTTGCCCGGATACCAGAGATACACGCGGCCATCGGCGCTGGAATACTCTATCTGCGGACCATGCGCGCTCGACAATGACAAGTGCGTCTTGTCCGACAGAGCAGCCCTTGCCTGTGCTTCCGTGAATTTCGTCGAGTCTTCCAGAGAAATGGCTCGACGAGCTGAGTCAGCCTGCAACTGTGCTGCCGTCGGAGGCGGCTTGGCGCAAGCGCCAAGCGCCAGGCTCGCAGCGACAAAAAGAAAGTGGCTCGCTCTCACACCAGCATTCCCACCGGGTTCTCGATGAAGTCCTTGAAGGCGGAGATGAGCTGCGCACCGAGCGCGCCATCGACGGCACGGTGATCGGTGGAGAGCGTCACGCTCATCATCGTCGCGACCTTCATCTGGCCCTTCTCGACGATGACCCGCTCCTCGCCGGCGCCGACCGCAAGGATCGTCGCGTGCGGCGGGTTGATGACCGCCGAAAAGTTCTTGATGCCGAACATGCCGAGGTTCGACACCGCTGACGAACCGCCCTGGTATTCCTCCGGCTTCAGCTTGCGGGCGCGAGCGCGCGCCGCATAGTCCTTCATCTCGTTGGAGATGGCGGCGAGGCCCTTGGTCTGCGCATCGCGCACGATCGGCGTGATGAGACCGCCGGGGATCGACACGGCGACGCCGATATCCGACGTCTTGTGCTTCAGCATCGTGTTTTCGGTATAGGTCACGTTGGCTTCGGGCACGCGCTGCAGGGCCATGGCGAGCGCCTTGATGACGAAGTCGTTGACCGAGACCTTGTAGGCCGGCTGCTTGTCCTTGTCCTTCGGCGCGGCTGCGTTGATCGCCTCGCGCGCCGCCAGCAGCGCGGTGAGGTTGCAATCGACCGTCAGATAGAAATGCGGGATCGTCGTCTTCGCCTCGACGAGGCGCCGCGCGATGACCTTGCGCATGGAGTCATGCGGCACTTCCTCGTAGCTGCCGGGCGCGAAGAACTTCTTGATCGTCTCGTCCGACATGCCGGCCGGCAGCGCGGGGGCTGCCGGCTTGGCGGCAGCAGGCGCGGCCTTGGCGCCACCACCGGCGGCGGCGGCCTTGACGTCGCGCTCGACGACGCGGCCGTGCGGGCCGGTGCCGGCGATCTGGGCCAGGTCGAGCCCGGCTTCCTTGGCGAGACGCCTGGCGAGCGGCGACGCAAACACGCGGTCGCCGGAAGCTGCCTTAGGGGCCGCCGGTGCCGGCGCGCTCGCAGCGGGAGCAGGCGCGGCCGCGGCAGGCGCGTTCGCGGGTGCGGCGGGAGCAGCCGCAGGAGCCGGTGCCGGCGCAGCAGCAGCCTTCGGCGCAGGCGCCGAGGCGCCGCCGCCAGCGGCCGCCACCGCCTTCGCGTCCTCGCCCTCCTGCGCCACGAGCGCGATAAGCTCGTTGACGGGCACATCCTGGGTGCCTTCCGGCACAAGGATCTTGGCGATCACGCCGTCGTCGATGGCTTCCACTTCCATGGTCGCCTTGTCGGTTTCGATCTCCGCGATGACATCGCCGGACTTGATCGTGTCGCCTTCCTTCTTCAGCCAGCGGGCAAGGTTGCCCTTCTCCATCGTCGGCGAAAGCGCGGGCATCAGTATCTTGACGGACATAGCGCGCTCCTCAGCGATAAAGCACGGCTTTCGCCGCCTGAACGATTTCGCCAACGTTCGGCAACGCCAGCTTCTCGAGATTGGCCGCGTAAGGCATCGGCACGTCCTTGCCGGTGATGCGCACGACCGGGGCGTCGAGATAGTCGAACGCCTCTTCCATCAGGCGCGCGGCGATCTCGGAGCCGACCGAATTCTGCCGGTAGCCTTCCTCGATGGTGATGCATCGGCCGGTCTTCTTCACCGACTCGACGATGGCCGGCACGTCCATCGGGCGAATGGTGCGCAGATCGATGATCTCCGCATCGATGCCCTCCTTCTCGAGTTCGGCCGCGGCCTTCAGCGCATAGGACACGCCGATCGACCATGAGACGAGCGTAACGTCCTTGCCCGGCCGCGCGATGCGCGCCTTGCCGATCGGCACCAGGTAATCGTCGATCTGCGGCACCTCGAAGCTCTGGCCGTAGAGGATTTCATTTTCGAGGAAGATCACCGGGTTGGGATCTCGGATGGCGCTCTTGAGCAGGCCCTTGAAGTCCGCCGCCGTGTAAGGCGCGACGACCTTGAGGCCCGGCACATGCGAATACCAGGCGGTGTAATCCTGGCTATGCTGGGCGGCGACGCGCGCCGCAGCGCCATTGGGACCGCGGAACACGATCGGACAGCCCATCTGGCCACCCGACATGTAGAGCGTCTTGGCCGCCGAGTTGACGATCTGGTCGATCGCCTGCATGGCGAAATTGAACGTCATGAATTCCAGCACCGGACGCAGGCCGGCGAAAGCCGCGCCGACCGCAAGGCCGGCGAAGCCATGCTCGGTGATCGGCGTATCGACGACACGCTTGGCTCCGAACTCCTGCAACAGGCCTTGCGTCACCTTGTAGGCGCCCTGGTATTCGGCGACTTCCTCGCCCATCACGAAGACATCGCCATCGCGGCGCATTTCCTCGGCCATGGCGTCGCGCAGCGCCTCGCGCACGGTCATCGTCGTCATCGCCGTGCCGGCGGGAATCTCAGGATCGGGCGCGACGACCGCCGGTGCAGCGGCGGGCGCGGCAGGCACCGGCGCCTTCGCTTCGGCGGGCACAGCTGGCGCTTCAGACTTTGGCGCGGCAGCGGCGGGCGCGGCGGCGGCGGAAGCGTCCTCGCCCTCGCCTGCGATCACGCCGATCGGCGTGTTGACGGCGACATTGTCGGTCCCATCCGGAACCAGGATTTTCGCCAGGACGCCCTCATCGACCGCCTCGACCTCCATGGTCGCCTTGTCGGTCTCGATTTCGGCGAGGATATCGCCGGACTTGATGGGATCGCCCTCTTTCTTCATCCAGCGGGCGATCTTGCCCTGCTCCATCGTCGGCGAAAGGGCCGGCATCAGAATGTTGGTCGGCATGTGTGTCTCTCAGGGAATGACGCGGACGCTACGGACAGGCCCGGCAAATCGGATAAATGGGGGAAGCTAGGAGCAGCGGCTGATTCACTTAAGAATGTCGGTCCAAAGTTCCGAAGCATCGGGCTCGGGATCGTTGGTGGCGAACTCGGCCGCATCGGCAACGACCGAGCGGACGCCGGCGTCGATCTTCTTCAATTCGTCTTCGGTCGCCATATTGGCTTTCAGGATGCGGGAGCGGACCTGCTCGATGGGGTCATGCTCGTCGCGTACCTTCTGGACTTCTTCCTTGGTGCGGTATTTCGCCGGATCGGACATCGAATGCCCGCGATAGCGATAGGTCTGCATTTCCAGAATGAAGGGCCCATTGCCCTCGCGGCACCAGGAGATCGCGTGGTCGGCGGCAGCCTTGACCGCACGTACGTCCATGCCGTCGACCTGTACGCCTGGAATATTGAACGACAGGCCGCGTTTCGAGAAATCGGTCTGCGCCGAGGCGCGGGTGACCGCGGTGCCCATGGCGTAGCGGTTGTTCTCGATGACGTAGACGACCGGCAGCTTCCACAGCTCTGCCATGTTGAAGCTTTCGTAGACCTGGCCCTGGTTGGCGGCGCCATCACCGAAATAGGTCAGCGAGACGCTGTCGTTGCCGCGGTAGCGGTGCGCGAACGCCAGTCCCGTGCCCAGCGGAACCTGCGCGGCGACGATACCGTGACCACCGTAGAAATGCTTCTCCTTGGAGAACATGTGCATCGAGCCGCCCTTGCCTTTCGACAGGCCGCCCCTGCGTCCGGTGAGTTCGGCCATCACACCCTTGGCGTCCATGCCAAGCGCCAGCATGTGGCCGTGATCGCGATAGCCGGTGATGACCGCGTCGCCCTCTTTCGAGGCCAGCTGCACGCCGGTGACGACCGCTTCCTGACCGATATAGAGATGGCAGAAACCGCCGATCAGGCCCATGCCGTACATCTGGCCCGCCTTCTCTTCGAAGCGGCGGATCAGCAGCATCATCTTGTAGGCTTCGAGTTCCTGCTCGCGCGTGAATTCGGCAATGTTGCTACCGGTGAACGGCGCTGCGGCGTCGCTTTCGGCGGCGGATTTACGGGCGGCTTTGGGTCGGGCGGACGATTGAACCGATGCCATGGTGTTCCTTTGGGCTTTCCTCGGACAGCGCGGCAACCGTTTCCAAACGGTCTTCGCGACGGCCCGAAAATAGCCCAAGGCCGGGCAGAAAGCGAGCGCGAGGATGACGCGGCCTTGCTTATATAATGGGCTGATTCATATAGAGTTATTGAGATAAACTGAAAACCAGTTATTTCTTTTTATAAACCTAAAACTGGTTATTCGTTTGCTGCCTGAATAACGCCCGCCGACGAGCGGGGCGCGTCGAGATGCACCCTATGGTTTCAGGAAAATGACCACGTCGTTCTTGTGCACGCGGCCCAGTTGCACCCGCGCCTCCTCTTCGAGGATATCGCGTTCCACGGCTTCTGCCCGCATCATCGAAACCCGCCGGTCGAGCTGTTCCCGCTCGGCGTGCAGCGCGGCATTCTCGAGGATAAGTTCCGCCCTTTGGGCGCGGTACTCTTCCTTGGTCTTCAGGCCACGGTCGCCATGCACCGCATGCCAGATAAAATACGACGAAATGCTGCCCGAGACAGCGTAGAGCAGCAGCGGCAGCAGGATGGAGCGGAGTCGGCGGCGGATGACCATGCGCAATCATGAATGCGGGATGGTTTCCGTTCTCTTAATTCGGCCGATCAAAGCGGCAGGCGCGCCTTCCGCCAGCTGGCGGAATCGTGCAATGTCCGCGTCCTGAAAAGGTCGGAGAAGAAGCGCGATGGACCGGGACCGATTGCAGATCAGCTTGCTCAACGCCGGGCATTTCCTCGACCATCTCGTCATGCTGGTGTTCGCCACCGTTTCCGCCGTGGCGCTGACGCGCGAATGGAACATGGGCTATTCGGAGCTCCTCGCCTATGCGACGCCGAGCTTTGTCGCCTTCGCCTTGTTTTCCTGGCCCGCCGGCTGGATCGCCGACCGCTGGAGCCGCGAAGGCATGATGGCGGTCTATTTCATCGGCCTGGGCGTGGCCGCCATCGGCGCCGGCTTCGCCTCGTCGCCGCTCGGCATCGCCACCGGCCTTTTCTTTCTCGGCATGTTCGCCGCGATCTATCATCCCGTCGGCCTCGCCCTGCTCGTGCAGGGCCGCACGCGCACCGGCATGCTCATCGCCGTCAACGGCGTCTGGGGCAATCTTGGCGTCGGCAGCGCCGCCTTGTTCGCCGGCTATTTTATCGACCATGGCGGCTGGCGCTACGCCTTCCTGGTGCCCGGCCTTGTGTCGATCGCGCTCGGCCTCGCCTATGCGGCGCTGATGCGCCGAGAGATCGCAGCGGGCAATTTCGCGGCCCGACGCAATGCCGTCGCGACAGCGGCGACGACCCACGTCACGCCCGAAGCCCGCTCCGTGCTCATCCGGCTGTCGCTGGTGATTTTCTCCACCGCCTTGTTCTCGAGCCTGATCTTCCAGTCGACGACCTTTGCGTTGCCGAAGATTTTCGACGAGCGCCTGCAGTCCATCGTCGGCTCCGCCACCACATTGGGCTGGCTGACATTCCTGGTCTTCGCCATCGCCTCGATGGCGCAACTGCTGACCGGCCTGGCGCTCGATCGTTACAGCCCGCGCACGGTCTATATCGTTTCGGCGCTGGCACAGACCATCTTCTTCGCGCTCATGCCGGGACTCATGGGATGGCCTGCGCTGGTCGTCGGCCTGGGCTTCACCTTTGCTGCTTTCGGCAGCGTGCCGATCAACGATTTTCTCATCGGGAGAATGGCAAAGAGCGAATTGCGCGCGCAGATCTACGGTGCGCGCTACGTGCTGAGCTTCTCTGTCATGTCGCTCGCCCTGCCGCTGATCGCCTGGGTGCATCTGAACTGGGGTTTCGACCGGCTGTTTCAGATTCTCGCCGTCTGTGCCGGCGCCATCCTGATCTCCGTCACGCTGCTGCCGCGCCGCCTGCCGGAAGAAAACGTCAAACCCGCGCTTGCCGGAGCCTGACGACATGACCGCGACATCCCGCCGCCAGCGCCTGCGCGCCCTGCTGGCCAGCGATCAATGCTACTTTCCCGCCTCCGTGTTCGATGCCATTTCTGCTCGCACCGCCGAGGAGATCGGCTTCGAGGCCGGCATGTATGCCGGCTCGGTGGCATCGCTCGCCGTGCTCGGCGCGCCCGACATAATCCTGCTGACCTTGAGCGAGTTCGCCGAACAGGCACGCCGCATCGGCCGCGCCAGCAACCTGCCAGTCATTGCCGATGCCGACCACGGCTACGGCAATGCCCTCAACGTCATGCGCAGCGTCGAGGAACTCGAGCATGCTGGCCTGGCGGCGCTGACGATCGAGGACACGCTGCTGCCGCGTCCCTTCGACCAGAAGGCAGTAACGGCGATTTCGCTGCCGGAAGGCATCGGCAAGATGAAGGCGGCGGTTGCCGCGCGCAGCGATCCCTCGCTTTGCATCATCGCGCGTACCGGTGCCCTGCTGATGGGTGGATTGGACGACGCCCTCGAACGGTTCCGCGCCTACCAGGACACCGGCGTCGACGGCGTCTTCCTCACCGGCGTCACGTCCATGGGTGAGATCGATGCTTTTGCCGCCGTGGCGAAGCTGCCCATCCTGCTCGGCGGCACGCCGGCCGGACTGCTCGACCGCAAGCAACTGGCGGCGCGAGGCGTCCGCGTCGCCCTGCAAGGGCACCAGCCGTTCATGGCGGCCGTCGCCGCGGTCAGAAAGACGATGCTGGCTCTGCGCAACGGCAGCGAACTACCCGAGCTAGTCGCGAAGCCGGATCTCGATCGTCTGAGTGGCGAGCCCGCCTGGAGCGCTCGCGTGCGTAGCTTCCTGACCCGGGACGAGTGAAAGACGCAGAGGCCGCGCAATGCGCGGCCTCTGTCCTAGAGCGTTTTCGAGCGAAGTGGTCGCCGGTTCGCGTGAAGAAAACGCGTCAAAACATAAAACTAGTGCTTCGGTTCTGGTTCTATCAGAACCGAAAATGCTCTAGCATATCGTCCCGCTCAGAGAGCGTTGCTGACGTTGGTGAAAGTGCCGGAAATCTTCGTGCCAAGAGTGGTGACCGCACCGATGATCACGACAGCGATCAGACCGGCGATGAGACCATATTCGATCGCGGTGGCGCCGGATTCATTCTTGAGAAATCTATTGATAAGCGACATGGCAGCAACCTTCTACGTTGGCGCAATTCAACTTCACTTTCATGCACATATCTGCGCCGATATCGTGCACGGAAGCGGAACCCACTATTCGGCGGGTTCCGTTGATCGTCCGGGCAAACTCAAAGAGCGTTGCTGACGTTCTCGAAAGTGCCAGAAAGCTTCGTGCCGAGCGTTCTGACGGCGGTGATGATGACGACGCCGATCAGACCGGCGATGAGGCCGTATTCGATCGCGGTCGCGCCGGATTCGTTACGGAGGAACTGAGAGAAAAGCTTCACGGGACTGCTCCTTGATCTTCGACAAAACCGCCTAGCGCTCCAATGGCCCGCGGTTGACGCGAATATGAGTGCGACCTCTAAAAGGGGTATTAATGCGACCTCACACACACGGGCTATGTCCCAGCAATTTCGACGTTTCGGCTTGGCAAAATATCGATCGCAGCCGGCAGTGACGGTGACCGCGCGAAGCACGGCCATTTCAGGGTGGCTTTGCCAATTTATTGAAATGATTTGGAAATATGAGCCATGCCTCGATCGCCCAGAAACCAAAAATCACCAGTGATTGTAGGCATTTGATTGCATTTGAATGAAAAAAACGAAGCGTTAAGGACATTCAAAACAGTCTTCATGACGCGCCCTGCAAAGGGCTCTCAGGCGCCGATCAGACGTGAATTGATCGGCCAGTTGCGCTTCCGGCCATTCTTCACCGCAGCACCTGCGCCAGAAACAGGCGCGTGCGCTCCTGCGAGGGATTCGAGAAAAAGCGCTCGGGCGTATTCGCCTCGACGATTTCCCCACGATCCATAAATACTATCTTATCAGCTATTTCACGAGCGAAGTTCATCTCGTGTGTGACACAGATCATGGTCATGCCGTCTTTGGCGAGCTGCATCATGGTGTCGAGCACCTCCTTGACCATCTCGGGATCGAGTGCCGAAGTCGGCTCGTCGAACAGCATGATCTTCGGCGACATGCAGAGCGCCCGGGCGATGGCGACGCGCTGCTGCTGACCGCCGGACAATTGCAGCGGATACTTGCTAGCCTGCTCGGGAATGCGCACACGCTCGAGGTAGTGCATCGCAATGGCCTCGGCCTCCGCCTTGGGCAACCGGTTGACCCAGATCGGCGCCAGCGTGCAGTTCTCCAGAACGGTGAGATGCGGAAACAGGTTGAACTGCTGGAACACCATGCCGACGTCACGGCGTACGGCATCGATGCGCTTCACGTCTTCGACGAGTTCGATGCCGTCGACGATGATGCGGCCGCGCTGATGCGTCTCGAGCCGGTTGATGCAACGGATCAGCGTCGACTTGCCCGATCCCGACGGTCCGCAAATGACGATCTTCTCGCCTGCCCGCACCGCCAGGTTGATGTCCTTGAGCACATGGAACTTGTCGTACCATTTGTGCACGCCGATCATTTCGACGGCGTTGGCGTTCGTCACCTGCCTTGGTCGGAAATTTGCGGCGGTGGCCATGGCGGAATCCCTTAACGTTTGCGGCCGGCCGCGTGCCGGCGTTCCATCATCTGCGAATAGCGCGACATGGCGAAACAGAAGACGAAATAGAAGGCGGCGGCGAAGATATAGCCGGTGGCGGAAATGTTCGGCCCGGCCCAGGCAGGATCGAGCCGTTGGGTATCGACCGCGCGCAGGAAATC
>Ga0182744_1004066_pt1 | contig 11145 bp, 11 predicted proteins | sample eDN3rd30CKraftMG_FD_128525 | JGI IMG/M metagenome (GOLD analysis project Ga0182744, IMG submission 128525) | Enriched Miracle-Growth compost microbial communities from Emeryville, California, USA - eDNA 3rd pass 30_C Kraft MG (version 2) (version 2) ...
AGAACGTATAGCCGTCGGGCGGCGATTTCGACGTGTACTCGATGCCGAGATAGCCGCCGGCGCCGCCCTTGTTCTCGACGATCACCGGCTGGCCCAGCATCGCCTGCAGGTGAGGCTGCACGCCGCGCGCGATGATGTCCGTGCCGCCGCCGGGCGGGGCGGGGGAAACGATCTTGATGAACTTGCTGGGAAATTGTTGCGCGAAGGCCCGCGGCGCCGCGAGCGCCGCGAGTGCGAGGCCGCCGAACGTACGTCTGCTGATCCTGTCCATCGTGTCGTCCTCCCGTTGTCGTCCCTGCCGCGTGTTCTTGTTGTCGGCGAAAGCTATTGCGTGCGGTCGAGTCCCGCGAGCCTGAGCGCCGCCTTGTGGTCCGCCAGCACCTGGTCGAGCTCCGCCGGCGGTGTCCGGCCGAAGCCGCAGTAGGCCGCGAGGCCGAACTCCTTGAGATACTTGCGCGCCGCCGCGAGGCGCTGCTGGAAGCTGGGCATCGAATGGATCATGCCGAGATAAACCCGCGCGCCCCTGGTATCGAGCTTCGCGAGCGGCGCGTAGAATTCGTCGTCGGTGTTGTCGAGCGTCGGGATGTGAACCCAATCCACGCGGCGTCCCGCGGCGGCAACCGAGGCGTTGGCCAGCTCGACGGCGCGGCCGAGATCCTTCGGCGCGAAGCGCGGCCAGCCGCCGAACGTTCCGAAGCAGAAGTGGAATCCGAGCGCGACTTGGTCGGGGAGCTTCCTTGAAAGCCCCGCGACCGGCCGGGTGTGCGTGGCGATTTCGCCTTCGCTCGGCGCGCCGGGATAGCCGTCGTAAACCGCGGCGATTTCCCAGGCCATGTCCCATTGGATCGCGAGGTCCTCGTGCGGAATGGCGTCCAGGATGGCGTCGAGCTCGCCGGCGATGGCCTCCTCGTAGCCGGGACGCAGCTTGGCGAGGTCATCGACATTGGGAAAGAAGAGCGGCCGGATCACGCTGTTGACCATCGGCATGGAAATCTGGAAGCGCAGGTCGCGCGGCAGCACGCCTTTCTCGCGCAGCGTCTTGAACACGAAATAGGAGGCCACCGCATCGCGCGCGTAGCCGAGGCGATAGCCCGGATTGCCGAAGCGCACCTCCTTCACGCCGGGCTTGACCTTGAACTGCCACAGGTCGTCGCGGCCGCGCGGCATCAGCACCTCACGGCCGTCTGTCGCGCGCGCGGGGCGTTTGATGGTGTCGAGATCGATGTGGCCGTTGAAGACCTGATAGGAGAGCCGCACGACCCACGACTTGCGCTCGCCGACCTCGCCGTCGGGCATCGCGGGAAGGTAGGGGCCGAGCTCCCCGCCGAACCTGCGCATCACGTCTTCGACGGTCTTGAGCGGAACGCTGCCGACGAGAAGGAGATCCCGGCCCATGAGCGCTTTCCTCAATGGCCGATCGCGCGGCCTCTGTTCTGCGGAGCAGTATTATGGAGACGCAGCTTGGAATGCGCCGCGCGGGGCGTCAATTGCCGCGGCATGCATGCGGCGAATGCGGCTGCTGCGCCCGCGCGCACGGTAGACGACGGGCCGCGGGCCCGTGGTTTATGCCGCTTCGCCGCGCGCCGTCGCCGCGGCGTCGCGGATCGCGGAAATGTTTGCCCGGTAAGCGTCCACGCTGCCGCCCTTGAACACCGCGGAGCCGGCCACCAGCACGTTCGCGCCCGCGCGTACGACCTCGGGTGCGGTTTCCGGCGTGATGCCTCCGTCGACCTCGATGTCGATCGGCCGGCCGGCCGCCATCGCCCGCAGGCGGCGGATCTTGTCCAGCGCGGCCGGGATGAACTTCTGGCCGCCGAAGCCGGGGTTGACGGACATCACGAGGATGAGATCGACGAGATCGATCACGTTCTCGACGGTTTCGACCGGCGTGCCGGGATTGAGCGTGACGCCGGCCTTCTTGCCGAGCGCGCGGATCGCCTGCAGCGAGCGGTGAACGTGCGGGCCGGCCTCCACATGCACCGTGATCCTGTCGCAGCCTGCCTTGGCAAAAGCTTCGAGATAGGGATCGCACGGCGCGATCATCAGGTGTGCGTCGAAGAGCTTCCGGGTGTGCGGCCGCATCGCCTTGATCACGTCGGGGCCGTAGGAAATGTTCGGGACGAAGTGGCCGTCCATCACGTCGAGGTGCATCCAGTCGGCACCGGCTGCATCGACCGCGCGGATTTCCTCGCCGAGCTTCGCCATATCGGCGGCCAGGAGAGACGGCGCGATGAGGAGCGGACGGATCATCGAATCCTCGCGATTGCCGGGGCGCTGGAAATCCTGCGGACAACGTCGGACGGGTAACACGTAGGCAGGGGCGGGGCAATGCGGTGCGCGCGGCGACCGCATTGTGCTGCTGCAGAAATGGCCGCTATGTCGCAAGCCGGGACTTAAATAAATGCCGCGGCGAACCGATATAAGGGAGGATACTGCCGGTCGGGTCCGCGCGGCGCAGTCGAGGTTCTCCATGGCACGCACCGATGCGCTGGTTTTGGGCGCCGGCATTGTCGGCACATCGGTCGCACTGCATCTCGCCAAGCGTGGGTTGTCCGTTGTGCTGGTGGACCGCCAGGCGCCGGGGCGCGGCACGAGCTACGGCAATGCCGGCATCATCGAAGGCAGCACCGTCTTTCCGCAAGCCTTTCCCGATCTCGCCGGGCTGATCCGGGTCGCGCTCAAGCTCGCGCCGGAAGCCAATTATCACTTGGCATTTCTGCCAAAGGTTGCGCCGTGGCTGCTCGCCTTCCGCAAATGGTCCTCGCCCGAGCGGCTGGTCGATACCGCGCAGACCATGCGGCCGTTGTTCGCCCGCGCCATCGCCGAACACGAACGCCTGATGGCCGAATCGGGCGCGGACAAGTATTTGCGCAAGACCGGCTGGCTCAAGCTCTATCGCGAGCGGAAATCGTTCGCGGCCGGCGTCCGCGAGCGTGAACTCGCCGACCGCTTCGGCATCGCCCAGCGCGCGCTCGACGTCGCCGCCGCGCTCGAGCTCGAACCGTCACTCCGTCCGGCGTTCGAGCATGCGGTGTTCTGGCCGGAGGTCGCGAGCATCTCCAATCCGCTGGCGGTAACGCAGGCTTACGCGCGGCGCTTCTCCGCGCTCGGCGGCGTCGCGGTGAACGGAGATGCCCGCAAATTGCACCGCGCCGATGGCCGCTGGCGGATCGAGACCGACGCCGGGCACGTCGATGCGGCCAATGTCGTCGTAGCGCTTGGTCCCTGGGCCGACGATCTGCTGCGGGCATTCGGCATCGCGCTGCCGTTCGGGCTCAAGCGCGGTTATCATCGCCATTTCCGGCCGCAGGGCAATGCTTCGCTGGCGCGGCCGGTGCTCGATGCCGACCGGGGCTATGTCCTCGCGCCCATGGAGCAGGGCATCCGGCTGACGACCGGCGCCGAATTTGCCGCGCGGGATGCAAAGCCCACGCCGGTGCAATTCAGCCGCGTGCTGCCGGCGGCGACGGAATTGTTTCCGCTCGGCGAGGCGGTCGAGCCGGAGCCGTGGCTTGGCGCACGGCCCTGCTTTCCGGATTCACGGCCGGTGATCGGCAGCGCGCCCGGACAACCGGGCATGTGGCTGGCCGTGGGCCATGGCCACTGGGGGCTCACCCTCGGCCCGGCGACGGGGCGCCTGATCGCGGAAATGATGACCGGGGAAACACCGTTCACCGACCCGGTGCCGTTCGGCGCCGGCCGCTTTGGCTAGCGCGTTTTCGAGCGAAGTGAATACCCGGTTCGCGTGAAGAAAACGCGACAGGACAAAAAAGCCGAAGCTCGGCTCTGATCCATCAAGGTCGGAAAGGCTCCAGCGCGCGTTACTGCCCGCTCGTGAACAAATAATAGAACACGGTGCTGAACGCGGCGAGATACGACACCAGCGCGAAGGAGAGCAGGCGGCGCGTCATTGCATAGGTCTGCGCGACATCCTGCTTTCCCGTCGCCCGGGATGCTGCCGCGCCCGTCTCGGTTTCGACCTGCTTGACGATGGCTTGCACCTTCTTGTTTTCCGGACGGCTCTCCGCGTGCCAGCGGATGATGATGAGCGCGAAGATCATCAGGAACCAGATGTAATATTGCCCGATCTGCAACCGCGCGAAAAGAAAGCCGGAGACGGCACCGGCGACGGCGAGGATGGGTACCGCATAGAGCGCGCGATCCTCGCGCGCGAAATTCGCCAGCACGTAGCGCAGCAGGAAGAACGACGCCACGGTGAACAGCAGGAAGATGAGCGCCGGCGCGAAGTTCATGCGCGCTTCACGGTTTCGGCCAGGTTCTTTTCCGCCAGATCCTTGCCCAGCGCCTCGAATACCCTGGCGACGATGCCGTGTGCGTCAAGTCCCGCCTGGGCATACATCGCGGCCGGGGAATCGTGATCGATGAAGCGGTCCGGCAGCACCATCGGACGGATCTTCACGCCGCGGTCGAGGAGACCGGCGTCGGCGAGCGCCTGCAGCACGTAGCTGCCGAACCCGCCGACCGAGCCTTCCTCGATGGTGATGAGCACTTCATGCTCGCGCGCGAGCCGCAGCACGAGATCGGTATCGAGCGGCTTGGCGAACCGCGCATCGGCCACGGTGGTCGAGAGGCCGAGCGCGGCGAGCTCGTCCGCGGCCTTGAGGCATTCGCCGAGCCGCGCGCCGAAGGAGAGCAGGGCGACCTTGTGGCCCTCGCGCAGGATGCGGCCCTTGCCGATTTCCAGCGGGCGGCCCTCCAGCGGCATGGCGATGCCCATGCCCTCGCCGCGCGGATAGCGGAACGCGGAGGGCCGGTCGTCGATCGCCACCGCGGTCGAGACCATGTGCATCAGCTCGGCCTCGTCGGCCGCCGCCATGACGACGAAACCCGGCAGGCAGCCGAGATAGGCAATGTCGAACGAGCCCGCGTGCGTCGGGCCGTCGGCGCCGACCAGCCCCGCGCGGTCGATGGCGAAGCGGACCGGCAGCTTCTGGATCGCCACGTCGTGGACGACCTGATCGTAGCCGCGCTGCAGGAAGGTCGAGTAGATCGCAGCGAACGGCTTGTAGCCTTCGGCGGCGAGGCCGGCGGCGAAGGTCACGGCATGTTGCTCGGCGATGCCGACATCGAAGCAGCGGTTGGGAAAGACCTTCGCGAAGATGTCGAGGCCGGTGCCCGACGGCATCGCCGCATGGATGGCGACGATCTTGTCGTCCTTCTTCGCCTCCGCGACGAGGCTTTCGCCGAATACCTTGGTATAGGAGGGCGCGCGCGAATTGGATTTCGCCTGGGCGCCGGTGGCGACGTCGAACTTGACGACGCCGTGATACTTGTCGGCCGAGGTTTCCGCCGGCGGATAGCCCTTGCCCTTCTGCGTGACGACGTGGACGAGGATGGGTCCCTTTCCGGCGTCGCGGACGTTCTTCAGCACGGGCAGCAGGTGGTCGAGGTTGTGGCCGTCGATCGGACCGACGTAGTAGAAGCCGAGCTCCTCGAACATCGTGCCGCCGGTGACGAAGCCGCGGGCGAATTCCTCCGCCTTCTGCGCTTTCTCGTAAAAGAATTTCGGCAGGCGGCCCGCGAGCTGCTTGCCGATCTCGCGCAGCGACAGGTACTGCCGGCCCGAGACGAGCCGCGCCAGATAGGACGACATCGCCCCGACCGGCGGGGCGATCGACATGTCGTTGTCGTTCAGGATGACGATCAGCCGCTCGGCGAGGGCGCCGGCGTTGTTCATCGCCTCGTAGGCCATGCCGGCGGACATCGCGCCGTCGCCGATCACGCAGACGACGTTGTGGGTCTTGCCGGCAAGGCCGCGCGCCACCGCCATGCCGAGGCCGGCGGAGATCGAGGTGGAGGCATGAGCCGTGCCGAACGGATCGTACGGGCTCTCCGTGCGCTTGGTGAAACCGGACAGGCCGCCGCCCTGACGCAGCGTGCGGATGCGGTCGCGGCGTCCGGTGAGAATCTTGTGCGGATAGGCCTGATGGCCGACATCCCAGATCAACCGGTCTTCCGGCGTATTGAAAACGTAGTGGAGGGCGACGGTGAGCTCGATGACGCCGAGGCCGGCGCCAAGATGACCCCCGGTCATGGCCACCGCGTCGATGGTCTCCCGGCGCAGCTCCTCGGCCAGTCGGGGCAGTTGCGAGGCGTCGAGCTTGCGCAGGTCGTCAGGCGTGCGGACCCGATCGAGCAGCGGTGTTTTCGAACCGGACATTATCGTTCCTGAGGCGGGCGAGGTTCGCGCGGCGCCTGATTCCAGACCTAGACTTACCGTCAAGTGGGTATAATTCAATGGGAAATCCGGTCGAATTATATCAGAAATGCGCCGCCCGGCGGGCCTTCCTCGCGGCGGCGGCGACGGCACGCCGGCCGCATTGACGGGCCTGTCCGATTACTGCACAGGCTTGTGCAGGGCTGGACGGGAAGATCGGATGATTGGACGGCGGTATGTCTTCTTTGTCGCTGGCTACGACCCGATCGATCTGCGGCAGCAGCATGGCCGGTTCCGCCGCGAAATCGCCAAATTCGAGACGACCTGGCGGCTCTCGGCGGCGGTATCGGACATGGTGCCGGCCGGCGACGGCGGCTGGTGCTGGAGCGTCGCCGTGCGCGGCCCCGGCTGGGCAGCCACCACGATCTACGAGCCGCTCGACTGGCACGACATCGTCGCCGCCGACCTGGCGCGGCCGCTGCTTCCGCGGCTGTCCGGCGGCCTCGTCGCCTTTTTCGACTTCGTCCTGACCGGGACGGCGATCCGCTATTTCCTGGCGAGCTGGCGCTACGGTCTGTTCTTCCTGCTGCCGTTCTTCAGCCTGCTGCTGTTCACGGCGGTGTCGATCGCCGCCGCGCTCGTTTTCGCCCGCCTCGTCGCCGCGCTCCCGTTCCATACGCTGATGGCGGCGCTGGTGGCCGCCCTCGTGTTCCTCGGCCTGATGCGGTGGCCGGGGCGGCGCTGGCGGGTCGATCAGGCGCTCGCGGACTGGATCTCCGCGCGCGATTTCATGTACGGCCGGCGGCGCGACGTCGCCTCGCGGCTGGAGGATTTCGCCCAGCGCGTCATCGCCGCGGCGGTGAACAGGGAGGCCGACGAAATCCTCATCGTCGGCCACAGCCTCGGCGCGACGATGGCGGTGGACATGCTGGCGCGCGCGCTCAAGCGCGATCCGCTGCTGACGGCCCACGGACCGACGATCAACCTCCTGACCGTCGGCGCGACGATCCCGAAGCTTGCCCTGCATCCGTTCGCGCGCCGGCTGCGCGCCGACATGACGCGGGTCGCCGCCGAGCCGGGGATTTTCTGGGCCGAATACCAGGCCCGGCGCGATCCCATCAGCTTCTACAAGTTCGATCCGCTGACGCTGCGGCGGTTCCGCGCCAACGCGCCGGGGAAGAAGCCGCACGTCTGCCTCGTCGGGATCAAGGACATGCTGTCGCCGGAAACGTTCGCGCGCCACAAGCTCCATCACATGCGGCTGCACTATCAGTTCGTGATGGCGAACGAGCGGCGCGCGCCCTACGACTATTTCCTGCTGTGCACCGGCCCGGCGCGGTTCGAGGAACTGGCGACGGCGCCGGCCGGCGCGCTCGACCTGTTCGATGAGGACGGCACCCGCCGTCCGCCTCCGTCCGCGCCGGCTGCCGTCCCGGAGCCCGCCGCGCCATGACGCTCATCATTGCCAAGCTGATCTGGCTCGCGGGCTGCGTCGGCTGGTTTGTCATCCGCCTGCCGCACCAGCGCCGCGCGCGCAAGACGGCGATCGCGCGCCGCGAGCAGAGGCTGCGCGAGCGCGTGCTGCTGACGGTCTCGTTCTGCGGCCTGTTCGTCGTGCCGCTGATCTATGCCGTGACGGACCAGCCGAAGTTCGCGAGCTATCCGCTGCAGCCGGCGCTGACGTGGATCGGGACGGCGCTGTTCGCGGCAACGCTCTATCTGTTCCACGCGGTTCATCGCGACCTTGGCCGCTCGTGGTCGGTGACGCTGGAACTGCGCGACCGCCACGCGCTCGTCACCCATGGTCTTTACCGCTATGTGCGCCATCCGATGTATTCGGCGTTCTGGCTGTGGGCGATCGCGCAGGCATTCCTGCTGCCGAACTGGATCGCGGGCTTTTCCGGGCTCGTCGGATTCGGAACGCTCTATTTCTGCCGCGTCGGCAGCGAGGAGCGCATGATGGAGGCGGCGTTCGGCGAGGAATATCGCGCCTATCGCGCGCGCACCAAGCGGATCGTGCCGGGGATTTATTGAGGCTCGCCGGTGCCCCGCCTCCGGTCGTCATGGCCGGATTCATTCCGGCCATCCCGATGAGGGAGGCACCGTGTCGATGCAGGGTGCCTTCCTAAGCGGGGTGGCCGGGACAGGCCCGGCCATGACGAGTGGTGGATGGGACGCCCTGGTCGGGCGAGCGTGGCGGCGCTGTTCTTGCGAGCAGCCTCGCCTGGCCGTGATGCGTTTTGTGGCCGCTTCAACGTTCACCGGCGCAGCCTGCAAGTGTGGACGTGTGCAGCCCATCCTCACGGTGAAGCTTCGCTCGCCCGGCAACCACCGCCGTCATGGCCGGATTCATTCCGGCCATCCCGATGAGGGAGGCACGGTGTCGATGCAGGGTGCCTTCCTAAGCGGGGTGGCCGGGACGAGCCCGGCCATGACGAGCTGAATGTGGGGCGCTTCAGCGCGATGAAGTAGGGGAGTTTTATATGAAGCGCTTTGATCGATGTGCGTCGCGCTGTCGTGCTTCCGAGCGGCCTTGCCCGGCGATGACGAGCGGTAGATAGAGCGCCTTGATCGGATGGGCGAGGCGGCGCCGCGCTTCCGGAAGTCGCTAGCTTCGGGAAGTCTCTATCCGACATCCAGCGGCTCGGTGCCCTTCGGCTTGCCCGAAGCGTCGAGGGTGATCTTCTCGACGCGCGCCTCGGCCTGGCGCAGCAGCTCCTCGCAGCGGGCCTTGAGGGCTTCGCCGCGTTCGTAGATCGCCACCGATTCCTCCAGCGGAACCTTGCCTTCCTCGAGGCGCTTGACGATCGATTCCAGTTCCTCGATCGCCTTCTCGAAGGAGAGCTTCTTCACGTCGGCGTGGTTGTTGTCGGCCAAGGCTGAAATCCTGACGTTTGATGCCTGTACGAATCGGCGGAGCTTAACGCGGCCTGTCCGGCCATGCATCCGTGCGACGGCGGTTTACCGGCCCGGTGGGCGGCAGCTACCCGCGCAAGAGCGCGGTGACATGGGCATCGACCGAATTGGCGAGCCCCTGGAGATCATAGCCGCCTTCGAGCAGCGACACCACGCGGCCGCCGCAGGTCTCGTCGGCCACCTCCATCAGCTTGCGGGTGAGCCAGCCGAAATCCTGTTCGGTCAGGTTCAGGTTGGCGAGGGGGTCGCGGGCATGGGCGTCGAACCCGGCGGAGATCATCAGCAGGCCGGGCGAAAAGGCGCGCACCTGCGGCAGGATGCGGCTCTCGAAGGCTTCCCTGATCCGCTCGCCGCCGTCGCCCGCGCGCAGCGGGGCGTTGACGATATTATTGTGATTGCCGCGCTCCGATACCGCCCCGGTGCCGGGATAGAGCGGCATCTCGTGGGTCGAGCAATACATGACGTTCGGATCGGACCAGAAGATTTCCTGGGTGCCGTTGCCGTGATGGACGTCGAAGTCGACGATGGCGACACGTTCGACGCCATGCCGTTTGCAGGCGTGGCGCGCCGCGATGGCGATGGAGTTGAACAGGCAGAAACCCATCGGCCGCACCGTTTCGGCATGATGGCCCGGCGGGCGCATGGCGACGAAGGCGTTGTCGGCCTTTTTCGTCATGACTTCATCGACCGCTAGCATCGCGCCGCCGACCGCGCGTATCGCCGCCTCGTAGGAGCCCGGCGACATCACCGTATCGGCGTCGATGCGCACGAGGCCCTCCGTCGGAGTCGCGTCGCGCAATTCCTCGACGAAGTCGCGCGGATGGCACAGCGCGATGGAATCCACGTCCGCCTGCGGCGCGCTCACGCGCAGCAGCGGCTGGAATTTCTCCGCCTCGAGCGCCTGCGCCACCGCGCGCAGCCGGTCCGGCCGCTCGGGATGGCCCGACGGCGTGAGATGATTGAGGCCGGCGTCGTGGGTGATGAATAGCGTGGTCATGGCGGTTTCCGTGCCGGGCGGGGTCCGTATCAGAAGCGGATATGTTTCAGGTATATAAGCCTGCGCCGCCGCTGCAAGGACGGATCACCGCTTCGCGGCGAGGCTGACGCCCGGCGGCGGCATGCTGTCATCCGGCACGAAGAAATCGGGCGAGAGCGGCTGCGACGGATCGGCGCGATATTTGTCGAAATCGGTGACGCCTTCGCCGGTGAGGTAGGTGTCGTCGATCAGGAAGTTGCCGGTGAAGGTCTTCGCCGGCTTCCGGAAAATCGAGACGGCCGCGTCGGCGAGGATGTCCGGGGTGCGCGACATCGCCATGATGCGGTCGCCGCCGAGCAGGTTCCGGATCGCCGAGGTGGCGATGGTCGTGCGCGGCCATAGCGCGTTGACGGCGATGCCCTTGGGCCGCAGTTCGCCGGCGAGACCGAGGACGACCATGCTCATGCCGAACTTGGCCATCGTGTAGGCGGTGGAAGGAGCGAACCACTTCTCCCGCATGTCGAGCGGCGGCGACAGCATGAGGATATGCGGGTTGGCGGATTTTTCGAGAAAGGGGATCGCGTATTTCGACACCATGAAGGTGCCGCGCGCATTGACCTGGTGCATCAGGTCGAAACGCTTCATGTCGGTCTGTTCCACCGGCGTCAGCGAGATGGCGCTCGCGTTGTTCACCACGATGTCGAGCCCGCCGAAATGCCCGGCGGCCTGCGCGATGGCGGATTTCACCGCTTCCTCGTCACGCACGTCGACGACGAGCGGCAGCGCGCGGCCGCCGGCCTGCTCGATTTCCGCCGCCGCCGTATGAACGGTGCCCGGCAGCTTCGGGTGCGGCGCATCGGTCTTGGCGGCGATGGCGATGTTGGCGCCCTCGCGGGCGGCGCGCAGCGCGATGGCGAGGCCGATGCCGCGCGACGCTCCGGTGATGAACAGCGTTTTGCCTTTCAGCGGCATGTCATCGTCCCCGTCATCTCGGTCTGCTCACGAAGCGCTCGAACGCGGCGCGTGCTTCCGGCGATTTCAGCCGCACCTTGAACAATTCGTTTTCCTCGTCGAT
>Ga0182744_1004070_pt1 | contig 11135 bp, 4 predicted proteins | sample eDN3rd30CKraftMG_FD_128525 | JGI IMG/M metagenome (GOLD analysis project Ga0182744, IMG submission 128525) | Enriched Miracle-Growth compost microbial communities from Emeryville, California, USA - eDNA 3rd pass 30_C Kraft MG (version 2) (version 2) ...
CTTTTTAGTGTAATACATTCAACAAGATGCCAACAATCACATTTTCACTACCATCAGCGAAACAAAATATCCTAAAATGATCTTTAGTTTTTTATATTTGAGTTAGCATTTCGTTATTGATCTTGTATATCTTACCAAACAAAGCATATTAAACAATAACCACAATATATAATTCTAATATCTTAACTATGAAAAACTATTTAAAAAAGTCAAAAAGCTGGTTGCTGGCTTTCCTCCTAATAGGAACGATTGTAGCCCTATCCTCTTTTACTTCGCAAACTCCTCCTAAAGTTTTAGTGTTTAGTAAAACCTTAGGCTGGAGACATACCTCCATTGAACCCGGTCAGGCGGCATTATTAAAAATGGGACAAGAACATGGAATTACTGTAGATACCACTGAAGACGCCGGTAAATTTACTGAAGCAAACCTTAAGCAATACAAAGCTGTAATTTTTCTGAATACGACTGGGAATGTTCTAAATGAGGAACAACAAAAAAGCTTTGAACATTACATTCAATCCGGAGGCGGATACATGGGTATCCACGCTGCTACAGATACTGAATACGACTGGCCTTGGTATGGTAAATTAGCAGGGGCATGGTTTGCTAATCATCCTGGTCCGGATAACGTGCAAAAAGGCACCTTTATCGTAGTAGACAAGAATAACCCGGCAACGAGCTTTCTACCGGAAAAATGGGAAAGAGAAGACGAATTTTACTCTTTCAAAAATATAAGTGACGACATCCATGTACTTCTAAAAATAGATGAGAAAACGTATCGCGGCGGAACAAATGGCGACAATCACCCGATGGCATGGTACCATGAATTCGATGGTGGCCGGGCATTTTATACTGCCGGAGGACATACAGATGTTAGCTTCTCTGAACCTCTGTTCCTTAGACACCTTTGGGCCGGGCTTCAATACGCGATGGGACAATAAACTACCCATTGCAACTGTTAAATCGTGAAAGCTAATAAAAAAAATTTCATGATTTTATTTAACATTGTAGCTCAATAAACCAAATAACAATTAATCAATTAAATTATGTCTAACAGAAGATCATTTTTAAAAACTACTGGACTCTTAGCTGCTGCCAGTATGTTACCAGGACTAAGCCGAGGAAACACGCTTTTTACCGGATTTGCAGCTAATTATCCGCCTGTAGGTCTACAAACCTATACTTTGGGCTTCTTATTTAATAACAAAGACTTAAATACAAAAGATGTATTAAAACAAATTGCAGATCTGGGTGTCAAAGAACTGGAAACTGCAACAGGAAGCACAACAGGACTTTACTATGGACATAAAGCAAAAGAATTTGCAGCCATGGTAAATGATTTGGGCATGAAATGGATCGGTAACCACGTTGGCGGTCTGCCACGTACCATGCCTCCAAGACCTGCCGGAGCAGCAGCCCCTGCTCGTCCGGCCCCAAGCCCGGAAGCTGCTGCAGCAATGGCTGCAGCCGGACAGCGCACCAATTTACGCGACAATTTACAACAAATTGTAGACGAAGCGGCTGAAGGCGGATGTTCATGGGTTGTTTGTGCAAGTTCTGCTGAATCAACCATGGATGAAATCAAAAAAACCACTGAAATCTTTGCAAATGCGGGAGAAGCTGCCAGAAAAAACGGAATGAAATTCGCTTATCATAATCATCAATCAGAGTTTGATGAAATTGAAGGCACCAGTGCTTATAATTACATATTAGGCCAGACGAATAAAGATGAAGTGTTTATGGAAGTCGATTTAGGTTGGGCTACCCAGGCAGGAAAAGATCCTGTGGAGATGTTCAAGCAATACCCTGGACGATTCCCTCTATGGCATGTTAAGGATTTCGACCCTGCCACAAACCGTCCGACTTCTGTAGGAAAAGGAAAGGTTGACTTCAAACGTATCTTCACTAATTCTCAGCTCTCAGGTGTACAGCATACGTTCATCGAACAAGACGGCGCTAAATCAATTACGGATGTAGGCGATAGCGTAGCTTGGTTAAAGAGCAATATTTACGTTTAATTATCGGAAATATTAGATCAATGAGAAAAGCCTGCCTGGTCATGACCAGGCAGGCTTTTCTCATTGATATCAGGCAACTTCCTCTTTCTAAAGCTTTCCTTATCATTTATTTTTCCAAACAATTAAAATTATGCTTAAATAAATTTGATTTATTAATATTTTGACTATTTTTATTGCGTTGTGTTAACGCAATGACAAATAAGTTCAACCTATACCTAGTATTATGAAAAACTCAAACATTATTAAAAGATCAGGTCTGCTAATCGCGGCATTTCTGCTATGCCTTTCAATATCGACCAAAGCAAGTGCGCAAACCCCATCAACTTATTTTATAGGCTCATGGGATGTTTATGTTGCCGATGTTCCCATCGGAGATGTATTTCTTACCGTTAAACTACAAAGAGCAGATGGAAAGCTAACAGGTGTTGTAACAGAAACAGCCTCTAAATCTGAAGTTGCAAAAATCATTGCGGTAGATGAGCTCGAAGACGCAGTTGTAGTTTATTTCCAGGCTTCCGGAACCGATATCGATTTATATCTAAAGAAAACAGATCAGGATAACGTAGAAGGAACCATGCTGAATCAATTCCCAGCCAAAGGAAAACGCGTCAAATCATAATTTTCATTTTAAATGAATAAGGTAAAAAGCGAAGCAGATAAATCTGCTTCGCTTTTTTTTTTAATTACCCCCTAACTATTTGCCCCTCTCAATTGTTATCGTGTTTAGAACCATCAACTAAAATGGCTATCTTTAGAATCCCAGTACAAAAAAAGTTATCCAGTTCCTCTTCGGAATCTTTCTTTTCTAATTACTATGAAGGTAAAAACTAGTACCGTTTTCGATATTTTATCACGTATGCGTCTATATTTCCAGGGAAGCACTTCCATTGGAAATTCACCTAACGAAGAACCATTCAGATCAGAGTTGTACAACTCCGATCAAATGGAAACCCATGCCAAAGTAGTGGCCCGGTCCCATAAGCTATTGAAAGGAAAATCTTCCGACAAACTATTAAAGAGATTAGGGAACAATGAAAAAATATTATTGGATGTACGTAACCTGCTGGTTGAGAGCATCCGGTCGGGACAAACAATCACTCCGGGAGCGGAATGGCTACTGGATAATTTCTACCTGATAGAAGAGCAGGTAGTTATAGCCCGAAAACATTTGCCAAAAGGATACAGTGAAGGACTACCTTATTTATCCAATGGAAATTCGGCCGATATGCCCCGGGTATACGATATCGTTCTGGAGATCATATCACACAGTGATGGGCGGGTAGACGTAAAAAGCCTGAGTGGATTTATTGCAGCTTATCAAACAGAAAAAGTATTGACACTGGGAGAATTGTGGGCCATCCCCATCATGCTCAGGCTTGCTGTTCTTGAAAACTTACGCAGAGTTTCAGAACGTATAGCATTGGATATGATCGATAACAACCTGGCTGATTATTGGGCTGAAAAAATGATAAGCACCGTAAAAGAAGAGCCGGCTAACCTCGTGCTTACCATTGCGGATATGGCACGTTCTAAACCCATATTGAACAGCCCCTTTGTTGCCGGCTTTAGCCGCAAGCTGCAAGGAAAAGGGCCTGCATTGGCATTACCGCTCAATTGGATGGAACAACAGCTATCCAGAATGGGTATTGCAAGCAATGATTTAGTATGGCAGGAAAATCAAAAACAGGCAGCCGACCAGGTATCCGTAAGAAACAGCATAGGCACATTACGGTTTATAGGCACAACTGACTGGCGTGAATTTGTTGAAACACTTAGCAGCGTAGACCAGGTTTTGCGCCAGGATCCCATCGGTACCTATCCTAAAATGAACTTCGCAACACGCGACCGCTACCGGCATGAGGTTGAAGCTATCGCCAAAGGATCCCGCCTTTCCGAAACAGAAGTTGCACAGAGAGTGCTGGAATTAGCAAAAGATCAGCCCATACATGAAAAGGAAGATAACAGGCGTAGCCATGTAGGGTACTATTTGATCGATAAAGGAAGGAAGCAGGCAGAGCGAACCGCCGGGATGCGCTATACATTCAGACAACACATCACTAATTTCACAAAGCGGAAGCCTGTCTCAATCTATTTCCTTTCCATTGCAATCCTTACCTTATCAGGCGCCTTCGGCATGTTCCTATTAGCCTATCGTCATGGTAATTTTAGCGGGGCAATATTAACCTTAGTCGGTATTTTATCCATAGCCGGAGCTGCACAACTAGCTATTTCCTTTATAAACTGGTTAGCAACGATATGGGTGAAGCCTACGCTTCTTCCACGCATGGATTTCTCAAGAGGAATCCCTAATGAATACCGGACACTGATCATTATTCCAACCATGCTTTCCAGTAAAAAGTATATTGAGGAGCTGGTTGAAGCGCTTGAAGTACGTTTCCTGGCGAATACACAAAGCAATTTACATTTCGGACTGCTTACAGACTTCCTGGATGCAAAGTCAGAAACCATGCCATTAGACAATGCATTAATAGAGATGGCAAGTGAACGGATTAAAGAACTGAACGAAAAATACAAAAAGCCCGAGCATCCGGATATCTTCTTTCTCTTCCACCGCTCACGGGAGTGGAATCCAAAAGAGAATAAATGGATGGGCTATGAACGAAAGAGAGGAAAACTGGCCGCCTTAAATGCTTTGTTGCGTAATGGGCAAAACAAGTTTTCCCATATTGTCGGTCAATACCAGGTCTTAACCAATGTTAAATATGTAATCACGCTCGATTCGGACACTCAGCTCCCGCGGGAAGCTGCATGGAAGCTCATCGCTTCCATGGCACATCCGTTAAACCATGCCGTATATAACCCTGAAAAAGGAAGGGTTACCGAAGGTTACGGTATTTTGCAGCCCCGTGTAGCTTCAAATTTTCCCAAAGGTGCTACCTCTCTTTATCTTCGTATGCAGGGCGATGTTTCAGGTATCGATCCCTATACACGTGCTTCATCAGATGTGTATCAGGATATATTCCATGAAGGATCCTTTATCGGAAAAGGAATTTACGACGTCGATATATTCATAAATGCATTGCACAATACCTTTCAGGAAAATCGCATATTAAGCCACGACCTCTTAGAAGGATGCTATACGCGTTCCGGATTACTAAGCGATGTAATATTATATGAGCAAAACCCGGCCCAATATGAAACGGATGTTCAGCGTCATCACCGGTGGATCAGGGGCGATTGGCAGGTAGGCGCGTGGATGATGCCTTACGTTAGCAAAGCGGATGGCCGTTTCACAAAGAACCATCTTTCTACCCTATCCAGATGGAAGATTTTCGATAACCTTCGAAGAAGCATCCTCCCTCTTTCTTTATTGCTCATACTGCTCCTGGGATGGTCCATATTGCCATATCCCTGGTTCTGGACACTAGCCGTTACCATTATCATACTCTTACCGGTTATGGCGGCAGCAATATTACGGCTAATTCACCGGCCTGAGGATGTCGATCTGAAAGCGCATATATCTGACGTAAGCAAGTCCGTAAGAGATGTACTGATCCGTTTTATGTTTGACATGGCTGTTTTACCATACGAATCATATCGTTATACACATGCTATTATACTTACCAACTGGCGCATGATCTTTACAGGAAAGAAACTGTTGGAATGGACACCTTCAGCACATGCGTCACGCCATACAAAGAACACCATTTCATCAAACTATCTTTCTATGTGGATCGGACCGGTCGTAGCTGCTATATGCACCGTTCTCTTTCTGTATTCAAATTATCCGGCATTTTATGTCGCATCGCCCATCCTGATACTCTGGTTGATATCACCGGCACTTGCCTGGCGCCTCAGCGTTCCGGAAAAAGAAGAAAGTCCTGATTTAACGGAGAAACAGACTCTGTTCCTGCACAAATCTGCCCGCAAAACCTGGGCATTCTTCCAGTAATTTGTTAATGCAGAAGAGAACTGGCTTCCACCCGATAATTTGCAAAAGCATCCGGATAGGGTCATCGCACATCGCACATCACCCACCAATATCGGATTAGCGTTGCTTGGCAACTTAGCCGCTTATGATTTCGGATACATCCCTGCCGGCGAATTGGTTACCCGATGCAACAATACAATGCAAACCATGCTGCAGATGGATCGCTATAAAGGTCACTTTTATAATTGGTATGACACGATCACACTTCAAACCTTGCAGCCAAGGTATGTATCTACCGTTGACAGCGGTAACCTTCTAGGAAATCTGCTAACGCTTAAGCAAGGCTTTATTTCACTTCCTAACGAACCGGCCTTTAATTACCGAAGCTTCGAAGGACTGAAAACAACGGTTGAAATTATCAATGAGCTGCTTAAAATACAAAAGAATGAGCTTATAGAAAAGATTCTGAATCTGTTGAATACTGTCATTCATGAAAACAGCCACTCTCTGAGCACCATAAAAAAACACCTCGATGAACTGGCTTTATTAAGCGATGAGCTATCGTTATGGGAAGAAGAAAATGAATCAGACGTTCCTAAATGGACAAGCAGGCTGTCTCTTCAGATAAAAAGTTTACGGGATGACCTGGCATCAACTATTCCCTGGCTGAATATGCTGCCTGTTCCCAATCAATTCATTCAGCTTGCGCTGCTGGATTACAACCTCTCTCTTAAGTCCATCCATGAAACATCCAATGAGTTTATTCAATATATAAATCATTATAAAACACAGGAAAATAGTCCCGCAGACCAGGAATGGCTGAATAACTTACAAGCAGCCGTCTCAAAAGGCTACACGGCTGCCGTCTCAAAAATAATCTTCCTGAAACAGCTGGCAGAACAATGCGAAGAATTAAGTACCGTAGAATATGACTTCCTGTTCGATAAATCAACCAACCTTATGCGAATCGGCTTCAACGTCGATGAACAAAGAAAGGACAACAGCTTTTACGATATGTTAGCATCAGAAGCCCGTTTAGGTGTTTTTGTAGGTATTGCCCAGGGAAAGCTGCCTCAGGAAAGCTGGTTCTCATTGGGCCGTTTGCTAACCAACTCCAATGCCGGGCCTATTTTACTATCCTGGAGCGGCTCCATGTTTGAATACCTGATGCCTCAGCTGATTATGCCCTCTTATGAGAACACTCTCCTCTATCAAACCAACCGGGCTACCGTAAAGCGCCAGATAGAATATGCCAAGAAGCGGGGCACTCCGTGGGGCATATCCGAGTCAGGCTACAACAACGTGGATGTTAACTTAAATTATCAATACCACGCTTTCGGCGTACCGGGTCTGGGACTTAAACGCGGCCTGGAAGAAGATCTTGTCATAGCACCCTATGCAACCATGCTGGCTCTGATGATAGCACCGGCTAAAGCCTGTGCCAACTTACAATTTATGGCACTTGAAGGGTTTGAAGGTGAATATGGTTTCTTCGAAGCGATTGATTATACAACAAGCCGCCTTCCGAGAGGCAAAGAGTACGCGATCATTAATTCCTATATGGCACATCACCAGGGAATGAGCTTTCTTTCCTTAGCCTATGTGCTTTTGAACAAGCCGATGCAGCAACGCTTTGTATCCGAACTGCGCTTCCAGGCTACCTTATTATTATTACAGGAACGCATACCGAAGATCTCGATCTTCTATGCACATACAGCTGATATAAGCGAAATGCGTACCATGGAAACCAATGTCCAGGTAAGAACCATTAACACAGCAAATACGGCCATTCCGGAAATCCAGCTGTTAAGCAATGGCCATTACCAGGTAATGGTCACCAATTCAGGTGGCGGATATAGCCGGTGGAAGGATCTATCCATCACACGCTGGCGGGAAGATGTTACCAAAGATGATTACGGAATATTCTGCTATATCAAGGATGTCAATACCGGTAACTTCTGGTCAAATACGCATCACCCGACCATGCATCCGGCAACAGACTATAAAGCCACCTTCTCTCAGGGTCACGTCGAGTTCCACAGACAGGATTATGGAATCAATACCAAAACTGAAATCGTAGTATCGCCGGAAGATGATACAGAAATGAGGCGCATACGGATCACCAACAAATCCCAATCTTCAAAAACTTTAGAGATCACAAGCTATGCCGAGGTCGTAATAGCCAGTCAGGCAGCCGACGAAGCGCACCCCGCATTCAGCAACCTTTTCGTACAGACCGAAATCAAGCCTGAATACAACGCCATCTTCAGCACACGCCGCCCGCGTTCCGAAGATGAGCTGCCGCCTCATTTATTTCACCTGATGGATGTTCATGGAGTAGAGGTCCAGGAAGTTTCCTATGAAACAGACCGCATGGAATTTATCGGCAGGGGGAAGAATCTGGCCCATCCGCAGGCCATGGAAACAAGCACGCTGGCCGGCAACCAGGGATCTGTACTAGATCCGGTAATGGCTATTCGCTATAGAATAATTATAAAACCCAATCAGATAGCTACCATCGACCTGATTTACGGTATCAGCGAAACCAAAGAAAGCTGCGATGCCCTGATGCATAAGTATCGTGACCGAAATCTGAAGAAACGGGCCTTTGAATTATCATGGACACATAGCCAGGTGCTGCTCAGACAAATTAATGCAACCGAAGCAGATGCCCAGCTATACGGTAAATTGGCAGCCTCCATCATCTATGCTAATCCGGACCTCAGAGCCAGCTCAACAATTATCAATAGTAATTTCAGAGGCCAGTCCGGGCTTTGGAGCCATTCCATTTCCGGCGACCTGCCGATCGTTCTGCTTCAGATAGACAACCCGGATAGCATCGAGCTGGTAAGCCGGATGATCCAGGCTCATGCCTACTGGCAATTGAAAGGACTGGCCGTTGACCTCGTAATATGGAACGAAGACCACGGCTCTTACAGGCACGTTTTACAGGATCAGATCCAGGGAATGATCTCCTCCGCTGCGATTACAACCCTCACCCATAGCAACCCGGGCAGTGTATTTGTAAAATCAGCCGACCAGATATCATCTGAAGACCGCATCCTGTTTGAAAGTGTTGCACGCATAATCATCCGCGACAGTGAAGGCACCCTTTCTGAACAGATCAACCGGCATCAGGCAGCAAAGGTATTACCACCTTCATTAGAGCTTAAACCGATTATCGCGCCGGAAAGCGAAACCAAACAGGAATTAGAGCTGCCAAACGATTTATTATTCTTTAACGGCACAGGCGGATTCACACCAGGTGGCAATGAATATAAAATCATAACCGATAGAAGGAAAACTACGCCGGCTCCATGGACAAACATCATTGCCAATCCGCTACTCGGAACCGTTATCTCAGAAAGCGGATCGGCTTATACCTGGGCTATCAATGCGCATGAATACCGCATTACACCATGGAATAACGATCCGGTAAGCGATATCAGCGGAGAAGCATTTTATTTGCGCGATGAAGAGACCGGAGCATTCTGGTCACCTTCTCCTTATCCTGCCGGTGGAAAGACTTCTTACATAACCACACATGGCTTCGGCTATAGTACCTATGAACACATCGAGAACGGCATCCATTCAGAAATGTCTGTATTTGTTGACAAAGATCTGCCGGTAAAGCTGGTCGTTCTGAAAGTCAAAAATCAATCGGACCGCATACGCAAGCTTTCCTCAACAGGTTTCTTAGAGATCATCCTGGGTGATGTACGCTCAAAGACCAACATGCACATCCTTGCGGAACATGACGTACCAAGCGGAACGCTCTTATTTAAAAACCGGTATAATACGGCATTTGCAGAACAGGTTGTCTTCTTCAAAGTTAACGGCGGAAATAACTTCAGCTTTACCACAGACCGGTCTGAGTTTATTGGCAGGAACAGGAACCTGATGAACCCTCAGGCAATGAATCGCAAAAAGCTCTCAGGCAGGATCCGTTCTGGTATCGATACCTGTGCAGCCTTACAAATACAATTTGACCTGCTAGACGGAGCCGAAAAGCTGATCATCTTCCAAATAGGAAATGAAACCGGTAATGCCCGTGCCCTGAGCCTTGTTCAGCAGTTTACCGGTCGTGACCAGGTATCAGCATCGTTGCAGCAGGTAAAAGATTATTGGAAAGAAACATTAAGTACCCTGCAGGTAGACACGCCCGACCCTTCCCTTAATTTACTGGCAAACGGCTGGCTTACCTACCAAACGATTGCATCCCGCCTGTTTGCACGCAGCGGATTCTATCAGTCAGGAGGCGCATTTGGTTTCAGAGACCAGCTGCAGGATGTACTATCGCTATTATACAGCAAGCCCGAACTTGCACGTGCACAGATACTCCTCAATGCTTCCAGACAGTTCGTAGAAGGCGATGTTCAGCACTGGTGGCATCCGCCGGAAGGAAGAGGGGTTCGCACAAATTGCTCAGACGATATGCTTTGGCTGCCTTTCGTAGTCTCCCGTTACATCAATACAACAGGAGATAAAGAAATACTAGCCGAATCGGCCGGTTTTCTCGAAAGCAGACTTCTTCATGAAGGAGAAGACTCTCTCTACGATCTTCCGATCAGCGGAAACCTGAATGGCGATCTGTATGAGCACTGCGTCCGGGCTATCAAGCACAGCCTGAAATTCGGAAAGCACGGCTTACCCTTAATAGGTTCAGGCGACTGGAATGATGGTATGGACCAGGTTGGCAATAAAGGCTTGGGAGAAAGTGTTTGGCTTGCTTTCTTCTTTTATACCATCCTGATCGAATTCTCTGATACTGCATCCGATCACGGTGATAAAGCTTTCGCGGAAACCTGCAAAAATGAAGCTGCTAAGCTAAAAGCTAACATTGAAGCTTCTGCCTGGGATGGAGAATGGTATAAACGGGCATGGTTTGATGATGGCACTCCGCTAGGATCAAAGGAAAATACAGAATGCAGCATTGATGCCATCTCCCAAAGCTGGTCGGTACTCTCTTCTGCTGCACCGGAGAAAAGAAGGAATACAGCCATGGATTCCTTGGATAAGCGCCTGGTAAAAAAAGACATGAAGATCATTCAACTGCTTGATCCTCCGTTCAATGTCGCAAAGCCCAGTCCCGGCTATATTAAAGGATATGTACCGGGAGTTCGTGAAAACGGAGGCCAATATTCGCATGCTGCTATCTGGACACTCATGGCATTTGCGGCTTTAGGTGATCGGAAAAAGGTTTATGAACTATTTAGTATGATCCA
>Ga0182744_1004073_pt1 | contig 11130 bp, 9 predicted proteins | sample eDN3rd30CKraftMG_FD_128525 | JGI IMG/M metagenome (GOLD analysis project Ga0182744, IMG submission 128525) | Enriched Miracle-Growth compost microbial communities from Emeryville, California, USA - eDNA 3rd pass 30_C Kraft MG (version 2) (version 2) ...
CGGAGTTCGTGCCGGAATTGCTCGGTTTTTCCGACGATTGAGCAACGTGCGGCATGCATTTTGGTCGCAGGGCGGTTCAAGCCGCGCAGCAGCGGAACCGCCTTGCTTCGCTCGATGCGTCTGGCGGCTCCAGCCTCCGGCTTTGAGCCGCCCTACGTGGCTTTCCGGGCCTTATCCGGCCCGCACCCAATCCGGCGCGCGCTTGTCGAGGAACGCCGTCAGCCCGAGTTGGCCTTCGTCGGACACGCGCAGCCGCGCGATGAGCGCGGCGTTTTCGGCATCGACGGCGGCGGCCGATTCGCGCGTCATGCCGCTCATGCGCAGCGCGAGCTGCTTGGCTTCGCGCTGCGCCACGGGTCCGCCCTTGGCGAGGAAATGCAGGCAGCGTTCGACGGCTTCGTCCAGTGCGTCGGCGGCGACGCATTCGTGGAGCAGGCCAATGCGCGCGGCGGCCTGCGCGTCGAACACCTCGCCGCTGACGAACAGGCGTCGCGCCTGGCGCGCGCCGATCGCCGAAATCACGTACGGCGAAATCACCGCCGGCACGAGGCCGAGCTTGACCTCGCTCAGCGAGAACTTGGCGCCGTCGACGCCGATTGCGATGTCGCAGCAGGCGACAAGGCCGACGCCGCCGCCGTAGGCCGCGCCGTTGACGCGGGCGATCGTCGGCTTGGACAGGAAGTTGAGCGTGCGCATGAGCGCGGCGAGGCGCAGCGAATCCTCGCGGTTGGCGTCCTCGCTCGCCGCGGCCATGCCGCGCATCCAGTTGAGGTCGGCGCCGGCCGAGAACGAGGCGCCTGCACCGGTGAGCACGACCACGCGCACGGCATCGTCGCCGTCGCAGGCGACGAGCGCCGCGGTCAGCTCGGCGATCAGCGCGTCGTCGAAGGCGTTGTGCACGGTCGGCCGGTTCAGCGTGATCGTGGCGACGCCGGCTTGCGTGTGGACGAGGATCGAAGCGGTCATGGCGGGGCGACGCGGCAAAGGAAAAGTCGATGATAGCCGCTCGCCTCGACCACGACTTCCGGCGCAGGCCGTGCAGGGAAGACCTGCGCTATCGTCGCGGGACACCGCCGTCATCCCGGCGCAGGCCGGGATCCATTTTTCCTGATTCCTGCACAAGCAAATGGATTCCGGCCTGCGCCGGAATGACGGCAAAGAATCCATCGAGGACTTCCGCCATGCCGATCCGCCCGTTCGCCGCATTGCTCGCCGCCCTGCTCGCCACGTCCGCCTTCGCCGCACCGGCGGAGCACGCCTCGCGCGTGCTGACCGGCAACGATCTGTTCAACCTCGAAGCCGCGAGCGATCCGCAGATCGCGCCCGACGGCAAGACCATCGTCTACGTGCGCCGCACCAACGACATCATGACCGACCGCACGCGTTCGACGATCTGGTCGATCGACGTCGCGACCGGCGCGCAGACGCCGCTCGTCGCCGGCACGGGTTCGCACGGCCAGCCGCGCTGGTCGCCCGACGGCAGCCGGCTGGCCTACATCTCCAACGACGACGAGAAAGCCGGCGCGCAGCTCTACGTGCGCTGGATGAAAACCGGCGCGACCGCGCGCATCACGGGCTTGGCGAATTCGCCGCACGGCATCGCCTGGTCGCCCGACGGCACGCGCATCGCATGGTCGGCGTTCGTGCCCGACGACGGCGCGCACCTCGGCAAGGCGCCGGACAAACCGGAAGGCGCGAAGTGGGCCGAGCCGCTGCAGGTCATCGACAAGGTCGTCTACCGCACCGACGAGGGCGGCTACGAAAAACCCGGCTTCGAGCAGATCTTCTGGGTGTCCGCGGACGGTGGCGCGCCGGTGCAGCTCACCTTCGGCGCGCACGACGCGGGCGGCAAGCTCGCCTGGACGCGCGACGGCCGCGCGATCCTGTTCAGCGCGAACCTCACCGCCGACGCGCAGCGCGACATCGTCGACAACGAAGTCCACGAAGTCGCGCTCGACACGCACGCCGTGCGCACGCTCACGCAGCGCAAGGGCCCGGACAACGCGCCTGCGGTGTCGCCGGACGGGCAATGGATCGCCTGGGTCGGCTTCGACGACAAATACCTCGGTTACCAGAACCGGCAACTGTCGATCATGAAGCGCGACGGCAGCGGCGCGCGCGTGCTCACCGCAAACCTCGACCGCAGTGTCGGCGCACCGACCTGGGCTGCGGATGGCCGCTCGATCTACGTCGGCTACGACGAACACGGCAGCCAGCGCGTCGCGCGCGTCGGCCTCGACGGCGGAATCCGTACCGTCGCCGACGGCCTCGTTGGCAGCGAATTCGACCGTCCGTACAGCGGCGGCGATTTCAGCGTCGCGCGCGACGGCGCCGTCGCCTACACGGGCGGCGACACAACGAGCCCCGCCGACGTCTGGATCGCGCAGGGCGGCAAGTCGCGGCGCCTGACCCGACTCAACGAATCGCTGCTGGCGACGAAGACGCTCGGCAAGGTCGAGAAACTGCCGGTTACCGCGTTCGACGGCCTGCCGATCGATGCCTGGCTGGTCACTCCCCCGAACTTCGACGCCACGAAGAAATACCCGCTCATCCTCGAAATCCACGGCGGCCCGTTCGCCGCCTACGGCCCGTCGTTCTCGACCGACGACCAGCTCTACGCCGCCGCCGGCTACGCCGTCGTCTACGCCAACCCGCGCGGCTCGACGAGCTATGGCGAGGCGTTTGCGAACCAGATCGACAAGGCCTATCCCGGCCACGACTACGACGACCTCATGAGCGCGGTCGATGCCGCGATCGCGAAAGGCTTCATCGACAAGGACGCGCTGTTCGTCACCGGCGGCTCGGGCGGCGGCCTGCTCACCGCGTGGATCGTCGGCAAGACCGACCGCTTCCGCGCCGCGGCGTCGCAGAAGCCCGTCATCAACTGGTCGAGCTTCGTGCTGACCTCGGACATGACGCCGTACTTCTCGCGCTACTGGTTCGGCAAATTCCCGTGGGAAGACATCGCCGCGTACTGGGCGCGCTCGCCGCTCTCGCTCGCCGGCCACGTGAAGACGCCGACGCTGGTCGTCGTCGGCAGCGCCGACTACCGCACGCCCGACAGCGAAGCCGAACAGTTCTACGAGGCGCTGCAACTGCGCGGCATTCCGACCGCGCTGGTCAAGGTGCCCGGCGCGAACCACGGCGGCCTCGCCGAACGGCCGTCGCAATCGGCGGCGAAGGCGTCGGCGATTCTGGCGTGGTTCGAGCACTATCGCGGGCAGAAGTAATTCCGAGCGAAAGGTCGGTCGTACCGGCTTGAGTCCGTAGGCCGGATCAAGGTGCGAAGCGGCGGATCCGGCGCTTTGCGCCTTGATCCGCCCTGCGAATGCCTTGCACATCACACGCTCTTTCCACGCTACAATGCGAACCATTCTTATTTGCGTGTAGTGTCCGTGCGGCTCTCCGAGCTCAAGAAAGGCCAATCCGCCGTGGTTCGACAAGTCGAAGATGCGCATCCGGACGACGCCGTGGCGCGCCGCCTGCGCGAGCTCGGCTTCGTCACGGGCGAGCCGGTGCGCGTCGTCGCGACCGGGCCGTTCGGCCGCGATCCGATCCTCGTGCAGATCGGCTTCACGCGCTTCGCGCTGCGCCGGCCCGAGGCCGGGCGCGTCGTGCTCGAAGGCGCGACACCATGAACGCCGCTGCGCCCGCGCTGCACGTCGCCCTCGTCGGCAATCCGAACTGCGGCAAGACGGCGCTGTTCAATCGCCTCACCGGCGGCCGCCAGAAAGTCGCCAACTACGCCGGCGTCACCGTCGAGCGCAAGGAAGGCCGCTTCGAGACGCCGGCCGGGCGCAGCGTGCGCGTGCTCGACCTGCCCGGTGCGTACAGCCTCGACGCGGCCAGTCCCGACGAAGTCATCACGCGCGACATCTGCGCCGGCCGCTATGCGGGCGAGGCGCCGCCCGACCTCATCGTCTGCGTGCTCGACGCGACCAACCTGCGCCTGCACCTGCGTTTTGCGCTCGAACTCAAGCGCCTTGGCCGGCCGATGGTCATCGCGCTCAACATGATGGACGTGGCGAAGAAGCGCGGCATTCGCATCGACGCCGAAAAACTTTCTGCTGCGCTCGGCGCACCCGTCGTCGAAACCGTCGCCGTGCAGAATGGCGGTGCGGCGGCATTGCTCGCACAGCTCGACGGCGCGTGGCCGAACGCTTCCGCCACCACGACCAACGACGACACCGATCTGCACGCGCAAGTGCGCGCCCTGCTCGCCGACGCGGTGACGATGCCGCGCGCAACCTCCGCCGTCGACGACGCGATCGACGCGGTCGTCCTGCATCGCGCGGGCGGACTCGCCATCCTCGCCGCCGTCATGTTCCTGATCTTCCAGGCGGTGTTCACCTGGGCCGCGCCGCTGCAGGACGCGGTCACCGACGGCGTCGCCGCCGCGGGCGAGTGGGTCGGCGGCCTGCTCGCCTCGATGCCGCTGCTGCAAAGCCTGGTCACCGACGGCATCTTCGCGGGGCTGGGCACCGTGCTCACGTTCCTGCCGCAGATCCTCATCCTGTTCCTGTTCATCCTCATCCTCGAGGAATCGGGTTACCTGCCGCGCGCGGCGTTCCTGCTCGACACGCTGATGTTCCGCGCCGGCCTCACGGGGCGCTCGTTCATTCCGCTGCTGTCGAGCTTCGCCTGCGCGATCCCCGGCATCATGGCCACGCGCAGCATCGCCGATCCGCGCGACCGCCTGACCACGATCCTCGTCGCGCCGTTGATGACGTGTTCGGCGCGGCTGCCGATCTACACGCTGCTCATCGCCGCGTTCATTCCGCGCCGCGACGTGTTCGGCCTCTTCAACCTGCAGGGCATCGTGCTGTTCGTGCTGTATTTCGCCGGCATCGCCAGCGCGCTCGCCGTGGCCTGGGTCATCAAGCGCCTGCGCCGCGACAAGAGCGAGCACATGCTCATCATGGAACTGCCGTCCTATCGCCTGCCCAATCCGCGCAGCGTGCTGGTTGGACTGTGGGAGCGCGCGGTGATCTTCGTGCGCCGCGTCGGCGGCATCCTGCTCGCGCTGACCGTGCTGCTGTGGTTCCTGTCGAGTTTCCCCGCGCCACCGGAAGGCGCGACGCAGCCGCCGATCGACTACAGCTTCGCCGGGCGCATCGGCCACTGGATGACGCACGTGTTCGCGCCGATCGGCTTCAACTGGCAGATCTGCGTCGCGTTGATTCCCGGCCTCGCCGCGCGCGAAGTCGCGGTGTCGTCACTGGCCACCGTGTACGCGCTGTCGGCAGCGAATGACGACGCTGCGGCGACGCTGCTCGGCCCGGCGATCGCCGCGCAATGGTCGCTGGCCACGGCGCTGTCGCTGCTCGCCTGGTACGTGTTCGCGCCGCAGTGCATGTCCACGCTCGCGGTGATCCGCCGCGAGACGAATTCGTGGCGCAACGTGTGGATCGCGACGGGTTACCTGTTCGGCCTCGCCTACCTCGCCTCGTTCGTCACCTACCAGGTCGCGAGGGCGCTGTCGTGAACAAGGCCGCGATCGTGCAGGCGCTCGTCATCGCTGCGATCGTCGCGTGGAGCACGCTGGTCACGGCGCGCAAGCTGCTGCCGACGACGATGCGCCGCGCGCAGGCGCGCCTCGCCGACGCGCTCGCACACTCGCACGCGCCCGCGTGGCTGCGCGCGCGCGCGGCGCGCTGGCAGCCGAAAAGCACCACGGGCGGTTCGTGCAGCGACGGTTGCTCGTCGTGCGGCGGCTGCGCGTCGGCGTCGTCGCACACTGCGGACACCGACGCATTGCCACTCACGTTCCGCCCCAAATCTTCCCCGGCGCATCGCCGCGGCTGAGCCGACGGCCCGCGGCTCAGTCGAAGCCGCTGGCGAACAACCGGTCGAGGTCGATCAACGCCTTCTCGCAGTTCAGGCGTGGAAACGACAGGCCGTTCTTGGGATCGGTCACGTGCACGTTCGAGGCGAGCAATGCCGCCTCGACCCTGGCCGCCGTCGGCACGGGACGCAACTGGAACAGGTCGGCCGCGCAGGCGGCGACGAGCGGCGCGGCCTGCGACGTGCCGCCGTACGAGGAACTGCCGTTGTTCGTGTACGGATCGATGTCGAGCCCCGTCGCGGTCGTGTACGCGCCCGGCGCATAGATCGCGACCTTGCTGTCGCTGTTGGTGAAGCAGGTCGGCTTGTCGGCGACGACGCCCGTGTCGGTGCAGCCGAGGAAGGTCTGGTTCGCCATGGTCGAATCCCAGACCGCGCCGACCGCCATCACGTTGCCGAGGCACGCCGGCGCGGAAATCGAGGTGGACGAGCCCTGGTTGCCCGACGACGAGGTGAGCACGGCGCCGTTCGCGACCACGGCCGCCGCGGCCTGCGCGAGTGCGATCGTCCACGACGTCGCGTTGTCGCAGGTGCCCGCGAACAACTGGTTGGTGCCCACGCTCATGTTGACCGCGCGCACGTCGGGATGATGGCTGGCCAGCCAATCGAGCGAAGCGACGATGTCCGACGACGAGTAGAAACCTCCGTCGGCGTCGAGCATGCGGATGACGACGACCGGCGAAGCAGGCGCGCCGCCTTGCGGCGCCAGCGTGCCGTTGCCGGTGATGATGCCGGTGACGTTGGTGCCGTGCCCATGCGCGTCCGCCGCGGAGCCGGTACCGCTTTGCGTATCCGAACCGTTCGGGCAGCAGCCCGTGCCCGGTGTCGCGCTGGAACAGAAGCATTGCTGGCCGACGATGCTGTCGGCGAGGTCGACGTGGTCGAGCTGCGCGCCGGAGTCGATGACGGCCGTCTTGACGCCCGTGCCGACGAAACCGCGGCTGCGCACCTGCGCGACGCGCGCGAGCGGCGCGGCCTGGTTCATCTGCGCGTGGCCGCCGACGTCGAGATCGACACGCACGACGCGCGGGTCGGCGGCCAGCGCTGCGAGCGCCGCCGGGCCGATGTCGAGCGCAAGCGCGGAGACGTTGTCGAAGCGGCGCCGCGTCGCGTAGTCGCCCGGCGGCAAGTTCGCGAGAACGGCATCGGCAGTCGCGGTGATGCGTTCGCGGCGCTGCACCACCTGCGCTGCGTCAAACGTTTCCGCCGGCTCCGAGAAAACGACGACGACGTTCGCGCGTGGCGCGACGGCGAGACGGTCGTGGACCTCGACGCCGACTTTCGCCGGCGCCGGCATCGACGACGCGAGCGCATCGTGCGCAATGCACGACACGGACAAGGCAACAAAACCGGCCAACAGGCATCGCGATGTACGCATGCATCCTCCCATTCGGATCTCTCTCTTCATCCCCGTCCTCGATGCTACGCACGTCACGTTGGATTCCCGTTACGATGGCGCGATGGACGCGATCTTCACCCTGCATCGCGGCACTGCGCCGCTGCTCGTCAGCCTGCCGCACGACGGCACCGCCCTGCCCGACGCCATCGCCGCGCGATTGACGCCGGCCGCGCGCGGCGTGCCCGATACCGACTGGCACGTCTCGCGGCTCTACGATTTCGCGCGCGACCTCGGTGCGTCCCTGCTCGTGCCGAAGTATTCGCGCTACGTCGTCGACCTCAATCGGCCGTCGGACAATGCGTCGCTCTATCCGGGACAAAACACGACCGGCCTGTGCCCGATCGTGCAGTTCAGCGGCGAACCCGTCTACCAGGCCGGCGAGGAACCGCGGCGCGAGGAAATCGAGCAGCGCGTGGCGACGTACTGGCAGCCGTACCACGACGCGCTCGCCGGCGAGATCGCACGATTGCGCGCGGCGCACGGCCGCGTCGTGCTCTGGGAAGGCCACTCGATCCGCAGCGTCGTGCCGTTCCTGTTCGAAAATCGCCTGCCCGACTTCAACCTTGGCACCGCGGGCGGCGCGAGCTGCGTGCCGGCCTTGCAGGAACGCCTCGCAGCCATCCTCGACGCGCACGGCGAATACACGCACGTCGTCAACGGCCGCTTCAAGGGCGGCCACATCACGCGCCACTACGGGCGTCCCGACACCGGCGTCAGCGCCGTGCAGCTCGAGCTCGCGCAGCTCAACTACATGGACGAGGACCGTTTCGCTTATTTGCCCGAACGCGCGCAGCGCACGCAGCGCGTACTGCGCGAACTGCTCGAAGCTTGTCTCGACGACTCGCTGCTCGGCCAGGGATGATCCGACTGACCCTTGCGGCGGCAATCCCGCGAACGCGGGAATGCCGGCAAAATCAGAGGCCCTCAACCGTCGAAGCCGTTCCTGAAGATGCGGTCGAAGGTCGCCGCCACCGTTCCCGGATAGCTGTCGATGCCGGTGCCCGCGCCCGACAGCACGGCCAGCGGAAAGGCGCTGCCGGAGGCGTTCTTCGAATGCACGATGACGCGGCCGGGTGAACTTTGATTCGTGTTGCCAATGGACACGAGCAGGCGCCCACTGCTCTCGTCGAAGCCGAGGCCGCTCGGAATTTCGCCCGTCCCCATGACCATTGACGCGAACGGCCCCGAGATGACGCGCAGCGGCGCCGCGTCACCGTCGGCATCGGCGGCGAAGGCGAGCACGCGCGCCGAGTTCGTGAGGTCGCCGTCGGGCGGGCCGACCAGGGCGAACAGGGTCTGCGTTTCCGCGTCGATGGCCACGCGCACGTTGCTGCGGCCGCCGAGTTGCGTGTTCGGCCCCTCGATCACGCGCAGCGGCGTGGTTCCCGCGCCGTCCGCAGTGCGCTGGAAGACGAGGATGCGATTGGGATAGCCGGCGCCGGCATCGTCCTTGTAGTCGCCGACGACGATTTCGTCGCGCCGCGGGTTGAGCGCGAGTCCGGCCGGGTTGTTGAGCTGGCTCGCCGACACGTTGTTGCCGCCCCAGGGAATGCGGCGGATCGGATTCACGTCGGCGCCGGCGGCGAGGCGCGGCCAGGTGTAGATGCAGCACATGCTGGCAATGGCAACGAGTTCGTCGTGCGTGCGATCGATGCGCACGGCGCGCGGCTGGCCGAGGTACGGTGAGTCCATCGTGCGCAGCGGCGCGGCGTCGCCGCTGGCGCGCGCGTCGTAGGCGCGGATCGCCTTGCCCCAGAAGTCGGCGACGTAGAGGACGTTCTCGCCCGGCTCGAATTCGATGAAGTTGGCGGTGACGACCGGATTGGCGGTGCCGGGCACGAGCGTGCGCAACGGCGCGACGTTGCCAACGGCGTCGTCGCCGAAAAACCCGATGGTGCCGGAAGCGGCTTGGCTCGGATACGCGGCATTGCCGACGACGATTTCGCCGCGCGCGAGCGGCGCGGCCAGGCACAGGATCGACAGCAGGCAGGCGGCGAACGGACTCTTGCGCATCGTCATGGCTCACGAGGGGTTGCCTTCCGTTACGCGAAAGCGCGGCCAAAACCCGAACAGCCGCGGCGGGCGGTGCCGCGGATGCGATAATCGGCCATCAGCTTTCAGAGGAACCCGCGATGAACGCATTCACCCCAGCCGAAGGCGACCGCATCCGCGGCAGCCGCATCGACACCACGCGCACGATCCGCGCGCCGCGCGGCAACACGCTCACGTGCAAGAGCTGGCTCACCGAAGCGCCGTTCCGCATGATCCAGAACAACCTCGATCCCGAGGTCGCCGAGAACCCGCACGAGCTCGTCGTCTACGGCGGCATCGGTCGCGCCGCGCGCAACTGGGAATGCTTCGACGCGATCCTGCGCAGCTTGCGCGAACTCAACGACGACGAAACGCTGCTCGTGCAATCCGGCAAGCCGGTCGGCGTGTTCCCGACGCACAAGGATGCACCGCGCGTGCTCATCGCCAATTCCAACCTCGTGCCGCACTGGGCGACGTGGGAGCACTTCAACGAACTCGATAAAAAAGGCCTGATGATGTACGGCCAGATGACGGCCGGCTCGTGGATCTACATCGGCTCGCAGGGCATCGTGCAAGGCACCTACGAGACCTTCGTCGAGCTTGGCCGCCAGCACTACGGCGGCAGCTGGAAAGGCCGCTGGATTCTCACCGCGGGCCTCGGCGGCATGGGCGGCGCGCAACCGCTCGCGGCGAGTCTCGCCGGCGCGTGTTCGCTCAACATCGAATGCCGCCAGTCGAGCATCGATTTTCGCCTGAAGACGCGCTACGTCGACGAGCAGGCGAGCGATCTCGACGACGCGCTTGCGCGCATCGCCAAGTACACGCAAGCCGGCGAAGCAAAGTCGATCGCCCTGCTCGGCAATGCGGCGGACATCCTGCCCGAACTCGTCAAACGCGGCGTCAAGCCCGACGCCGTCACCGACCAGACCAGCGCGCACGATCCCGTGCACGGTTACCTGCCGATCGGCTGGAGCGTCGAGCAATGGCTCTCCGAGCAGAAGGCGAATCCCGAGAAGGTGCGCGACGCCGCGAAGAAGTCGATGCGTGTCCACGTCGAGGCGATGCTCGCGTTCCACGCGCAAGGCATCCCGACCATCGACTACGGCAACAACATCCGCCAGATGGCCAAGGACGAAGGTTGCGCGAACGCATTCGACTTCCCCGGCTTCGTGCCCGCCTGCGTGCGACCGCTGTTCTGCCGCGGCGTCGGCCCGTTCCGCTGGGTCGCGCTCTCCGGCGATCCCGAGGACATCTACAAGACCGACGCGAAAGTGAAGGAACTGATCCCCGACGACGCGCACCTGCACCGCTGGCTCGACATGGCGCGCGAACGCATTGCGTTCCAGGGCCTGCCCGCGCGCATCTGCTGGGTCGGCCTGGGCCAGCGCCACAAACTCGGCCTCGCCTTCAACGAGATGGTGCGCAACGGCGAACTGAAAGCGCCCGTGGTGATCGGCCGCGATCACCTCGACAGCGGCAGCGTCGCCTCACCGAACCGCGAAACCGAAGCGATGCAGGACGGCAGCGACGCCGTCAGCGACTGGCCCCTGCTCAACGCAATGCTCAACACCGCCGGCGGCGCGACCTGGGTCAGCCTCCACCACGGCGGCGGCGTCGGCATGGGCTATTCGCAACACAGCGGCGTCGTCATCGTCTGCGACGGCAGCGAGGACGCCGACAAGCGCATCGCGCGCGTGCTGTGGAACGATCCCGGCACGGGCGTGATGCGGCATGCCGATGCGGGCTACGAGATTGCGCAGGAATGTGCGAAGGAACAGGGGCTGAAATTGCCGATGGGCTGAGGCGAAACGGGGCGCCGCTGGTCCGCCGCGCGCACCGACTTGTGCCATTGGCCG
>Ga0182744_1004079_pt1 | contig 11115 bp, 12 predicted proteins | sample eDN3rd30CKraftMG_FD_128525 | JGI IMG/M metagenome (GOLD analysis project Ga0182744, IMG submission 128525) | Enriched Miracle-Growth compost microbial communities from Emeryville, California, USA - eDNA 3rd pass 30_C Kraft MG (version 2) (version 2) ...
CAAGACCGGGCGCGGCGGCTGGCTGGATCAGGAGATGGAGCGGGTGTGCGACCCTGAAAACTACCGCAACGATCCGCAGGAAGCGTGGCAGCGCGTCCGCATCGCCAGCCGCAAGGCCGATGTGCTGGGACGGCTGAAGGCGCTGGCGGCATGGCGCGAACTGGAGGCGCAGGACAAGGACCTGCCGCGCGGGCGCATCGTCAAAGACGAGACGCTGGCCGACATCGCCAGCCATCCGCCGCGCACGCAGGAGGATCTGGGCAAGGTGCGCGGGCTTTCCGCGACATGGAAGACCAACGACATAGGGGGGCGGCTGATGGCGGCCTTGGCGGCTTCCCAGCCGCTGCCGCGCGATGAGATGCCGGATCGGGAGCCGCGCCGTCCGGGACTGGGCAAGGATGGGGCGCTGGTCGCCGATCTGCTCAAGCTGCTGCTCAAAATCCGGTCGCGGGATATCAATGTCGCCTCGCGGCTGATCGCCCGGACCGACGATATCGACGCGCTGGCGGCAGGCGTGCGCGACGGGCTGTCGATCCTGGAAGGCTGGCGTTACGATCAGTTCGGACGGGATGCGGTCGATCTGGTCGAGGGGCGGCTGGCCTTCGCGGTCGATAACGGCCGGCTCAAGATGACGCGGACGGAAGAGGAGAAATAGGATGCGCTTTGCGATGATGATGACAATGCTGCTGCCGCTGGCCGCTTGCGCGGGCGCGGGCGAGGAAGGCCCGTCCACGCCGCCCGCCACGGCGCAAGGGACATGCCGCGACGAGCCGGTCGCCGGTTTCGTGGGCCGGACCGCCACGGCCGAACTGGGCGCGCAGATGCAGAAGGCTTCGGGCGCGAAGGTCCTGCGCTGGGGCGGTCCCAATATGGCGATGACGATGGACCTGCGGCCCGACCGGCTGACTGTGCTTTACGACGAGAAGATGGCCATCACGTCGCTTTCCTGTAGCTGAGGCCAAGGGGTCAGGCGCCTGCCTTGACCCTCTTCCATCGCAGGCGCGTCACATAGACGCGGCCCGATCTGGACACTTCCGGGTTCGTGGCCAGCTCCATCGTGTCGTCGTCGATGACGTGGATGTTCCGCACGAAGCTGCTGCCGACGCGCTGAGGGTGGGAGCTGAACATCACATGATGGGTGATGCTGTCTCCGTCCCGCTTCCATGTGCCGCCATAGGAGAAGAATTCGGTGAAGCCGTCCGCTAGCTGGTTGCCGCGTTCCACCCAGGCGGGGTCCATCAGGAAGGCCGACATGCGGCCGTCGGCGGTATACTGGATTTGACCGGCGGGCGGATCGCCATAGGCCGTGGCGGCGTCCTCCCCCCGGATATTGGTGCAGGACAGCAGCGACCAGGCGCCCAACAGATCGACCATTCGCGTTTCTCTCCCCGCCTTTGCTGTCCGGTATATGTCCAGCATAAAGCGGAGAAACGGCCAGCGCAGCACATTTTTGGAGGCCGATGCCCGCATCGGAGGAATGTTTCGGCCATCTTCCGACATTCAATGAAGAGAGAAGGCCTGCGCCACGCCCGCTCCCCACCCCAAACCGCCCTCCGTTCGCAAAAGCCGGAATCCAGCACCCCGAATCAGCATTCCAGCCCGATCAGCGCGCCGCCCCCGATCCGCCCGACATGGCGTTGCCCGTCGATTTCCAGCCAATCCGGCGTGGCTTCCAGCCGCCGGCCGCGAATCGTGGTGCGCAGATGCTCCACGGCGATGCGGTTGCGGGCGATGATCCGCAGGATCGCAAGCCCGTCTCCGCGCGCGGCCATGATGCTGTAGCGGTCGCCGCGCAGCAGGAAATGCCAGCTTCCGTCCGTGGGCAGCCATTCATTGCCGTCCACCACCTGAACCGGCGAGCCATCGGGCGCGCCCATCCGCACGCTGATGCGGGTGGCGCCGTTCCCGCGCCGGGGCGGGGCGAAGATCAGGATCGGCTCGCCGTCCAGCGTCAGGGGAATGGGCGTGTCCCGCAGCAGGCGCGAACCGCCAATGGCGAGCTGCGGCAGGTCGCCGGAAAAAGGCAGGCGGTCGCGGGAGAAATGGCGTTGCCGAACGACCGGATTGGCATGGAAATTCTGGACCTGCGCCGGGGTCAGCCGCCCTTCCTCCACCAGCCCGTGACAGGTGGGGCACATCAGCGTCACGCCCCGTCCCTCGGGCAATCCCAGATAGCGGTAGATGGTGACGCCGCATCGGACGCAGGCGAACCCGCAGGCCTGACGGACCGCGGCGCGCTCCTCCGCCGTCAGGTCCGGTAGTGAAGGCATCACACGCAAGGCCATGCACGACGCTCCCTGGCAAGCGCCGTCCGCCTGATGCGGACCGGCGACACCTTTGCAGCGTCCTCCTGCCTATGAGAACTCTCGTGGCCCCTTTGGCCTTATCGTTGTAATATATGGCCGCAAGTCAAGCGGATTGCGCCGGACAGGCTATCGTTGGGGCAGCAGGTCCAGATTGCGCGCCGCCGCGATGGCGCGGATGCGGCCGGGCCGGGGCATGGACTTGATCGCGATTTCCGCTATGTCGCCCGCGCTGAACAGCTCCACATTGCCGACGTCGAGCAGGCGCTGGCCGAAGCTCTGCGTGATCCGCACGCTGCGGATGCTGGAGAGCGCGATTTCGGTGCGCTGCTTGGCCAGCAGGCCGCGCTCCATCAGCACTTCGCGTTCGCTGAGCGCCAGCCGCTCACCCTTGTTCATCACCCACCACACGCCGATGGCGAGGATGCCGACCACCGAGATCAGCAGCAGCAGAAAAAGGAAGGGATGCGCCCGGAACATCGCGGGATGTTCATCATATAACCAGGTTTCGCTCATCGCTCGCTCCCTCACGTCCCGCCGACTTGGCATCGATCCCGGCCCGCCGTCAAGCAAAGGGAGGGCAGGCGCGTTAACCGGATTTTTTCATCCTGATTCTACACTCCCCGCGTGAAAGGCAAGGATCATGGCAAGAGGCCTGTACGATATAGACGACCGCGCGGTGGGGCGCTTCAACCTGCATCAGGCGGAGGCGGAGAAGAAGCCGATCGGCTTTCCGCTCAAAACGCTGTTTCTGGCACTGGCGGGCGGAATCGCGATGATACTGGCCGTCGGCCCGCACCTGCTGTGGTCGCAGCCGGAAGCGAAACATGGCGGCGGCTTCGGCGGCTTCGTCATCAACACGACATTCGATTCATGCGGCGGCAAGTCTCCTGCCTTCTCAGCCTCGGCCTGCGTGCTTTCGCCGCGGGAATTTTCCTATGGCAACACCACCTATCACCTGTCGGACATACGCACGCCCGACGGGCGGTTCCCGGCCTGCGACGCGGAGGAGCGGCTCGCGGGCAAGGCCAAGCGGACCTTTATCGGCATCCTTAACGGAGGCGCATTCGAATCGCTGCCCGATCCGGCCGATTCCAACCCCGGCGCGCGCATCCTGATGCGCGACGGCGTATCCATCGGACAGATCATGATCGCCAAGGGGGTCGCCCAGCCCTGGGCGCCCCAGCGCTACAACTGGTGCGCCCACGTCTGAGCGCGAGGCCGGATCGGACGGGTTCACGCGGAGACGCGAAGCCTCCAGGAGGCCGGCCATGCGCATCCGATCACAGCAAGCGCGAAGGGGGTGCCGGTCAGAGGCGGGAAATACCTTGGACCCGCGCCCGAAACTCCGCCCCTCCGCGCGAATTGGTCCGTCCGCCAAAGCCGGATTAACGGCAGGCGCCAAGCCGGCGGGCTTCCATGACGCGGGCAAAGGGCGCGCCGTCTGCCACGCCCTGCGATCGGATCTGCACCAGGCGCGGCGTTTCGACGCGCACATCGGTGCGCCCTCCGCCCGCTTGCGCGCAGTCATAGGTCACGGATGCGGCGGCCGGCCCGTCCTTCACGACAAAAAGCCGGCATTGATGGCGGGCATGTTCCGTCCGGAGAAGCTGGCGCGGATCGCGCACGCACAGCCGGCGCTTGCCCCCGTCCTTCTCCAGCGGGCGCAATTCCCACTCGCCCGGCTGCACCGTATCGAGGGCGATCAGCCGCTCCGGCGCCGCCGCGGCTGTCCCGCCCGCCGTCATCAGCGCTCCCACGAGCATCGCGCGCAACCACATCGTCACCATAGATCCTCTATAATCCCCGCCGCGCATCGACGGCGAACCGCCGACCGTTCCGATGCGCTTCCCCGATAGCGCAATAGCGTTCAATTGCGGCAATTTGATAGCGCCGGAACGATGGCCCTGCCCCATTGCTGGACGCGATCCTGTGTGTTCGGCGGGCATCAATGTCGCGTGAAGCTGTCGAGCGCGAGCGGGAACAGGCGCGAGCAAAAGGCGCAATCGACGCCGATCACGCCCTGTTCGTCCGCCATCTCCGCGCGCTCCTGCTCGGAAAAGCGGCCGATGACGTCGCGAATATGATCAAGGTCGCAGCGGCACCCTTTGGCCAGGACCGAAGGCTCGGTCAGCCGGACTTCCCGCTCCTCATGGAAAAGCCGCCAGATCAGGTCGGCGAAGGGGAGCGTGTCATCCGTCAGTTCCGCGTCCTTGAGCGTGATCGCCAGCGCCTGCACATGCTCCCATTCGGGATGGTCGTGGCGGACGTGCAGGCGTTCGCGCCCGACCTCCCCTTCGGGCAGATGCTGGAGCAGCATCCCCGCCGCGAAGCAGCCTTCGCCCGCATCATGCCGGGTCGCGATCTGGATGACGCTGGGGATCTGTTCGGACTGGAAGAAATAATGCTCCGCCGCCTGCGCGAGCGAATCGCCGTCCAGCGGCACGATGCCCTGATAGCGCTCGCCGGTGACGGCCTGGTCGAAGGTGATGGCGAGATAGCCCTTGCCGAACAGCCCGAACAGCGTGGGATCGGGGCCAAGCTCCGCCAGGCGGTCGGCGTCGAATTTGGCGTAGCCCCGCAGCTCCCCCGCCTTGTAGTCGGCGACCAGCAGGCTGACGACGCCATTCTCGGTCTGCGCCTGGAGCGTCAACTGCCCGCCCGCGCCCTTGAGCGTGCTGCCCAGCAGCGCCGCCAGCACCAGCGCGGAGGCGAGCAGCCGCTCGATCTGGGGCGGATAGGCGTGGGCGGCGAGCACATCGTCCAGCACCGGGCCCAGCCGCACGATCCGCCCGCGCACATGGCGCGTGGGAATGGTGAAGCCAAGGGCTTGGTCGACATCGGCGGAAAAGGTCAAATCAGGCTCCGTTCATCCGGGCATCATGCTGCGGGAGAGTGGCGGCATCCCCGTGGGACAGGGCGCGAACCCCGGTTAGATAGGAATGCCGCCGCAAAACTCAACCGAGCAGGCCGAACGCCCACAGCAGGACGGATTTCTGGGCATGGATGCGGTTTTCCGCCTCGTCCCAGATCAATGATTGCGGGCCGTCGATAACCTCTGCCGCCACTTCCTCGCCGCGATGGGCGGGGAGGCAATGGAGGAACTTCGCGTCCGCCTTCGCCCCGGCCATCAGCGCGGGCGTCACCTGATAGGGCATCATGGCCTTGAGCTTCTCGTCGGCATGGGCCTGGCCCATGGAAATCCATGTGTCGGTGACGACCACGTCCGCATCCGCGACGGCCGCCCGCGGATCGCGGGTCAGGGTGATGCGCGATCCCAGCGCTTGCGCGGCCCTGGCGAAGGACGGATCGGGATCATAGCCCTCGGGCACGCCGATGCGGACATCGAACTTGAGCAGACCCGCCGCTTCCACGATGGAATGCAGCACATTGTTGCCGTCGCCCAGCCATGCCCACCGGCTCCCCGGCAGGGCAAGCCCATGCTCCACCACCGTCAGCAGGTCCGCGACGATCTGGCAGGGATGCGACAGGTCGGTGAGGCCGTTGACGACCGGGACGCCGGCATGATGGGCCATTTCCTCGATCTTCGCATGGTCGTCCGTGCGGATCATGATGGCATCGCACATGCGGCTGAGCACGCGGGCGGTGTCCGCCACCGTCTCGCCGCGCCCAAGCTGGCTGGTCGCGCCGTCCAGGATCAGCGAATTGCCGCCCAGTTGCCGGATCGCCATGTCGAAGGAGACGCGCGTGCGGGTCGAATTCTTCTCGAAGATCATCGCCAGCGTCCGCCCGGCGAGCGGCGCATCCGCATCCGCCGCGCCCTTGGGCAGACCCCTGCGCGCCGCCTTGCGGTCGATCGCGTCGGCGATCATCGCGGCGATGGCGTCGCCGCCCGCGTCGGAAAGATTGAGGAAATGTCTGGTCATATCGAAACCCCCTCCCTGCCTCCGTTCGTTTCGAGCTTGTCGAGACGCCGTGCAAGGCTTCCCGACTGCGCTCGACGCGAACGGATGGGGATGATTGGTGTCAGGCCGCCGCCGTTTCTCCGGCAAAGCTGCGCGCGCCGGCGGAAATCTTCTCGATGCATTCGGCGACATGGCTGTCCTCGATCACCAGCGGCGGCAGGATGCGCACGACATTCTGCCCCGCCGATACCGTCAGCAGCCCATGACGGTCGCGCAGATGCGCCACGAAAGCGCGCGCGTCATAGGCGTCCTTCATCTTGACGCCCAGCATCAGTCCCATGCCGCGCACATCCTCGAACATGCCGTCATGATTGGGGATGAGCTGCTCCAGCGCGGACCGCAGGCGTGCGCCCATCGCCTTGACGCGATCGAGGAAACCGTCGGCCAGCACTTCGTCCAGCACGGCAAGGCCCGTCGCCATCGCCAGCGGATTGCCGCCATAGGTCGACCCGTGGGTGCCGAACACCATGCCCCTGGCCGCGTCCTCGGTCGCAAGGCACGCGCCCAGCGGGAAGCCCGCGCCGATCCCCTTGGCGACAGCCATGATGTCGGGCGCGACGCCATATTGCTCATGCGCGAAGAAGGTGCCGGTGCGCGCATAGCCGCATTGCACTTCGTCGAGGATCAGCAGCAGGCCCTTCTCGTCGCACAGCGTGCGCAGGCCCGTCAGGAATTCCCGCGTCGCGGGCATGACGCCGCCTTCGCCCTGCACCGGCTCCAGCAGGAAACCGGCGGTATCGTCGTCGACCGCCGCGCTCGCCGCCGCCAGATCGTTGAACGGCACCACGGTGAAGCCCGGCAGCAGCGGCTCGAACCCGTCGCGCATCTTGGGCTGGCTGGTGGCCGAAATGGTGCCCAGCGTCCGCCCATGGAAGGCGTTGTCGAAACTGATGATCTTGTGCCGGTGCGCCGCGCCGTTCGCATAATGATAGCGGCGCGCGGTCTTGATCGCGCATTCGACCGCTTCCGCGCCCGAATTGGTGAAGAACACCGTGTCGGCGAAGGTCGCATCGACCAGGCGCTGCGCGAATTTTTCGCCCAGCGGCATCCCGTAGAGGTTCGACGTGTGCATCAGCGTCGCGGCCTGATCCGCGATCGCCTTCACGATCCGGGGATGGCCGTGGCCCAGCAGGTTGACCGCGATGCCGCTGGCGAAATCGAGATAGCGCTCGCCGCGCTCGCCGACCAGGTAGCAGCCTTCGCCTCGCACCGGACGGACATCGCACCGGGGGTAGACGGGCATGAGCGGCGTGATCGACATGATGCTCCCTTTCCTGGGCTGATGATGAATCGTCCGAAGGCCATTTGGCGAAACGCAAAAAGGCGGCCCCGCCGGGCCGCCCTGTGCGAGAGCCGCCTATACAAGCGCGCCGAACCCCGCGCAACCCCGGACGGAGGAGAAGGTTTTCGGTCAGGAGGGAACGTTTCGCTCGCATGACGAACCACCCAGGACCGCTTCTTCAGCCGATCTGGCCCCAGGCGTCCGCGATTTCGCCGATCATGGCGCGCGCCTGTTCGACGGGTCTGGCATCGCGCTCCTTCGCGCCCACGAGCAGCAGGCGGCGCGCTTCGCGATAGATCTGGGCGAGGCCCACGGCGATGTCGCCGCCCTTGTCGAAATCGAGGCTCGATTCGAGCGCGAAGAGGATCGACATGGCCCGCGCCTGCTTGTCCGAAACCTTCAGCCGGTCGTTCTGCCGCTCGGCCAGCATGGTGGCGTCCAGCGCGATCAGCAGTTCGTCGAACAGGATCTTCACCAGCGCATGGGGCGTCGCGCCTTCGGTCCGCGCGCCCGAATGGACGGCCGCATAACGCCGCGCCGCCATATTGCCTGCATATCCCTGATTGTAGAACATCGCCCTGTGCGTCCCTGCTTAATTGTCGCTGTTGTTCCAGGCGTCGATCTGCTGCTGCAGATAGCTCTGGGTGGCCTTGAGCGCGGTCAACCGCGTTTCCATGGCCGTGTAGATTTTCGTGAGCTGCGCCTGATAGTCGGTCATCTGGTCGCTGAGTTTCTCAAGCTGCTCGGACAGGCTCTTTGCCAGCGCCTCATATTTGCTCTGCGCGCCGGCGAGGGGACCGTCCTTCTTCTGGATGCTGTCGCGCACCTTGTCCATCAGGCCGGCCAGACCCGGATTGCTGTCCGACTTGACCGATGGATTGAGCAATTGCGTGATCGCGGACGGATCGGCCGCCATCGCCTTGTCCAATGCCTTGGTGTCCAGCGTCAGCGTGCCGTCGCGATTGGTCGCAATGCCCAGGTCCGCCAGCGTCCTGTATGTGCCGGTGGGGGACAGCGCCGCCGACGTCATCTGCGAAAGCTGGCGCTTCATGTCGCGGATGGACGATTCGCCGTTCAGCACGCCCGCGCCGGAGGAATCGGTTCCCTTCGCCGTCGCCGTGTTCAACGCTTTCATCAGCGTGTTGTAGGCGTTGACGAACTCGATCATCAGGTCGCGCATCGACGTGGTAGGCTCGGTCGTGGCGAGCGTCACCGGCGTGTTCGGCGACGCCTTGTTAAGGTCGATCCGCAGATAGGGAATGGCCGTGTCGACGGTGTTGGTCGCATAATGCTGCTCCACGCCGTCCAGCAGGATGACGGCATCCTGCGCCGTGGATACGGAGGTGAAGGCGGAATTGGCGTTCGGCCCCGTCTTCGACCAGGCGAATGGTTCCAGCGCGGCGGAATCGGCGGTCAGCGAGAAGTCGTTCGCCTCGCCGGTCGCGCCTTTCATCACCAGCCGCGTGCCCTGCGTATCGGTGACGAGCGAGGCGGTGACGCCGGTTCCGCTGGCGTTGATGGCGCTCACCAGATCGGCATAGGTGCTCGATGCGGTGAGGACGATATCCCTGGGCGTGCCGCTTCCCACCGTCAGGGTCAGCGTGCCCGCCCCGACGAGGGAGGTGGCCGACACATTCGGGTCAGGCGCGGTCGCGAGCGTGCGGCTGGCGGCAAGCTGCTGCACCTGAAGCTGCGCGGGCAGGCCCTGCGGCGTGCCGCCCGGCAGGGCGCTGACCGCCGCGATGCTGGGATCGTTGGAAGCGGGCACGCCGGAATAGCCGGTGCCCGACAGCAGGCTATTGAGCGCATCGGCAAAGGTGTCGAGCGAGCTGGACGCCGAAGCCAGCGCGGAAATGCGCGCGCTATTGAGGTTCTGGCGGCTGGTGATGACCTGCTGCTTGGGATCGCGGGCGGCGCTGACCAGACTGGAAACCAGCGCGCCCGTATCGATGCCGGACCCGACGCCCAGAGCGCTTGAGATGCTGCTGCCAATCGAAGCCATGTGCCCGTCCTTTCAGAATAGAAGAACGGCCCTAGCGCACAGACCTTTAGGAAAGATTTTCGTGGAATGCCGGTCGGGGGAAAAAGCGCCCTTCAGACGACCGCGGACAGGATCTGGTCCACTGTCCCGCGCCGCAGATGCGCCTGCGCGGCATGGGCATAGCGGGACTGTTCCGCCAGCCGCCGCGCGAGCAGCACCGTGCTTTCCACCGCTTCCTTGCTGGCGGGAGGGAGCGGCACGATGACGGTGGGCGTCGGCAGCATGGACTGGATTTCCAACGCCGCCGCTTCGACCGTGACCGATGCGCCGGCCCGCACGTCCGCCATGATGTCGGCGATTTCCGCGTGAATGCGCGCATATTCCGCTGCGCTGGCGACCTCATCGTCGAGAGCCGCCCTATCGCTGGCGGACCCGAGAGGAGCGCGCCCGCGAGAGGCTGCCGCATCGCCATTGTCCGGCCTCACGGTCGCGGACTGGGCCGCCGAAACGGCCGGCACGGCATTGGTCCGGGCGGAAACCCGGTCGACAGACGATATCTCGGTCTTCGAAAGATACTCGTTCATGACGCACCATCCTAATGCGTCCCCATGAAGGGAATACGGACGAGTTCAGCTAAACTTTAATTCACCATGGCGATTTTTCTGGCGGTGGTGCGGCTTGCGAATGCACGGTGCGGCCATGGTTGTAATTGGCCGGCCCCAATCCGTCATCCCAAACCACTATCCATCACACCGGCTCACCCGCCATCAAACCTTCCGCCCGTCCGCGTCGAAACGCAGGTCGTCGGGCACGCTGATGAACGGCCGGTCCATCTCGCTCGCCATGCGGTTTTCCACGCGGAAGACGAACGCCAATACCGTCGCGACCGCCATATACAGCCCTTCATTGACGATCTGCCCCGCGCGCGAGGTAAAGTAGATCGCGCGCGCGAGTTCGGGAAACTGCATGACCGGCACGCCGTTCTGGTCGGCAAGATCGCGGATTGCGGCGGCAATCGCATCGCATCCCCGCGCCACCACCACAGGCGCGGCGTCCTGCCCCGGCGTGTAGCGCAACGCGACCGCGAAATGGGTCGGGTTGGTGATGATGACGCTGGCTTCGGCCACGGCCTTGCGGGTGGAACCGTTCAGCACCTCATATTGCTTGCGGCGGATATGGCCTTTCAGTTCGGGCGATCCTTCGCTTTCCTTATTCTCGTCCTTCAAGTCCTGCTTCGACATGGCGAGGCGCTTGCCCCGCTGGAATATCTGCGCTGGCACGTCGATCCCCGCGATCAGGAACAGCCCGCCCGCCATGATGAGGCAGGTCATGATGAACATATCGCCCAGGCTCGACATGGCGGGCGCGACGCCAGCCTTGCCCAGCCCGACTATAGCCGTCAGCCGGTCCCAGATCACCCACACGCCGATCGCGCCGAGCAGGCCGACCTTCGCCATGGATTTCATCAGTTCGATAAGCCCGTTGACGCCGAACATGCGCTTGAGACCCGATGCCGGATTGAGCTTCGACGCCTTGGGCGCGAACGCTCCCGGCCGAAACCCCAGCGATCCCAGCAGCGCGGGCGCGGCGATGGCGGCGATCAGCGTCGCCAGCAATATGCCG
>Ga0182744_1004082_pt1 | contig 11114 bp, 9 predicted proteins | sample eDN3rd30CKraftMG_FD_128525 | JGI IMG/M metagenome (GOLD analysis project Ga0182744, IMG submission 128525) | Enriched Miracle-Growth compost microbial communities from Emeryville, California, USA - eDNA 3rd pass 30_C Kraft MG (version 2) (version 2) ...
CGGTTCTTGCCGAGCGCCACGCGTGTGCGGATGACGGAACCGAGGAAATGCACATCCTCGATGGTCGCATCCAGCGACGTGTCGTGGCTCTTGCGCGCTTCGAGGCTGACAGCTTCCGGGCGCAGCGCCAGCGTGACCGGCTTGCCCTTCGGATGATGGCCGAGCGTGTCGCGCACGGTGATCATGCGCCCGTCAAGGTCGATGCCGTTCTTGTCCGGTTCGCTGACCGAAGCTTCCAGCATGTTGAGCGTGCCCACGAAGGAGGCGACGAAGCGCGAGGCCGGGCGGTTGTAAATGTCGAAAGGCGATCCGATCTGGTCGGCGCGGCCTTCATGCATGACCACGATGCGGTCGGAAATCGACAGCGCTTCTTCCTGATCATGCGTCACGAAAACCGTGGTGATGCCGAGCTTTTGCTGGATGGTGCGGATTTCCTCGCGCAGGCTGATGCGGATCTTGGCGTCGAGCGCCGAGAGTGGTTCGTCGAGCAGCAATACCTGCGGCTTGGTGGCGAGCGCGCGGGCCAATGCAACACGCTGCTGCTGGCCGCCGGACATCTGGTAGGGATAGCGGTCCGCCAGATGGTCGAGGCGGATGAGGCCGAGCATTTCCTTCACCGTGGCATCGATTTCCGCCTTCGGCTTGCCCGCGACGCGCAGGCCGAACGAGACATTCTGCGCAACCGTCATGTTGGGAAACAGCGCATAGGCCTGAAACACCATGCCGATATTTCGCTGGTTGGGCTTAAGGTCCACCACGTCGGTGCCGTTGATCTCGATGGAGCCGCTATCCGGGTCTTCGAAACCGGCGATCATGCGCAGAACGGTGGTCTTGCCGCAGCCCGACGGTCCGAGGAAGGAGACGAATTCGCCCTTTTCGACGGCGAGGTTGAAATCGTGGACGACGGTATTGGCGCCGAAGCTCTTTTTCAGGTTCTTGATATTGAGAAAAGCCATGAACGTTACCCGGCGTTTGTCTTGAATTTATTGAGGCGCGAAACGAGCTGCAACATGATGATAGCGAGCCACGTAATGCCAAACGAGATGATCGCCAGCGCGGACGGTTCGTAAGCGCGGTTGGCGCCGACCAGCTGGAGATAAGGTCCGAAAGCCGGGCGGTTCAAAAGCGAAGCCAGCGTGAACTCGCCGATGACGATGGCGAAAGTGATGAAAGCGCCGCTCATCACACCCGAAATCACATTCGGGAAGATGACCTTGAACATGATGGTGGGCCAGCTTGCGCCAAGGCTCTGGGCGGCTTCGGTCAGCGTGTTGACGTCGATGGTGCGCATCGCCGTATCGACGGCGCGATACATGTAAGGCAGCGACAAGGTCATATAGCCGAACATCAACAAAAGGTCGGTCGCGCGGGTGGACGCCGTAAATGGCAGCCATGACGACGAGTTATAAATGCGCAGATAGCCGAACACGATGACGATGGCCGGGATGACCAGCGGCATCAGCGTGATGAATTCCATCACCGGACGCAACTGCGGCAGGCGCAGACGCACCCAATAGGCGGTCGGCACCACCAGCAGCACACCGAAGATGATGGTCAGGATGCCGAGCAGGATCGAATAACCGAAGGTTGCCTGGAAATTCGGATCGGTGAACACGACACGATAGGCGTCGAAGGAATATTCGCCGCGCCGCATGCGCAGCGAGAATTCGAACGTGCCAATGAGCGGGACGAGGAAGTAGACCGCGCCAATGAAAAAGGCGATCCACGCTCCAATTTTCTGGGCTGTCGAGCCTTTCATCGCTGCCACCTTTCGGCACGCATACGCAGCCAGATATAGATCAGATTGGAAATGCCGGTGATGACGATCATGCCGAGCGCCAGTGCATAACCAAGGTTCTGGTTATGCAGAACGTCGCCGCGGATCTGCGCATAGAGCAGGATCGGCACGATGTTGAGCGACGAGCCGGTCAACGCATAGGCGGTTGCAATAGCGCCGAAGGCATTGGCGAAGAGCAGCAGCGTCGTGCCGAGCAGGCTTGGCCACAGGATCGGGAAGGCCACCATGCGCCAATATTGCGCATTGGTCGCGCCGAGGATCGAGGAGGCTTCGCGCCATTCCTTCTTCAGGCCGTCGAGCGCCGGTGTCAGGATGAGCACCATCAGCGGAATCTGGAAGAAGAGATAGGTCAGCGTCAGGCCAAAGAAGCTCAAAAGGTTGAAGCCGGTCGCGTAGAGATTGAAGCCGAACCATTCGCGCAGCAGGATCGTCACGAAGCCGGTGCGCCCCAGCGTCGCCAGAAAGGCGAAGGCAAGCGGCACGCCTGCGAAGTTGGACGCCACGCCGGAGAAGGTCAGAACGGTTGGGCGCAGCCAGGACGGCAGATTGCCCAGCACCACCGCCCAGGCCAGAAAGAAGCCGATGATCGCGCCGCCAATGGCCGATGCAAGGCTGACCTTGATCGAAATCCAGTAGGCGCTCATGATCTGCGGCTGGAACAGATCATAGATGTTCTGGAGCGTGAAATTGCCCGCCGGGTCCTGAAACGCGCCGACGATGAGATACATGGTCGGCCAGATCAGGAAGAGAATGGCGAAAAGGAAAAACGGCGCCACGCCAAGCCATGTCAGCGGTAGTCGGCGTTTGCGCGCGCTACCGACCGGACTGGCTGGGGCTGCTGTATCGGCTACTGAACTCATGCGCTCTTTCTTCGGCTGTTCGTTTCGCACTGCATTTCGGCTTGTGGCGCGAAGCGTGCGGAAACAGGCAAGATACACGACAGATCGGTCGAGTAGAGGCCACAAAAAGGGAAAATCGGCGTTGGACCGATTGGGGAAATCCCCGTTCAGCCCAACGCCCTTTTCATAGAACCATCGTCAGAAACGAACGAAGTCGCTTACTTGACGTTGGCGCCGACGACGCTATCCCATTCCTTGGTGATCGTTGCCTGCGCGGCGTCGATCTGTTCCAGGGTCGGGAAGATTGCCTTTTCATAGGCGGCCGCGTCCGGCAGCTTGTCCAGCAGATCCTGCGGGATCTTGCCAGCCTTGCTCATCGCGTTGAAGCGAATCGGGTGGCAATAGCCCTTCAGATAGCCGATCTGGCCTTCATCCGAATAGATGTGCTCCATCCACAGCTTCGCAGCGTTCGGATGCGGTGCGTAGGCGCTGATGGCCTGCACATAGACGCCAGCAATCACGCCCGTCTTCGGGATGATGGTTTCAACTTCCGGGTTGCCCTTCAGCGTGTCGCGGTCCGCGAGCGCGTTGTAGTCCCAGCGGATGATGATCGGGGTCGAGCCCTGCGCCAGCGACGCGGCCTTGCCGATGACCGGCACGAAGTTGCCCTTCGCGTTCAGGTCCTTGAAGAATTCCAGACCCTTCTTGCCCGCGGCTTCGCCCGGCTCTGCACCGGCTGCGATACCGGCAGCATGAACGCCGAGAATAGCCTGTGCCGAAACACGCGGATCGCCAGCGAGCGAAACGGCATTGGCATAGTCGCTCTTCAGGAGGTCAGCCCAGTCCTGCGGCACATCCTTGATGATGTCCTTGTTCACCTCGAAGGCCAGAACGCCGTAATAGTCGCCGTACCAGTATCCTTCAGGGTCCTTGGCGCTATCTGGAATTTCGTCCCAGGTCGAAACCTTGTATGGCTGGATCAGGCCGTCTTTCTTGGCCGAGGTGCCGAAAGCAAAGCCGACGTCGATGACGTCCGGAGCCTGCGGGCCCTTATTGTCCTTGTTGGCCTTGATGGCTTCAATTTCATCGCCCGAACCGGCATCCGGGTTCAGTTCGTTGACCTTGATTCCGTACTTGTCCTTGAAGCTCTGGATGACTTCGCCATAGCCGCACCAGTCATGCGGGAGGGCGATGGTGGTCAGTTCGCCTTCTGCCTTGGCTGCAGCGATCAGTTCGGCTGACGGCTCGGCAGCGGCGATGGAAACTCCGGCAACGGCGATAGCGGTCGAAAGCGACAGCAGACGCGCTGTATAGCTAAGCATTGTTTGACTCCCCTAATATTAGGTCGGCGAAAGCCCCCGGCCAATTCCGGAGCCCGCGCCTACCCGTTACCCGCCCGACATGACGGTTGGATGACAGTTTGCTGCTTGTCACAAATTGCCAACAACAGAAAGTGAAACACGTTTTCAGTGACTTAGCAATTCATCCCTGTGGGGGAGGAACATTTTTATGACAAGAAATGTGACAGAGCTTTCGCGGTTGTCACATTTTAAACGGAAGCTGTTCCCGCTACGACAAGGATTTGCCTGCTCGCGGCGCGGTTGTATTTTTCTCCGCGAAAAACGAAAAAACCCGAAAGGTGTTTGAACCTTTCGGGTTTCGTATGAAAGCCTGGGAGGATGCTTTCGAGGGTTAATGCCCGCCGCCACCACCGGCGACCTGCTTTGGCTTGCGCAACAGGATGGCGCAGACGGCCAGCGTGCAGAACATCATCGTCAGAATGAAAAACACGTCGATGAAGGACAGGAGCGTTGCCTGCTGCCGGACCATGCCGGAAAGTTTGGAAAGGGCGATGGTCGGGCCGTCGAGACCGGCGGCGTTGTACTTCGCCGTCAGATTGGCCACCATCTGCTCGGCTTCCGCATTGCCCCAGCGCACATGTTCGGCAAGCCGGTCGTAATGCATATCGCCGCGGCGCGTCAGGATGGTGTTGATGACCGCAAGGCCGACAGCACCGCCGAGGTTACGCGTCAGGTTGAAAAGGCCCGAGGCGTTTTTCAACAAGGCAGGCGGCAGCGTGCCCAGCGCCAGATTGTTGATCGGCACCATGCAGAGCATCAGCGAACAGCCGCGCAGGATCTGCGGGAGCAGCAACTCGTGGAAATCCCAGTCGGCGGTCAGGCCGGTGACCATCCACGTTCCGGCAGCAAAGCCGAGGAAGCCGATCATCATCATCAAACGCGGGTCCATGCGATTGGACAGGAAACCCGCAACCGGCGCCGTCATGAACATGGCCAGACCGCTGACGAACAGCGCTTCGCCGATCTGCAACGCATCATAGCCGCGCACGCTGGCGAGATAGAGCGGATAGAGATAGGTGAGGCCGTATAGTCCGACGCCCATCACGAAGGAAAACAGCGAGCCGAACGCGAAATTGACATTCTTGAAGGCGCGCAAATCCACGATGGGTTCTTCGGATGTGAAGGCGCGATAGAAGAAGAGAATGCCGCCAACGGTCATGACGATGGACAGGATGAAGATGGCTTCGTCCTGCAGCCAGTCGTTGCGCGGACCTTCTTCCAGCACATATTCCATCGAGCCGAGGAAGGCTGCCATGCCTACAAGACCCCACCAGTCGAACTTGCTCAAAAGCGAGCTGTCGCCTTCATCGAAGTCGATCAGGTTCCAGGCGGCGATGGTGACGAGAATGCCGGGTCCGACATTGACCAGAAACAGCCAGTGCCAGGAAAAAGCGTGGCTGAGATAACCGCCGACTGTCGGGCCGATGGTGGGCGCAAGCGTCGCCACAAGACCGATCATCGGCGAGACGATGGAGCGCTTGGACGGCGGGAAGATGGTGAAGGCTGCCGCGAACACGCTGGGGATCATGCCGCCGCCGATGAAGCCCTGGATGGCACGATAGACGATCATCTGATCGATATTCGTCGCGGTGGCGCAGAGCATGCTGGCCAGCGTGAAACCCGCTGCCGACAGCGTAAACAGCACGCGCGTCGACAAAAGCCGCCCGAGGAAACCGGACAGCGGGATCATGATGACTTCCGCGATCAGGTAGGATGTCTGCACCCACGAGATTTCGTCGGAACTGGCGCTCAGGCCTGCCTGAATTTCGGAAAGCGATGCCGAGACGATCTGGATGTCGAGGATCGCCATGAACATGCCGAAGACCATGGCCAGAAAGGCGACGGCCTTTTTGGGGTCGATACGGTCGTCTGCCGGGGTCATAGGCCCCATCGTGGTGTCTGCGGCCATGACGGCGCACTCCGGAATGAAAGAGAAGACGGCGCAGAATTAAAAGCCGCGCCGCTGCTTATTCTTGCGACAGTCGTATAGCCGAACGGTTAGTTCGCCTTGTCTTCAGGGGCGGTGCGCGTATCGATGTCCACGATGACGCTCAGGCCGGCGCGAATCTTGCCGGAGTCCAGCGCATCCTGCGGGATGGCGATACGAACAGGCACGCGCTGCACCACCTTGGTAAAGTTGCCGGTGGCGTTTTCCGGCGGCAGAAGCGAGAACACCGCGCCCGAGGCCGGGGCCACCGAAACGACCTTGCCGTCGAACTTGGTGCCATCAATGGCATCGACATAGATGTGCGCCGTCTCGCCGGTCTTGATCTCGGCGAGCTGCGTTTCCTTGTAGTTGGCATCGATATAAAGCTCACCAACCGGGACCAGCGCCGCGATCTTCTGGCCGGGAGACACGAGGTCGCCTTTCTTGCCGGACAGATTGCCAACCACGCCATCGAAAGGCGCGCGTAATGTAGTGAAAGCCAAATCACGGGCAGCTTTATCACGAGCAAGTTCTAGCGATTTCGTGCCGCTGTCCGTTTCTTTATATTGGGCTTTGAGAACGTCGATATTCGCCTTGGCGGAAGCGATCTGCGCATCGGCATTGGCGACATTGGCGCGTGCCTGGTCGAGCGACGACTGCGCCGTGTCGAGATCGGCCTGGGCGACAAAACGCGTTTCGTGCAGTTTCTGCACGCGCGTCAGGGTGGACTGCGCATTGGTCAGAACGGCGCTTGCCGCCTGCTTCTGGGCTTCCGCCTGCTGTTGGGTTGCCTGGGCTGCCGTCGTCTGCGCGACGATGCGGGCCAGCGTTTCCTTTTGCGTCGAAAGCTTGGCTTCTGCTTCATCAAGCGCGATCTGGTAATCGCCAGGATCAAGCTGGAAGATCACATCGCCAGCCTTGACGCGCTGGTTTGCGGCAACCGGAATATTGTCGATATAGCCCGTCACCTTCGGTGCGATGGACGCAATGTCGCCCTGCACATAGGCGTCGTCGGTCGAAACCATGAAGCGGCCGACGGTCCAATAATCATAGCCATACCAGAGGCCTGCGGCCACAGCCACGATCAAAACGCCCGGCAGCACCACGCGCTTGCCGAAACTCTTTTTCCCGCCACCTTTTGCGGTGTCCTTATGCGGCGCTTCCTGCGGGCGCGCATTGGGAACAGCATGAGGCTGCGTTCTCTCGTTCTGCGGCGCCTCGTTGGTCTCGGGTGCATCACCCGGCGCAAAGGTCTTGGCCGTGGGAAGTTGGGCCGTGGGAAACTGGCGAATATCGGCCTGATCTACAGACTTCTTGGCAGTCATAGGTGAAACTTTCTGCACATCCAGTGGATTGAACCGCTCGGTTCGATGTTGACATAATCCAATAAGATGCGCATATCAAGCGATATCGAACCGCTCGGTTCGAAAAATATGTAAGAGTTTTGTGATATGAAGCCCGAACGGCATACCAAAGAAAGCCCCGACACGCTTACCACGCCTGATCTTGATCGGCATGATGCGGGCGGAGCTGCGGCCAATGTCGCCGGAACGGGCAAAAAATCGGAAAAGCTGCCAAAATCGGAAAAGTTGAAAGCCGGTTCGTTTGCATGCGCGCCTGAAACCGAATGCGGACGCACGAGGCTTGGCGCTGGCCAAGATCCGGCAAAGCGCAGCCAGATACTGGAAGGCGCGCAAAGCGTGTTCCTGCGCATGGGTTTCGACGCCGCCAGCATGAACGACATCACCCGTGAGGCGGGCGTGTCGAAGGGCACGATCTACGTCTATTTCAACAGCAAGGAAGACCTGTTCGTCGCCTTGTGCGAGCATTACCGCCATACCATGTTCAGCGCCCTGATCGGCAAGCTGGACAATGGTTTCTCCAATCGTGAAGAACTAACGGAGTTCGGTATTGCGCTGGTGACGTTAATAACCTCATCGACCGCCATTCGCGCCCAGCGCATCGTTTTAGGCGTGAGCGAGCGCAAGCCGGAACTGTCGGCGCGGTTTTATGATCGGGGTCCGAAGCGCAGTCTGGTCGCCATGGCCGAATATCTGGAAAAGATGATCGAGACCGGCGTTTTGGAGCCGTTCGAGGTTGACCGGGTTGCCTATCAGCTCTCCGATCTTTTCCTTGCCGGGCTTTATCGTCCGCGTTTGTTCGGCGTGATTGCTGAAGAGCCAACAGAAGAAGCTATCCGCAAGAATGTCGAAACAGCGGTCGATTTCTTCTTCAGAGCATACGGCAAGAGAAGCTGACATCACATATTTGTTCCAATAGGGAACATGCTTTTCGAAACTGTGCCTTATTTTCACTCTGTTCTTGTGTGTAACAACTTGCGGCACAATAATTGCGAGTTGCCATGAGGCGTATTTTTTTTGTCACTTATAAACAATTAAGCAGTTTGTCGGGCGCGATTCGAAACATAGTCGCCAGCAGGACATAAGGCGACAGAACGAAAGCTTAAGCGGCTTGATTCTTAAGGATATTTCGCATGACACTTGACCTGATTCATTTTCCTAATTTCAAGAAAACGTTTTTTGGAGCGGCATTTCAGAGCGACACGCTCACACTTCTGACCCGCATCCGCGATGAAGTCGGCTGCCGGCACATCATGCACGCCTATCGTGGCCGCATGAACGAGTGTGCCAAGCTGAATTCCTCCGATCTGACGTTGGTGATGACCGTTCCGACCGCCTGGTCGGCGCGCTATTCGACGAAGAACTACTTCGCCATCGATCCGATCTTCCAGGAGGATGCGCCCTATTTCTCAAACGACGGCAGCGGCATCGTGCGCGATTTGCAGGAAGATGCCACCATCTGCCCGGCGGTTGCGGAACTGTTGCAGGACGCTGAAAAGCACGGGCTCGGCAATATTTTCATTGCCGTTTCCGCGCGCAATCCGAAAGGCGCGTCCGGCTGCACGCTGTTCTCGTTCGAGATCGACAAGGACGAGGATCGCGAACAGTTCGTGGCGAAGATGCGTCCGCGTCTGTTGAGCGTCTCGGGCGTCATTCACAACGCGCTGTGCGGCCATAAGGACGCCAGCTCAGTGGCAAGCCTGCTCACTCCGCGCGAGGTGGATTGCCTGCGTTGGGCGGCCAATGGCAAGACCGATGGCGAGATTGCCGATATTCTCAGCATCGCCCGCTGGACAGTGGTGACCTATCTGCAGAACGCCAAAATCAAGCTGAATTGCTCCAACCGCACTTCGGCGGTGGCGACGGCTCTGTCGCTCGGCATCATCGAAATGCCGGGCACCGAGCATCTCATGTAATTCAGGCAAACGCGGCTCGTTGGCGAGCCAGACATGGCGCTTCCGGGTAAAAAGGAAGCGCAGGCTACTTTATTTATTGTGTTTATTGATTGCATTTTCGAACGCAGGGCGTTCCAGCCCTGCTGGAAAATACACTAGCCGCTTGAACTGCTTGCATGACACCGGATGCGTTCGCTCGCGTCCGGTGTTTTGTATTCAGGCTCTTTTTTTCAATGGCATTCTCGCGGCGCTGAAAGCGGCTCGCAAACGCGCGGTATTCTTCGCCGGGTCCTGATCGGCGTCTTCGAAGGTGATGTGGTTCAACTCCACACCCGCCGTCTTGTCGCTGAGGATCAAGCGGAAATAGGCGTAAACACCCTGATTGCGGAATTCCATATCCAGCACGACCGATGGAGGCGATTGCCAGTCGCAGCGATAGTCGCCGCCATGGCCCAACTCCAGTGTGCCGGGGAAGAAATAAAGCTCGGTCGCGGAGCTCACGACATCGGCAATATTGGCAAACAGCTCGCAGCGGATGAAGGCGATATAGTCAGCCGGATCGACGAGACGCAGCTCCGCCACCACTTCATGCAGGTTCTCGGCGATGATCGCTTCGCGTTCGTTCGAAAATTGCAGGCTCTTCATCGTGTCACCATCGATCCATAAGAACGGGCCAATAATATTTGGGAATAGGGCAAAGTCATAGTTGTACCATTAGTGTACCGCATGCCGCGTATTGATGATGCGGATGAGTTCGGCAACGGCTTTATAGAATTCCGGTGCGATCATCTGGTCGACATTCACCTGCTTATAAAGTGCACGGGCCAAGGGCACGTCCTCGAAGACTGGTATCGAGTGCTGGGCGGCGACTTCTCTTATCTTGAGCGCGATCAGATCCTGTCCCTTCGCAACGACGACCGGAGCGGCGTCTTCATTCGGCTTGTAACGCAGTGCTACGGAGAAATGAGTCGGATTTGCGACAATCAGGGTGGCGGTCGGCACGGCGCTGATCATGCGGCGGCGGGCGCGGTCACGTCCGAGCGAGCGCAGGCGCGATTTGACCAGCGGATCGCCTTCCGATTGCTTCAGCTCGTCTTTGACTTCCTGCCGCGTCATGCGCAGTTCCTGACGCCAGTGGATGCGCGACCAGGCAAGGTCGAAAGCCGCGATGGCGGTGATCGCCAGCACATTGGCGACCAGAAGGCGCACCATGTTCTCGCGCAGAAATTCCGGCAGCGCGCTTGGCTCGGTCGCAATCGCATCCGTGAACAGGCTGTTGCCCTGAAAGAACACGATGAAGACGATGAGACTGGCGGCGAGAAACTTCGCGACCGATTTCAGGAATTCCACCTGACCCGAGCGGCCGAAAATGCGCTGCCAGCCCTTGAGCGGCGAAATGCGCGAAGCCTGCGGGCGAATGCGCTCGCCGACGATGCGGGGCGCGTTCTGAAAGGCGGACGAGGCAATGCCTGCCAGTGGAATGATGATGAAGACCGGCACAAGGGCTGCGCCAACCGCCAGCGCCAGCACGCTGAACAGGCGGCTAGCATCCTCGGCGCTGTTGAGAACCCAGTCCTCGGGACGGTCGATCAGTTCGCGCAGGAAGACTGCGAGCTTTGTCGTGGCGGGTGCGGCGACAAACACGGCGATGACCAGAAACGAGGCGACGCCAGCGAGTATCGGCGTTTCGCGGGAGAAAGGCATATTGCCCTTTTCCAAGGCGTCGCGGATCTTCTGCTCGGTCGCTTCTTCTGTTTTGCTTTCCTTATCGGTATCGTCCGCCATGCGTCACACGCGCACTCACGCAGAGGCTTCGTTGGCGTCGAGGGTGATGATGCCGCGCTCGGAAAGGTCGATGGCGATGCGCGAAATCGTGCGGCGTGCGTCTGCGATATTCTGGGCGGTGATATTGCCCTGCTCAGCGCCAAGCTCC
>Ga0182744_1004083_pt1 | contig 11114 bp, 10 predicted proteins | sample eDN3rd30CKraftMG_FD_128525 | JGI IMG/M metagenome (GOLD analysis project Ga0182744, IMG submission 128525) | Enriched Miracle-Growth compost microbial communities from Emeryville, California, USA - eDNA 3rd pass 30_C Kraft MG (version 2) (version 2) ...
CACGAGCAGTCCCTGCAGCTCGTCGGCAGCGGCCTCGACGACGCCGCCCGCGTCCTGCAGGATGCCGGGGTCCGGCTGCAGGTGCCCGAGATCGTCGACGCGCTGACTGCGGAGGTGCTCGCGCAGCTGCGCGAGCACGGCGTCCCGTTCCGCCCCGGCGCTCGGGAGCTGCTGCGCGCGTTGCGGGACGCGAACGTGCCGACCGCCCTCGTGACCATGTCGATGCGGCGGATGGCGGACGAGATCGTCGACCTCATCGACTTCGATGCGTTCGATCTTGTCATCGGAGGGGACGATGTCACTCGTCCGAAGCCCTATCCAGATCCCTACCTGCACGCCTGCGAGGCGCTCGGCGTCGCCCCCACCGATGCGGTAGCCATCGAGGACTCCCCGAACGGACTGCGTGCGGCGCTGGCTGCCGGCATCCCCTCCATCGGCGTGCCGCACATCGTCTCCCTCGTCGGCGTCGGAGCCGACGCGCTCTGGCCGACTCTCGAGGGCCGCAGCCCGCGAGATCTCGCCACGTTCCTGGCCGAGCACCGCAAGAAGGCAGCTGAATGAACACTGATCTGCGCCCGTCCGGGCCGTTCCGCCTCGGCGATCGCGTGCAACTGACCGGGCCGAAGGGTCGCCTGCACACGATCACACTCCGCACGGGCGGTGAGCTGCACACCCACCACGGCGTGCTCAAGCACGAGCAGCTTCTCGACCTGCCCGACGGCTCCGTGGTCACCAACAGCGGCGGTCACGAGTACCTCGCGCTGCGCCCATTGCTGCGCGACTTCGTGATGTCCATGCCCCGCGGCGCGGCGATCGTCTACCCCAAGGACGCCGCACAGATCCTCGCCGCAGCCGACATCTTCCCGGGTGCCACGGTGGTCGAGGCCGGCGTCGGCTCGGGCGCCCTTTCGCTCTGGCTGCTGCGTGCGATCGGTGCCGAAGGCCGTCTCCTCTCGTTCGAGCGTCGCGCGGAGTTCGCCGAGGTCGCCGAGGCCAACGTGCACACCTTCCTCGGGCACGAGCCGCAGACCTGGCAGGTGGTCGTCGGTGACCTCGTCGAGCAGCTGCCCGCCGCGGTCGCACCGGGCACCGTCGACCGCGTCGTATTGGACATGCTCGCGCCGTGGGAGTGCATCGATGCGGTCGCCGACGCCCTCACACCGGGCGGCGTCGTGCTCTGTTACATCGCCACCGCGACACAGCTGAGCCGGGTGGCGGAGTATCTGCGCGGCACCGGGCTGTTCACCGAGCCTGAAGCGACCGAGACGATGGTGCGCGGCTGGCACGTCGAGGGTCTGGCCGTGCGCCCGGACCACCGTATGGTCGCGCACACCGGCTTCCTGATCACGGCGCGGCGCCTCGCGCCCGGTGCCGTACCGCCGGACGTGCGCAAGCGCGCGCTGAAGAAGCCCCGCTATCAGGACGAGGACGTGGAGCTGTGGACTCCGGGCGCAGTCGGCGACCGGGAGATCACCGACAAGAACCTGCGCAAGCGCGTGCGGGAGGCGCAGCGCGCCGCGGACGGAGCTCGCGTCGCCGCCGGCGAGAGCGACGCGTCGCGCGCCGAGGGCAGCGGTGGCGAGCACGTAGACTGATCCGGTGCGTCGGATCCCTGCTGCCATTGCCGTCATCGGCCTGTCCGCTCTCGCCCTCGTCGGCTGCTCGTCCGGCGGCTCTGCCGCCGCGTCGTGCGCTCCGTCGGCTGCGAGTTCGCCCGCGCTGGACCTGATCAACGCCTCGGGCGCCCAGGGCTCGCCGTCTGCGACCCTCACCGACCCCGTCTACGTGGACGCCACCGCGGTGGAGACCGTCACTGCGGGCGAAGGTCGCCGCATCACCTCGGAGGCGCAGGACGTCGTCTTCAGCGTCGCGATCGCCGACGGCACGACCGGGCAGACGCTTGTCTCCTCGTCGGTTCCGGTGCAGCCGCTGTCTTCCTGGGAGGACCACTACGCGGGTCTCGTCAAGATGATGATGTGCGCCACGGAGGGGTCCCGGCTGGTCGGGGCGATTCCGGCATCCGATCTGTCGGCCGACGCGGCGGCCAATTTCGGCCTCGCCGAAGACGCCTCCGTCGCCGTCGTGCTCGACGTGCAGCAGGTGTATCTCGCCGCCGCGGACGGAGCGCCGCAGTTCAACGACCGTCGCGGCATGCCTTCGGTGGTTCTCGCGCCGGACGGACGCCCCGGCATCATCGTTCCCGACGCCCAGGCCCCGGACGACCTCGTCGTCGAGGTGCTGAAGAAGGGCGACGGCCCGGCTGTCGGCGGCGATGACAGCATCCGCGTGCACTACACGGGTCTCACGTGGGCCGACCGCGAGGTGTTCGACTCCACGTGGGAGAAGGGCGCGAGCGTCGCGCTCACACTGGACGGCGTCGTCGACGGGTTCGCACAGGCGCTGGACGGCCAGACCGTCGGCTCGCAGCTGCTTGTCGTCATCCCGCCCTCGCTCGGCTACGGCGACGAGGCGACCGGCTCCATCCCGGCCGGCTCGACGCTCGTCTTCGTGATCGACATCCTCGGAGTCGACGCGCCCGCCGCGACACAGTGAACCGCCGACGGCAGCCGAGGCGGGCCGCCGCCTAGGATGGGCGAGTGCCCACCGAGTCGAACCGCATCGCACCCGAGGAACGTCTGGTCAACCTCGTGGTCGCCCTCATGGCGACCGAGCAGGGGCTGACCAAGGACGCGATCCTCACCTCGGTGTCGGGGTACCGGGAACAGCACGAGTCCGGCGCCAGCAAGGACGCGCTCGAGAAGATGTTCGAGCGCGACAAGGAGAATCTGCGCGGGCTCGGCGTGCCGATCGACACGATCGGCGACCACACCGATCCGGACGACCTTCGCGAGGCGCGCTACCGCGTACCGACCGCGGAGTACGAGCTGCCCGGGGACATCACGTTCAGCCCCGCGGAGCTCGCGGTGCTGAACCTCGCGGGCGGCGTCTGGAGCGAGAGCTCGATGTCGGCTGAAGCGCGCAGCGGGCTGCGCAAGATCAGCGCGCTCGGGCTCGACGTCGATGCGCCGATCATCGGCTACGCGCCCCGCATCAACCTGCGCGAGCCGTCGTTCGCGCCGTTCCAGCGGGCGATCGAGCAGGGACGGGTCGTCGAGTTCGACTACCTCAAGGCGGGGGAGGAGAGTCCGCAGCGTCGCCGCATCCAGCCGCTGGCACTGCTCGACTACGAGGCACGCTGGCACGTCTACGGATTCGATCTGGACCAGGACGCGGAGCGCACGTTCCTCCTGTCGAGGATCTCGTCGGAGGTGAAGATCACCCGTCACTCCTTCGACGTGGCCCTGCGCGAGGGTGCGGGCGACAAAGCCCTCGCCGGCCTGCAAGAGGTGGCGGCTCGGCAGAGCGCACTCGTGGAGGTCGCACCCGGTACCGAGGCAGCACTGCGGCTGAGCCGCCGCGGCACACCGGCAGAGCAGGGCATCCGCGTGCCGTATGTCGACGTGCACATCTTCGCCGACGAACTCGCATCGTACGGGCCGGAGGTGCGAGTCGTGGAACCCGCGACGCTTCGCGCGCAGGTGATCGCGCGCCTGCGCCGGGTCGTCGCCCGACACGGGGATGCCGACACGGAGGGGTGTGAAGGATGAACGCGAAGCAGCTGCTGGCGACCGACCGTGCGGCGCTGATCCTACAGCTCGTCCCGTACTTGATCGGCAAGGGCGAGGTGTCGCTTGCCGAGGCCGCAGACGAGTTCGACGTCACCGTCGAGCAGATGCGCGGGATGGTCGAGAAGCTCACCGTGATCGGACGGCCGGGCGACGGCGGGTTCTGGCAGATGGCGAACGATCTGTTCGACATCGACTGGGACCTGCTCGACGAGCGCGACATCATCGTCATCACTAACACCGTCGGCCTGGAGCGGACCCCGCGGCTGACCGCTCGGGAGGCTGCGGCGCTGCTGGCAGGCCTGCAGCTGGCAGCGACACTGCCCGGGGTGGGGGAGTCCGGCGTCGTGCAGGGCTTGCTCGCCAAGCTCGCCCGCGGGGCATCGAGCGCGCCCGCAGAGGTCATCGTCGCCCCCGGCGAGGTGGATGAGGCGCGGGTGACCATCGCTGACGCGCTGCAGCGCGGTGTCGCGGTCTCCTTCACGTATCAGGCACCGGATCGGGAGCCCACGACCCGCACCGTCGACCCGGTGAAGGTGCACATCGCCTCCGGTCAGTGGTATCTGCAGGGCTGGTGCCACCTCCGCCAGTCGATGCGCACGTTCCACTTCGAGCGCATCAGCGACGTACGGGCGACGGACATCCCGATCACTCACGGCGGCGAGCCCGTTCCCGGTCTCTTCGAGGCGAGCGAGGCCGACGCGGTCGCCGAAGTGCGGCTGCGCGCTTCCGTCCTTCCGCTGCTCTCCGACTTCCTCGACCCGAGTTCGGTCGGCGGCGAGGGCGACGAGCGGACGGCGTTCCTGCGCATCGCCGACGAGCGCAGCCTCAAGCGCCTGGCCGCCCGGCACGCGGGCGACATCGAACTGGTCGCGCCGACGTCGGCGCGGCACGCCGTGCGGACCTGGGCCGAGGCCGGGCTCGCACAGTACGTTTCGTCCAACGAATTCCCGTCCGGCGACGCCGGGTAGACTGACGACACACTTTCACCCGAGGAGATCTCATGGGCAACCTGACCGGATGGCACCTGCTGGTCATCCTCGTCGTCATCCTGCTGCTGTTCGGCGCGGCCAAGCTGCCGGCGCTGGCCAAGAGCATGGGCCAGTCGGCGCGCGTGTTCAAGGGCGAGATGAAGGCAATGAAGGAAGAGGACGCTGCTCCCGGCACGGCTCAGAGCGGCACCGCTCCGACCGGCGCGGTCGACGGCACGGCATCGGCGCCCCCCGCAGACCCGGCTGCGGGCAGCTCAGACATCAAGCCGTAGTCCTCAGTGGCCACGGCCGAACAGTCGCACGTGAGCGAGGACGACCAGCCGCGTCGCGACAAGCGTATGTCGCTCGGACAGCACCTGGTGGAGCTGCGCAAGCGTCTCATGATCGCCGCGCTCGCGTTGGTGATCGGGATGATCGTGTCGTTCTTCCTCACCGAATGGATCATCTGGGCGATGACGGAGCCCATTCGCATCGTTGCCGAGGAACGGGGCGAGGCCGCACAGGTCGGACTCATGATCGACACTGTGACCGGTGGCTTCGATCTGCGTATCCGGATCTCGTTCGCCGTCGGCATCCTCATCTCCGCGCCTGTGTGGCTGTGGCAGCTCTGGGCATTCCTGATGCCCGGTCTCACTCGCAAGGAGATCCGTTACACGATCGGCTTCGTGGCCGCCGCGGTGCCCTTGTTCTTCGCGGGGTGCTTCGTCGGGTGGTGGGTGATGCCACACGTAGTCGAGATCATGGCGTCGTTCACGCCGGAGAATGCCGCCAACTGGTTCCAGGCGAAGTACTACTACGACTTCGTCTTCAAGCTCGTCCTCGTCGTCGGCGTCTCGTTTGTGTTGCCGGTCTTCCTGGTTGCACTCAACCTCGCCGGGATCATGACCGGCAGGGCGATCCTCAAGGGATGGCGCATCGCCATCCTCATCGCCACCGTATTCGCCGGAATCGCCACCCCAGCCGCCGACGTGGTCAGCATGCTGATGCTCGCCGGCATCCTCATCGTGCTGTATTTCGCCGCCGCAGGACTGTCGATGCTGTTCGACCGGCGCCGCGCGAAGCGCGCCGCCACCGATCTCGGACTGCCTTCGTGACCGACCCCGCCGAGCGGTTCGCGCGCGCCGAAGCGGCACGTGCACACCCGCTGAGCGCCGCGTTCGCAGAAGCCCAGCGCTTCGACCTCGACCCGTTCCAGGTCGCCGGCTGTCACGCGCTCGAGGAAGGGCGCAGTGTGCTCGTGGCCGCGCCCACCGGTGCCGGAAAGACGATCGTCGGCGAGTTCGCCATCCATCTGGCGATGCTCCAGCCCGGCGACAAGGCGTTCTACACGACGCCGATGAAGGCGCTGTCGAACCAGAAGTTCCGCGAGCTGCAGGCGGTGTACGGCGAGGACGAGGTGGGGCTGCTCACCGGCGACACCAACATCAACGGCAACGCCCGCGTGGTCGTGATGACCACCGAGGTGCTCCGCAACATGCTGTACGCCGACTCGCCGGCGTTGCGCGGCCTGCGCTTCGTCGTGATGGACGAGGTGCACTACCTCGCCGACCGATTCCGCGGCGCGGTCTGGGAAGAGGTCATCATCCACCTGCCGCCGTCGGTGCGACTGGTGTCGCTGTCGGCCACCGTGTCGAACGCGGAGGAATTCGGCGACTGGCTGGACACCGTACGCGGCGACACGGCCGTCATCGTCTCCGAGACGCGCCCGGTGCCGCTCGAGCAGCACGTGCTCGTGCGCGGCGACCTGCTGCCGCTGTTCGACGATCGAGCCGGCATCGCCACCGCACAGGTCAACCAGGAACTCATGCGGATGCGCTCGTTCAAGGGCGCCACGTTCGAGAACAACCGACGGGCGCAGCAGTATCGTTCCAGTGGCCAGAGCCGGCCGTACAAGGGCGGGAAGCGACCGAACGCCGGACGCGCCGAGCGCATCGATCGCCCGCAGGTGGTCGAGCTGCTGGGTCGGAGCAACCTGCTGCCGGCCATCTTCTTCATCTTCAGCCGGGCCGGGTGCGACGCCGCCGTGCAGCAGGTGCGCCGTTCCGGTGTGCGGCTCACCACGCGCGAGGAGCGCGACGAGATCCGAGCCATCGTCGACGAGCGCACTCGCACGCTCGCCGATGAGGATCTCGCCGTCCTCGGCTTCTGGGAGTGGAAGGACAATCTGGAGCGCGGTGTCGCCGCCCACCATGCCGGACTGCTGCCGGCCTTCAAAGAGGTCGTCGAGGAGCTGTTCCAGCGCAAGCTTGTCAAGGCCGTGTTCGCGACGGAGACCCTTGCTCTGGGGATCAACATGCCCGCTCGGACGGTAGTGCTGGAGAAGCTGGAGAAGTTCAACGGCGAGGCGCGCGTCGCGATCACGGCGGGGGAGTACACCCAGCTGACCGGCCGGGCCGGCCGTCGTGGCATCGACGTCGAGGGTCACGCTGTCATCCAGTGGAGCGAGGCGCTCGACCCGCAGGCGGTCGCCGCTCTCGCCTCACGCCGCACGTACCCGCTCAACTCGAGTTTCCGGCCGACGTACAACATGGCCGTCAACCTCATCGACCAGTTCGGACGGGCACGGGCACGCGAGATCCTCGAGTCCTCGTTCGCGCAGTTCCAGGCCGACCGCGCGGTCGTGGGCATCGCCCGACAGGTGAAGGATGCCGAGGAATCGCTCGCCGGATACGAACAGGCGATGACGTGCGATCGCGGCGACTTCCGCGAGTTCGGCGCCATGCGGCGCGAGCTCAGCGACCTCGAGAAGCTGCACCGCAACGATCGGACGGCACCGGCGAAGATCCGCCACACGCGCGAGAAGGAGATCGCGACGCTGCGACGGAAGCTGCAGCGGCATCCGTGCCAGTCCTGCCCCGACCGCGAGAGCCACGCCCGGTGGGCGGAGCGCTACTGGAAGCTCCGTCGCAAGACCGACAAGATGCGCCGCCAGATCGAGACGCGCACGGGGACCGTCGCGCGGGTCTTCGACCGTGTCGTGGACGTCCTCACGGCGCTGGACTACGTGTCCGTGGACGCCGAAGGATCGACGGCGCTCACCCCGGCGGGCGCGACGATGAAGCGCATATACGGGGAGCGTGACCTGCTCGTGGCCGAAGCGCTGCGGCTCGGGCTGTGGACAAGCCTCGATGCACCCGGACTCGCGGCGCTCGCCTGCTGCCTCGTGTACGAACCGCGTCGTGATGCTGACGGGCCCGGTGAGCACGGGCTGCCCCGTGGACCCTTCCGCGCCGCGCTGGACGCCACCCAGGAGCTGTGGGCACGCCTGGACGATCTGGAACAGGATCATCATCTGCCCGGCACCGAGCGCGTCGCCACCGGACTGGCCACAGCGATGCATTCCTGGGCGCGCGGCGTCCCGCTTGATCGCGTGCTCGACCAGGCAGACCTCGCCGCCGGCGATTTCGTGCGCTGGGCGAAGCAGACCATCGACCTGCTCGATCAGCTGTCCATCGTCGCCGAGTCCCCGGTCGCGTCGACGGCACGTCAGGCCCTCGAGGCGGTGCGCCGCGGCATCGTCGCCTACAGCTCGCTGTGACACGATGAAGCCATGAGCTCCTACGAGACGATCCTGACCGAGACGCGAGGGCGCGTGGGCTGGATCACCCTGAACCGCCCGGAAGCGCTCAATGCGCTCAACTCCCAGGTGATGCGCGACGTGGTCGACGCCGCCGAGGCCTTCGACGCGGACACCGGCATCGGCGCCATCGTTGTGACCGGGAGCGACCGGGCGTTCGCCGCGGGCGCCGACATCAAGGAGATGGAGTCCAAGTCGGGCCTCGACATGGTCATGGGCGACCACTTCGGTGGCTGGACTCGATTCGCCGCCGTCCGTACGCCGGTGATCGCGGCCGTGTCTGGGTACGCACTCGGGGGCGGATGCGAACTGGCGATGATGTGCGATATCATTCTCGCGGCCGACACGGCGACCTTCGGTCAGCCCGAGATCAACCTCGGCGTCATCCCTGGCATGGGCGGCACGCAACGGCTCATCCGCGCGGTCGGCTACTACAAGGCGGCCGAGCTGGTCCTCACTGGTCGGCTGCTGAAGGCCGACGAAGCCGAGCGTGCCGGGCTGGTGTCGCGCGTGGTGCCGGCATCCGATCTGCTGGCCGAGGCGCAGCAGACCGCTGAGACGATAGCGTCGAAATCGCTGCCGTCCGTTTTCGCGGCGAAGGCCGCGTTGGATGCCGCGATGGAGTCGACCCTGGCGGAGGGACTGCGCCTGGAGCGGCACCTGTTCGCTGCACTGTTCGACACCGCCGACCAGAAGGAGGGCATGGCGGCGTTCCGTGAGAAGCGCCCGCCGTCCTTCGGCAACCGCTGACGCCCGCGGGACCGGCGACATCACTGGGTGATTTAGGCTCGTAGGCGTGCCCGACGCCGCCAGACCACCGCGCCCGCTGCTGCCGCTGTGGCCCGCTCTTCTGGTCGCCGTCGCCGGGGGCGCCGTGCTCGATCTGGCCTTCCCCGACGTCGGCTGGTGGCCGCTCGCCTTCGCCGGCGTCGCCCTGTCTCTGCTGAGCCTGATCGGGCGCTCGACGTGGGGTGCGTTCGCCGTCGGCCTGGCTTTCGCGGCATCCTTCTACCTGTTGCACATCGAGTGGATCACACGCTACCTCGGTGTCGTGCCACTGTTCGCGCTGGCAGGCATCGAGACGCTCCTGAGCGGCATCGGGGCGATCGGCATCACTCTCGCGTACCGCTGGCTCCCACGGGTGCTGACCGGCCCGTACCGACGCTGGGGAAGCCTCGTCGCCCTGCCCGCGCTGGTCGCCGGTGTCTGGACGGCCCGCGAGCTGTTCCTCGGCTCCTGGCCGTACACCGGCTTTCCCTGGGGGCGCGTCGGCATGAGCCAGGCGGAGAGCCCGTTGGCATCCGTCGCATCATGGCTGGGCGTCACCGGGCTCACGTTCCTGATGGTGTTCCTGGTCGCCGCCGTCATCGAATGGGTACGGTTGCGCGCGTGGCGCTCCCTGCCCGCCGCGCTCCCCGCGGTCGTGTGCACGCTGCTGCTCCTCCTGCTGCCGCAGTTCCCGACGACGGATGCCGGCACGTGGCGCGTCGGCGCGGTTCAGGGGAACGGTCCAGCGGGCTACTTCGACGACCGCGGTGCGTATGCGGTCTTCCAATCGCAGCTCGATGCGACCGCCCCGATCATCGACGAGGACATGGACGTGCTGGTGTGGCCGGAGGGTGGCATCGATGCCGACCCGTCACACAACGACTCGGTGGCCGACGTGCTTGACCGGCTGTCGGCGCGCGTGGACGCACCGCTGATCGTGAACGCGGCGACGCAGCGCGGCGACGACGTGTTCAACACGTCCATGCTGTGGCTCGACGGCGAGGACAATCCTGTCGCCTACCACGACAAGACGCACCCCGTGCCGATGGGGGAGTACGTCCCGGATCGCTGGTTCTACGAGATGCTCGCTCCCGATCTCATCGGCCTCATCCAGCGCGAGTACACGCCCGGCACCAACCCGCCCTTCTTCGACGTGAACGGTGTCGGGGTGGGCCTGGCGATCTGCTTCGACGTGATCTACGACGACGTCATCTGGGATGGGGCACGCGCGGGTGCGCAGCTCTATGTCTTCCAGACCAACAACGCCGACTTCCGCGACACCGACGAGAACCTGCAGCAGCTGGCCTTCGCCCGTATGCGCGCGATCGAGACAGGACGATCCGTCGTCAACCTGTCGACGGTGGGCACCAGTCAGGTGATCGCGCCGGACGGCACGACGATCGACAGCCTTCCCGCCGGTGAGGCGGGAGCCATGCTCACGACGGTGCCGTTGCGCACCGGCCTGACACCTGCGGTCGTCGTGGGACCGGCGATCCACCTCGTGCTGGGCTGGGGGAGTGTGCTCGTGCTGTTCGGCGTCGGCATCTGGACGCGGCTGCGTCGTCGAGCGACGGTCTGATCGCGCCGTCCTTCGCGCACAACAAAGACACCGACCTCCCGGAGGAGGCCGGTGTCGAATGTCAGGGCTCAGGCGCTGAGGCGGCCGCCCTCGCCGCGACGGGCGCGCAGCAGGGCAAGGCGCTCTTCGAGCAGCTCCTCGAGCTCGGGGACAGTGCGACGCTCGAGCAGCATGTCCCAGTGGGTGCGGGCGACCTTGTCGCCCGAGTGGTCGACCACGACGGTCGTGTCACCGACGCGCAGTGCGGCCTCGGCGCCGCACGTGCGGCACTCCCAGGCCTCGGGCACTTCGGCGTCGGCCGCGAACGTCATCACGGTCTCGCGTCCGCACTCCGTGCAGACGTAGGTGTGGTTGGCGCGCTCATGGAACACGACGCCTTCCTCGCTCTGTAGGCTGGAAGCGCCGAGCCGCATGCCGCGAAGGCTGCGATCTGCCATTGTGTGGTCCTCTCGTCGTCCTCAGGTATAACGCGTCGACCTGTGCGCATCATCCGAACGGCGGGGCCGCGGCATCCTTTCTCAGGGAACGCTCAGGCTGGGTTGCCGACGGTCGTCGCAACCGCTCTCGAACGC
>Ga0182744_1004085_pt1 | contig 11111 bp, 10 predicted proteins | sample eDN3rd30CKraftMG_FD_128525 | JGI IMG/M metagenome (GOLD analysis project Ga0182744, IMG submission 128525) | Enriched Miracle-Growth compost microbial communities from Emeryville, California, USA - eDNA 3rd pass 30_C Kraft MG (version 2) (version 2) ...
CATCGACGCCAGCACCTTGCTCGACACCCTGCCGCGCATCGACGTCGAACCCGTGCTCACCGCGCACCCGACCGAGGTGACGCGACGCGCGCTGCTCGAGAAGGAACAGGAGATCGTGCGCGCGCTGGTCGCCGACCTCACCGGTCCGCGCACGCCGGCCGAGCGCGAGGTCGACTGGGCGCGCCTGCGCATGGCGTTGACCAGCACCTGGCAGACCGCCGACGTCGCGCACGAGCGGCCAAGCGTGCTCGACGAGCTCGACCACGTCGACTTCTACCTCGCCGATCCGATCTACCGCGTGGTGCCGGTGTTCTACGAAGCGCTCGAACGCGCCATCGTCGACGTGCACGGCGCCTGCCCCGCGCTGCCGCGCATGGTCCGCTTCGCCAACTGGGTCGGCGGCGACATGGACGGCAACCCGAATGCGAACGCCGCGACCGTCGCCGCGGCGCTGCGCCGGCAGCGCCACGTCGTCATCGAACGCTACCGCGCCGAGTGCGCGCAACTCGCGCGCCTGCTCACGCAAACGCTCGACCGCGTCGGCGTGTCGGCGGACGTGCTCGAACGCCTCGACGAATACCGCGCGCGATTGCCGCAGGCCGCGGCGAAACTGCGGCCGCGCCACGCCAACATGCCGTATCGCAACCTGCTGCACCTCATCGGCGCCCGGCTGTTGGCGACCGCGCACGACGCGAGCGAAGGTTATGCCGACGCCACCGAGTTTGCGGCCGACATCGAACGCATCGGCCGCAGCCTGCGCGCGAACGCGGGCGTGCACGCGGGCTGGTTCGCGGTGCGCCGCCTGCTCTGGCGCATCCGCACGTTCGGTTTCCATCTCGCGCGGCTCGACACGCGCCAGGACGCGCGGCTGTACGCGAAGGCGCTCGCCGACGCAGTCGAATCATGGTCTGACGATCCCGCCGCGCGGGCGCGCCTGCTCGCGCCTTACGCGAGCGGCGAACGCACGCTGTCGAACGCTGCCGCCGACAGCGCGCGCGGCGGCGCGCAGGCCGTGTTCGCCGCACTCGCGCAGGCGCGCAAGAGCCACGGCGAAGACGCGCTCGGCATCCACATCATCAGCATGGCCGGCTGCGTCGCCGACCTGCTCGGCGTGCTCGCGCTCGCGCGCGCCGGCGGACTCGTCGATACGGACGGCGGCGTGCCGCTCGACATCGCGCCGCTGTTCGAAACGATCGGCGACCTGCGCGCCGCGGCCACGACGTTCCGCGCGCTGCTCGCCGAACCGGTGTACCGCGCGCATCTGGCCGCACGCGGCGATCGCCAAGTCGTCATGCTCGGCTATTCCGACAGCGCCAAGGACGGCGGCATCCTCGCCGCGCGCTGGGCGCTGCAGCGCGCGCAGGTCGAACTGATCGACGCGGCGCGCGAAGCGAACGTGCGCATCGAGTTCTTCCACGGCCGCGGCGGATCGGTGAGCCGCGGCGGCGGCAAGACCTCGCGCGCGGTCATGGCCGCGCCGCGCGGTGCAATCGACGGCCATCTGCGCGTGACCGAGCAGGGCGAGATCATCCACCAGAAATACGGCATCCGCGCGCTCGCATTGCGCACGCTCGAGCAGACCACGGGCGCCGTGTTGCTGGCGACGCTGCGGCCGCGCCAGCCGGAGCCGCGCGAAGCGCGCTGGCGCGAGACGATGCACGCGCTCGCCGCCCACGGCGAACGCGCCTATCGGGAATTGCTGGAATCGCCGCGCTTCGCCGACTATTTCCGCCTCGCCACACCGGTCGACGTCATCGAACGCATGACGCTCGGCTCGCGGCCGGCGCGCCGCGGCGGCGGCGGCATCGAATCGCTGCGCGCGATCCCGTGGGTGTTCGCGTGGACGCAGTCGCGCGCCGGCCTCACCGGCTGGTACGGCGTCGGCAGCGCGATCACGGCCATGATCGAAGCCGGCTCTGAGGACACGCTGCGCGAAATGACGCGCGACTGGGCGTTCTTCCGCACGCTCGTCGAAGACCTGGAAATGCTGCTCGCCAAGTGCGACCTCGACATCGCCGAAAGCTTCTCGCGCTTGGCCGGCGACCTGCACGAAACGTTTTTCGGGCGCATCCGCACCGAGTTCGAGCGTACCGTCGCGGGCGTGCTGCGCCTGCGCGGGCGCGATCGCCTGCTCGCCGACGACGCGCGGCTCGCGCAGTCGATCGCGCTGCGCAATCCCTACGTCGATCCGGTCAGCGTCGTGCAGGTCGACTTGCTGCGGCGCTGGCGCGCCGCCGATCGCGACGACGATGCGTGCTTCGCCGCGCTCGTCGGCAGCGTGCACGGCGTCGCGCTCGCGCTGCAGAACACCGGTTGAGCGTCAGCGGCCGCCGCCGAAGAACATGAGGTAGACGAGGCGGCCGTTTTCGAGCGAGTCGCCGAAGCCTTCGCCCGCGGTGTGCCAGAACCACGGCCGCAGCAGCACGAGGCGGTTGAAGCGCATCGGGATGCGCATGGTCAGTTCCCACGCGCTTTCGTCGTTGCTGTCGTTCTCGATGATGTCGCGATGCAGGTCTTCCATCGACGCGTAACCCATCGCGTGCAGTTCCTCGCGACTGGTCGGTCCGCGTTCGGTGCCGGTGCGCTTGTGGCGGAAGAAATCGGTGCCGCCGCGGCAATGCTCGGGCAACGTCAGATAGAGGATGCCCGACCAGTACGACTGGTCGACGTGCACGCGCGCGCGGCCGACGTCGTTGGCAAGCGTGATGCGGCATTTCGCGTGCGACTGCGGCGGCGTGAGCAGGGATACCGGCTCGCCGACGAGGCGCGATACCTGCGGCAAAAGGCCGTCGATGTTGACGCGTTCGAGCGAATTGCGGCCCGGGAATGCGCCGTCCTGCTGCGGATAGGTCAGGCGCAGCGCAGCATCGCGCAGTTCGCGGGGATTGCCGAGGAAATCGTCGGCGATGATGATCGAGGCGGGCATGATCTCAGAGTTCGCGCACGTCGGTGCGTTTGGCGCGCTTGATGAGCCAGCCGACGCCGCGCAGGTCGGCGATGCCGACGAGCGCGCGATTGAGGTTGTTGTACTTGGAGACGCCGGCGCCGCGCGCGCGATGGTTCACTGGCACCGACTTCACCTGCCAGCCGGCGCGCTGCATGAGCGCCGGCAGGTAGCGGTGCATGTGGTCGAAATACGGCAGGTCGAGGAACGCGTCGCGCTCGAACAGCTTGATGCCGCAGCCGGTGTCGGGCGTCTCGTCGCGCAGCAGGCGCGAGCGGATCGCGTTCGCCCACTTCGAGGCCCAGCGCTTGCTGCCCGAATCCTGGCGATTCACGCGCCAGCCCGCGAACAGCTTGATCGACGCGGGCGAGGCGTCGCGCATCGCGACGAGTTTCGGGATGTCGGCCGGATCGTTCTGGCCGTCGCCGTCGAGCGTGGCGATCCACGCGCCGCGCGCGGCTTTGACGCCGTTGCGGATCGCCGTGCTCTGACCGCTCTGCGACACATGGCCGATCACGCGCAGTTCCGGCGTCGCCGCCTTGGCCTGCGCGAGCACCGTGCGCGAATCGTCCTTGCTCGCGTCGTCGACGTAGACGATCTCGAAGTCGATCTTGCCGCGCAGCGCAGCGACGATTTCGCCGATCAACGGGGCGATGTTGTCGCGCTCGTTGAAGACGGGGACGACGACGGAAAGTTCGGGCATGTGGCGAAAGGCCGGCGCGGGAAACAGCGCATTATCGCCGATCGGACTTTGCGCTGCGCGATGAAGTCACGACAGATGCTGCTTCGAGTTCGAGACAGCAACGCTGATTCCGTCATCCCGGCGAAAGCCGGGATCCAGTTTTTCCAGGGAATGCCGCTCGGCAAAAAGCTGGATTCCGGCTTTCGCCGGAATGACGGCAAGGAACTTCTCGAAATGACGGCAGCGGGACACTCGAAGTGCTTCACGGCTCGCCGACGGCGGCGGCCTGCGGCCCTTCGATCGCGTTGCGCCAGGCGTTTTCGATCGCGACGAAGGCGCGGTCTTCGCGCGCGACCATGACCAGCGCGCCGTGGTTCATCGGCACCGCGCGGGCGACGAGATCGTCGCGGCGCAGGCTCCCGTCCGCGCGTTCGCGCGCGCCGGGCACGTACATGACGCTGACCGGGCCGTCCGTTTCGGGCATGACCATGTGCACAACCGGCGTGCCACCAAGGCGGCACTGCGCGACATAGGCGACATCGGCCGGCGGCGCGGCGGCGAGATGCACGCCGCGCGCGGCGAACGTGGCCTCGACTTCGGCGCGCGGCAATGGCGTCTTCAGATCAAGCGCAGCGCGTTCATCGGGCGCGACGACATGCGCGATCGCGAGCGCGGGCAGCGAATCCGCGTTCGCGCGCCAATGCGCGAGACCGAGCGCGACAACGAGCACCGCGGCGGCGGCGAGCGCGAGCCAGGCGCCCTGGCGACGACGCGGACGCGCGGGGCGAAGCTGCTGCACGTCGGTTTGCGTTAGCGCATCGCGAGTCGATTTCGCGTCCACTCGCGGCGCGACATCGCGCACGGACACCGTGTCAGCCTGCGATGCCGCAAGCACGCGCGCAGCCAGATCGACGGGCACGGGGACGTTGAGCGCATCGGCAAGGCGCCGCTCGAACGCCTGCGCCTGCGCGAGTGCGCGCGTGCAATCCGCGCACGTGGACGCGTGCGCGCGCATGCCCGCGTCGAGCGCGGCCGGATCGGCGCCGAGGCGGCGCAGGAACTCAGCGCAGTCCATGCGTCGCCTCCCTGCCGTCGCCGTCGAGCAGGTCCTTGAGTTTCTGCCGCGCGCGGAAAACCTGGGTCATGACCGCCGATTCGCTGATGCCGAGCTGCTGCGCGATTTCCGCGCAGGAAAATCCGCCGAGCACCTGCAACACGAGCGGTTCGCGGTATTTCGCATCGAGCCGCGCGATCGCCGCGCGCAGGGCGGCGTTCTCGCCGCGGCCGTCGGGGCCGGGCGCTTCGTCGTGGAGTTCGAGTTCGTCGATGTCGGTGCTCGGCATGGGTTTGCGTTCGTACAGGCGCGCGTGTTCGCGGCGCAGGATCGTGGCCAGCCACGCCTTGGCGGCGCCCGCGTCACGCAGCGCGTCGAGCGAGCGCCATGCGCGCAGGAATGTCTCCTGCACGAGGTCCTGGGCGAGCGCGTCCTGGCCGCAAAGCCAATACGCGTGGCGAAAAAGTTCGGCCGAATGGGCCTGCACGAGCGTCTCGAATTGCCGGCGGCGGCTGTCCGCCGGTTCCGTAGACCGGGTTTCACCGCGCTGGCTCGCATCGTCGTTCATGTGGAGGGCGTGGCGCTGCTCAGCGGATGCGGCCGAGGATGCCGTCAAGCTCGTCGATGCTGTGGTAGTGGATGACGAGGCGGCCGCGGCCGTTCTTCGCGTGCGCGACCTGCACGCGCGTGGCAAGCTTTTCGGCGAGGTCGCGTTCGAGCGCGGCGATGTTCGGATCGGGCCTGGCCGACGGCGTCGCCGGTTTCGCGGCGGCCGCGACGCGGCGCGCGGCTTCCTCGAGTTCGCGCACGCTCCAGTCGTTGTCGGCGGCCTGTTGCGCGAGCGCGACGGCGCGCGACTCGGGCGCGACGGCCGCGAGCGTGCGCGCATGGCCCATCTGCAGGCGTCCCGCGTCGAGCAGGCGCTTGACCGGCTCGGGCAGGTCGAGCAGGCGCAGCAGGTTCGTGACCATCGCGCGCGAACGGCCGACCGCTTCGGCGGCGCGCTCGTGGGTGAGCCCGAACTCCTCGATGAGGCGCGCCAGCGCCTGCGCTTCCTCGAGCGGCGAGAGGTCTTCGCGCTGGATGTTCTCGATCAGCGCCATCGCGACGACGGCCTGCTCGGGCACGCTCTTGACGAGCGCGGGCACGTCGCCGAGCCCGGCCTTCTGCGCGGCGCGCCAGCGGCGTTCGCCGGCGATGAGTTCGTAACGGTCCTTGCCGACCTCGCGCACGACGACGGGCTGGATCAGGCCCTGCGCCTTGATCGATGCGGCGAGCTCGTCGAGCTTGGCGTCGTCGAACAGATGCCGCGGCTGGTATTTGCCGGGCACGATCGCGGCGACGGCGAGCGTGCGCAGTTCGCCTTCGTTCTCGTTGTCCGCCGCTGCCGACGGCGCGCCGCCGCCGAGCAGTTCGTCGAGGCTGCGTCCGAGGCCGAGGCCGCGTTTCTTGGTCGCCATGTCGGTTGTCCGTGAATCTCGAGGCTTGTACTGAAGTTTCGTCACGCGTAGCTGAAATACTGCTGTTCCTTCCCCCGCGCGCGGGGGAAGGTGCCGAAGGCGGAAGGGGGACGCGGCGAAGCCGCGTTGTTGCGGCGAAAAGCGCCCCCTTCAGCCCTGCCGGGCAGGTGTACTCACGCCATCCGTGGCGCTCGCCCTCCGGGCGGCTCAAGCCGTACAAAACGGCGATCCTGCCGTTTTGCCCCCGCCTTGCGGGGGAAGCGACAGCATACGTTCCAATAATTTGCAGACATGTTTTCAGCGCGCGGCGGCGCCGGCGCGGCGCATCATCTCGCCGGCGAGACTCTGGTAGGCGAGCGCGCCGCGCGATTCGGGATCGTAGAGGTTGATCGGCTTGCCGTGGCTCGGCGCTTCGGCCAGGCGCACGTTGCGCGGGATGATCGAGCGCAGCACCTTGTCGCCGAAATGCTTGGTGAGTTGCAGCGAGACTTCGTTGCCGAGGTTGTTGCGCGTGTCATACATCGTGCGCACGAGGCCCTCGACTTCGAGCGTGGGGTTGAGGCGCATGCGCACGGCCTTGATCGTGTTGAGCAGGTCGGACAGGCCTTCGAGCGCGAAATATTCGCACTGCACGGGAATGAGCACGCCGTGCGCGGCGGTGAGCGCGTTGACGGTGAGCAGGCCCAGCGTCGGCGGACAATCGACGAGCACGGTGTCGTAGCGATCGCCGAGCTTGGCGAGGTGGTCCTTGAGGCGCGACTCACGGGCGAGCGCGTCCATGAGCTTGATCTCGGCCGCGGTGAGGTCGGCGCTGCCGGGCAGCAGGTCGAAGCCGGCTTCCGTCTTCACGATCGCGCTTTCGATCGGCGCCTCGTCGAGCAGCACGTCGCAGCCGTTCGGCCGCGCGGTGCGCTTGTCGATGCCCGAAGCCATCGTCGCGTTCGCCTGCGGGTCCATGTCGACGAGCAGCACGCGCCGCGACGACTCGGCGAGCGCGGCGGCGAGGTTGACCGCCGTCGTCGTCTTGCCGACGCCGCCCTTCTGGTTGGCGATCGCGATGATGCGCATCATGGCCGTGCCGGTATCCCTTGGTCCCCGGCGGGGTCGCCGGAACCGGCAATTATCACCACGCAGCGCTCCGCCTCCAAACCGGGCACGGCGAGCGGCTGCACCGAGCGCACCGCGAATGGCGGTTTCACCGTGTCGAGTTCGTCCTGCGCGACGCGACCCTTGAGCGCGAGCCAGACGCCGTCCGGCGCGAGCAGGTGGCCGCCCCAGCCGAGCATGTCGGACAGGCTCGCGAAGGCGCGCGCGGTGACGCAGTCGTGGACACCTTCCACGTTTTCGACGCGGCCTTCGACGACGCGCACGTTGTCGAGCTTGAGTTCGCGCACCGCCGCGCGCAGGAAGCGCGTCTTCTTGCCGTTGGAGTCGACCAGCGTGACCTGCCTTCCCGGCGCGGCGATCGCGAGCGGAATGCCGGGCAATCCCGGCCCGGTGCCGAGATCGACGAGCGTGTCGCCGCGCACGAACGGCGCGACGGCAAGCGAATCGAGCAGGTGGCGCGTGACCATCTCCAGCGGATCGCGCACGGCCGATAGGTTGTAGGTCGCGTTCCAGCGCGCGAGCAGCGCGAGATAGTCGAGCAGGCGCTCGACGGCATCGGTCGCAAGGTCACTGTCGAGCGCGGCGAGCCCCGCGACGAGGCGCTGCCGCAGCAGGTCGCGATCGGTCATGGGCGCGCGCAAAGCCGGGGCCGCGCAGTATCGGCTGCGCGGCGTGGCGAATCCAGCGGCAGCCCTCACGCGCGGCGCGACCCGCGGTTCCCTCTGCAAGCACTTCGGCCTTGATGCTCTTTGGACGACCGCTCAAGAGTGAAAGGTTTTTCCCTCACCCCAACCCCTCTTCCGGAGAGGGACTTTGAATGGCTTCCAGGCTTGTATTGCAGCTTTTCCCTCTCCCACCGGGAGAGGGTGCCCCGGCAGGGGCGGGTGAGGGAAAGGCGTCTGGTCGTGGCGAGTCGAGTGGAAATGGTGAGGCTTTCGCGCGCCGTCAGCCGCGATGCTCTTTGGACGACCGCTCAAGAGTGAAAGGTTTTTCCCTCACCTCAATCCCTCTCCCGGTGGGAAAGGGGCTTCGAGGCGTTGATCAGCCGAGGTCGACGCGCGCGACAAAGACGCCGCTTTCGCGCAGCTGCGCATTGAGCGCCTGCTTGAGCCAACTCGCCTGCGCGGAGGCGGGAAAATCGGTGCTGTCGGCGCAGGCGCGCGTCGTTGCGCGCAGCGTGCTGGGCAGATCGTCGAGGACGCGGTCGGCGCGGCTGGCGTCGAGCACCTGGTAGAAAACCGTCGCGCGCAATGGCGCGCCGTCATGTTCGAGGCCGTCCACGGACACGGACGTGCCGGCGACGTCGATCTTGCGCGCAATGCGCTCGAGCAGCGGCCACACGAAATGCGTGCCCGGCCCGACGCGCCGCACATGGCCGCCGACGCGGCGCAGCGCGTAAACCTGACCCTCGGGAATACGCCGGATCGACGCGGCAAGCAGGGCGAGGCCGGCGGCAATGCACAACATCCAGATCAGCGGGGGCAGCATTTTCCTGTTTTCCTGAAACGACAAGGTGTTACGAAGCAAACCTCATGTTGACAATGGAATCACAATCGTGTCGGCATAACAAGTATTTAACTGAATCGCGCCTGCACGGCGGGCTTTCGACGAAGATGCCGCGCGCGCATGGCCGGCCGCTGCCGCCGTGCGGCCGGCAGGGGCCGGAATCGCGGCGATACAATGGCCGTTTTCGTCCAAAGTCCGATCGCGATGACCTACCCGAACACCCGCCTGCGCCGCATGCGCCGCGACGCGTTCTCGCGCGCGCTCATGCGCGAAACCGACTTGATGCCGTCCGACCTGATCCTGCCCGTGTTCGTGCGCGAGGGCCGCGACGTGGCCGAAGCGGTGCCGTCGATGCCCGGAGTCGAGCGCGTCTCGATCGACCGCCTGCTGCGCGTCGCCGAGCAGGCGCAACAGCTCGGCGTGCCCGCGCTGGCGCTGTTCCCGGTCACGCCAGCGGAAGCGAAATCGCTCGACGCGCGCGAGGCGTGGAATGCCGACGGTCTCGTGCAGCGCACCGTGCGCGCGCTGAAGAAGGACTTCCCCGAACTCGGCGTCATCACCGACGTCGCACTCGATCCGTTCACCACGCACGGCCAGGACGGCCTCATCGACGACAGCGGCTACGTCGTCAACGACATCACCGTCGAAGCGCTGGTCAAGCAGGCCGTCTCGCACGCAGAGGCCGGCGCCGACATCGTCGCGCCGTCGGACATGATGGACGGCCGCGTCGGCGCGATCCGCGCCGCGTTCGAATCCGCCGGCCACATCCACACGCGCATCCTCGCCTACTCCGCGAAGTATGCGTCCGCGTTCTACGGCCCGTTCCGCGACGCGCTCGGCTCGGCCGGCAACCTCGGCAAGGGCAACAAAACCACGTACCAGATGGACCCGGCCAATTCCGACGAGGCGCTGCGCGAGATCGCGCTCGACCTCGACGAAGGCGCCGACATGATCATGGTCAAGCCGGCGTTGCCCTACCTCGACATCGTGCGCCGCGCGAAGGACCGCTTCGGCGTACCGACGTTCGCCTACCAGGTCAGCGGCGAATACGCGATGCTCAAGGCCGCGTTCGCCAACGGCTGGCTCGACGAGCGCGCCTGCGTGCTCGAAGCGCTGACCGGCATCCGCCGTGCCGGCGCCGACGCGATCCTCACCTACTTCGCGCTCGATGCGGCGAAGTGGTTGAGCCAAGCGCGCTGAGGCGATGCGTTGAAGCGCATCGCCTGCGCCTGGCGAAGGTGAGGCAGGATGCCGAACGGAAGTCGATCCACGGATGGCTGCCCGAGTTGACCCCGTTTCCATGCCCCTCCCTTCGATGAAACCCCGCTACGCCGTCTTCGGACAACCCATCGCGCACTCGCTGTCGCCGCGCATCCACGCGATGTTCGGCGCGCAGTTCGGCATCGAAGTCGACTATCGCGCGATCGAAACCGGCCGCGACGAATTCGCGCGCGCGCTGGCGGCGTTCGCGCGCGACGGCGGCGTCGGCGCGAACGTCACGCTGCCGCTCAAGGCGGACGCGTTCGCGTTGTGCGCAACGCGCAGCGCACGGGCGCAGCGTTGCGGCAGCGTCAACACCTTGACCCGGGATGGCGACGCCTGGCGCGGCGACAGCACCGATGGCGTCGGTTTCCTGCGCGATCTCGAACGCCTCGGCTTCGATGCACGCGGCCGCCGCGTGTTGCTGCTCGGCGCGGGCGGCGCGGCGCGCGCGGTCGCCTTCACGCTCGTCGACGCCGATCCACGCGAACTGATGATCGTCAATCGCACGCGCGAACGCACTGCGGAACTCGCGCGCGCGCTGCGTTTCGACGGCGTGTTCGGTTGCGAACCGGCGCAGGTCGGCACGCTCGACGGCCGCTACGACCTCGTCGTCAACGCGACATCGGCAGGCCACGCCGGCGCAGCCTTCGACTTGCCGGCGCGGCTGCTCGAACGCGACGCGCTCTGCTACGACCTGTCCTACGGCCACGCCGCACGATCGTTCCTCGCCTGGGCGCGCGAGGCCGGCGCGAAAACCGCAAGCGACGGCCTCGGCATGCTCGTCGACCAAGCCGCCGAATCGTTCGCGATCTGGCACGGCCGACGGCCGCAGACGCGCGCGATCCTCGACGCGCTGCGTGATTGTTGACGACGGACTGCTGACGATGGACTGCCGCCCACGCTGCGGCGCCTGCTGCATCGCGCCGTCGATCTCGTCGCCGATTCCCGGCATGCCGCACGGCAAGCCGGCCGGCATCCCGTGCGTGCAACTCACCGACGACTTCGGGTGTGCACTGTTCGGGCGGCCGGAGCGCCCGGCGGTTTGCGCGTCGCTGCGCCCGTCGCCGTCCATGTGCGGCGACGACCGCGACGAGG
>Ga0182744_1004087_pt1 | contig 11109 bp, 8 predicted proteins | sample eDN3rd30CKraftMG_FD_128525 | JGI IMG/M metagenome (GOLD analysis project Ga0182744, IMG submission 128525) | Enriched Miracle-Growth compost microbial communities from Emeryville, California, USA - eDNA 3rd pass 30_C Kraft MG (version 2) (version 2) ...
AATCCTGCCACCACGCTGGAAACATTGATTCCTGATTTTAAGGCGGATCGGGAAAATATCCAACGGGTAATCGATGCGGCACCGGAGGTCATCTCCCACAATATTGAAACCGTTGAAAGGCTGACCCGCCAGGTGCGTATTCAGGCTAAATACCGACGTAGCCTGGAAACCTTACGCATTTTGAAGGAAGGAGGAGTCCGCACCAAATCAGGTATCATGCTTGGGCTTGGTGAAACCAAGGAAGAAGTTATTGATACCTTAAAAGATCTGGCTGGCGTGGCAGTGGATGTGGTCACGATTGGCCAGTATCTTCAACCTACCAGCAAACATTTACCCGTGGCGCGTTTTATCCATCCGGATGAATTTGCCGAATTCAGGGAAATCGGCTATGAACTGGGCTTTGATTATGTCGAAAGTGGTCCTCTTGTCCGGTCATCCTATCACAGTGAAAGGCATGTGGATAAAGGTTATGGACGAGGTAAATGGTTGCAGGAAAAGGGCTTTACCAATTAAAGGAATTTTTAAGGAGCACTGTTTTACAACTTCCATATTATAAGCCAAAAAGCTAATATTTTAAAATATAAGCCTTTTGGCTTATATTTTTTACTATAAGCATTTTACCTTATATTTGTTTTATGATAGCCGTTTTAACAGGAGACATTGTGGGTTCTACCCACCAGGACAAATCAAAATGGTTGCCCGCTTTAAAAGCCGGACTTAATGACTGGGGCAAGGAAGGTGTTGATTGGGAAGTTTATCGGGGCGATGAATTTCAGTTGAAATTAAATACACCTGAACAGGCCCTTACGGCCGCCTTTAGGATCAAAGCACAATTAAAAGCGCTTGCTGAAACAGAAGTGCGTATCGCCATTGGGATCGGGCCGGAAAAAGCACAGGACCAGGGCGATAAAACCCAAAAAACGGCATTGACGGAATCCAACGGCCCTGCATTTATCCTATCAGGCCGGAAACTGGATGAAATTAAAAATAAGAGGATCCACCTGGCCGTCGCCACCGATCAGGAAGCCTGGGACCGGGAATGGAATTTAATTTTGCAATGGGCGCTGCTGAGCGCCGATAACTGGTCGGCTGGCTCCGCAGAAATAGTGGACCTGGCACTCTCCCACCCGACTTTATCACAGACGGAAATGGCCAACCGCCTAAAAGTGGCCCAGTCCGCCATCAGCCAAAGAATTAAAAGGTCCGGCTATGACTTACTTGAGCAAACCCTGGAATTATTCAAGGAAAAAATAAAAATGCTATGCCGCAGCTAAACCTGGTACTTCCTTCCACTGTTGAACCGGCGGTAGTCTTGCCGCTTTTAACCACTATAACGCGGCTGTTGCTGGCACATCTGTTAGGTGATTTTATACTACAACCGAACCGTTGGGTCAGGCATAAAACCAAATCAGGTTATAAAGCAAAGGAATTCTGGTGGCATATCCTGTTACATGGGTTGCTGGCATGGCTGTTGATTGCAAAATTCAACTTCTGGCCGTTTGCACTCCTTTTAACCGTTTTACACGGCGCAATCGACCAGCTCAAAAGCGAAATGGAACGCACCTTTTCGCTTCCCTCAAAAGCCGCAATTGCCGCGAAAAGTAAAAGACACTGGTTTTGGTATGATCAGTTGCTTCATTTAGTAGCCATTTTATTGATTGCCATGTTATGGCAGACGGTTACCTGTTACAGTGGAAATCCAGGTACGATGCTGAACACCCTTTTATCGGAATTAAGTGACTGGTGGGGCTTGCGACAAATTCTGCTAATAACGGCAATTATATTTTTAACCAGGCCTTCCGCCATTTTTATCCGCAATCTGATCACTATTTGGACGCCCGCTTATAATACGCAACTGGAAACAGATTCATTAAAAAATGCCGGTACTTATATTGGGATAATGGAAAGGTTATTTGTATTTACTTTTATCATCTACGGTCATTTTGAAGCGGTGGGCTTTTTACTGGCGGCAAAGTCTATCTTTCGATTTGGCGACCTGACAGCCGCGAGAGACAGAAAATTAACAGAATATGTTTTGATTGGCACCTTGCTTAGCTTCGGGCTCGCCATCTTTACAGCACTGATATATTTACAGGCAAAGCTGGCCTGAGGGCCTAAATAAAAAAAGCCGCGGAGCTTTTGACAGCAAAGCGGGGACTTGTCAGGGCCAGTTTTTTAAAAAAACATTATTTTTAGCACATGGAAAATCTAACGATGAATATGGAAAATAACGAAATGCTATCCTTTGAAGACTTTAAAGACTCGGTGCTCAATGATTACCGTATTGCGGTTGAAAGCAGGGAAGCCAGTCTTTTGGGCCGCAGAGAAGTATTGACAGGCAAGGCAAAATTTGGCGTATTTGGTGACGGAAAGGAAGTGGCTCAGGTTGCTGTGGCCCGATTTTTCAAGGCCGGAGATTTTCGTTCAGGATATTACAGAGATCAAACCCTGGCTTTTGCGACCGGAATGGGGACCATCCAGCAGTTTTTTGCCCAGATGTATGCAGATGCGGATATAAATAATGAACCCTTAAGCGGCGGCCGTAACATGGTCAGTCATTATACAACACCAATTGTGGATAAAGACGGCAATTGGTTGCCCCTGGTGGAAATGAAAAATACTTCTTCGGATATGGCACCTACCGCAGGACAGATGCCCCGGGCGCTTGGGCTGGCTTTTGCCTCCAAAGCCTTCCGCAATAATCCGGCATTACAGGCGCCGCAATTTAAAAATTTGTCTGATAACGGCAATGAAGTCTGTTTTGCCACGATTGGCGACGCGGCTACTTCTGAAGGGCATTTCTGGGAGATCATGAATGCCGCAGGTGTTTTACAAGTGCCGCTGGCAGCCTTCGTCTGGGATGACGGTTATGGGATTTCCGTGCCTACGGCTAAGCAAACGACAAAAGGGTCTATCTCCAGAGCAATGGAGGGCCTCAAAAAGGAGGCAGATACCAATGGCATTGATATTTACCAGATTAAAGGCTGGGACTATGTTACACTTTGTGAAGTATTGGAACCGGCCATTGAAAAAATCCGGAAAACGCATACACCCGCCCTATTTCATATCCAGGAGATCACCCAGCCGCAAGGCCATTCTACCTCGGGCAGTCATGAAAGATATAAATCACCGGACAGGCTCCAATGGGAAAGGAACTGGGACTGCTTAAAAAAGATGAAGGAATGGATCCTTTCCAGCGGCCTTGCCACTGAACCGGAATTAGCCGAGATCCAACAAAATGCTAAAAAGAAGGTCAAACATGATCGGGACCGGGCATGGGAAAATTATGTTCGACCTCTGATGGCAGAAGCTCAAAAGGCCGCAGCCTTAATCCAGGCCGTCACGGCGGTGCCTTATGCAGCCAAACCAAAAATCAAGGATGGCCTTAACAGGCTGGCTACTACCTTAAGCAGTCAAAAGGACCCATTGCGTAAAGATATTCTGGGCGCAGTAGCAGAAGCATTGGAAGCTGTCCAATATAATACGAGTGCCCCGGAAGTAAAAGCTTTGGCTGATTACCAGAAATCCACCACAACTGAGTACAACCATCTTTACGATAAATTTCAATATGACAGAGGGCCTAAATCCCACCAAAACGTACCGGTTATTGCTGCAGATATTCCTGCCAACGCACCTGTTATAAATGGATTTGAAGTGCTGAACAGATATTTCGACCAGCTTTTTGCCCGTAATCCGGCCGTTATGGCCTTTGGAGAAGACCTGGGCAAAATTGGCGATGTTAACCAGGGTTTTTCCGGGCTACAGGCTAAATATGGTGCAGAAAGGATATTTGACACAGGCATCAGGGAACTGGCGATCATGGGCAAAGGCATCGGTCTGGCTTTAAGAGGGCTGCGACCAATTGCGGAGATTCAGTACCTCGATTATCTCTTATATGGCCTGGAACCTTTAAGTGATGATGTCGCTTCACTCCATTACCGGACAGCAGGCAAACAGAGCTGCCCCATTATTGTACGCACCAGAGGGCACCGACTGGAAGGAATATTTCACAGCGGCTCCCCCATGGGAACGATCATTAATGCCCTGCGCGGTTTTTACGTTTGTGTGCCACGTAATATGACACAGGCTGCCGGCATGTATAACACTTTATTACAGACCAATACGCCGGCACTTATGATTGAATGCCTGAACGGCTATCGATTAAAGGAAAAGCTGCCTGCCAACCTCAATAGCTTTACAGTTCCCTTAGGTGTTCCTGAAATATTACGTGTCGGCGCAGATATCACGATCGTTTCATATGGATCCGTTCTCCGCATTATCCAGGAAGCGGCAGATCGTCTTGAAAAGCTCGGCATAGATTGTGAAATATTAGATGTGCAAACCTTATTGCCTTTTGACACCGGGCACCTGATCAGCCAATCCCTGTCCAAGACCAGCCGGATCCTGTTTGTGGACGAGGATGTGCCTGGAGGCGCTACCGCCTATATGTTCCAGCACGTAATGGAAATACAACAGGGATATAAATTGTTAGATGTGGCACCCCGCACATTATCGGGCAAAAACCATAAGCCAGCCTATGCAAGCGACGGGGATTATTTTAGTAAGCCGAACGTAGAACAGATAATAAGCACGGTGAGGGAAATGATGGCTGAATAATCCAGTAATATATAATAAAATAAATACCGTCTTTACGCTTTACCTTGAAGGTCAGTAATAAGGAAGTAACTCCTGGAAACTGGCCTTTCTTTTAATTTGCTTTACCTGATTGAAGATCAGTGCCGGCCAAAAACAAAGATACACAAATAAGCAGCAAAACTTGGTCGCTACAGGTCACTATGGCATTATGCCAGCCCTTGGATGAGCAAATGGTATTCCTGCAGCTCATCCTTAAAGATTTTTAGCGCTTTTCCGATATGCTTTTCAACAGTGCTGAGCGAGATATCCAGTTTTTGGGAAATGGCTTTTTGGCTTAACCCTTCTTTACGGCTCAGTAAAAATACCTGGCGGCATTTTTTGGGTAACCTTTCATATACTTTTTCCAGTTTATGAGATAATTCCTTGACTTCCAAGGTGGAAAAATCGGTTTTGCATAATCCGAACGAAAAAACGGTTTTGCTGTAATGGATGCGAACAGCCTTGGATCTGTATTCATTCATGATTTTAAAACGTATCGCTTTATTCAGATAGGCACTTAAGGAACAACTGATCTCAAGCCTGTCCAATTTCTGGTATAGTGCCACAAAGATTTCCTGGACGAGATCTTCAGATAACGGTTTGACACCGAGTTTCTTATAGGCTATATTAAAGAGTAATGGAAAATATTTCCGGTAGATTTGCTCAAAAGCTTTCGGATCACTTTGTGCTTGTTTCAATAAGAGATTGTCAGCCGTTATATCCGAAAAATTATTCAAATTACTTATTGTTTGCATCCTGATTCGGTTTGTTTGTTTTGTTAAAATTACCGATCGTTTCTGGAACAAACAAATCTTTTTTGGCATTTTACTAACAATAACCCCTTTCGGCTCAAATCAAATCACTGACAACTTGTTAAAGCTGGAATAAAAGCGCTTTTTATGAAAAACTAAACAGGACAATACAGGCAATTATGCCTGGCTAATCAATAACAAGTCTTTTTAAGCCTAGCTACAGTGCGTCTTTGAATGCGGCTTTATATATGGCTTTTGCCCATTTTTTTCCAAGTATGGCTGATCCACTCTTATTAGGATGCAAATAAAAAATCCCCTGGTGACCCTTCTGCGGCGCCATGGCCTTCTTATAATTCTTTTTAAAATAGGCAAACGCAGTTTGGTCACCCAGGTAAACCTGGTTAGGAGCTGTAGCTTTATAATGGGTAACGATAGAACTTAAAACAGGACGATAACTTAATAGGCGCGCCCTGCCTTCCTTTAAATACCTGGCCCCGTTATAAGTGTTATCACTATACCAGGGCGCCTGTTGAAGTACAATTTTAGCACCCGGATAGCGAACCAGTAAAGTATCAATCAGTATATCAAGGTTTTGTCGATACTTTGCAGGACGAACAGGAGCCCCGTTGGGGCCTTCAATGGCACTATCATTGGTACCCAGCATAATGGAAAAAATCAGCTCATTGGTTATTTGTTCGCTGGATATTAACTGTTCTTTATACTGATAAAATTTATCTGCGGCTGTAATGACGTTTTCAAAGTAGGGAGTGCCGGGTAGGAAATCAAAGGTAGTTGCTCCACTTTTGCCAGCATTATAAAATGCAATGTTTTTAATCAATGCCATTGACTGAAGGACGCTCGACGCTGCAGCAGGCGGTGCAAAATGGTCCCTGTCCTGAACGGCCGCTCCATAAGTGATGCTGTCTCCTATAAAAACAATGTGTAGCGTTTTTTCTTTCACGCCGTTAAAACCACAAATCAGGGCAAAAACGGCTACAATAACCCATAATTTTCTTTTTGAATATATAGGAATCATGTTTTGCAGATTAAATATATAGCAAATGTCACCATCATCATTGAAATAACCGAAAGATAAGCAATTTTGAAATCATAGAATCAACAATCATTGATTAAAACTCCCTCCCAAAAGATTCATTCTACGGAATGGATTTTACCTTATTCAGGCATACAAATACCTGCACCAGGCTTTTTATATCTTTTTATCCCTGACGACTCCTCCGGGCCTGGCAAGTTTATTGATATTATTGCAATAGAAAAACGGAAGTGGTTCCAGGCATGTTTATGTTAGGAGGCATATTTTTAACCCACCAAAATAATCAGATATATCGAAAAATATTAAATACAACCATATGATCGAAGTCATAAAAGGAGATATTACAAAAATCAAGGTAGATGCGATTGTCAATGCGGCAAATAGTTCACTACTCGGAGGTGGCGGCGTGGATGGCGCGATCCACCGGGCCGGGGGCAAAGCAATTATCGAAGACTGTATTAAAATCAGAAATAAACAAGGAGGATGCAAAGTAGGGGAAGCAGTCATTACCTCAGCAGGCAACCTGCCTGCACAATTTGTCATTCACACAGTGGGTCCCCGATGGAATGGTGGAAATAGTAATGAAGCTGCGCTGCTCGCCCATTGTTATTCCAATAGCTTGTCGCTGGCGGTTACAAAGGGTGTAAAAAGTATTGCCTTTCCAGCGATCAGTACCGGTATTTACGGTTATCCAAAACAGGACGCAGCAAAAATAGCAGTGGATACTGTCCGCAATTTTATAGGTCGGGAGGAGCAGATAACAAAAGTTCTCTTCGTCTGTTATGACGAGGAGAACTTTCAATTGTACTCAAATTTATTATAAATGTATACCTTGTTCTTATAATAAATTATTTTTATGTAACAAGGCAGCAGCTTCTATAAGTATAGCTCCGCTTTCTTCTGTCGTCAGATCGGAGGTAGCAGCTGGTGCCGTATTCCAATAGGTCCCGAATAATCCCAATGTTTTATTTGTCCCTGCAAACCATAGGGTTTCTGCATTGAGCTTAAAAAATGAAAGATAACGCTTACGTATCGCTTCTTCCAGGTCCGGTTCCAAAATGAGTTGGGTAAAATAACGGACAAATACCCCTTTAAAAAGTCCCCCATCTCCTTCCCCTTCATCTTTTAACAGGCGGTCAGCGGTGGTAAGGTCCGAACTATTCAAAGTATGATCAGCAATGGTTGTCGCGTCGTTTAAATAAACGGGATCCTTGGTAATATGGTAAAGTTCCAGGGCAGCGCCGATCATCACTCCCTGATTATAGGTAAATGCCCAGTCAGACCTTTGCCCGTCACCATTCGCATTTAACCCGTCATACACAAATCCCGTTGACGCGTTATAAAGAGAGTCTTTTTGGTATTTATAAATTTTTTCTGCCCAATTGAGATCCTCGGTATTTTTAAACTGCTGATATAACCTTGCTGCAAGAATAGCCGCCGGCGCATTGGCTGGCGTATTCTTGTAACTTGTCTGAGATTTATTCCATGCGATTCCTCCACCCTCTTTATCATTCCAGCCGGTTTTAATATCTGTCCAGACGCTCTGCGCGGCCTCCTTATAGCTGTCGTCCTTGGTGGCCATATATGCCCTGAGCAAAGCCAGCGCGTTCCAATTCATATCATCATAAAAATGATTGATAAAGGTGTTTCCGTTTTTTTGCTTGACACCCTTGAACCACTGACTCATCAATGTTTTGTAATGATCACTCCCTGTTCTGGTATAAGCGTCCACCAAAACATCCAGGCCATGCGCCTGTGGCCAGTAATTAAAGACAGGATCAACATTGCTTTTATTAAAATAACCAGGCGAGGCGTTCCAGTAATTATTGATCAGAAAACCAGTGCTGCTGTCGGCTGCCTTATTCCAGTCAATCGTATAGCGGTTAATACCATCTTGTGTACTAAAATCATAATCGTATTTTTTGACACAACCGGCCATACAAAATACAAGGCTACCTGCAACTATTAACCTAATGCCTTTAAACTTATATTTTTTCATGTGTTCACATTTAAACGACGTGTAATAAGCAAATCCTGTATCTTATCTTCACAGCCATTTCTAATCAATGACTATTCATCCCTATTTTACGGTTACCGTATGTGTATAATGGTCGATTTCGGGCGAAAAACTGACAGTAAAGTCACAATGGGCGTTATCTGCTTCTGAGATAAACTTGAAACAGTTATCCCATTGATTAGCCGGAGCCGGGTACAGATAATAAAAAGACGCGGGCGTTGAACTGGTTGGGCGATTATTATCTCCATTTATACTGCCCCACCATTCATAGCTATCTGCGGTACCGTCATTTACCTGCATCCGGAATTTATAACGCTCATCCCCACCCCAACTTTCCTGCTTGAAGACGATCAGCTGATTGTCAGCAACCCAGGTACCGTCCTTATCATAGTTCAATGTAAATTGTATCTTATTATTGGGTGCGAACCATAAACCCAGTTCCTTGATCTGAACAAATTTTGCAGATAATACAGAGAGGTCTAAGGATATGCGGTAAACTTTGGCACCACTGCCTTGGACGGTTGTCTGATCATCTCCTTGCCTGACAATACCGTCTTTGATAAAATAAGACACTATATCATCACCTGAGGTCTTATCGACCAGATGATATGTACCAGGCTTTAGAGAAGTGTAAAGTTCAAATTTGCCTCCGTCCGTTTGCTTAAACTTAATGGCTTTTGAAAGGTCTGTACCTCCTTCCGTCGCGGTGCCGGTCAGATACAGGCTACCGGGCGGATTGTCCAGGCCTGCGGGGCGGGTAATGGTTAAGGTACGGGCGGAATCTGCCTGAACCAGGTTGGCGCCCTTGGTAGAAAATACCGTCCACTTTAAGGTAGCTGATTCCAGGGGGTTGGCTCCGGCAAGTTTGGCAATTTTATTCAGGGTTTCTTTTGTCAGGGTGGCCTTATTCAAAAGTCCGTTCTGATCAGAAGAAATGGTATAGACCGGTGTAGAAAAGTCACCGTCTGGTTTGGCAAATGCTAGGGTATATAAAACAATACCTCCATCCGCAGCCCGGGCCTGGTCCCATTCAAAAAGCAGGCTTGCACTTTGGGACAGATCGACGCTGTAACCGTTACCCGGTGAAAAGATCGTTTTTACCGCTGTGACATTCTGGTTAAAAGACCCGTCATCTTTATTACAGCATGTAAAAATCATGGCTGTCACCAGCATGAGCAATATTTTATTTAGCTTTCTCATTAGACTTTATTTTTAAATATATATTGTTGGTAGACGAAGATTTTTTATGTTACCATCCGGCATTTTGGGTTAGATTAGGATTTAAGGCACGCTCTTCCCTTGGAATGGGCCATAAGTAATGCCTGGTAGGATCAAAACTGCGTTTGATGACTCGGACATAGCCGTTGTCTACGTCCGAAGGACCAAAACGGGCGCCGTGTACGTACCCGTTAAGTACATCCTGAGCTGTTTTCCACCGCCGGATATCAAAAATGCGGGTGCCTTCCAGGGCCAGTTCCACCCTTCGCTCCCTTCTGATAATTGATCTTAAGTCAGCCTGAGACCAGCTGCCATTATAATTCAGGGCTTCGGCTGTCGTAAAACCGGCACGTGCACGAATGACCTTAATAGTCTGGTTCCAGTCCGCTTCAGTGAGCTTACTGATTTCATTTTTAGCCTCTGCATACATCAGCAGTACATCAGCATACCGGATCAGTATTAAATCAAGGCCCGAGGCGAAGTTATTGGAAGTGGGATCATAATATTTACGCACATAATACCCTGTCGGGGAGGATACCTGGCCCGGCTTATATTCATCAGGTGCATTGGGATCGGGATCCGTACCAGGTTTTATATAAATTGTCTTTTTAGAACCATCTGCCTTAGGCCATTGATAACCATCATAAACAATTGTTGCGGTAAGCCTCGGATCACGGTTATCATAAGGATGGTTAATGTCAAAGCCGGAGCCTGAGGTGCTTTTGTCCTTGCCACTTAACATCAGGTAATCATCTACCAGGGATTGTGTGGGTGCCAGGGCATTCAGCCGTGCTCCCTGAGAGATCGGCACCATATCAATCATTTCATCATGGGTCCTTATTTCAGGAGCATAACCGTACCCTAAAATAACCTCACTGTTATTCTCATTGGCTATATCGAATAGGCCACTATAGGAAGGAAATAAGCTATAGGTTCCATTATCTGTCTTGCCGATTAGTTTACTGCATTCATTTACAACGCCTTCCCAGTTATTATCGTAAAGATAAACCCGGGCTTTCAGCGCAATGGCCGCTCCTTTGGAGATACGTCCAATATTGGAACCGGTAAGGGCCGTATTGACCGGCAGCATCGTTTCTGCCTTATCCAAATCAGCAAGCACCTGTTTGACCACATCCGCATGTGAGGACCTGGAAATTTGTTCAGACTGGTCAATGGAGATATCCTCCGTAAAAAGAGGAACTGCGCCCCACCAGGTGGTCAGATTGAAAAAGTGCTTGGCCCTGATAAACAGACATTCGGCGATCATTCTGTTTTTAGTCGCCTCAGCCAGCTTAGGCACGTTATCAATGTATTTAAGTAACGTGTTACAGGTTTTGATTCCCGCATAATGGAATCGCCACTCTTCATCCAACCTGCTTAATGATGGATCATAGACACCGGAAGAAATGGAAGTCACACCGGCATTATCGCCC
>Ga0182744_1004088_pt1 | contig 11107 bp, 9 predicted proteins | sample eDN3rd30CKraftMG_FD_128525 | JGI IMG/M metagenome (GOLD analysis project Ga0182744, IMG submission 128525) | Enriched Miracle-Growth compost microbial communities from Emeryville, California, USA - eDNA 3rd pass 30_C Kraft MG (version 2) (version 2) ...
AACCGGATCTGCGGATCGCCGAGCGCCTGGGCGATGGCGATCGACTGGTCGCCGGTGGCGAGCACGGTGCCGTCTTTCGGCGCTGCCGAATAGACCCATGCGGTCGCGGTGCGGCTGCCTCCGCCGGGCATGTTGCGGGGAACGATGACCGGATTGCCCGGAATATAGTCCGGCAGATGGCGGGCCAGGAGGCGGGCGTAAAGATCGTAAGTTCCGCCGCTCGAGTAGCCGATGATCATGTCCATCTTGCGGCCCTTGTAGAAGGCCTCGGGCGATTGGGCGGCGGCGGGTGCTGCGGCGGTGGTTCCTGCTGCCAGGGCAAGCACCGTAAGGCGGACGATCATGATTGGTTTCCTCCAGGTCTGCTGACGAGGCGTCCTTTTCGCGTAGACGGCTGGGCGCGGTATAGTGCTCAATGGATGCCGACACAATCTGCTTTGGACATCAATCTGGGAGGCCGAAATGTCGAGGGACAAGCGTCTGCATGGGCGGGTCGCGCTGATTGTCGGGGGCGGCGGGGACATCGGCGGCGCGATCGCCCGCCGGTTTGCGCTTGAAGGCGCCAGTGTTCTGGTCGCGGATCTGCGGCCGGCGGCGGCGGAGGCGGTTGCCGACGACATTCGCACAGCCGGCGGCGTCGCCGCATCGCTCGCGCTCGATGTGGCGGTCGAGCGGGAGTGCGAGCGAGCTGTTGCCAAGGCTGCGGATATGTTCGGCAAATTGACCACGCTGGTGAATGTGGCTGCGGCAGACACGCCGCGCCAGAGCGTTGAGGATCAGCCGCTGAGCGTCTGGAACGAGGCCCTGGCGATCAATCTGACGGCGAGTTTCCTGACCGCCAAATATGCCGCGCCCTTCATGCGCAATGCCGGCGGCGGCGCCATCGTCAACATCGCCTCGCAACTTGGCCACATCGGCGTGCCGCAGCGCGCGGCCTATGCGACGACCAAAGCGGCACTGATCCAGTTGACCAAATGTCTTGCCGTCGAACTGGCGACCGACAATATCCGGGCGAATACGATTTCGCCGGGCTCCATCGATACGGAGCGCAGCACGCGCAGCTATGGGTCGCGCGAGAACGCCAGGCTCATCCGCGGGCCTGCTCATCTCGTCGGCCGCACCGGCCATATTGACGAAGTGGCGTTCGCCGCGGCGTTTCTTGCCAGCGACGAGGCCTCGTTCATCACCGGCACGGATCTGCTGGTCGACGGCGGCTATCTGGCCTTCAAAGGGGAGTTGCCGCCGCTGGCGGTGAAGACTTGATGCCCTTAAGCCGGCGTGGCGAACTCCTGTCCATCCCATTGCGTGCGCACTTCGAGTTTCTTTGTCACGATCGCATCCGACAATGCGGCAATCCTGGTCCTGGTCGGGGCCGCGATGGACGCATTCATGGCCAGGCGCACGGCCTCGGGCTGTTCAAGCCCGATCCGACGGATGGTGCCCGGCTTGAACGTGCCATTGGCGAGATCCCGTGCGGCGTTGAAAAGGCCGAGACCAGCATCGGCCACCGCCGAGGCGATGAAGACGTCCGGCGCCACAGCGGTCCAGTCGATGACATTGCCGATCTGCGAGGCTTGTTTCTCGCGGCAGGCGTCGATGACACCGGTCCGCCCGGCGTTCAGCATGGTGAAGATGATGTCGGCGCCGGCGCCGATCATCGCCGTCGCGACCTTGTGTGACAGCGGATTGTCATCCTGGTTGCCCGAGAAATTCGTCAGCAGCTTTACGTCTGGATTGATATGGCGGACGCCGTCGGCAAAAGCGGCGCGTCCCTTCAGTCCTGGTGCGACCCTGATGCCGGACATATGGCCGACGACGCCGCTCTTTGTCGTCAATGCCGCCAGCGCGCCAGCCAGGAACGCCGAATGTTCCTGCAGCACCTCATAGCTGGCGAGATTGGGACCGGTGACGTTGCCCTGGGTGACGACGACGCGGATGTCCGGGAATTCGGCGGCGATCTGCTGGGCGGCGGCGTTGTTCTGGCCGCCATGAGCCACCAGCAGATCGGGAGCCGCTTTGGCGAGATCGCGCAGGGCCTGGGCCAGCAGGTCTTTCTCGGGCTTTATTCCCTGCGTGAAGGCGATGTCGGCGCCAAGCTGATCGTGGGCCGCGCTCAGGGCGCGATAGCCCGATTGCATGAAGCCGCCATCGTCGATGCGGCCTGCGAACAGCGCCGCGATGCGTTTTTTCTGCTGCGCGCGGACGCCGGAGCTCGTCAGGACGGCCGCGCCGGTCAACGTGAGAAAAAGGCGCCGGCTGAATGTAGAATACTGCATGTTTTCGTTCTCCCGCCGCAATTTCAGCAAAAAACATACCATCTGCGCCATCATCCGAGGTTCGCAACGCCACGATCGATGGGATAATGTGCGGCGTCCTCAAGAGTCGTGACGTGCAGGGAGACGGTGAATGCTCAGGTGGTCGATCGCGACGGTGTCGATGGGCGGCACGCTGGAAGTCAAGCTTGCCGCGGCGGCGCGCGCTGGCTTCCGCGCCATCGAGATTTTCGAGAACGATCTGACATTCTTCAGCGGGCGGCCGCGCGATGTTCGTGCCCGCGCCGAAGACCTGGGTCTGGAGATCGCGGCGCTGCAGCCGATGCGCGATTTCGAAGGCATGCCGGAGCCGATGCGCAGCCGCAATTTCGATCGGGCGCAGCGCAAGTTCGATCTGATGGAGGAGCTGGGCACCGGGCTGCTGTGCGTCTGCTCGAACGTGCATGAGGAGTCGCTGGGAGAGCCTGAGCGGGCGGCGCGCGACCTTGGCGATCTCGCCGATCTGGCGGCGCAGCGCGGCTTTTCCATCGGTTACGAAGCCATGGCCTGGGGCCGCCATGTGAAGGACTGGATGCAGGCCGATGACATCGTCATGCGCGCGGGCAGACCCAATCTCGGTCTCGTCCTCGACAGCTATCACATCTGCGTACGCAACAATCCGCTGGCGCCGCTCGCCGATATTCCGGCCGGACGCATCGCGATGGTGCAGCTTGCCGATGCCCCGGCCATCCTGATGGATCCCATGTCGCTGAGCCGGCATCATCGTTGCTTTCCGGGGCAGGGCGATTATCCGATCGGAGACTTTCTCGACGCGATTGCCAAGTCGGGCTATCGCGGACCGCTGTCGCTGGAGATATTCAACGACCAGTTTCGCGGCGCGCCTGCGGCAACCGTGGCGCGCGACGGCATGCGCGCCCTGCAGGTGGCGGGCGAGGCGCTCGATGCGCGCCGGGGGGCAGCAGGTCTGCCCGTGCTCAACATCGGGCCGCCGTTGCCGCCGGCGGCAACCATCCAGGGCATCGAATTTATCGAATTTGCATCGGGTGCGGCGGAATCCTCCCGGCTGGTCGACTGGCTGGGCGCCATGGGATTCGCGCGCGTGGCGCGTCATCGCACCAAGGATGTCGAACTCTATCGCCAGAACGACCTGAACATCGTGGTCAATCGCGAGCAGGACGGTTTTGCGCATTCCTTCTATCTCGTGCACGGCACGTCGGTGTGTGCGCTGGCCATGCGTTTCAACGAGCCCCGGCAGGCGCTGGAGCGCGCCAATGCGCTGGGCGCGCAGACCTATCATGGCCGGGTCGGCCCCGGCGAGGCGATCATTCCGGCTGTTGCCGGGGTCGAGAACAGCCTGATCTATTTCATGGGCGAAGCGCGCAAGGACGGCTCGGCACCGAGCAACTGGGATCAGGATTTCATCTTTACCGAGGAGAAGCAGCATGCGGGTCCGCTGCAGCGGATCGATCACCTCTCCAATGTGGTGCGGCGTTCGGAATTCCTGTCGTGGATCACGTTCTACAAGTCGATCCTGGGTTTCGTCGACGAGCCGCAGGTCGAACTGGCGGATCCCTATGGTGCATTCTACAGCCGGGTCATCGGATCTCCCGATAAAAGCGTGCGCATCCCGATGAATATCGGCGATGGTGGTTCGACGGGCGTGTCGCGGTTCATCGACACGTTTGGCGGCGGCGGCGTGCAGCAGATTGCTTTTTCGACGCAAGATCTGTTCGGGTTTGTCGAGAAGGCCCGCGCTGCGGGCATGAGTTTCCTCGAAATTCCCGACAACTATTACGAGGATCTATCGGCGCGCTATGACCTGTCCGACGCATTGATCGAGCGCATGCGCCGGCTTGGCGTGCTTTACGATCGCTCGAAAAGCGGCGAGTTCTTCCATATCTACACGCAGATGTTCGACGAGCGCTTTTTCTTCGAGATCGTCGAGCGGCGCAATTACGATCTCTTCGGTGCGGCGAATACGCCGGTGCGGCTTGCCGCGCAGATGTCGGAGCTCGACGAGGCGATGAAGAGCCGCGCCATGCTCTCCATGTGAGGGCATATCGAGATTCACGTGAGACCGGCCTGCAAATGTTGGCTTTCTGTGCTTCCGGTGCTCACGTACTCGAGTGCGCCGAGTTTGAAAAAGATTTGCCGGTTCTCGAAAGTCAGCATTTTCGGCGCGGTCTGACGTGAATCTCGGCACGCCCTATGCGCATCGTTCCTGCGCGCTTAAGCAGCGTTCAATCGAGCAACGCGACGAGGTAGAGGATCAGGCCGGCGACGCCGGTGACAAGCGCCGCAAGGCGTTCGCCGTCGAGGCAGAGCACTGCTGCCGCTGCACCTATGGCCAGCAATGGCATGCGCCACCACATCGGATCGTCCGAGCCCTGGCCGTTGCTGTTTTTCTGCTTCATGGCAAGCAATCGCCGACTTGATCGCCGGACTTGCGTCCGGCGATCCCGCGTCTGTTTACATGGATGGGATGTGGTCGCGGAACCACGGGACGTAATCCGCGAGAAGCGATCCCGGCCAGGGAATAGACAGCAACTGGTCGAACAGGCCGTAGATGAAGAGCGTCATGAACAGGGCCATGCCGAGGGTCAGCGTCCAGCGCTCGCGGCCCTCGATCCGCATGAAGGCGACGATGAAGAGTGGAACCGTGGGAATCAGTCCGATCAGCGCCATCGAAATCAGGAAGCCCACCATCCAGCCGAAGAAGATCGCGCCGCGCAGAAGGATGGTCTTGGTCGGCAGGTGAGCGATGTTGCTGCCGATGTCCATATGGATCTTCGCGTTCGGATCGTGGACCGCGGGGGTGGCGGCCGCGGCCGCTGCCTCGGCCTCGCCGACCACTTCTTCCGGACGCCGGAACACTTCGTTGAGCAGCGAGACCGTGCAGAACAGGATCGCGCCGGTGCCGACGATCACCGGGATGATCTTGGCGGAGAAGTTCCACTGGGCTGCTTCGGCCATCATGACCCCGAACAGGCACAGCAGGAAGATCGGGAAGACGTGCGAGGGACGCAGCTTCGGGCGCTGGTAGCCCGATAGCATGACACGGAAGCCACCATGCCGCCGCACGTCCTGGATGAACGGCCTTATAATGCTCAAGGCCGACATGGCGAACATGATGATGACGAGCGGCCGCAGCATCCAGGTCGTTCCATAGCGCTGGATCGAGATGAACATATAGCGTTCGAGAATGCTGCCGAGGATGAAGCCGAGCACCAGCGGCGGGCGCGGCCATCTGAAGTGTTTCGCACCCCAGGCAAAGATGCCGAAGAAGAGCAGCGAAATCAGATCGCCCCAACTACGATGGCCTTCGAACGCACCAATGTAGACGAAGCACAACACCACCGGAAGGATGAGCGTGTAGCGCAGCGTCGCCATTTTCGCGAACTGGCCGGAGAACAGGAAGCAGAGGCCTGATCCCAGGATATTGGCAATGGCGATGCTCCAGACCATCGAATAGGTGAGGCCTAGATTCTTCGTCAGCATGTCGGGGCCCGGCACGAGGCCGTGCATCAAGAAGGCGCCGAGCAGAATGGCCATGCCGGCCGAACCCGGCACGCCGAAGACGACGGTCGGGATCAGCGCGCCGCCTTCGCGGGAATTGGTGGCGCTCTCGGCGGCGATGACGCCGCGGACGTCCCCTCGGCCGAACGATTGTTGCGCCCCCTTTTCGGTGCGGATGGCGTGGCCGTAGGAAATCCAGTCGATCACGGAGGCGCTGATGCCGGGGATCGCCCCGATCACCGAGCCGATCCAGGCGCAGCGCAGAACCAGGAACCAATTGCGGATGCAATCCTTGCAACCGGCCCACAGGCCGGCGCCGGTATCCATCATGTTTTCTGCATCCACGACAGCCTTGCGGGCGACGGCGAGGTCGCACAATTCAGGCAGGGCGAAGACGCCGAGCGTGACGGGAACCAGGGGCAGGCCTTCCCAAAGATACAGGCTGTCCAAGGTCCAGCGCAGGGTGCCGGTCTGCGGATCGGAGCCGATCATCGCGATCATCATGCCGAAGCAGGCCATGGTGAGGCCGCGCAGGGGTGCATTGCCGGAGAGCACTGCGACCATGGAAATACCGAACACGGCAAGGCCGAGCAGTTCCGGCGAGCCGATGAAGAGAATTGCCGGCCGGATGATCGGCAGTGTCGCGCCCATGAGGATCGCGCCGAAAATGCCGCCCATCATCGCCGACATGTAGGCGGCGCCAAGTGCCCTGCCACCCTCGCCGCGTTTGGTCATGGGATAGCCGTCGAGGGCTGTCGCGGCCGATGCGGCGTGGCCCGGCGCGCCGAGCACGATGGCGGAAATCGGATCGGCGGTCGTGCTCGTCGAGGCGAGGCCGAGTAGCAGAGCCATCGCGGTCGTCGGATCGAGATTGTAGGTGAAGGGTAGCAACAGCGCTATGCCGGCGACGCCGCCGATGCCCGGCAGAATGCCGAGTGCCAGGCCCATCGTCACACCGCCGAAAAGATAAAGCATGCGATGCACTTGAAGCATCTCGACGAGAGCTGAGCCGACGGTTGAAATCAGGTCGGATTCCATGGGTACAATCCTGATAATGCAAATCCCGACGCGCGGATGCGGCGCTTGGCGCTCGCGGAAGGTGCGAGGCGCCGGGGGAGCAAATGGTCTCGGAAAGGGTCCCGCTTTGGCTGGCCAGAGCGGTTTGGACGTCACGCAGCCAGAATGCCGGCGCTATGCGCGGCGATTGGCGTGGTCGGACGCTGAGGGAGGCCCGCGGGCATGGCGGGCGTAGGGCGCGTCCGGTGAGGCGGGCATGTCCGCTCGGGACAGGCTCAACCAGGACTTTGCGTATGATGCCCGCGCGTCGCAGGGCGCCGAGGCAAGGATCTTGCCGCCGACGATACGGAACGTGTCATCATCGCTGTCGTCGGCCGCGTCGGACAGCGAATACTCGACTGCTGCGACAGTGGATATTTTGCTGGTGGAGAGCCGGTCGAATTGCAGGCTGGCCAAGGCGACGAGCACGAGCACGACACCAATGATCCAGGCATACGGCCTGGAGCTTGATGCAGCTTTCCCGCTCATTCCTCCGGCCACAAACATCATCCCTCCGGCGTTCCTCTTGCGCTTTGGGTTGCTGCAGCGCTTCTGTGCCGCATATCGCGCATCCGTTGGCCCGGCGTCCTGCCGCAGCGGTCGGATGTGTTAGCTCTTCGCATGTCTGGCTGGATAAGTCTATGCGCCCATGCACGGGATTGCTGTGAAACGTGGGCAGGTGCCAGTCGGCCTGTAAGCCGGGTTCTGTAGGGCCGCAGCGCTTGCGCACGGCGACGTGACGGCCATTCCTCTGGGACGGCTGTTACCAGCCGCCTCGAGCAACCAACCCGGGCGACGATCCGGAGATGGACCCGGACTCTTGCGAGGCCGGACTCTTGCGAGTCTTTGCCGCCCCTATTCGGTTTTGCTCCCGGTGGGGCTTGCCATGCCGCGCCCGTTGCCGGCCGCGCGGTGCGCTCTTACCGCACCTTTTCACCCTTGCCCGCGGATGGGGTTGCCCCCGTGCAGGCGGTTCGATCTCTGTGGCGCTATCCCTGGGGTCGCCCCCGCCGGACGTTATCCGGCACCGTTTCTCCGTGGAGCCCGGACTTTCCTCTGCCTCGCGGCAGCGGCCGTCCAGCCGACTGGCGGCAAAGCCCTAGAATACATTCGCCCTCGTGGGAAGCGGCAATGCGAGCCGCGGTCGAGAAGGCGCCTTGCTGCCGGTTCCCGGCCGTCGCGCGTCGACGATTGGCCTTTTGGAAACCAAATCGCGAAGCGGACGTCCTGGCCGCCTCCAAATTGCCCATTTGGCTGGAGAACTTCGAGCACATAGGGTATCTAGCGTGCTGAGTTTGAACGGATTGGGAGCGAATTCACCTGCCGCTTGGTGAAGCGTCAGGTCGAATGGCCGGACTGAAACCGCGTCAGGTTGCGATCAGGCTTTGGTTGAGTTTTGATTTTCAAGGAGACTGATGATGAAAAAAGTTATTCTCACGGTTGCGGTTCTGGCTTCCGCTTTGTCGCTTGCTGCATGCAATAGCTATGATCCGGGCGATCGGGCGGCCGGTGGCGCGCTTCTCGGCGCCGCTGGCGGTGCTCTCATCGGCGCTGCGGTAACGGGACGTCCCGGTGGCGCGCTGGCCGGCGCTGCGATTGGTGGCGCCAGCGGCGCGGTCGTGGGTGCTGCGACGACGCCGCAGCCGGGTGCCTGCGCCAGAGTCGGTTATGACTATTACGGCAACCGCGTCTGCCTGGCCTATTACTAGAGGTTGAGTCAAAGGCTTGGTGCTGTTCAACAGCGCATATTGAGGCTAGCTATCGGGCATGAGCGAATTTGCGCCCGATAGCTTTCTTGTTTCAGGCATCCATGCATCGCCCAATTTCGGTGCGCGCAAGGATTGCGACAATCCTGATTCCATTATCCTGCACTATACCGGCCTGCGGCTCGGTGACGCCGAGGCTGCCTGGCGCGCCGATCCCGGCGGGCAGGCCCTGCAATGGCTGATCAATCCCGTCGCTCAGGTGTCCAGCCATTATCTGGTCTTCGAAGATGGCCGGATCGTCCAATTGGTCGCCGAGGCGCAGCGCGCCTGGCATGCGGGCCGCTCGTCATGGGCCGGCGTCACCGACATGAACTCCCATTCGATCGGTATCGAGATTGCCAATGCCGGCCACGACGGCGGCCTGCCGCCATTTCCGGACGTCCAGATCGACGCGGTGATCGCGCTGTGCCGTGACATCAGCGCGCGGCGTCGCATCGTGCCGCAGCGCATTCTTGCCCATTCCGATATCGCGCCGGGCCGCAAGATCGATCCGGGCGAGCGTTTTCCCTGGGCCAGGCTTCATGCCGAGGGCGTCGGCCATTGGGTGGAGCCCGCGCCGATCTCCGGCGGACGTTTTCTCGCGCCTGGCGACGAGGGGCAGCCGGTCGAGGCTCTGCAGGCGATGCTTGCCATGTATGGTTATGGCGCTACGGTGAATGGCCTGTACGATCCGCAGACCGAGCAGATCGTGGCCGCCTTTCAGCGGCATTTCCGCCCGTCGCGCGTCGATGGAATCGCCGACAGTTCGACCATCCTGACCTTACGCAATCTCATTGCCGCGCTGGAGCCCCCCGCCATCGTGTGAGATGCTGCGGGCCTGTCAGAATTTCCCAGGAGACTTCCATGGCGACTTACTTCATCACTGGCGCCAACCGCGGCATCGGGCTCGAATTGACGCGGCAGGCCGCCGCAGCCGGCCATTACGTTTATGCCGTCTGCCGCGGGCCGGGCAAAGCGGACGATCTGTCGAAGCTCGCCGCGGCGAATCCGGACAATATTGAAATCGTGCCCATGGACGTGACGCAGGCCAATTCGATCGCGACGGCGAAGGCCCGCATCGGCACCAATCCGATCGATGTACTCATCAACAATGCGGGTGTGATGGGCGACGATCCGCAATCGCCGCTCGACATGGATTTCGACGTGTTGACGCGGGTTCTGGCTGTCAACACCATAGCACCGCTGCGGGTGACCAAGGCGTTTTTGCCGAATCTCGAAACGGCGAAAGGCAAGATCATCGTCATTTCGAGCATGATGGGCTCGTTCGCCTATGGCGAGACGTCGAAGATGGCCTATTGCACATCGAAGACGGCGGTGAACCGGCTGTTCCACGCCCTGGCGCAAGACCTGAGATCGAAAGGTGTTACCGTCGGTATTCTCTCGCCTGGCTGGGTGAGGACCGATATGGGCGGCCCGTCGGCGACGCTGAGTGTCGAAACGAGCGCGAAGGGATTGTTGCAGCAGATCGATGCGCTCGATCTCAAGACGAGCGGCGCGTTCGGAAACTATGCGGGGCAGTCGCTTCCGTGGTGACCCTCGTCGTCATGCCAGCACGTGTTGCTGGCGCGACGTGGTGGAGGTTGTAAGGGCGCTCTACTCCGCTGCCTGGCGCGCCATGCTCGCCGGATCGTAATTGAGAATGGGCGAGAGCCAGCGTTCGACATCGGCGACGCTCATGTTCTTGCGCGCCGCATAGTCGCAGACCTGATCGTATTCCACCTTGGCGACGCCGAAATAATGCGCCTCCGGGTGCGAGAAATAGAGGCCCGAGACGGACGAGCCCGGCCACATGGCGAAGCTCTCCGTCAGCTTCACGCCGACGCGGCGCTCCGCTTTCAGCAGGGCGAAGAGAGTCTGCTTCTCGGTGTGATCGGGCTGTGCCGGATAGCCAGGCGCCGGCCTGATGCCACGATAGTCTTCCGCCACGCGCTGCTCGTTGGTGAGTGCCTCGTCCGGCGCATAGGCCCAGAATTCACGGCGCACGCGCTCATGCATGCGCTCGGCGAAGGCTTCTGCGATGCGGTCGGCGAGTGCCTTCACCATGATGGAGGCATAATCGTCATTGGCTCTGGCGAAACGTTCGGAAATCTTTTCTTCCTCGGCGCCGGCGGTGACGACGAAGCCGCCGATATAATCGGCCTTGCCGCTTGCCCTGGGCGCGACGAAATCCGACAGCGCCAGATTGGGCCGGCCGTCGCGGCGCTGCAATTGCTGCCGCAAGGTGTGGAAGGTGGCGAGTTCCTCGCCGCGCGATTCGCCTTGATAAAGGCGGATGTCGTCGCCGACCGTGTTGGCGGGCCAGAAGCCGATGACAGCCTTGGGATTGAACCAGCGTTCCTCGACAATGCGGGCCAACATGATCTGGGCATCCTCGAAAAGCTGGCGCGCCACCGGTCCCTGCTCGGGATGTTCAAGGATAGCCGGAAAGCGGCCCTTGAGCTCCCAGGTCTGAAAGAACGGCGTCCAGTCGATATAGTCGACCAGTTCCGCGACGCT
>Ga0182744_1004090_pt1 | contig 11106 bp, 15 predicted proteins | sample eDN3rd30CKraftMG_FD_128525 | JGI IMG/M metagenome (GOLD analysis project Ga0182744, IMG submission 128525) | Enriched Miracle-Growth compost microbial communities from Emeryville, California, USA - eDNA 3rd pass 30_C Kraft MG (version 2) (version 2) ...
CTCGCCAAACAAACGCCCGACGCCGTCAAGCGAAGCAAAGCTCATTATACTATCGACACCGGCCACGGATTCGAAAACGCCAAAGCGCAGGTGAAGGATTTTCTCGCTTCGCTGGCCGGACGATAGGCGTGGCTTCGAAATATTGAGTCATGCCAGCACGTTGCAAGTGGAAGTCTGCTACCAGAAGCCCTCATCCTGAGGAGCCTGCGTAGCAGGCGTCTCGAAGGACGGGGGCGTGTGAGAAAATCATGCGGCAGCCAGTGGCTTCTCTAGCGGAGGCTGAATGCGGCGTGACGCCCTCGCCCTTCGAGACGCGCTCTATGGGCGCTCCTCAGGATGAGGGCTCCCGTTGGTTTTCATCGTACTCGAAGGGCTTTAAATGTCGCTACGTGAAATCGTTCTCGATACGGAAACGACAGGCCTCGACCCGGCCACTGGCGACCGGCTTGTCGAAATCGGCTGTGTCGAACTGCTCAACCTGATTCCCAGCGGCCAGACATTCCACGCCTATCTCGATCCCGATCGCGACATGCCCGAAGAAGCCTTCCGCGTGCACGGACTGTCGCGTGAGTTCCTGACCGGCAAGCCGCGCTTTCACGATGTCGTCGACGATTTTCTGGCGTTCATCGGCGAGGACAAGCTCGTCATTCACAACGCCGAATTCGACATGAAATTCCTCAATGCCGAGCTGTCGCGCATCGCCCGGCCGCCGCTGACGATGGACAGGGTCGTCAACACCCTGGCGATCGCGCGCCGCAAACATCCCGGCGCCGCGAATTCCCTCGATGCGCTCTGTTCGCGCTATCGCATCGACAATTCACGCCGCACCAAGCACGGCGCTTTGCTCGATTCGGAAATTCTCGCCGAGGTCTATGCCGAACTGTTGGGCGGCCGTCAGTCGAACCTCGTGCTCAGCGAGACGCGTTCGATCATCGAGGAACAGTCGGCCCAGCCGCTGCTGAAAATCCGCGAGACGGCGCTGGCTGTCACAGTCGAGGAGATCGAACTCACCGCTCATGCGGCGTTCATCGACAGCATTGGTGAAAAGGCGATCTGGCGCCAGTTCATCAAGGAGTGAAAGCAACAGCCAGTTCCGCGTCGTCATGCCCGCACTTGTTGCGGGCACCCACGCCGTGGTGCGCTGTTGCGCTTCCAGACATGGGCACTCTCTGCGTTCTGCAATGAGAATAAAGCGTCACCGCGTGGATACCCGCGACAAGCGCGGGCATGACGCGGCGGAGAGATGCGTGCTTGCGAGCTAGGCCATCGCCTGCGGGTTCGCCTGCAACTGCTCCATGCGCTGGCGATACAGCGCGACGAAGTCGATCGGGTCGAGCAGCAGCGGCGGAAAGCCGCCGTTGCGCACTGCCTCGGCGATGATCTGGCGGGCGAACGGGAACAGCAGGCGCGGGCATTCGATCCACACCACCGGATGGATCTCGGCCTGCGGAATGTTCTGCAGCTTGAAGACGCCGCCATAATTCAATTCGAACCTGAACAGCGTGCCGGCGCCTTCGCCGGCGGAGCCTTCGAGCATCAGGTTGACGTCGTAATCGGTCTCGGAAAGCTGGTTGGCGTTGACATTCACCTGGATCGAAATGTTCGGCGCCTGGGCCTGCGGGGCCAGCGACTGCGGTGCGTTCGGGTTCTCGAACGAGAGGTCCTTGGTATACTGGATCAGCACATTGAGCTGCGGCATGGCGCCGGCGTCCGCCCCATTTCCCGCGCCATTCGTCCCATTCTCAGCCATCGACCTGTCCTTAAATTCCTGCCATCGGCGGCATGCGTGCCGCTATTCGTCTCTTCGGGCCGCCGCCTAGCATGATTGCGTCTGGCGCACAAACGATGTGCCCCAGATTATTGCCACAATTATTGCGACGACCATTCGTCCGGCCGCAGATCCATGGTCTTCTCGGCCGATCTGCTGCTGGCCGGTCCGCCGTGGCCGGCGGCGGGCGGGGTCAGGCCAGCCTGCGGCGGGATCAGCCAGGCGCGCCAGCCGATCAGGGCGCTGATCAATCCCACCAGATCGGTCGTGAAACCGGGCAAAATCATCAGGATTGCGCCGGCGGTGGCGAATCCGCCGGCGTAGAGCCCCTCGAACCGGAAACTGGTCGCCGACGCCGCCGACTGGCTCATGGCTTGCAGCAGGCTTTGTCCGAGCCGTTTCAGGACAAGGACGCCCGCGACAATTGAGCCGATTCCGATGGAAAAAGCCGCAGCCCAACCTAAATTGGAGATGACCAGTTCATAGGCCGCGATTTCGACCAGAACCAGGGCTATGAAGAACAGGCTGCCTAGAAAGCGGGGTTGCATCATCCGGCGTGCTCTCGAACTCGAATACCGGGCACATTACTATCCCACCCGGAGATCATTTTGAAATTTGCGATCAATTTGTATTTTGAGCGTATATTTTGGGGTTGCGTAACCCCGAACCCGGCAAGATAACGGGCATCCGAGGCAAGGATACGGCAGGATTCAGAGCGGAACGCGAACAGCAGATACGGTTTTTCGCGACAATTCCGTTCTCATGATGAAAACGCTAGAGCGACACGCAGGAGCAGCATGCAGGAGCCATTTGACGTCACGACGGTCGTTTTCGCGTTGCTGGCGGTCTTTGTCGTCTGGAAACTGCGTTCCATCCTGGGGACGCGGAACGGACCCGATAAACCCCGCGCGGAACGTCTCAGCGTGCCGGGCACGGCCCCGGGCCGGGCGCCCAATGGCGACAATGTGGTGGTGCGCCTGCCCGGCGCCGCCAACGACGCCGGCGCCGCTTCGAGCCAGGCCGCGGATGCCGACGGGCGTTGGGATGCCTATACCGAGCGCGGCTCGAAGGTCTGGGAAGGCCTCGACCAGCTCGTCTCCATGGATCGCACCTTCGACCCCAAGATCTTCATCGCCGGCGCCAAATCCGCCTATGAGATGATCATCACCGCCTTTGCCACCGGTGACCGTCCGGCGCTGCGCAGCCTGCTCGCCAAGGATGTCTACGACAGTTTCACCCAGGCCATCACCGATCGCGAGAGCCGCGGCGAGAAGGTCGAGACCACTTTCGTGTCCATCGATAAGGCCCAGATCGTCGACATCAACGCCCGCACCAAGGTCGTCCAGATTTCGATGCGCTTCGTCAGCAAGCTGATCACCGCGACGCGCGATCGCAGCGGCACGGTCATCGACGGCAATCCGGAGCAGGTGGTCGATCTCGTCGACGTCTGGACGTTCGAACGCGATGTCACCACGCGCGATCCGAACTGGCGCCTTGTCGGCGTCGCCGACAACCAGCAGCCTGCCGGCGGGCATTGAGCTGGCGACTCGGATATTCTTCCCACCGCGGTGTGGTAGGTAAACTCGTCTGCCTTTGTCTGATGGCGGGTGCGATGTCTTATGGGATATCCGGGGCTTTATCTGAAACAACGTCCGCTGACGATTTGATCGTCGGCGAGCTGGCCGGCAAAGCGCTGTTGCACGAAGTCGCTTTCGACGAGCTGCGCGGCTTTGCCGACGACGATCATCTGTCCGCCTGGAAGACCTTCGAGAGATCCTGCCGCCATAGCCTTGCGGGTGTCGCCGCTGTGCGCATCGGTACAGCGCCAAGCCCGGCCTTTCTGCAGCTCTGCGCCGAGGCCGGGAAGCTTCCTCCGCCGGCCACCGCGGCCGAGGCCCGGCAACGCTTCGAGGCGTTTTTCAAGCCCTATCGGGTTGCACCGGTGCCCGGCGCCAATCCCTATGACCACGGGTTCCTCACCGGCTATTACGAGCCGGAAGTCGCGGGCTCGCTGCAACAGACGCCGGATTTTTCCGAACCGATCCTATCGTTGCCCAACGATATTTCCTATGCCTCGACGAATGCCGCCGATGCGCCCGCCATTCTGCCGACGCGCGGCGAGATCGACGCGGGCGCCCTGAAAGGCCGCGCCGATCCGGTCCTCTTTGTGCGCGACGGCATCGAGGCTTTCATGATCCAGGTCCAGGGATCGGCGCGGGTCAGATTGCCGGACGGCACCCTGGTGCGGCTCGCCTATGCCGGCCGCAACGGTCATCCCTATACGTCGATCGGCAAGCTGCTGGTCGATGACGGCTACATCCCAATGAGCGAGATGTCGCTCGATCGCCTGAAAGCCTGGGTCAGGGACAACGGCCAGGAGGAAGGCGCCGCCGGCCGCAAGCTGATGCAGCGCAACCGATCCTATGTTTTCTTCAAGCGCTCAGAGACGCTGTCGCCGGACCAGGGACCGATCGGCGGCGAGGGCGTCGAGTTGACGCCGTTGCGCTCGATCGCCATCGACCGCAGGTTATGGCCCTACGGCTTGCCGTTCTGGATCGATGCGGACTTGCCCGCCGCCGAAGGCGTGGTCAAGCCGTGGCGCCGGCTGATGATCGCACAGGATACGGGAACGGCGATCGTCGGCGCCGCCCGCGCCGATATCTTTTTCGGCACCGGCGAACAGGCCGGCATCGCGGCGGGCAACGTCAGGCACAAAGGCACATTCTACGTTCTTCTGCCAAGCGCGGGGTCGCTGCGGCCGTGAAGAGCAAGAAGCCGACGTCTCCGAAACCGGTCTCCGCGCCACGGCACAAGCGCCTGCTGGCGCGCCACGAGATCGAATTGTGGACCCTCGTCACCCGTCACGTGAAGCCGTTTCGCGAACCGAAGGCGGTCGAACCGCCGCCAGCCGAAAGCGCGAGACAGGCCGCGCCGCCGCCTCCCGGCAAAATGGAAAAGCCGGCGAAGACGGGCCAGTCCGTGAAGGCGCAGAAAGCGCATAAGCCAGCCCCGGTCCCGTCGCCCCTGGCGCCACTCGAACGGCGGATGCGCCAGCGCATCACCCGCGGCAATCTGCCGATCGATGCAACGCTCGATCTGCACGGCATGCACCAGGCCGTCGCCCATGCGGAACTGATCTCCTTCCTGCATCGCGCCCAGGCGGCCGGCGCCAGGGTCGTGCTGGTGGTCACCGGCAAGGGCCTGACCAAACAGTCGTCGGACGCCGATCGATGGAGAGAGCCCGGCGTGTTGCGGCGAAACACGCCGCACTGGCTGCGCTCGCCGCAACTGCGGTCCGTCGTCGTCGGGTTCGAGGAAGCCTCGGCCCGTCATGGCGGCTCCGGCGCGCTCTATGTGCGGCTGCGGCGTAATGAGCGACCCGCATGACGCCGTTCGGACAGAAACTGCGCGACATGCGCGAAGAGCGCGGCATCACCCTGAAGGCCATGGCCCATGCGATCGGCGTGTCGCCGGCCTATCTGTCGGCGCTGGAACACGGCAATCGCGGCACGCCGACCTGGTATCTGATGCTGCGTATCATCGGCTTTTTCAACGTCATCTGGGATGAATCCGAAGAGCTCGAACGTCTTGCCGCGCTGTCCGATCCCAAAGTTACCCTGTCGACGGCTGGGATGAATCCCAAGGCCACCGAATTCGCCAACCGGTTGGCGAAGGAAATGAAGAACCTCGATGCGGAGGATTTCGCGCAATTCCTGGAATTGCTGCGCCAGCGCCTGAAGGCCAAATCGCTGCGGTAACTTGACGTCCCGCAGCGTCAATGCGACACGACCGGACCCCTTCCGCGCTTGCTGCTGGGTTTTGTGCGGTTTCTCGCGAACGATGGATGACCGATCGATGTCAACGCCCAAATACGATGTGCTCGGCCTTGGTAATGCTATTGTCGATATCATCAGCATGACCGAAGACGACTTTCTCGCCAGGGAAGGTCTGCAGAAGGGCGGCATGATGCTGGTCGATGAGGCGCGTGCCGACAAGCTCTACGGCGGCATGGCCTCCACCACGATCATCTCCGGCGGCTCGGCCGCCAATACCATCGTCGGCGCCGCTTCCTTCGGCGCCAGGACGGCGTTCATCGGTAAGGTGAAGTCGGACGAGAGCGGCAAGGCCTTCGCCCATGACATCCGTGCCATGAAGGTGCATTTCGAAACCGCCCCGGCGCACGACGGCCCGGCGACGGCGCGCTGCCTCGTGCTCGTCACGCCTGACGGCGAGCGCACCATGAATACCTATCTCGGCGCCTGCCAGAACCTCGGCCCCGATGATGTGGATGCGGACCTCGTGCGCGCCTCCGCCATCACCTATCTCGAGGGCTATCTCTGGGATCCGCCGGCCGCCAAGGAAGCTTTCGTCAAGGCCTCCGAGATCGCCCATGCCGCCGGCCGCCAGGTCGCGCTGACCTTGTCCGATCCCTTCTGCGTCGGCCGCTACCGCAGCGAATTCCTCGACCTCATCCGTAACAAGACCGTCGACATCGTGTTCGCCAACCAGCACGAACTGAAGTCGCTCTACGAGACCGCCGATCTCGACACCGCCATCGACGCCTTGCGCAACGAGGACATCCTCGGCGCCGTCACCGTGTCGGAGAAGGGCTCCATCGTCGTCACCCGCGAACAGACGCAGGCGGTTCCGGCCTTCCCGATCGAGCAGCTCGTCGACACCACCGGTGCCGGCGATCTTTATGCGGCGGGCTTCCTCACCGGCCTGTCGCAAGGCAGGGACCTGCAGACCTGTGCTCGCCTCGGCGCGCTCGCAGCCTCCGAAGTCATCCAGCATGTCGGCGCGCGTCCGCAACGCAGCCTGGCGGTGCTCGCCAACGACAACGGGCTTTGAGGTTAGCCAGAGTCCGAAGCAACCTGTTTGCTGACGGAAAGGGGCATTTGAGCTTCTCATTGGCTTCCATACTTGCAAAATCGTGGAAATTTACCGCGATGCTGGTATGATGGAGCCATGAAGCGCGATGAAGCCATCAGTCTGTTGCAGGCTCATGAGGCCGAGCTGAAGCGGATGGGGGTTGATCACCTCTATCTGTTCGGCTCGACGGCCAGAGACGACGCGCGGCCGGATTCCGATATCGATCTGTTTTTCGATCACGAGCGTGGAAAGCTTGGTCTCTATGAGCTGATCGACGTGAAGGAATACACGGCCGAAATTCTGGGCCGCAAAGCCGACATTATGTCACGCAACAGCATTCATCCCAATCTTAAGCGGCGGATCGAACAATCCGCCATTCTTGTGTTTTGATGAGCCAGCGGATTATTTCTCCGCGCTTGGGCGATATTGTCGAAGCGATTGAGCATATAGATAGCATTATGCGCGACGTTTCACTCGATGAGTTCGAGACCGATTGGCAAAAGCGCTGGCTCGTCGAACGAGGCATCGAGATTATTTCGGAAGCGAGCCGTCATCTGCCCGATGATCTCAAAGATCGTCATCCCGAAATTCCATGGCGCAAGGTCGCGGGAATCGGGAATATCCTCCGGCACGGTTATGATCACACGGCTGCAGATATCCTCTGGAAGTTGGCAAAGGAGGATTTGGCTCCATTGGAGCGCGTGTGCCGGGTAGAATTGGAAATTGCGCAGGCACGCGATCAATAGCTGAGTGCCTTCACAACTTCCTGAGCGCCACTTTCTCGATGCTGTGATTGGACGCCTTGGTCAGCACCAGGCTGGCGCGCGGACGTGTCGGCAGAATGTTCTCGTTGAGGTTGCGCAGGTTGATGCGCGTCCAGATGTCGAGCGCGGTCTTGCGCGCCTCTTCGTCGGAGAGATCGGCATACTTGCGAAAATAGGATCTCGGATCGCGGAAGGCCGTCTGGCGCAGATGCATGAAGCGCGACACATACCATTGCACGAGATTGTCTTCGCGCGCGTCGAGATAGATCGAGAAGTCGAAGAAGTCAGAGACGAAGGCGATGTCGCTGTCGGGCCGCGACGGTTGCAGCACGTTCAGGCCTTCGACGATCAGGATGTCAGGACGATCGACCTCGGTGAACTTGTCGGGCACCACGTCATAGACGAGATGCGAGTAGACCGGCGCCTTGACATGGTGCTGGCCGGCCTTGATCTGCGACAGGAAGCGCACCAGCGCGGCGCCGTCATAGCTTTCGGGAAAGCCCTTCTTGTCCATCAAGCCGTCGCGGATGAGGATCTCGTTGGGAAACAGAAATCCATCGGTCGTCACCAGTTCCACCTTCGGCGTGTTGGGCCAGCGCGACAACAGCGCTTGCAGCACGCGCGCCGTGGTCGACTTGCCGACGGCGACTGAGCCGGCGATGCCGATGATGTAGGGCATCTTGCCGTCCTCGGCGCCGAGGAAGCGCTGCGTCGCCTTGAACAGGCCTTGCGTCGCCGCGACATAGAGCGCCAGCAGGCGCGACAGCGGCAGATAGATCGCGATCACTTCCTCGACCGAAATCGGATCGTTGATCGATTGCAGCCGGGCCAGGTCTTCGATGGTCAGCGTCAAGGGCGTGTCGGCGCGCAGCGCCGCCCATTCGGCGCGGCTGAACTGCCGATAGATCGAATAATCGGCGGGCAGGCTGAACTGGTCCGTGCGCTCGTCCATTGGATACTCCGCCACCGAGAGCATTTTCAGACGAAGCGGGGGCCGGTTCGCATGAACAAAATGTTCCCGTTCAATAAACTGGATGCGCTTTCCGCTCCAAGGACCGGAAACGCCCTGCGCCGCTGTAATCGCGCCTTTAGCTTCTGGGAGCGGGCCGCGACGCCTTTTCCTGATGACCTGACTGTTTCGTCCGGCTTTCTAGCTCAACCAGCACGTCTTTGACAGAGACGCCTCTGGCCTGGAGGATCACCAGCAGGTGATACAGCACATCGGCAGCTTCCGCCTTCAGCGCCATATCGTCGCCATCGACCGTCGCCAGCGCCAGTTCGACTGCCTCCTCGCCGAATTTCTTTGCGACACGATGGGTGCCGGCGTCGAGCAGCGATTTGGTATAGGATTTTTCGGCGCTGGACCCGGCGCGATCGGCAATGATGGCCGCCAGGTCAGACAGGTTGAACGAGGTCAAACTCACACCTCTTGGCGAGAAGCCGCCTGCACCCCGGCGATTCCTGGGGCCAGTCGTTGCGGCAGCTCATCGTTACCGCAGTCAATCGTTACGGACATGCAGGCCGGCTGCCGACATGTGTTCCTTGGCCTGTCGTATCGTAAATTCCCCGAAATGGAAAATCGACGCGGCCAGGACCGCAGTGGCGTGGCCGTCGCGGATGCCGCCCACCAGATGGTCGAGATTGCCGACCCCGCCCGAGGCGATCAGCGGAATTCTGATCGCGTCGGCGACCGTGCGCGTCAGTTCGATGTCGAAGCCCGACCGGGTGCCGTCGCGATCCATCGAGGTCAGGAGAATTTCGCCGGCGCCGAGCGCCTCGACCTCCCGGGCATAGGCCACCGCGTCGATGCTGGTCGGCTTGCGGCCGCCATGGGTGAAGATTTCCCACTTTCCGTCGCCGACCCTCTTGCTGTCGATGGCGACGACGATGCACTGGCTGCCGAACTTCTCCGCCGCCTCGCGCACGAAGGCGCGGTCGAACACCGCCGCCGTATTGATCGCGACTTTGTCGGCGCCCGCCAGCAGCAGCCGGCGGATGTCTTCCGTGGTCCGCACGCCGCCACCGACCGTCAGCGGCATGAAACAGGCTTCTGCCGTCCGCTGCACCACGTCGAGAATGGTGCCGCGGTTCTCATGGCTGGCGGTGATGTCCAGAAAGCAGAGTTCATCGGCACCGGCCGCGTCATAGGCGATGGCCGATTCAACCGGATCGCCGGCATCGCGCAGGTTGATGAAATTCACGCCCTTGACGACCCGGCCATCCTTCACATCCAGGCACGGGATAACGCGGCATTTAAGCAACAAACTTCTCCCGCGACTTGCGGATCAGCGCCAGCGCTTCCTCCGCATTCAGCCGCCCGTCGTAAAGCGCCCGGCCGGTGATAGCGCCGGCAAGCCTGGCGCAATCGGGCTGCAGCAGGCGCACCACGTCGCTCATCGACGCCAGGCCACCCGAGGCGATCACCGGGATCGTCAGGGCATCGGCAAGCGCCAGCGTCGCCTCGATGTTCAGGCCGGTGAGCACGCCGTCGCGGGCAATGTCCGTATAGATGATCGCCGAAACCCCGGCGTCCTCGAACCTTTTGCCGATGTCGAGCGCGGAGAGCTGCGACACCCGCGCCCATCCCTCGACCGCGACCAGCCCATCCCTGGCGTCGACGCCGACGGCGATCTTGCCCGGGTGGATGCGGGCCGCCTCGCGCACGAAGCTTGGGTCGCGCACGGCTGCCGTGCCGATGATGGTGCGGCTGACGCCCTTGGCCAGCCAGCCCTCCACCGTGCGCATGTCGCGAATGCCGCCGCCGAGCTGCACCGGCATTTTGATCGCCTGGAGAATGGCGTCGACCGCGAAGGAATTGATCGGGGTGCCTGAAAAAGCGCCATCCAGATCTACGACATGCAGATATTCAAAACCCTGGTCCTCGAAGGCCTTCGCCTGAGCCGCTGGATTTGCATTGAATACAGTCGCTTGAGACATATCACCATGGATAAGCCGAACGCATTCCCCTTCCTTCAAATCAATTGCCGGGAACAGAATCACGGGTGCCACCTCAAAAAATTACCGATCAGCCCAAGGCCCAGCCGCTGGCTTTTCTCGGGATGAAATTGCGTGCCGACGATATTGTCGCGCCCGGCTACTGCAGTAACCGCGCCACCATAGTCGGTCGTGGCAAGAATCATCGACTTTGTATCCGGCTGCAGGTGATAGGAATGCACGAAATAGGCATGCAGCCCGTTCTCTCCCGTTGAAATTCCTTTGAAAAGCGGATGCGTCGGATCGGCGTCGATCGTGTTCCAGCCCATGTGGGGGATCTTCAGGGATACATCGGCTGGTTTGAGCGCGACCACTTCGCCGGGAATCCAGCCCAGTCCTGGCGTCGTCTCGTGTTCGCGCCCGCAGGTCGCCAGCAACTGCATGCCGACGCAAATGCCCAGGAATGGCCGGCCGGCGCCGATGACGGCCTCTTCCAGCGCCTCGATCATGCCTTGCGTCTGCGCCAGGCCGCGCTTGCAATCGGCGAAGGCGCCGACGCCGGGCAGGACGATCCGGTCGGCCTTGCGCACCTTTTCGGGATCGGCGGTGACGATGATCTCGCGCGTGAGGTTGGCATCGCGCGCCGCGCGCTCGAACGCCTTGCGCGCCGAATGCAGGTTGCCCGATCCGTAATCGATAATAGCCACGCTCATGATTTCGCCCTCATGGCGTGCGCCCCGCCGCGGGATCGGGAAACAGGCCGACCAG
>Ga0182744_1004095_pt1 | contig 11096 bp, 5 predicted proteins | sample eDN3rd30CKraftMG_FD_128525 | JGI IMG/M metagenome (GOLD analysis project Ga0182744, IMG submission 128525) | Enriched Miracle-Growth compost microbial communities from Emeryville, California, USA - eDNA 3rd pass 30_C Kraft MG (version 2) (version 2) ...
CAACTCGTGCCGGTGGCATCGGTCGACATGAGTCCGACCGAGCTGCGGCTGCAGATCGGCCAGAGCGGTACGATCACCGCTACGCCAAAGGCGTCCGACGGAACGCCGCTCACCGACCGCGACGTGGAGTGGAAGTCGCTCAGCACTTCCATCGCGACCGTCGATCAGAGCGGCGTCGTCACCGCGAAGGCCGCGGGCGCCGCGATCATCCAGGCGATCAGCGAGGGGAAGACCGGCGTGGCACTGGTGACGGTGGCCAACATTCCGGTGTCGAGCGTGGTGGTCACGCCCGATACGGCGACGCTCGTGGTGGGGAAGTCGGTCACGCTCACCCCGAAGACCTACGACGCGGGCGGCAACGAGCTGAGTGGCCGTACCGTGACCTGGTCGGGGAGCAATGACGACGTGGCAACCGTGAGCAGCTCCGGGAAGGTCACCGCGCTCGCGCCCGGCTCGGTCACGATCACCGCCACCAGCGAAGGAAAGAGCGACAACGCCACGATCACCGTGATAGCGCCCGTGAGCACCGTGACCGTGTCGCCCGACAGCATCTCCGTGATCGTCGGCAAAACGAGCGCGCTCACCGCGGCGGTGAAGGACGCGGGCGGCAACACGTTGACGGGCCGCGCGGTGACGTGGAAGTCGGACAAGACCGCCATCGCCACCGTCGATGCCAATAGCGGCGTGGTAACCGCTGTCGCACCGGGCACCGCGACGGTCACCGCAACGAGCGAGGGGAAGAGCGGGAGCGCGAAGGTCGTGGTGAAGCTGGAGCCGGTGGCGAGTGTGACGGTGGTCGACTCGCAGCACCCGGACAATCCGTTCACCGTGGTGGAAGGGCAGGTGCTGCAGCTCGGCGCGAAGCTGGCCGACGCGTCGGGAGGGCTCATCCTCGACGGTCGTCTCGTAACGTGGGAGTCCGCCGACCAGACCGTCGCCACCGTCAGCGGCACCGGAGAGGTGAAGGGTATGAAACCCGGTGTGGTGAAGATCACCGCCACATCCGAGGGTGTGAGCGGCTCCGCCGACGTCACCGTCACATCGGTGGCGGAGGGGAACGTGGTGGTCCTCCCGGCCGACACCACGATCGCAGTGGGGCAGGCGTACACTCTTCATGGGATGGTGATCGGAAGCGATGGCGTGGCAAGGGACGACAACAGTCTTTCATGGAGCTCCGACAACACCCTGGTAGCGCAGGTGAATGGGGCGGGACAGGTGCAGGCGGTTCTGATGGGTTCCGCGACCATCACCGCCACGAAACCGGGAAGCACGAAGGGAACGCCGGGTACCGCGAAGGTGACGGTGGTTCTGCTTGCGCCCTGACGGAACGACGGGGTCAGGCACCTGATGTAGAGGTCCCAGCAGCGTCGCTGCCGGGACCTCTACTATCGAGTACCTGACCCCGTCGTTTACCGGAAGGAAATCGAGACTGCGGCTCCGTAGGCCGGTCCGTCCGGCCGCATGTCGACCATCGGGCGAAGCAGTGCCCGTTCGTCCGACGCTGCGCCGCTCCCGCCGTCGGCGGAGTTGGCGAGTGGGAGTGGGAGCGGGATTCCGCCGCGCGCGCTCTTCGCGTGCAGCGATGCCTCGAGCGCCGAGAGCGCCCAGATACCGCCAGCCACCGCGAGTCCCACGCCCAGGTGCGGGCGCTTCTCGACGTTGACGTAGACCGTGTCGGAACCGCCGAAGGGACCGGGATAGATGTGCATCTCGACGCTCTTCTCCTTCTTCAGTGCCCACACCGCGCTTCCCGCCACGCCCGCCGTCACGAGCGCGCCGAACACCGGCCGGCCCGTGTAGAACTGCCCGAGTCCCGGGAAAATCGCTCCACGGACGAACGCCTGGCCCGGACTGCGTCCCAGTGCGCCCATGTGCTTCACTACTTCGTCACGGTCCTCTGCGCCGGGGCGGAGCCGGAGGTAGCTCTCGAAGTCGGAGCGAGCGGCGCCGGTACGTCCCTGCTCCTCGTAGACCAGAGCGCGATTGTAGTACGCGTCGGCCCAGTTCGGAGCGGAGTCGACGGCGGCGCCGAGCGCATTCGCGGCGCCAGTCATGTCACGCGCGCGTAGCTGGTGTATGCCGGAACGGAACGCGGCGGCAGCTCCGCTCGGATAGTCGGGTGGCACCACCGCGTCGGTTATCTCGGAACGACGTTCGGCCTGATGCGGATCGGCCTGCCAGAGCTGCGCGTAGGCGAGGCCGGTGGCAGCGGCGTCGTTGCCGGGGCTCGCCTCGAGTGCCGCACCGAACTGCTTGGCGGCTTCGGCGAAGTCGCCGCGCCGCGCCGCGTCGTAGCCGAGCGCGGTGAACGCTTCGGCCTTCGGCGCTCCGTTCTTCAGAGCCGCCTCGAAGTCGGCGCGGGCTTCGTCGTAACGGCCCGCGCGCGAACGCAGGTAGCCGCGGCCGAGCAGCGCGTCGGGGTTCGACGGGTCGAGCGCGAGCGCGCGCTCGTAGGCGTCCTCGGCGCCGGGGTCGCCAGCCGCGGCGAGGCGCGCCGCTTCCACCAGTTGCGACGCCATCTCTGCCGCCGCTGAAACGCCGACTACGCCGAGTCTCCGTTCGCCGGAGCTGACGACGAGACTGTCGCCCGAGCGAAGCGTGTTCGCCGGCACCGAGAAGTGCACGACGCCGCTGTCGTTGGTGGAGAGGGACTGTGCGCGAAGAGAGCCGCGCTCCGTGGACGGCTGCAGCCGCACCGCCGTACCGGCGACGGGATTGCCGAATGGATCCGTGAGCCGAACCGTGATCGCGGAGCTGCCGCTCGAACCGCGGCCGATCGCGATGCTGCGCGGCGAGATTGTCGCGAGCGAGCTTCCGGCCGGGAGCGTGGTGAGCGTGATCTGACCGTCACCGCGAACCACGCTCCCATCGGCCATCGCCACGGTGAGCTGATAGCTGCCGGTACGCGTGCCGGCGGGCACCGCGAACACGGCCTGCCCATCCGCGTCGGTGACGGCGGCCGGGTCGACGCGCGCGCCGCCCGGAATGGACGTGGCGCCGTGCAGGAGCAGTCGCTGGCCGCGCACCGGCACATCGCCGCGGCGGAGGTTGACGGTGAGGTACGCGACGGTGCCGCTGGCGGCCGACGCCGTGCGATCCACGACGCTCAACTCGAGCGGCCTGGGCGCGGGCGGAGTGGGTGCATCGGGCCTGTTCCCCTTCCGCACGCAGACATCGATCTGATCGAAGATCGCCTGCGTGGCGCCGAGCTCGCGAAGATCCGCCCGGTCACGCGCGGTGGGAACGAACGCGAGGCAGGTGCGCCGGACCATCGACGCGACCTCGTCTTTCGAATACGTGGTGCCTGTGAGCACCCTGACGAGGTCGCTCTTGCGCAGCTTGCTCCCTCCTTCCTGCTGTGCCCCGAGCGCGGCAGGCGTGAGCGCTGCGAGAGCGAGTAGACAGAGGAGGCGGCGGAGTCGGGGCATGGGGGCGAGAAAAGAGAGAGCAGGAAGCAGAAGGCAGAAAGCAGAATGGTCTCGTCAACGAAAATGGCGCGTTACGGGCCTTCGTCAACAGTGCAGGGCGGGGCGGGGACGGGCGAGTACGCTTGGCGGGGGCAAGGGGAGTGCCATGGGAGTAAAGGAAACAGGACACGGGAAACAGGAAACAGCAAATGCATACGGTTCACTGTCGGCCGGCGCTCGCCAAGTCGACTCTACGGGTGTGCAGTACCCTGTTCCCTGTTTCCCGTGTCCTGTTTCCTCTCCTCTCTCTCCTGCTTTCTGCCTTCTGCTCCCTTTTCCAGCTTCCCCTGGATCTCGGCTTCGCCTTCGGGGCGGAGGGCGCGCATGACGGTGCCGCCGGCGGCGATGGCGCCGAGGATTATGTAGATGTAGAAGGTGTAGAAGCGCCACCAGATGAGCGAAGCGCCGAAGATCCAGGCGGGGATGGCGTTGCCGAGTGCTTCCTTGAACGCGACTTCGATGAGGCCACCGCCGGCGGGGACCGCCACGACTACGCTGCCGTAGGTGAGCGCGACGGGCCAGAGTATCAGCGGTGCGACGGGTACTTTGACGCCGAACGAGTAGACGATGATCGGAAGGATCGCGAGCCTGAGCAGGATGTGCAGGATCGACGCACCGAGGGCGAGCGATGCGAATCCGAGTCGCATGTGCTTCATCTCCTCGATCCCCGTGCGGAGCTGGCGGAGCGAGCGCTGAACGGCGCGCCAGCGGCCGGCGTTCATCCCGATCCGCTGGAGCCAGCGCGGCGGTGGACCCACCGCGCCACGCTTCGCGAGCACGAATCCGAGAGCTCCGGTTCCGAGCACGAAGGTGGCGTACATGGCGACGAGTCCCACCATCCCCATGATCATCGCGCCCGAGTCGCGGAACACGATGAACATCGCGAGCGCGATGAGCGCGAGCGACACCATCTCGAGGAACAGCTCCGCGAAGATCACGAGGATGATGCTGGCCGACGCCATACCCGCTTCGCCCATGATCAGGTAGCGCGCCGGCTCCGCGCCCGTGCGCGCGGGGGTGATCGCGGCGCCGAAGTCGCCGCCCGCGCTGGCGCGCAGTGCGGTGTCGAATCGCATCGGGATGCGCAGCGAGGCCGCGCTGAGCGCCACCTTGCACCCGCGCATCCCGAGCTCGAGGAGCGCGACCGCCAGCAGCACCACGTGGGCGCCGAGCGATACGCTGACCACCTTTTCCCCGTGCGGCCAGCTATTGAACACGATGTACAGCGAGACCGCGATCGCCGCGCTGAACGAGACGATGGCAAGCAGCCAGCGAGAGGCCTTCAAGCGGCGCGCTCAGATCGGGGGAGAGCGTTCATGCATCAGGCCCGGCGAACCCGGGTGTGAAGGGTGACGGCCGGTGCGAAGGAGGGGAGGAGGCGAAGGGCGGGGAAGCTCGTGGAAATTGAATCATCGCGGCCGATCGTCAAGGGGGAAGTGCCGAGAGGGCAGAAAGCAGGAAGCAGAGGGCAGGGAAAGGAAACAGGGAGAAGGTAACAGGAAACAGGAACTGCTCACCCGTAAGTGTCATCCCCCCGAGAGTGGGGGGCCATGTCATTCCCGCTTTCGCAGGGATGACTGGGGAACTACGCGCTGGCTCCGTTTCCTGTTTCCTGTTTCCTGTTTCCTGGCCTCCCGTGGCTGTTCCTGCTCTCTGCCTCCTCCTTCCTGCCCTCTTTCTCTTCTATCGCGTCACCTTCCGCGGAACTTCCCGCCCCGCGGTGGCGTGGGGGATCGTGAAGATCACCACTTCGTTGGTGGCGGAGAGGGGGATGGCCACGCGCTGGCGCCTGCCGTCGATGCCGATGTCGGCCGGATGGGGGAGGCCGCTGATCACCGTGCGGACGGTGTCGCCGCGTACGACCATGAGGCTGGAGTCGTTCCAGCTCGTGACGAGTATCCGGCCGTCGCCGAGCGCCGCGATCCCGTCGAATCGGCCAGGTCCCGTGGCCAGGCTTTTGGGGTCAGACCCCGGCATCCACGAGTGGATCTCGTTCCCGAGGAACGACGCCACGAGGTAGTGATCGCGCACTCGATCCCACGTGATCCCGTTCGGGCCACCGAGCGTGGCGTCCGTGCTCACGCGCTGCGGCGTGCGCGCGCTCCCTTCGCCCTTCGTGGGAACGCGGAAGATCGCGCCCGCTCCGTCGCGGGCGCGCGTATCGGTGACGAGTATGGAGCCATCGCTCCCCGGCGCGACGTCGTTGAGGAGCTCGGCGCCGAGTTGCGCGAGGTCCACGTCGCCGAGGCTGGCGCCGGTGTGCTTGTCGAAAGCGCGAAGCGACTTTCCATCCGCCGTCAGCAGCGTGTCGCCGACGATGGCGAGGCCGCGCGGAGTGCGGAGCGTGATGTCGTTCCTGGCGTCCGTGATGAAGCGGAGCGAGTCGATGCTGCCGTCGCTCTTCACCCGGCTGATGTAGCCGTGCGAGTCGCTGCCATTCGATCCGCCGGTGTTGGAAACGAAGTAGACGTCGAGCGTGGAGTCGTACCACACGGATTCGGGGCGATCGAAGCCCTTCACCGTGGTCACGAGCTCCCACCCTTCGCTCCCCTTCGGGTTGGCGGGAGTGGGTTCTGGCGCGGCGGCGGCGGTGGCCTCCGCGGTGGCCTGCGTTCCCGCCTGGGCGGTGTCGCCCGCCGCGGCGCGCTGCTCGGTCGGCTTGCAGGCGGCCCCGACTGTGAGCAGGGCGATGATGGCACGGTGCTGGAGCTTCATGTCGGTCTCGTTCCCGGAGTCGTTCACGAATACTGGCGGGAAGACGCGCGCGAGACGAGTGTTGATGCGCTTGCCGGGTGAACTTCACACTGAAGAGTGTCGCGGGGAGAGGGGGCCATGACCATCGAGCACATATCGGACACGGCGCGCTGGGTCGCGGTCTATCGCGCGATGGAGACGGCGCGTCCCGACGCGATCTTCCGCGATCCGTTCGCGGCCCGCCTCGCGGGCGAGCGTGGTGAGGAGATAGTCGATCGGATGCCGCGCGGTCGCGCCACGGCGTGGGCGATGATCGTGCGCACCGCGGTGTTCGACGAGGTGATCATGCGCGCGGTCGAGCGCGACGGGGTGGACACGATAGTGAACCTGGCCGCCGGTCTCGATGCGCGGCCGTGGCGGCTGTCGCTGCCGCGCGATCTGCACTGGGTGGACGTCGATCTCCCGGACATCCTCGCGTACAAGACCGATTCACTTCGCGACGAGTCTCCCAACTGTCGCTACGAGGGAGTCGCCGCCGATCTGCGCGTTGCGCGCGAGCGTCGCTCGCTCTTCGCGCGACTCGGCGACGAATCGCGGCGGGCGCTGGTGGTGACCGAAGGGCTGCTGATCTATCTCTCGAGCGAGCAGGTGGGCGAACTGGCGAGCGATCTGCGCGCCGTGCCCGCGTTCGCGCAGTGGCTGATCGATCTCGCCAGCCCGCGTCTGCTCGACATCATGACCAGGTATTGGGGGCGCGACGTGCGGCTCGGCGCCGCTCCGTTCAGGTTCGCGCCGGAGGCGGGGACGAAGTTCTTCGAGCCGTTCGGGTGGCGCGAAGTGGAATTCCGCTCCACTATGGAAGATGCGCGGAGGCTCGATCGCGAGATGCGCATGATGTGGTTGTGGCGATTCATGTCCATCTTCTCCTCCGCGAAGCGGCGCGCCGAATATCGTCGCTTCTCGGGCATAGTTTTGCTCGAGGCGGCGCCGGACCGCGTGTGAAGGAGTCATCCTCGCGAAAGGAGTCATCCCCGCGAAAGCGGGGATCCATGTCACCCGGCCAAGAATGGATCCCCACTTTCGCGGGGATGACTCCTTCATCACCAACTGCCATGACACACTCTTCGATACGTTCGTCGATTTCGCTGGCGCTCGCCTTGACGCTCGCCTCCGCGTCCGCTCCGCTCGCCGCGCAGGGACAGCGCGCGCAGCCATACGACACCTCGCTCTTCGGCGCGCTGCAGTGGCGCGAGATCGGGCCGTATCGCGGTGGGCGATCGGTCGCCGTGGCAGGCTCGGACTCGCGACCCTACGAGTACTGGATGGGCACCACGGGCGGCGGTGTGTTCAAGACCACCGATGGCGGGCATAGCTGGTCACCGGTGAGCGATGGGTATTTCGGCGGTACCATCGGCGCGATCGGCGTGAGCGAGTCGAACCCGGACATCGTGTACGTCGGTACGGGCGAGTACGACATCCGCGGGAACGTGTCGCACGGCGACGGGGTGTGGAAGACCACCGACGGAGGAAAGACCTGGACGCACGCGGGACTCGCCAACACGCGCCAGATAGCGCGTGTGAAAGTCGATCCGCACGATCCCGACGTGGTGTACGTCGGCGCACTCGGCCACGTATGGGCGCCGAACCCCGAGCGCGGCGTGTTCAAGACCACCGACGGCGGGAAGTCGTGGAAGAGGATTCTCTTCCGCAACGATTCCACCGGAATCACGGATCTGGTGCTCGATCCCAACGATCCGAATACACTCTACGCGGCGTTCTGGCAGGCCGGGCGGAAGCCGTGGCTGCTCGTCAGCGGCGGTGCGGGGAGCGGGATCTTCAAGAGCACCGACGCAGGCGAGCACTGGACCGAGATCACGCGTAATCCCGGCCTCCCCAAGGGGATCATCGGCAACATCGGGATCACGGTCTCGAAGGCGAATTCGAACATCCTCTACGCGAACATCGAAGCCGATTCCGGCGGCGTATTCCGCTCGGATGACGGCGGAAAGACGTGGACTCGCACGAACGAGGATCGGAGTCTGCGTCAGCGCGCCTGGTACTACACGCGCATCTTCGCCGATCCCGAGGACGTGAACACGGTGTACGTGCTGAACGTCGGGTTCTGGCGCTCCACCGACGGCGGTAAGAAATTCGAGTCCATCCGCGTGCCGCACGGCGACAACCACGATCTCTGGATCGCATCCAACGATGCGAAACGGATGGTCGAGGGGAACGATGGCGGTGCGAACGTTTCGTTCGATGCCGGACGATCCTGGAGCGCGCAGGACTACGCCACCGCGCAGTTCTACCACGTCACCACCACCACCGACTTCCCGTACAGGGTGTGCGGCGCGCAGCAGGACAATTCCACCGTCTGCGGGCCGAGCGCCGCGCCGGGCGGGATCTCGATCGCCGACTGGCACGACGCGGGCGGCGGCGAGTCGGGCTACATCCAGGTCCGTCCGGACAGCACGAACATCATCTACGCAGGCAGCTACGCGTATCTCTCGCGGCTGAACACGGAGAACGGCCAGCAGCGTGACATCATCCCCTGGCCCGACAATCCGATGGGCCACGCGGCGAAGGATCTGCGCTATCGCTTCCAGTGGACTTTCCCGATCCTCATCTCGCCGCACGATCCGAACACGCTCTACATCGGCTCGAACGGAGTTTTCCGCACGCGCGACGAGGGACAGAGCTGGGATGTGATCAGTCCCGATCTCACGCGGCACGATCCGGCCACACTCGGTTCGTCCGGCGGTCCGCTCACGAAGGACAACACCTCGGTGGAGTACTACGCCACCGTGTTCGCGATCGCGGAGTCGCCGCTGCCGGACGGAGCGGGCACGATCTGGGCGGGCTCGGATGACGGCCTGATACACGTTACGCGCGACGGCGGCGCCCACTGGGAGAACGTCACGCCGAGGGAGCTGCCGCCGTGGACGCGGATCTCGATAATCGAGGCGTCGCACTTCGACCTGGGCACCGTGTACGTCGCCGCGAACCGCTACCAGCTCGACGACAACGAACCGTACCTGTACAGGACGACCGACTTTGGAAAGTCGTGGACGCGGATCGACGCGGGGATCGCACGCGGTCAGTTCACGCGCGTGATCCGCGAGGATCCGGCGCGGCGCGGCCTTCTCTACGTGGGAACCGAGCGCGGCGTGTGGGTGAGCTTCGATGACGGTGCCGGCTGGCAGCCGCTGCAGCGCAATCTCCCTCCGGTGCCGGTGCACGATCTCGAGGTCACGCAGGGCGATCTCGTGGCCGCGACGCACGGCAGGTCGTTCTGGATACTCGACGACCTCTCGGCGCTGCGGCAGATGTCGCGCGACGTGGCGTCGTCGGACATGCATCTCTTCCAGCCGCGCGACGTGCACCGTGTGGAGTGGGGCGGCGGCTTCGGCGGCGGGTCGAGCCCGGTGGGTGCGAACCCGCCGAGCGGCGCCGTGGTGTACTACACGCTCGCGAAAGCGGACGAGAAAGTGCAGCTCGAGTTCCTCGATGGGAGTGGCAAGGTGATCAGGTCCTTCTCGAGTGAGCTGGACAGCGCCGGTCGTGTTGACAGCGTGCGCGCGGCAGGCGAGAGTCGTCGCGGCGGCCGCGCGCGCGTTCCGAACGGCAAGGGACTGGAACGCTTCGTGTGGGATCTGCGCTACCCGGACGCAACGGGTTTCGAGAATCTCATCATGTGGGCCGGAAGCACGCGCGGGCCCACTGCCGTTCCGGGGAAGTATTCGGTGCGCCTCACCGTGAATGGACAGTCGCAGACTCAGAGCTTCGACCTGTTGGCGGACCCGCGCATCTCGGCTACACAGCACGATCTCGAGGAGCAGTTCGCGCTGTTGATGAAGATCCGCGACACGCTCAGCGCTGCGAACGGTGCGGTCGTCACGATCCGTGACGTGAAACGCCAGATCGATGAGCGGCGGGCGAAAACGCCGAAGTCGTTCGCGTCAGCCGCCGCTCCGATACTGGCGCGCCTGAGCGCGATCGAGGACTCGATCTATCAGACGAAGAACCGCAGCGGCCAGGACCCACTGAATTATCCGATTCGCCTGAACAACAAGATCGCCGCGCTCGGCGGCGTCGTGGCGAGCGCGGACTTCAGGCCTACCGATCAGAGCTACGCGGTGTTCGATACGCTCACCGCGAAGTTGAACGTGCAGCTCGTGGCGCTGCGGCGAGTGCTCGCCTCCGATCTGCCGAAGCTGAACGCCATCCTGAAGAAAGCGGGTCAGCCGGTGCTGGCTGTCATGCGACCGACGCGGCCGGGTTTCTAGCGAGAAGGGCTCGCGAGCGTCGCTCGCGAGCCCTTCTCGCTGGATGGCCTGATGCACCGACACTCCCGTGCTTCACTGGCGCCGCGCGACGATACCGAGTGCGAGGGCGCGCGAGTTGAGGCCGGGGTTCACTTCGCCGGTGCCGCCGTTCGACGTATGGTGCCAACTGTAGCCCACCGCGAGCGCGAGCCGGTCCGGCAGATTTATCTGCAGTGCCGCGCCCAGCTCCGCGGTGAAATTGAACTGCGTGGCCTCCGGGTCGGGTATGCGGCGAGTGAACCAGAGCGCACCACCGTTCGCGTAGGTGACGAGTTGCACGGGGCTGGAGCGGAACAGGCGCATCCGGAAGCCGACCGGAGTGAGCCCGAAGCCATACGTGGTGGCGAAGCGCGGTATGCTACTGACGGAGAGCGAGCTGAAAGCTTCGCAGTCGGTTCCGTACGCGCACGATGCGTTCACCTTCGGCGCGTACGCGTGTGGATTGCGCGTGCTGATCGCCAGCGGCACCACGCCGGGTGCGTACTCGACGGAGAGAAAATCGTTCGACGTCAGCGTCCAGGCAGCGTGCAGGTCGAGGATGTACATGTCGCGATACTGCGTGGTGCTGGTCCGCGATGGGATGGAGGAATGCCGCGAAGTGAGCAGACGG
>Ga0182744_1004098_pt1 | contig 11095 bp, 7 predicted proteins | sample eDN3rd30CKraftMG_FD_128525 | JGI IMG/M metagenome (GOLD analysis project Ga0182744, IMG submission 128525) | Enriched Miracle-Growth compost microbial communities from Emeryville, California, USA - eDNA 3rd pass 30_C Kraft MG (version 2) (version 2) ...
CGGAAAGCTGCGCCTGCGAGACTTCCATCTTCACCTGGCCGGTGACCTTGCGGGCCTCGCGCCGTTCCTGGCGCAGATCGTCGAGCCGGCCCATGCGCTTCATGTTGCGCTTGCGCCGGCCGGAGACGCCGTAGCGCACCCAATGCTCCTCGTTGACGATGCGACGGTCGAGCTTGTGCATTTCCAGCTCTTCCTGCTCGAGCACCTGGTCGCGCCAGGCTTCGAATTCGCCAAAACCTCTGTCGAGCCGGCGCGTGCGGCCGCGATCGAGCCAGACCGTGGCGCGCGACAGGTTTTCGAGAAAGCGCCGGTCATGGCTGATGATGACCAGCGCCGAGCGCGAGGCGCGCAGGGTCTTTTCCAGCCATTCGATGGCGGGCAGATCGAGGTGGTTGGTCGGCTCGTCGAGCAGCATGACATCCGGCTCGGCGGCGATGACGCGGGCGAGCGCGGCACGGCGCGCCTCGCCGCCCGACAAAGTGGCGGGATTCTCCTCGCCCGACAGCCCCAGGTCATTGAGAAGGTAGCGCGCCCGATAGGGATCGTCCGTGGGGTTGAGGCCGGCTTCGACGAAGTCGAGTACGGTCGGAAACCCGGAAAGGTCTGGCTCCTGAGGCAGATAGCGCACGCTGGCGTCGGGCTGGAAAAACCGCGTGCCGCTGTCCGGCTCCAGGTCGCCCGCGGCAATACGAAGCAGGGTGGATTTGCCGGAGCCGTTGCGGCCGACGAAGGCCAGCCGCTCGCCCGGCCCGACCGACAATTCCGCTCCGTCGAGCAGCGGTTTTCCGCTGAGAGTCAGGCGGATGTCTTGCAGAAGCAGAAGCGGGGGCGCAGCCATGGGTGTCAAACGATCCAAAAGAACAATTTATTGAGGCCTGTCCCTATCCTGCTTTGCCGCCGGAGGGAAACCCGGAAGCGAAACTCCCGGCAGGGCTCGGCCGTTCATCAAATATTGCCCCGGTTTCGGTAATCTGGGGGAAAGATTCGTTTGGAGGCAGAAATCATGTCCGACAGCTCGACCGCCGCCGCCTTTTCGGCGCTCAACGCGCACAAGATCCATCTTGGCAGCACGCATATCTCGGACCTGTTTGCGCACAACCCTCTGCGCTTCCAGCATTTCCACGCACGCCTCGACGATCTCCTGTTCGATTATTCGAAGCAGCGCGTGACGCAGGCGACGATGCCGCTTCTGCTCGATCTCGCCCGTGCGGCCGATGTCGAAGGCCGGCGCAAGGCCTTGTTTGCCGGCGAGGTGGTCAACACCACGGAAGGTCGCGCCGCCATGCACATGGCGCTGCGCAACATGTCCGGCAAGCCCGTCGTCATCGAAGGCCGCGATGTCATGGGGGATGTTGCCGCCGAGCGGGACAAATATCTGACCTTCGCCACCCAGGTTCGTGACGGCACCTTGCGCGGCACCGGCGGGGCGCCGTTCACCGATGTCGTCAACATCGGCATCGGCGGATCGGATCTTGGCCCCGCCATGGCGGCGCGCGCGCTGTCGCCGTTCGGCGGCAACGGGCCGCGTCCGCATTTCGTCTCCAACGTCGATGGCGCCGATCTCGGCGATACGTTGAAGACGCTCGATCCGGCGCGCACCCTGTTCATCATCTCGTCGAAGACCTTCACGACGCAGGAGACCATGACCAATGCGGCTTCGGCGCGCGCCTTCGTCGCCAAGGCGCTGGGGGAAGCCGCCGTCGGCGATCATTTCGCCGCGGTCTCGACCAAACTCGACCTCGTCGCCAAGTTCGGCATCAAGAGCGATCGGGTCTTCGGCTTCTGGGATTGGGTCGGAGGACGCTATTCAATCTGGTCGGCAATCGGCCTCGCACTCGCGATCGCCATCGGCCGCGATCACTTCGAGGATTTCCTGCGCGGCGCCCACGATGTCGACACGCATTTCACCGATGCGCAGCTCGACAAGAATATTCCGGTGCTGATGGCGCTGCTCGGCATCTGGAACCGCAACGTCTGGTTCTATGGCTCGCACGCCGTCATTCCCTACGATCAGCGTATGGGCCGTTTCTCCGCCTATCTCCAGCAGCTCGAAATGGAGTCCAACGGCAAGTCGGTGACGCGCGCCGGTGAACCGGTGCTGCATGCGACGGCGCCGGTCATCTGGGGCGAGCCCGGCACCAACGGCCAGCACGCCTTCTTCCAGATGCTGCATCAGGGCACCGACATCATCCCCATCGACTTCATGGTCGCCGCCGAGCCGGTCGAGGCCGATCCGCATCACCACGATCTGCTCGTCGCCAACTGCCTGGCGCAGAGCGAGGCGATGATGCGCGGCCGCTCGCGCGACGAGGTTGAGGCGATCCTGCGCAAGCAGGGCCTGTCCGACAGCGAGATCGCGAAACTGGCGCCGCACAAGGTCTTCGCCGGCAACCGCCCCACGTCCACATTCATGTACCGCCGGCTCGATCCGCGCACGCTTGGCCGTCTCGTCGCGCTCTACGAGCATAAGGTATTCGTGCAGTCGGTGATCTGGGACATCAACGCCTTCGATCAATGGGGCGTCGAACTCGGCAAGGAGTTGTGCAACCGGCTTGCGCCGATCGTCTCGGATGCCTCGCAGCCGACAGAAGGTCTCGATGCCTCCACCGCGGGGCTTATAGGCTATCGCAGATTGATGGCCGAGGGATGAGCGCACCACCCTCATCCGACCCTTGCTGCGCAAGGGCCACCTTCTCCCGCCAGCGGGCGAAGGGCCGCAGTTGAATCCTTCTACCGTTTACGGGAGAAGGTGGCCCTCGCATCGCGAGGGTCGGATGAGGGCGGTGCGCAGGAGCCTACCGCCCTTCCATCATCTTCGACACGACCTTCGCGGTGTAGTCGACCATCGGCACGATGCGCGCATAGTTCAGCCGCGTCGGTCCGATGACGCCCAGCACGCCGACGATCTTCTGCGCGCCATCGCGGAACGGGGCGGCGATCATCGATGAGCCCGAGAGCGAGAACAGCTTGTTCTCCGAGCCGATGAAAATCCGTACGCCTTCGCCGGTCTCGGCACGGGCGAGAATGTCCATCACGTCCTTTTTCGTTTCGAGGTCGGAGAACAGCAGGCGGATGCGCTCCAGGTCTTCGGCGGCCTTCAGGTCTTCGAGCAGATTGGCCTGCCCGCGCACGATCAATTGATGGTTGCTGCCGGCGGGGCCGGTCCAGCTTGCGAGGCCGGCCTCCACCAGCCGGGCCGTCAACTGGTCGAGTTCGGCCTCGGCCGCCTGGCGCGACGCTTCGATATCGGCGCGCAATTCGGCCAGCGTGCGGCCGCGCAGGCGCGCATTGAGATAGTTGGCGGCTTCAATCAGCGAGGAGGCCGGCAGATCGCGCGGTATCTGCAGGATGCGGTTTTCCAGCGATCCGTCTTCCGAGACCAGCACGGCGAGCGCCCGCTCCGGATCGAGCCGGACGAATTCGATCTGCCTGAGCCTTGCGTTTTCCTTGGAGGTGAGCACGACCGCCGCGCCGCGCGACAGGCCCGACAGCATCGCCGAGGCTTCGGTGAGCACGCCTTCCATCGTCTGGCCGGTGGAAGCCGCCTTCACCTGTGCTTCGATATTGCCGCGCTCCTCGACGGAAAGGTCGCCCACCTCCATCATGGCATCGACGAAAAAGCGCAGGCCGAGTTCCGTCGGCAGCCGTCCGGCGCTGGTGTGCGGCGCATAGACGAGGCCGATGTCCTCGAGATCCTGCATGACATTGCGGACGGAGGCCGGCGACAGCGTCATCGGCAGCAGGCGGGACAGGTGGCGCGATCCGACCGGTTCGCCGGTCGCCAGGTAGGAATCGACGATGCCACGAAAAATCTCGCGTGAGCGTGCATTCAGTGAGGCAAGCGAGGCGCTGTCTGTCGCCGGTCTGTCGAAGGGGGATGCCATGTCGGTAAAATGGCGAAGCGCAGCCGGCTGTTCAAGCACGCAATTGGGCGGGAACGGCGAATTCCCGCCCGAATCCGTTCCCGATTGGTTATTTTATGCCTCGTCCATCGGCTTCGGCTGCAACCGCTCGAAAACGTACACGGCGATTGCGCCGTAGATGACATGGCCGGCCCAGCTCATGAACGACAGGCGCGGCTGGTCCGTCAGCAGCAGGAACGGCTGGCCGGCGAGCGGTGCCATGATCCCCAGGGCGTTGAACCAGGTGAAATTGCCCCAGCTCAGCGAATCCGCCCACAGCGCGTTGCCGTTGATGATGCGCGTCGCGCTCAGGCCCGTAACCAGCACCCAGAACAGGCCGATGAACATGGTCGCCCCGCCATTGGCGGCGAGCCAGGCGACATAGGCCGTGAAGATCACCCACACGGCGATGTCGAACACGGCTCCCCAGGAGCGCAATCCACGCGAGACGATCCAGTAGGCGATCGGATAGCCGAAGATGCCGACGGCATAATGGATCGAAGTGGCGGTGAACGAGGATACCTCAATGCCAGTCCAGCGAGCGATCAGCGTCGCCACCAGGGCCGGCGGTTCAAGCGGAAAGCCGGCGATCGGCGGCGTGATGAAATGCGACCAGATTTCCCAGATCAGCAGCCCGGCAAGGCCGCCGGCAAACAGTCGCCCAAGCACGCCCAGGTCCGGCAGCGGCGGATTGGCGAAAGTGATGGTTTTCCCGCTCATTGTTTTCCCTCCTCGATGGCAGCGCCTCCGCCGCAACACGATCGCTGCGGCATGTCGCAGCCCAGCCTGAGCCGAAGCTTAGAAGCGAAGCCGGAAGGATGCATCTCACAACGCATCATGCTTGCGTGATCCATGCTGACGCCATGCTCACGCGGCGGTGATGGCGGCGTGAGCGGCAAGGATTATTGATTGCGCAGCCGCGCCGTTTCGCGGGGGCTTTCGCCGAATACCTTGCGATATTCGCGTGAGAAGAGTGCATTGTTCCTGTAGCCGACGCCGAAACAGACTTCGGCGATGCTGCAACGCGGGCCCTGCAAAAAGGAATGCCTTGCCGCGGTCAGCCTGACTTCGCGAAGGAAATTCATCGGCGTGGTGCCGCGAAAGTTCCTGAAGCCATATTGCAGTGTGCGCGCACTGACACCTGAACTTGCAACGATGCTCTCCAGGGTCACCGTTTCGCGAAATTGCTCGCGGATATATTTCTCCGCCGATCTGACGTAATGGGGCGCGATGGCGCTGCGCTGTCCGATCGGCAGATTGTTGTAGGTCTCGCGAATAGGCTGCAGCAGAAGGCGCAACAGTAACCGCTCGAAATCATTCGCGATCAGCGGACCGCTCAGCGACCGGGTGTCTGCCGTCACGTCTGACATCATCATATCGAGATACTTCGCCAGCACCGGATAGCGTTCAAAGTCGAAAATCGTGAGTTTGGCGGCTTCCAGCAGGGACGAAGCCTCATCCGAGGTGGCGATGCATTGATCGACCGCAAGACGGTCCACAACGATGTGCAGATCGGTACAGGGGCCGGTCCATCTGCGGCAGATCTCTCCCGTTGCGCAGACGATAACCGCTGCGCCCGGTTTGATCGCTCTCCAGGTTTCGTTGTCCTTCACCTCGAATGATCCGGAGAGAGGTATGTGAATGGATAAATGGTGTCCGCGTGGCCGCCAGGTCTGCGTCACGCAGCCGGTGTAGGAGGCCCAATCGAAAACCTTGACCCGCGTTCGGCCGATGCCGACGTCCGCGACGGTGAGAGACACCGGCTTTGACCGATCTTCCACCGCCAGGCGACAGCGCCCGCCCGTAATGGTCTCGATCGCCTTCATCGACGCTTTGGCTCCGACAGCGCTGGGGACGTCGTGCGTGAGGATGTTGCAGACCTTGGCCCAGGAGGTGACCAGGGATCGGCGGTTGATCGGCGCGACGACGTCGGGCCCGTTCTCCTTTGTTTTCGATGCGGAACTGGCGGAACGAAACACGTCGATGCTCCCTTGCTCCTCCTGGTTCGTTCCGATGCCGGCCGGCAACGCCCGAGGAGTTCGCAATGACGGATTTGGACAAATGTTTGCGTTTTAGATCAAATCTCGCGGATTTTGGGAAGGGCCGTCTGGCTCTGCCGCCGCCGCAGGGACGCGGACCTGGCCGTCCGTCGGCTGGACGGCGCCGGCCGGGAAGGGCCGGCACCGGTTTCCTTATTCCGCGGCATCCGCCAATTCGAGCGGCCTGGTCCGGGCCAGATCCCTGATCTGCGGATAGACCTCTTTCGCGAACAAGGTCATGCTCTTGACTGTGCGGGCGTGATCGAGCGAGCCGGCCTGCTGCATCATCAGCAGGTGGTCGAAACCGCCGACGAGATCGTAGAGCCGCTTGATCTGCGCGGCGACGCTGTCGGGCGTGCCGTACACCATCACGCCTTCCTCCTTGAGGAATTCCAGCGACTTCTGCCGCATGGCGTCGGTGCGGCCGGTGAATGTGCCTTTCAGGGCCTGCACGTTGAACTCCACCGGCACATAGCCCGGCGGGTTGCGGTATTGAGGTTCCGACTTGGCGGCAAGGTACCAGGTCAGTTCGCGGGCGCCCTTTTCCGCCTCCTCTTCCGTATCGGCCGTATAGACGAGCGGCATGTAAGCCGTACCGCCGCCGCCGGGAAGGCCCGTGTCGCGAAAGGCGCTGCGGTAGCCGTCGAACATCCACTTCACTTTTGCATGCGGCTGAAGAAACGTCGCGAAGACATAACCGCGGGCGGCGGCCTTCTTGATGTTGTCGAGATCGCTCGAGCCGGTGATCCAGATCGCCGGATGCGGCGTCTGATAGGGCCTCGGCCAGAGATTGACGGCGCGCCGATGGGTGAACCGGCCTTCGAAGTTGAAGGGCTCTTCCACCGATTGCCATGCCTTCACGCAAAGATCGATGCCTTCCCACAGGCGTTCGACGGTCTGCGTCGGATTGGTATTGGCGGCGAAGATTTCATAGGGCACGCCGCGGACGAAACCGACATCGAGACGTCCGCGTGAAATGCAGTCGATCATCGCCATTTCCTCGGCGATGCGGATCGGGTCGCCACGGTTGGCGATCGGATTGCCGAGAATGCAGATCTGGCCCTTGCTGGTCTGGCGGGCGAGAATGGCGGCCGTGAGCGGAGCTGCGACATCGAGGCAGGTCGCTGTCTGATGGTGCTCGTTGCAGAGCAGGTTCAGGCCGAGATCGTCCGCGATCATATATTCGTCGAGATAGCGATTGTAGAGATCGGCGCCGATCATCGGGTCATAGTGCTTGTTCGCCAGCGACACGCGCATCGTCGACAGGCTCTCCAGCGGCGGCAGGTTTGGATAGGGCATTTCGGTGAAGTGCCAGGCAAACATGTGAAGCCCTCGTGCTTAATTGATGAAAGGATGAAGCGTGGCCAGGAAGCTGTCTGGCGCTTCGAGATGCGGGTAATGGCCGGCGCCCGCGATGGTCGCGAACGTCGCATCGGGAATGAGGTTCGCGTAAGCCTGCCCATAGGCGGTGTCGACGATGCCGTCCTTTTCGCCCCAGATCAGCAGGGTCGGCACGTCGATCCGGTGCAGCCGCTCCCGCAGCTTTGGATTGTGCATGTAGGGATCCCAGCAGAAGCGGGCGAAGCTCTCGATGTTGCGTGCCACGATGGTGAGCTGATCGTCATTCATGCTTGAGAAATCGCGCTTGCCTTTTTCGGCGTCAGCCCAGGTCGCTGCCGAAACGGCGGCGGGATGCGATGTCCAGATGTCCATGATGTCGCGATCGAAGGGACCGCGGACCTTGATGCCATAGGCGTCGACCAGCACGAGCCGCGCAATCCGCGATGTATTCTTCACCGCCATTTCGGCTGCGACCCAGCCGCCGAACGAGCAGCCGACGACTGTGACGTCGGTCAGATCGAGCGCATCGAGGAGGTCGAGCAGGATGTAGGAGATGTCGTCGGCATTGGCGATCCAGTCCGGGCGCTCCGAAACGCCGAACCCTGGCGGAGAGGGAATGATGACCTCGAACTGCTGCGCCAGCGCGTCCAGGAACGGCGCCTCGCGTTCCAACTGCTCCTCGCTGGCAAGGAGAAGAAGTGGCCTTCCGGTGCCACGCCGCTCAACCTCCAGCGCGACGTCATGTATCGATACGGTGCTGCTATTGGCTGTCGACGGCATATCAAGGTCCTTTGGGGCATGCTGCCCTGCTGCACTGGCCGGCGGGATTGTTCTGCATGCCTGACCATGCGGGCAACGTGGCGTGTGCCGCGGCTATTGGTCAATGCGCTGGCGCGTGTTCCCGTGCTCTGTCTTGCACATGCGCGCAAGAGTTATACTTTGAGCGCGACATTGTTGCCGCGAAGCTGCGGAGCGGGTTCGAGGGAAAGCAGCACCTGGTCCGAATCCCGGGTCTTCAGAAACGGCGGATCGCGCATACAAGTGTTGGACAATATGCAACGAAATGCGGCAAAATCCGCCTTCGATCCGCTTCGGCCTGTCGCCGTGTGACGTTTGCCAATTATCAGGAGTTCGACGTGTCTTCATCTTCGCCCGTCTCGCACGCCGATCGCGCAGCCTTCGCCTGGGAAGATCCGTTCCTCTTCGAGGATCAGCTCAGCGAAGAGGAGCGGATGATCCGCGATACGGCTCGCGCCTATGCGCAGGACAAGCTGTTGCCGCGTGTGGTCGACGCCTATGCCAGGGAGACCATCGACCGTGATCTCATCCCGGAGATGGGGGAACTCGGCCTGCTCGGGGTGACCATCCCTGAAGAATATGGTGCGGCCGGCGCCAATTATGTCTCCTATGGCCTGGTGGCGCGCGAGCTCGAGCGGGTCGATTCGGGCTATCGTTCGACGCTCAGCGTGCAGTCGTCGCTGGTCATGCACCCGATCTGGGCCTATGGCGACACGCAGCAGAAACAAAAATATCTGCCAAAGCTCGCCCGCGGCCAGCTCGTCGGCTGTTTCGGTCTGACCGAGCCGGATGCAGGGTCCGATCCCGGCAGCATGAAGACGCGGGCCGAAAAAGTCTCCGACGGCTACCGGCTCACCGGGTCGAAGATCTGGATTTCCAATGCGCCCATCGCTGATGTCTTCATCATCTGGGCCAAGTCCGAGGCGCACAAGGGCCAGATCAAGGGCTTCATTCTCGAAAAGGGCATGAAGGGGCTGTCGGCGCCGAAGATCGAGGGCAAGCTGTCGCTGCGCACCTCGGTGACCGGCGAAGTGGTGCTCGACGGCGTGGTCGTGCCGGAAGACAATCTGCTGCCGAACGTCGCCGGCCTGAAAGGTCCGTTCGGCTGCCTCAATCGCGCCCGCTATGGCATCGCCTGGGGCACCATGGGCGCGGCGGAAGACTGCTGGCACCGCGCCCGGCAATATACGCTCGACCGCAAACAGTTCGGCCGGCCGCTGGCGGCGACGCAACTGGTGCAGAAGAAGCTTGCCGACATGCAGACGGAAATCTCCCTTGGCCTGCAGGCGGCGCTGCGCGTCGGCCGGCTGATGGACGACGGCAGGGCCGCACCGGAAGCCATCTCCATCATCAAGCGCAACAATGCCGGCAAGGCGCTCGACATCGCAAGGCTTGCGCGCGACATGCATGGCGGCAACGGCATCCACGGCGAATATCACGTCATGCGTCATTCCCAGAATCTCGAAACCGTCAACACCTATGAAGGGGCGCATGACGTGCATGCGCTGATTCTCGGCCGTGCGCAGACGGGTTTGCAGGCGTTTTTCTAGACGTGTTCAGCAAATCACCCCCAGGAGCCCTCATCTCGAGAAATGCCCGCAGGGCGTGTCTCGAAGGACGAGGGTGTTACGCCGAAGCCCGTGGCGCGTGCATATCCAATTGCGCCGTTACGTCGATCTCGCCTGTCGCCCCCGTCCTTCGAGACGGCGCTACGCGCCTCTTCAGGATGAGGGCTTCTGATGGGCTTTCGTTGAACCTTTGGAAGGCGCGTCAATGAACGCCCATTCGTTTGTCTCGCAGCCGATCTTCGGCCTTAGTCCGCTCTGGCTGTCGGCTGCGCTGCTTGGCGCTGTCTATGCCGCGCTGATCTGGGACGGGATCAATCGTGCCATCATCGCGCTCCTCGGCCTGAGCGTCGTCATTCTCTCCGGCCTGCTGTCGCAGGATGAGGCGGTCAAGGGCATCGATACCAACACGATCGGGCTGCTCACCGGCATGATGATCCTGGTGTCGATCTCGCGCCGCTCCGGCATGTTCGAATACGTCGCCGTCGTCGCCGCCCAGCTCGCGAAGGCCCATCCGGCTGGCATTCTCCTGCTGCTGTCATTGGCGACTGGGCTGCTCTCGGCGTTGCTCGACAATGTGACGACGGTGCTCTTGATCGTTCCGGTGACCCTGCACATCACGCGCGAACTCGAAGTCCCGCCCTATCCGTTCCTGTTCGCCGAAATCCTTTCGTCCAACATCGGCGGCACGGCGACCCTGATCGGTGACCCGCCGAACATTCTCATCGGCTCGCTCGTCGGCTTGCAGTTCAATTCCTTCATCATCCAACTGGCGCCCGCCATCGTTGTCATCATCCTGGTGCAGGCCATGATCACGCATCTGGTCTGGGGCCGCGCCATGAAGGCCAGCGCGGGGAGCCGCGCCAAAGTCATGGCCATGCAGCCGGCGGAAACGATCAAGGACATGACCTTGCTCAAACAGGCGCTGAGCGTGCTGTCTGTCGTCATCGTTGCGTTCATGTTCGCGCGCCCGTTGCATCTCGAACCGGCGACGATCGCCATCGCTGGTGCCGCTGTGCTGATGTTCCTGGACAACTGGCAGCACCACACCGAGCATCAGGCTATAAATATTCACCGCACATTTTCGGACGTCGAGTGGATTACGATTTTCTTCTTCGCCGGGTTGTTCGTCATCGTCCATTCTGTTGAAGTCGGAGGGCTGCTCAATCTGCTGGCGCAGAAACTGGCCGCTGCGACTGGCGGTAATCTGCCGCTCACGGGTTTTGCCGTGTTGTGGGCCTCGGCCGTTCTGTCGGCCATTGTCGACAATATCCCCTTCGTCGCGACGATGATCCCGCTGATCAAGAGCATGGCGCCGGCCTTCGGCGGGCCGGACAAGATCGAACCGCTCTGGTGGTGCCTCTCGCTCGGGGCCTGTCTCGGCGGCAACGGCACGCTGATCGGCGCCTCGGCCAATCTGACGGTGGCAGGCATTGCCGAGCGCAACGGC
>Ga0182744_1004099_pt1 | contig 11095 bp, 9 predicted proteins | sample eDN3rd30CKraftMG_FD_128525 | JGI IMG/M metagenome (GOLD analysis project Ga0182744, IMG submission 128525) | Enriched Miracle-Growth compost microbial communities from Emeryville, California, USA - eDNA 3rd pass 30_C Kraft MG (version 2) (version 2) ...
CCTGCGCCGGGATTTCACCATCAACGCCCTGTCGGTCGATCGCGACGGCAGGCTCTACGATTATGTCGGCGGCCTCGACGATATCGCCCACCGGCGCGTCAGGTTCATCGGCGATGCCCGCCAGCGCATTCGCGAAGATTACCTGCGCGTGCTGCGCCTGTTCCGCTTTCATGCGGCCTATGGTGACGGCGCCATCGACGCGGAAGCCTTCCATGCGGCGATCCTCGAACGAAGCGGTCTCGGCCGGCTGTCGCGCGAGCGCGTCCAGGCCGAAATCATGAAGCTGCTGACGGCGCGCCATGCGGCAGGCGTCGTCGCCGAGATGACCCAAGCCGGCCTGCTCGGACCGCTCGTCGCCGGCATTGTGGTGCCGGCCCGCCTCGCCGCCTATATCCGCATCGAGACAGCGCGAAACCTTGAGCCCGACGTGCTGATGCGGCTCGCCGCCGCCTGCGTTCTGATTCCCGAGGATGCGGCGCGGCTGCGCCACATGCTGCGGCTTTCCAACATGCAGGAGGCGCGGCTGGCGCGCGCCGCCGGAGCCCTGGGCAAGCTGCATGGGCGGGTCCTCCCGCCGCCCCATGGCGAGCTGGTCTTCTTCCTCTACGAACAGGAGCGCCGCGCCGCCCTCGACGGCCTGCTGCTGGCGCAGGCCGAGAACGGCGATGATTCGAATGAGAAAGCCTGGGCCTCCGCCTACGCCTTCCTGCGCGATACGCCGGAGCAGCGCCTGCCCGTCAGCGGCGCCGACATCATGGCGCGCGGCCTGGATTCCGGCCCCGCCATCGGCGCTGTCCTCAAAAGCCTGCAGGCGATGTGGATCAGGGCCGGCTTCCCCAAGGACCCGGAATTGCTGGCGAAACTGGTCGATGACGCGCTCCGGGCCCACCGCCCGCGGTAGGCCTGGACAAGTCACGCTGCCGACATCCGGCCGCACCAATCTGGCGCAAGAGCGACTCGCCAGCCGGGGCTGGCTGCGCTAATTTCCCAGGGTGGATCTGGAGTAGCGTATGCAGATGTTTCGCAAATCGCCCGGCGAGATCGCCCGGTCGCTCGGCGCACGCGCCAAAAGCGCCCGCAACGCCGACAACGGCTGGCGGCGTGAGACGTTTACGCTGCCGCGCAATGACGCCCGCGCCAAGGCGCGCGAGTGGTTCGAGCGCTTTCCCAAGGCCGCCTATATGACCGAGATCGAATTCTGGCGCGAGCTCGACGACGACCGCATCGAATTCACCATGCGCCGCCTACCCTCCGCCGATTGAGCGGGTTCAATGTTTCACGACGCCCACGGACTTGAAACGACCTGCGCATCGGCAGCCGCCGTCATGGCCTACGATCACACGATCGACGGCTATCTGCTCAACAGGTTCAATGTCTCGCAACGGCTGAAAGCCTGCCTCAGCGAAGACCCCGAATTCTGCATGGCGCATGTGCTGCGCGGCGCGTTCTCGATGTTGTCCTTCAACGAGAAGAACATCGATTTCGCACGCAGTTCGCTGACGCAGGCACAACGCCTTGCCAGCAAGGTCACGCGTCGCGAGCACGCTCATGTCGAAGCGCTCTCGCTCTGGATAGAAGGCGACCTCGACCGGCTGATGGATGCGTGGAGCGCCATCGTCCAGCAATGGCCACATGACATACTGGCCTTTCGCCTGCACCATTTTCTGGGCTTCTGGCTCGGCCGCCCCGAGGCAATGCTGGCGCTGGCGGAAAGCGTGCTGCCGCGCTACGGCCGCGAGCTGCCGGCCTATGGCACCGTGCTTGCCTGCCGCGCATTCGCGCATGAGGAATGCGGCAGCTATACCATCGCCGAGCATGCAGCGCGCGAAGCGCTGGCGCTTGACCCCTCCGACATCTGGGCCGCCCACGCGCTGGCGCATGTGTTCGAGATGCAGGGGCGGCGCGTCGAGGGCATCAGCTTTATCGAAGCGAACGAAGAGAACTGGGATGGCGGCAACAACCTGCTGCATCATCTTTGGTGGCATCGCGGGCTTTATCACATCGAGCGCGAGGAGTTTGCCGAGACCCTCGCGCTTTACGACAACAAGTTCCGCGATCTTTCGTCGATCATGACGACCGCGATGCCTGATCTTTACATCGACATCCAGAATGCCGTCTCGACATTGTGGCGATTGGAACGTGCGGGCGTCGATGTCGGCGACCGCTGGATCGAAATTGCCGACAAGGCGCAATCGCATATCGGCGATTGCCGCAACCCTTTCACCCTTCCGCACTGGATGCTGGCGCTGACCCGCACCGGCCATCATGCGGAAGCGGCGCATTTCATCAAAGGCATCGAAGACGCTGCGGCCCAGGCTGCAGCGCCGCTCGCCGATACGCTGCGCGATACTGCCGTGCCGATCTGCAAGGCCATACTCTCGGAAGCGGAAGGCCATAGCGATGCCGCGGTCGCCCTCATGCGGCCGGCCTTGGCCACCATGCACCGGCTCGGCGGCAGCCACGCCCAGCAGGATCTGCTCGAACAGCTATTCTGGCGCTTTTCCCATGCCGCCGGCGCACAAGCCGATCAGCAGCTCATTTTCGAGCGCATACGCGGCACGCACCATCTGTCGCCCGAGCACAGCATCGGCTGGCGGGACGCGACCATGCGTTCCTAGAGCTTCGGTTCTGATAGAATCAGAACCGAAGCTCTAGTTTTTTGTTTTGACGCGTTTTCTTCACGCGAACCGGCGACCACTTCGCTCGAAAACGCTCTAGATGTCGCATCGCCTTCCGCGAAAAACCGGCCTCCACTTTTTCGCGCGATGCTCTAACCGCCCGCGATCACATCCGGCGTCTTCCAGGCGATATGCTGGCCGCCATCCACGGCGATCATCTGCCCGGTGATGCTGCGGGCGCGGGCGAGATAGACGACCGCATCGGCGATCTCTTCCGGCGATACCGGGCACGCCATGGGGATGCCGGCCGCCTCGCGCGCAAACCCCTCGGCGCCGTCGGTCGTATTGGGAAAGACCGGCCCGGGACCCACCGCATTGACCCTTATGCGTGGCGCAAAGGCCTGCGCCATCGTCTGGGTCGCCGTCCACAATGCGGCCTTCGTCAGCGTATAGCTGAAGTAGTGCGGATTGAGCCGCCAGACCCGCTGATCGGTGATGTTGACGATGGCGCCATCGCGATCCTTCGGCAGCTCGCGCCTCATGATCGCCGCCAGCGCGCAGGGCGCGCGCAGGTTGATCGCCATCATCCGGTCGAACAGGCCGGGATCGAATGTCTCGATGAGATCGGTCTCGAACAGGGAGGCATTGTTGACGAGCAGCGTCACCGGGCCGAGCGCCTGCCCAACCTCCGCCAACAGCTTTTCGGGCGCGGCTTCATCCATGAGGTCGGCGGCAACCGCCTGGGCTTTCGCGCCGGCGGTACGTAACTCTCCGGCGAAGGCGGCGGCATCCGCGTGGGATCGCGCCGAGGCGTGCACGGCGATCGCATAGCCCTCACGCGCAAGGCTTTCCGCAATCGCCCGGCCAATCCTCCGCGCTGCACCCGTGACAAGCGCCACGCCGGGAGGTGCGGAGCCTGGCGCTGCGGATTGATCTCCTGACACGATGTTTGTCTTCCCATTTCCTGCCACGTGTGGGCCACAATAACCGGTTGCGCCACAATTTCGACGGGCAGCACCGCCTCCAGTGGGAAATAATACCCGCGAAACACGATTTTCTTAAGCGACTGTTAATCAAGTCGGACGGTCTTCCAACGCCGTTTTCACCATTTTGCACGTGAATCGCATTTGAATCGAATGGTTTCCATCATTCGCCGCGTGTGTGGCGGTTGCGGCGAACGATTTCAAATTGCAGCGCGATTACAGACGATTTCGCGACATATTTCGGCGGCCAAGTAGGGAGGCGCAAGCAACTCCGCAAGTCACTGTTGGAAGTGGCTTTGCGTCAGAACTGCACAGGAGAGCGAAGGGTGATGAATAAATACTTGGCCGCAGTGATCATACCGGCGATCGCAGGAATGAGCGGCGCGGCTTACGCCGCCGATCTCCCGTCCCACATGGCGCCTTCGCCCCCGCCACCGGTTTTTACCCAGGCACCCATCTATAGCTGGACCGGCTTTTACGCCGGCATCAACGGCGGTGGCGGCTTCGGCAATCTCGGGCGCGGCGCCTCGTCCTTCGGCAAAGCCAATGGGGCTCTGATCGGCGGCACGGTCGGCTACAACTACCAGATCAATCAGTTCGTGGTCGGCCTTGAAGGCGATATCGGCTGGTCGGGCTTCAATGCGTCCAACACGCTGCCGGGACCGATCTTCATGCGCGGAACGATGAATTCCCTGGCCACCCTGCGCGGCCGCGCCGGTATGAGCTTCGACCGCGCCCTCGTCTATGCCACCGCCGGTTACGCCGGCGGCAACGTGCGCTCGACCGTCATCGACACCACGATCCCGGCAGGCTTTTCCAACAACGGCTGGCGCAACGGCTGGGTTGTCGGCGGCGGCGTCGAATACGCCGTGACGCCGAAGATATCGGTGAAGGGCGAATATCTCTACACGCAGATCGGCAACGACAACAATTCCGTGATCTCCACGTCGAACGCCGGCTATCGCGGTTCGATCATCCGAACCGGTATCAACTATCGCTTCTAGAGCATTTTCGAGCGAAGTGGCTGCCGGTTCGCGCAAAGAAAATGCGTTAAAACAAAAACCTAGAGCTCGGTTCTGATTCCATCAGAACCGAAAAAGCTCTAGAGCATTTGATCCGATCGAAATAAGTCCCGGCGGCTTCACATCCGCCGGGATTTTGTTGTCACATCCTCTGCAGGCAACTTAGGCCCTGACCTCGCCGGCCGTCCATGCGCACGTCCAGCGCGGGCTGGCGCCTTGCGCCAGCGTCTGCGCCAGCCAGGGCGCCAGCGTCCTGATCTCGTCGAACAATGAATAGGGTGGATTGATGAGCGCCAGTCCGCAGGCACTCAGCTTGCCAGTGGCGTCCTCAAGGCCGACATCGATTTCAGCACGCAGGACGCGCGAAATGCCCGCCGCCGCAAGACCCTCGTGCAGGCCATCGGCAGCGGTAGCGCCTTTCACCGGATACCACAGGGCATAGGTTCCCGTCGGCCATTTGCGCCAGGCCGCGATGACACTGTCGCGCAGGCGCGTGAATTCATCGGTCGATTCGAACGGCGGATCGACGAGCACCAGTCCGCGCCGCTCGACCGGCGGCACATAGGCTTTCAGCGCCGTGTAGCCATCAATGCGGATGACCTTGATGCGCGCATCCTTGCCCATGTTGCGGCCCAGCACGCGCACGTCCTGATCGTGCAGATCGCACAGGGTCATGCGGTCCTGCGCGCGCAGCAGGCGTTGGGCGAGCATGGGAGAGCCGGGGTAGATCGCCGGGCGGCCCTCATCATCAAGCGGCCCGACCGCCTCAAGCCAGGGCTTCAGCAGCGCCGCGATATCGGCCGGCATTTGCGCCCTGGCGATGCGCCCCACGCCATCGCGCCATTCTCCGGTCTTTTGCGCCTGCTCGGAGCCAAGATCATATCGGCCGATGCCGGCATGGGTATCGAGGTAGCGCAGTGCCGCATCCTTGCGCATCAGATAGACGAGGATGCGCGCCACGATCGCGTGCTTGAAGACATCCGCGAAATTGCCGGCGTGGAAGATATGGCGGTAGTTCAATGAACCGCCGGCACGTTGATCTGCTGCGACCGGCAGGATGCCCGCGCCACCTCCGGACAGGGCACGAAGTTGCGCAGATCCTTGCTCAGGCAGACACGCACCTCTTGCAGCATGCCGCGCTGGCAGGCCACCGCCATCATGCCCGGCCGCAGGCCGCGATTGGCGCCGACGAAGGCGCGCTGGATATCGAGCGGCGCCACGCGCTGCGACGACTTCGGCTGTTGCAGATCGTCGGGGATGGCAACCTTGTCGCGGGCACGCCGGACATCGGCGATATAATCGCCCGGAGAACGGCCGGAACAGGTGCCGTGCTTGCGCCATTCATAGCGTGCCAGGCCTTCTTCCGGGAAGACGCCCGCCGCATCGCGCATCACGCTCGCCGGCAGGTTGCGCACCGGGCTGTCGCAATCGGAGGGAAAGCCGCGATCGTATTGCGGCCACAGCCCATGAACGACGAACCCATTGTTCGAACCGATCCGGCACTGGTCGCGGCCGCGATTATCGCCATTGGCGCAGAAGCTCGACGACCAGCTCAGGGCCAGGACGTAGAAATCGAACTGTCCCGGCGCCGCATTGCCCGCCTGATCGCGGCGAAACCGGCCGCTGCGGGACTGATCCCCGAAAGACTGATCGCGGTCGCGACTGTTGCGAGAGTAATCCCGATCGCCGCGCGACGTGCGCGTCTGCGGGTCATCGCGATCCTGGCAGCGGTCTAGAATGCAATCGTCGCGGCCGCCCCCCGACCCGCCGCGAAACTGCGCCGAGGCCGGCCCGGCGCTCAAGAAAACGCCCGCAAGAACAACGCACAAACAGGCGAGCAGCAAGGCGGGCCTGAACGGCACGGTCATCTCAGGCGTTCTCAAGGTTCAGTGCCTTGCGGCCCGGCAGGCGGCCCCATAGGCATAATTGCGGTCGAGACCGGCCACACACCATTCGACGCCCCAGCTCGGCCACCAGGTCAGGCCCCAGCCGATCATGCCGAGGTTCTCGCCGACCCAATAGGTCACCTGGCGGATGCGTCCGTCGTTCATATAGGCGCGGGCGGTGCAGTAACGGCGGGGAATATAGTCCAACCCGTTGCTGCGATAGCCATTTTCACGAATCCGATCATAACTGACGATTTGCAGCGCGGAATTCCAGTAACCCGACTCCCGATCGGCGAATCGGCTCTGGATGTTGCCCAAAACGGCCGGATCCGCGCAGAGCGGAAGCGCCCCGGTATAAGGCTGATAACGGTTTTCAGCCGGCATAATCGGGCGTGATTGCGCCAATTCCGCCGTTTCCACCAGCCCGACCGCCGCCAAGCCCACCAGCGCCAGCATTTTCAAGTTCATCTGCATCACCGACCCCTGAATTTCCAGCCTGACGATGCTTCGTCCGCACCGCTTCGGTCAAGAGGGTTGAACCCCGATCGGACGTCGCGGCTTGTCGTTTGCAGCCCCTGCAATGCCGCACGGCGCTTCGCCCTCAATTGTTTCACGGCGAAGCGCCTCTGTTTCAATCCGGGGCAACTACCTTGGCCAACACGAATTTTGTGTCTTTCAATCAGGAACCCACGGCCTATTCGGCAGGCCGGTGGCGCCGCCTGCCTTCGGGCCTGGCCGACAATCCCGCCGTCGTCCGGATCATTTTTTCCATCGTGGCAGCGGCCACCGACGCGGGCGCCATCCTCATCAGCGCCGCGGTCTCGATTCTTGCCTACCATGTGCTGGCCTACACGAGTTCGAGCGCGTTCCATGCGTTCCGCAGTTTCAACAACCAGGGCTATGTTGTCGCTGCGCTTTTCCTCGTGCCCAGCATCATGCGGCGCGACTACGTTTTCGCCCACTACCTGAGCTTCAGAGGCCACTTCAAGCGCACCCTGCTGATGTGGAACGTCGCCTTTGCCAGCGCCTTCATGCTCGCCTTCCTGATGAAGACAAGCGCGGATTTCTCGCGCGGCTCAGCCGTCTTTTTCTATGTCGGTGGCCTTGCGAGCGTGCTCGTCGTGCGGCTGACCCTGGTGCGCATCGTGACCGACCGCTTCGGCAACGGCGGCATTGCGCAGAAGCGCATTTGCCTGGTCGGCTTCGAGGAAGAAATCAATCGCTTCACCAGCAATTACGAGCCGTGGAATCTGGGCATGCGCATTGTCGCCTCGTCGGTGCTGCGCGGCCCCGACAGTCTGTCCGACGACCTGGCGTTGGCCGCCGCATCGGCACGCGTTTTGAAGCCAGAGGAAGTCTTCATCCTGGTGCCGTGGTCGAACAAGGAGACCATCGACGCCTGCATCAATGCCTTCCTGCGCGTGCCGGCCGCCATTCATCTGGGACCGGAGCGGATTCTCGACCGCTTCAACGATATGCACATCGAGCGCATCGGCAATATCGCCAGCCTGCATCTGGTGCGCCGGCCGTTGTCGACCTTCGAGATCATGACCAAGCGCGCCTTCGATGTCGTCGTCGGCACATTTGCCTTTCTCCTCCTCAGCCCGCTGCTCGTGCTCGTCGCGATCGCGATCAAGCTCGATTCGCCTGGCCCCGTCCTGTTCTTCCAGCGTCGTTACGGCTTCAATCAGGAGCCGTTCAATATCCTCAAGTTCCGCTCCATGACCACCCTCGACAACGGTCGCACGATCAAGCAGGCGAGCGCCAACGACAGCCGCATCACGCGCGTGGGCCGCATCATCCGCCGTTGCAACATCGACGAACTGCCGCAACTGGTGAATGTCATTCGCGGCGACATGTCGCTCGTCGGCCCGCGCCCGCACGCCATGGCGCACGATCAGCAATATGTCCGCAACATCGCCCTCTATGCGCGCCGCCACAACGTCAAGCCCGGCATCACCGGCTGGGCGCAGGTCAACGGCTGCCGCGGCGAAACGGACACCGACGACAAGATGCGCGCCCGCGTCGAACACGACCTGGCCTATATCGACCACTGGTCGATATGGTTCGACATCAAAATTCTGTTTCTGACCGTGTTCTCGCGCAAGGCCTACGCGAACGCCGGCTAGCTTTTACTGGCCTTGCAAGCCGCACAAGCCACCCAGAAGCCCTCATCCTGAGGAGGCGCGCAGCGCCGTCTCGAAGGACGGGGGCGTCAGGCCGCAGCTTCTCCGCTGCTACTCAAAAGCCAATATCCATAGATGTTTCTTGAGCAATCACACTTGAAGCAAGGCCGCTCGTCAGGTCTTCCTCACACGCCCCCGTCCTTCGAGACGCGCCCTTCAGGCGCTCCTCAGGATGAGGGCTCTGGGAGCGAATATACCAGCTAACAGAGCCTACATTCACCCTCAAGCCGCCTTCTTCTGATAGTCCTTGATGTCGGAGAAGGTGATCTGCGGCCACTTTTCCTGTTCGTAGTTCAATGCCCAGGCGGATGCCGCCATGAACACCGGCGCGCCATCCAGATCGGTCGCCATCGAGGACGGAAACGCCCGGACGAACTTGTCCAGCTCCGCACGGTCGGCAGCGGTCACCCAGCGACAGAGCTCGAACCGACTCGGCTCGAAACTCACCGGCAGGCCATATTCCGCCTGCAACCGCTCCTTGAGCACATCGAGCTGCAGCGCGCCGACCACGCCGACCATGGCGCCGGACCCGTCATTGGGCACGAATGTCTGCACCACGCCCTCTTCCGCCATCTGCTGCAAGGCGTCGAGCAGCTTGCGCGCCTTCATGGCGTCGCCGATCTTGACGCGCCGCACGATTTCCGGCGCGAAACTCGGTACGCCGCGAAACACGATGTCCTCGCCCTCCGTCAGCGTGTCGCCGATGCGCAAAGTGCCATGGTTGGGAATGCCGACGACGTCGCCGGCATACGCCTCATCGGCGATGGCGCGTTCCTGGGCGAAAAAGAATTGCGGCGCATTGAGCGCCATCGGCTTGCCCGTGCGCACGATCTTGGCCTTCATGCCGCGCACCAGCTTGCCCGAGCACACGCGCATGAAGGCGATGCGGTCGCGGTGGTTGGGGTCCATGTTCGCCTGGATCTTGAACACGAAGCCGGTCATCTTCGTTTCGCGCGCCTCGACGATCCGTGTCGCTGATTCCTGCCGGCGCGGCGGCGGCGCGAATTCGGCCAGGGCGTCGATGAGATCCTTGACGCCGAACGTGCGCAGTGCCGAGCCGAAATAGACCGGCGTCAGATGTCCCTCGAGAAAAGCGCTCTTGTCGAAGGGTTTTAACCCGTCGACCGCCAGCGCCAGTTCTTCGCTGAAGGCCTCGCGTTCATGTTCGGGCAGCATCTCGGCAATCGCCGGATCTTCCGGGCCGTTGACAGGCCGCAACAGTTGCTCGCCCTCGACCGGCCGCACGGCGCTGGCGCGAATATCGTAGGTGCCGGCGAACGACCGGCCGCGGCCGATCGGCCAGGTCATCGGCGCCACATCGAGCGCCAGGGTCTTTTCGATTTCGTCGAGGAGATCGAACGGATCGCGCGTTTCGCGGTCGAGCTTGTTGATGAAAGTGACGATGGGAATGTCGCGCAGCCGGCAGACCTCGAACAGCTTGCGCGTCCGGTCCTCGATGCCTTTGGCCGCGTCGATCACCATGACGGCCGAATCCACTGCCGTCAGCGTCCGGTAAGTGTCTTCGGAAAAGTCTTCGTGGCCGGGCGTGTCGAGCAGATTGAAAACGCAATCGCCATATTCGAAGGTCATCACCGAGGTGACGACCGAAATGCCACGCTCACGCTCGATGCCCATCCAGTCGGAGCGGGTCTGCCGGCGGTTGGCCTTGGCGCGCACTTCGCCGGCAAGCTGGATCGCGCCGCCGAACAGCAGCAGCTTTTCGGTGAGCGTGGTTTTGCCGGCGTCCGGATGGGAAATGATGGCGAACGTGCGCCGCCGGCTGACAGGATCGGTTGCGGTCATAATGGGTTGATCGAATTCGAATGGGAGAAACGCGAAAGCCGGCCCACTGGAGTGAGCCAGCCAGAGAGCGCTGGATTAGCCCATTCGGGCCGGAAAGCCAATTTCATCGGCGGCGGCAGATGAACGCGGCACGCAACGAGCCGCCTGATGGCGATAAATCATCGCCAGATTCGAGAGCTGCCCGCGCGCGGCGCGGGCAGCTCAAACGACTTATCTGTAGCAAATCCGGCGAAGGACCATGCGCGGACCATGGACCGTGCGGATCAAGCGCTTGCGCACCACGCAACGGGTGTGAACGTGGCGCGGGTAGACTCTTACGCCATAGCGATAATGATGATGCCGACGGGCCCGATACCCACGGTCGCCACCGCCGATGCGAACCCGGACACTGGGGGCGGTGTCGCGGGTGTATCGGGATACCTCACGTCCACGATCGGACCTGCGGGCCATGCCTCGATCGGCGTCTCGAGCGCGTGGCGCAGCACGAGAGACGTCGGGGGTCGGCGCACGAGTTTCCGAACGCGTCATCGGCGCTCGCCCCGCGTCAGAGGGTCGGCCAGGGGGCATTGCAGTGGGAGAAGAAGGCCTGGAGGCCCC
>Ga0182744_1004100_pt1 | contig 11090 bp, 6 predicted proteins | sample eDN3rd30CKraftMG_FD_128525 | JGI IMG/M metagenome (GOLD analysis project Ga0182744, IMG submission 128525) | Enriched Miracle-Growth compost microbial communities from Emeryville, California, USA - eDNA 3rd pass 30_C Kraft MG (version 2) (version 2) ...
ATCGACGTTCAAAAGTTTAGAGGCAGCCTTAAAAAAGGCAGGATTATTTAAAATAACACTATCCGCGCCAGCTATTTTTAAATGCATAGCCGTTTCCTTCCATAGCAGTTTAGGAGCGTCTTTTTCTAGATGGGCTAAAGTCAGCTTGTTGTACGTTCGGTAAGGATCACGCATATCAATCCGGCTCCATTGAGCTCCAGCTAATGCTTTCTCTAAATTCCAGATTTGCTTAAATTTACCAACGGTCTCTGCGTCGGTTGTACCAGCTAAACTGAATAGTTTTTGCACGTATCCTTCGTACGCTTGTTTAATATCTCGGTTTCTGGTATTGTCAATCAAGTAATAATCTCGATCTGGCAAAGTAAGGCCACCCTGACCAAATTGTGCAATATTGGCAGCAGTGTTTTTTTCATCTTGATCAACATAGAAACTATAGAGTGGAGAACCGATACCGTTTGCGTGTTGAAAAGCCATTTCCTTGACTACACCATTCAAGTCTTTGATAGCTGATATTCGAGCGAGGTCTTCTTTGATAGGCGCATTCCCAATGGAGTCTATGACGACACTATCCATGGCACTGGCAAAAAAGTCGCCTACACGTTGTTCTGGGCTTTCTGGGTTCGTGTTTTTACGACTGGCCATGTCCGCTAAAATGCGTTTAACAGCCTGGGCATTAAACTCATTCAATTGATTAAAGCTACCCCAGCGTGTTTCCTTTGCAGGAATGGGGTTCTTCTTCAACCAAGTTCCGCTTGCATAATGAAAGAAATCATCCCCAGGTTGGTAGGTGGTGTCCATATTGGCTGGGTCGATTAATTTTTCAGGCGTATGGGTCAATGCCTGATCTTGAGTTGTAGAGGTGCAACTTGGAAAAATGATAGATATTAATCCAATACACCAAATGAAATAAAAATGCTTCATGTGTTTAAATTCGCTTAATAAACATTACCTGTTTTGTAATTGTTGATTGAAACGAAGGTAAACTTTTTGAATTTATTAGAAAAGTGATTGGTGTAACAATGTTAGGAGGTGCTTGTTAGGTGTTACATGGTTCGGTTTAATAAGTTGGTTATCGGGGCGTGGTGGTCGTTGCCTGTGATAGGCGTATATCAAAAAACGAGCTCTCTTTAGGCTTTTTGCTTTCTACTTTACGCTTAAAAATATTTGCATATATTAACACTGTTAACTATTTTTGCAGTGTTAATATTAGAGATGTTTAAAAATGGGTATCAAAGAGCGTAAAGAAAGGCATAAGGAAGACTTGAGGCAGCGCATACTAGATGCAGCGAAGGTGTTGTTTCTGAAAGATGGTTACGAAGCTACCTCCATTCGTAAAATAGCATCGGCCATTGAATTCAGTCCAACAACTATTTATTTATATTATAAGGATAAAAGTGATATCATTTATGCGCTACAAAAAGAAGGTTTTAAATTGTTGCGAGCCAAGTTTTCGGCCTTGTTCCATGTGGATGATCCATTTGAACGGTTAAAAGCCATGGGACGCACTTATCTGCAGTTCGCTATAGAACACAGTGAGTTTTATGAGTTAATGTTTGTGATGAAGGAGCCATTGGAGTTTTTGGAGAGCAAATGCCAACAAGGAGAAGACGGGCAATGGGATGATGGGATGGAAGCATTTAATTACTTAGTGAGTACGGTAGCTGATTGCCAAAAGATAGGTCATTTTAAAGGTCAAGATACCCGATTGTTTTCTTTAGTAATCTGGTCTACGGTACACGGACTAAGCACCTTGAATATGCATGGCCATATTCATCATGTAGTGGAAAAGCACCTGGTAGCACCCCCGGCAGACAAAGAAGTCCTTGACGCGGCATTTCAAAGTTTTACCCAACTATTAGCACGGCTACAGAGTTAAAAAAATTTATTACCTAAATAACACTGTTAATAATGAAAACACTGTTTATTTGTATATGGCTTTTAGGTATGCAGGGATCATTTTTACTGCATGCACAAACAAATGCTTTAGATGAATACATTGCTACGGGGATGGAGCAAAACTTAGTATTGAAGCAAAAAAATGTTTCACTCGATAAGGCGCTGCTGGCTCTGCAAGTGGCTAAAAGTATGTACCAGCCCAATGTGGCTGTTCAAGCTACTTATAGTACCGCTTCAGGTGGTCGAAATATTTCGCTTCCGCTTGGCGATTTAATGAATCCTGTATATGCTACGCTGAATGAGCTGACCCATTCCTCCAATTTTCCGATGTTGCAGAATGAATCGATTAATTTCTTGCCAAAGAATTATTACGATGCTAAAATTAGAACAACCGTTCCGATTATTAATACGGATATCACTTATAATAAGAAGATTAATCAAGAACAAGTACTGTTACAGACGTATGAATTGCAAACCTATCAGCGGGAGTTGGTCAAGCAGATTAAATCGGCTTATTTTAATTTTTTAAATGCGCATCAAGCGGTTAAAATTTATCAATCAGCTTTACATTTGGCCACAGAGTCCAAGCGGGTAAATGAGCGATTATTAGAAAGCGGAAAGGGTTTGCCTGCCTATGTGCTTCGTTCGAATAGCGAAATGGAACAAGTACGAGCACAGATAACGCAGGCCGAACAACAACAGGCCAATGCTCGTTTGTACTTTAATGCATTATTAAATCGGGAAGGCGATGCCATCATCGATACGGCTTATAGTACGGATGAAGGACTGGCACGTGCTGCTACATTACTATCTACAGAACCTACTGTCATAGAACGGGAAGAATTGAAATCTTTGCAGCAAGCGATTCGCATGAATGAATATGTTGTAAAAATGAATAAGCAATTTGCGGTGCCCAAGGTAAGCGGTTTTTTAGATTTAGGTTCGCAAGCAGAGCAAATGCATTTTAATAGTCAGTCGCGCTATATGATGGTAGGGCTTCAATTCGATTTGCCACTTTATAGTGGAAATCGAAATCGTATGAAGATTAAGCAGGCGCTTTTGGAACTAGAAGATGTCTCATTGAACAGAGCGCACATTCAAAGACAGTTGGAAGTGAGCTCAAGTATAGCGAAAAACAACCTGCTATCGGCTTGGCAAACGTATCAATCCTCTTTGAAGCAATTGGACGCAGCCAGTTCGTATCAACGTCTAATTGATAAAGGTTATCGGGCAGGTACCCATACGTATATTGAAACGATTGATGCACGTAATCAGCTAACCACGGCACGATTGTCAACCCTTATAAACAAATACCAGGTTTTATCAGCTGCTGCCGAACTAGAACGGGAAATAGCCGCTTATCCATTAAAAAAATAGACCCATGAATAGATTTCGTTTTTTTATGCTCATTTGTCCATTGCTTGTAGGCGCTTGCAGACATGCAGAAAATGCTTCTACAGATGGACTGAAGGAAGATACCATTCCAGTAAAATTACAACCGTTATCACAGCAAGTTTCCGGCCAACAGATAAAAACATCAGGGATATTTACTACGGATAATGAGGCGATTTTATCGTTCAAAAATGGTGGGATTATTCAGCACATTTATGTGAAGGAAGGAGATGCGGTAAAAGCCGGACAGCTATTAGCCACCTTGAATCCGACAGAAATAGATGCAGGTGCCCAACAGGCTAAGTTGGCAGAGGAAAAAGCAGAACGCGATTATCTACGTGCTAAAGATTTATATGAAGATAGTGTGGCCACTTTAGAACAGATGCAGAATGCCGAAACTGCTTGGAAAGTAGCACGGTCACAGCTTCGTTCGGCTCAATACAATCAAAGCCAAACAGCCATAAAAGCAACAGAAGCAGGTTATGTGTTAAAGCGTTTAGCAAATGATGGGCAAGTGATAGGTCCCGGAACGCCTGTCATACAGATGAACCGGATGGATAAAAACGGCTGGCAATTGCGGGTAGGTGTAAGCGATGCGCAGTGGTCTGCCATTTCACTGGGCGATTCGGCAACCGTTTCGGTCGATGTATTGGGTAAAGACATACCTGCATTTGTTTATAAAAAATCAGAAGGTATTGATCCCAGCTCCGGTGTGTTTACCGTCATGTTGAAATTGTCGGCATCCACACCTTTGCAAAAGATTGGAACCGGTATGTTTGCACAAGCAACCATTAAAACCAAGAAAAATGCATCTCATTGGCAAATTCCATATGATGCCCTTTTAGATGGGGATGCCGGAAAAGCCTTTGTTTTTGTAACAAATGATGGGAAGACGGCGAAACGTGTAGCTGTTCAAGTAGATGCTGTACAACCACAGGGTGTACTCATTTCATCTGGTTTGGAAAATGCGCAATCACTGATCGTATCAGGCAGTGCTTATCTAGACGATGGATCGCCCATTCGGATTGTCAAGTAGGATGTTACGAGTTGTTAGTTGTGCGTTACCTGATAAACCCGCTTTTACTTTTTAATTTTTTACTTTTTAATTGAAGCAGTGAAATGAATATTTCATCTTATGCAATAAAGAACAGTCAATTCACCTTTATCATGGTTGTGATGATTGTGGTGGTTGGTGTAAGCACGATGTTGAGCATGCCGCGTGCCGAAGATCCAGAGATGCGTACACCCATGTTTCCAGTCGTGGTCGTATATCCGGGTACCAGTCCGAAAGATATGGAAGAGTTGGTGGTGAAACCAATGGAATCTAAGATTTATGGATTAGATGACATCAAACGGATTAAAACCACCATATTAAATGGTTTGGCAGTATTAACGGTCGAATATAAATTTGAAAGCGATTACGATAGTAAATATCAGGAACTGGTACGAGAAATAGGTGGCTTGCGTGCGCAATTGCCTTCAGATATTTACAATATTGATATTCAAAAGGTAGAGCCAAGTGGTGTCAATGTCATTCAATTGGCGCTTATCTCACAGAATGCTTCCCGTAAGGCACTGAAGAAAGTTGCTGAAGATTTGCAAGATGAGTTGGAGAAAATTCCTTCTTTAAAAGATGTTAAAATTAGTGGTTTACCGGAACAGTTAATACGGGTTGATGTACATTCGGATCGTTTGGCTCAAATGCATATTCCGTTAAAGACCGTCATGGATGCTATTCAAAGCGAAGCAGCCAATATTCCTGGTGGGAGCGTTTGGGGAGGTGGCAAGTCGTTTAGTGTCAAGACCAGTGGTAATTACCAAAGCTTGGATGAAATAAAGCGAACCATTATTTTTAGTAATGGTGGGAAACAAGTGTTGTTACAAGATGTGGCGGATGTATATCCTGATTTTGCACCAGATGACCATGTGACGCGTTTGAATGGATACCGTTGCTTACTTATTAATGCCGCTCAAAAATCAGGAGAAAATATCAGTAAAACGCAAGAGGCCTACCTGCCGGTCATTGAAAAATTTCAACAAGGATTGCCCAAAAACATGGATTTAATCTTACATTTTGATCAGGCTAAAAATGTCAATCACCGGTTGAGTGGTTTGGGAATTGATTTTCTCATTGCCATATCGCTGGTGTTGATTACACTGCTACCTTTGGGTAATCGCGCTTCTTTGGTTGTCATGATTGCCATTCCGCTTTCACTTTCCATCGGTTTGGTTTTGCTTCATGTTTTTGGTTTCAGCTTAAATCAGTTGAGTATTGTTGGTTTTGTGGTGGCCTTGGGATTATTGGTAGACGATAGCATTGTCGTGGTCGAAAATATTGAACGATGGTTACGGGAGGGGCACTCTAAATTTGATGCGGCTATCAAGGGAACTGGCCAGATTGCGATGGCTGTATTGGGTTGCACGGCCACTCTAGTGATTGCATTCATGCCACTCATGTTTATGCCGGAAGCATCGGGCGATTTTATTCGCAGTTTACCAACAGCTGTGATCAGTACGGTAATTGCATCGATGATTATCGCCCTTACGGTGGTACCTTTTCTTTCAAGTAGGCTATTAAAAGCACATGAACATCCCGAAGGGAATGCTGTTCTCCGTGCTTTTCAACGCGTTATCCACGGCACCTATGCCGTTTTACTTGACAAAGCTTTAAAAAAGCCTTGGATGGCTATTTTAGTGGCGGTTATTATCTTTATTGGGTCGCTGGGACTCATCCCTATTGTCGGTTTCAGTTTGTTTCCCGCATCAGAGAAACCACAGTTCTTAATTGATATTTCTACTCCCCAGCAGGCTAACATAGCTTATACAGATAGTATCACCAAGCAAATTGAGCAAGAACTTAAACATATTCCAGCTGTTCAATATTATACAACCAATGTGGGGAAGGGTAATCCACGCATTTACTACAATGTAGCGCAACGAAATCCACAAACTGATTTTGCTGAAATTTTCGTTCAGCTGAATGAAAATGTCAAATCTCACGAAAAGGTAGCCATTATTGAAGAATTGCGTGAGCGATGGACTCCATATCCAGGGGCAAAAGTGGAAGTGAAAGATTTTGAGCAGGGTGTGCCGGTCATATCGCCCGTAGAAGTCAGGCTCTTTGGCGAGAACTTGGATACACTCCGTTCGCTAGCTGCTCGTGTAGAAGCACTGTTGAAAGAAACGGAAGGCACCATTTATGTGAATAACCCCGTTAAGAATTATAAGACCGATATTCGATTGACCATTCATAAAGAAAAAGCGTTGAGCTTAGGTGTGCCGAGTGTATCTATTGATCAAACGGTACGTATGGCCTTGGCTGGTGTAGATTTAGCAACCTATACCGATCCGGCAACAGATAACGATGATTACCGAATTCGCTTGGGCATACCCCATCCGGCATATCCCGATTTGTCTGTGTTTCATACACTTTATGTAAATAATGTACAGGGGACGGCTATCCCCATTAAGCAGTTGGCTAGCATTGGTTTCGAATCATCTCCCGTGAGTATCAATCATATCAACAAAATACGGACTATTTCTGTGAATGCATTCGTAAAGAAAGGATATTTAAATGATCGGGTCATCAAGCAGGTGATGGCCAAGATGGATGCCCAATCGTTGCCGGCAGGATATCATTATGAAATGGGAGGCGAAGTAGAAAGCAGGCAAGAGTCTTTTGGTGGTTTTGGAACCGTTATTATGGTTACGGTATTTTTGTTTATCGCTGTCTTGGTGTTGGAGTTCAAAACATTTAAAAGTACCTTGATTGTGCTTTCTGTTATACCCTTGGGGATTGTAGGGGCTGTATTGGCCTTATTAATAACGGGCAATACTTTATCTTTCGTTGCTACCATTGGTATTGTTGCACTGGCAGGTATTGAAGTTAAGAATACGATTTTACTGGTTGATTTTACCAATCAATTGCGACGAGAGGGAATGGAGTTAAATGAAGCCATTGAAAAATCTGGTGAAATTCGTTTTCTGCCTATTATCCTCACGACATTAACCGCTATTGGTGGTTTATTGCCCATTGCTTGGTCGAGCAACCCACTGATTTCCCCTTTGGCTATTGTGATGATTGGTGGGCTCATCAGTTCCACACTCTTGTCGCGTATTGTAACACCGGTGGTTTATAAGTTAATGCCTCCTAAAATTGATGTTGAATCAGCAGGTAAAGCGCTATAAATAGGGATATTGCTCGTGCAACTGCATAGCATCCCTACTTCTACTAGTCGTATTCTATACCACTTGTATACTTCTTCTATACTGATGTAATGTATCTACACTCATGGTTCACTTCGTTTATAACGTACCTGAGCTAAGGCAGAAGTAGGGCGTAGGTATACCTAGAGTGAGGAGATGCTAAAGGATAGTTAAGGGATAGACGAATGAATACTATAGGGCGAACGGACTTGAGCGGACTTGAAGGGAGTTTGAGCGGACTTGAGCGGACTTTTTAGTGTTAATAAAAGGAAGAAAATTTAGAAAATCTAAGCATATGGCTTGAGTAAAAGGTTGTATTTGCAAATATAGCTAATTTTCATGTCGTTATCAAGAAGAATTGAAATTCTTAAAAACGAGCTTCATTTTCCCCGAAAAACTATCGGATAAATTTCATTAATAACAAAACAAAGTCTATATTTGCAGTCCCTTCACTAAAGTGCCTAACATTTTAGACGTTATTCGGGGTGTAGCGTAGCCCGGTATCGCGCCACATTTGGGATGTGGAGGTCGTAGGTTCGAATCCTGCCACCCCGACAAAATAAATTCACAGATAGCCACTCTCTTACAAAGGAAAGTGGCTTTTTTTATGACTTTTCCTTCCAATAGTTTGTACAAGTTTTATTGTACAAGTTTTAATTTTTGTTTTACAAATGTTTTATATTGTTCCGATTTTGTAGGATTATGTGTTTTACATTTTCAACATCTACAGCGACAATATTTTTACAAAAGATTAATTGTAAATGGCTACGTTAAAGGCAGTTGTGCTGGAACACCAGCAACGAGAAGATAAAACATGGAATGTTAAAATTCGTGTTACCCACAATCGTAAAACAGCACATATGAAGACAAGCATATATGTTGTCAAACAGCAGATGACTAAAAACTTTGAGATTAAGGATCCGTATATAGTTGATGAGCTAGCGTATGGAACAACTAAAAAACCAAGAAAATTTGGAAAACATAGTCTCCCAAATAACTTCTAAATACAACATCGAGCAAATCTATCTCAATACCTACAATCGTGATAACTTACCTTACGAGCTGATCATCCTCGTATCCAACAAGTATGTCAAGACTTTAGGCGATCTGGTTCCAAAGATTGTTAATACTATCAAGGAACATCCGCAATATAAAGTGATATGCTATGTGGCTTTTCAGGCAAAGGATAAGATCAGAGAAGGGAATCTATTTCTGTTTACGTCCTATCAGCCCCAAAAACTCATTTATACAAAGGAGAATTCTGAATTTGTTCCGATCCCCGAAAATTTTGATTTTACCAAATGCAAGGGGCTTGCGATCGATTTGAAGAATCGGGAACAGCAGAAAATAGATGAGTTTAAAGAGGGTTATTACCACTTTAGCGAAAAGGGGAAATATTTTCTTTGGCTTCTTTCATATTGCATCAAGCTATTGAGCTTACTTATCGCTATCTCGAACTTTTACTTATTGCCAAAGAATGGGTTATACATTCGATCCGATGCCACCATCTGTACCTGAAAGAAATCAGTTCTATTTATACCAATGTTTTCGATGAAGGCGATCAAGATGATATCATTTTACTTCAAGTTTTGGAAGAGATATACCGCTCAACTCGATACGAAAATCATTTTGAGATCGCCCCTGAGATGTTAAAGCGATTAGAAGCGAAGATGGAAGCATTACATAAAAATGGAGTACAGATTTTTGAGCATATTATCTCTTCATTTGAAAAAAATCATCATCTAATTGATGACTTTTTTTATTCTTCTAATTCTACCTTTTACTTTCGATTGGATAGCAGTCTAAATAAGGCATAAAATGATTAGATTTGTATAAGGCTTAAATATCGCCGTTATAAAACCAAAGAAAATAAGAGACGAGCAAGGAAGTGGTGGTGCCCGAAAGGGATAACTATAATACATCGATAATCTATATTAAATATAATAGCCAGTTGAAAAATTAGGTTTAAAAGAGAATGATATGTAAATGAAGAGCCAAATTAAAAGTTATTTAGAGCAGGTTTATGTAGAGGTTTCAAGTAGCATTTCAAAGCAATTTGATATGCGAAAGAATGATTTATCAAAGTTTTGTACTTTTGATTTGGTTAATTTTCATTTGATTAGCCAATATATTTTAGATGAAAACAAAAAAGATTTTTTCATTAACATTCCACAGAGTGAATACAGGCCCAATTTTTTCACTTCAATTTTTCATTCAATAGTTCTAATCAAACTCTACCAAAATTATTTTAGTCACGAAAACGTGGTGCCTGTATTGGATAAAGGAGATTTGATATATGCAAAACGTAATAAAGAATATAGAGTTTTTGTTGTCAAAAATTTACTACCAGAGCAAATAAAAATAAACTTTAGGTTTCCAAGAAAGAATGAAATTGGAATCAATGATTTTCCACTAAAAAAGCAATTTCTTACGAAATTGAATCCAAATTTAGTAGATACCAGAAATTCAACGAAGAATGTAAACTCCTATCGTGAATTTTTATCTTCTAATTTTAATGAAGATTTCCCGTTTATAACAGATTTTAAGAATAGAACATTGGTAATTGCCGAAAAGCAATTTTTCAATGAAAGTAAAGTTTTACCCATCAGATACACGAGTAAGAAAGGAAAAATAAGTAATGATTTACCGTTTTTAAGTTATTTGGTTGAATGTTGCAATGACTTTAATTCTGCAAAAGAATTTGTGTTGAACAGTAGTCAATGTTTTGATGAAGTAATTGTCATTGGAGATTCTAAATATCGAGACATTTTTGACTTTATCCTTCAAGAAAAATACAGGGGTAAATACAAAAACATTGTTCTTATTGGAACAGAAAAACCCGACACAGAAAATGAGTTTGTAGAATGGTCTTGGTCTAATGACGAAGTTAAGATAGCAAATAATGAAAAGTTAAACAGGTTTCGAAAAATTGCATTAAATGATAATAGTCTATATTCTTTATTTATAGGATTAAAATCTGAAGTTGAAAGAATAAAAGAAGAAAGCAAGGTTAATCTTGCGTTTATATTGAAATATGCTAATTTCTTTTCGAGAATGATTTTGGTAAATACCAATTTGTCAAAGGGAATTTTTCGGGAATATTTAGAGAGGCTGAACCATTATTTTCAAAGCGAGACATTTGCTGAAGAAGTTAATAGCCTTTTCTATGGAAAAGATATTTACAATCCTGATGTAATTGAGCATTATACGAATCGGATTTTTGATAAATTCTCTGGAATTTCAATGTATTTGGAAACTCAAAATTTAAAATGGGATTACATAAAACAAAAAGCCAACTCTAATCAAGCAAAAACTGTCTGTTTAATTGTAGAAAAGAAAAATTACGATGCTATAAATAATCAACTACTAAATGAAAGTATCAATACTATTCGTTTGATAAGTGATAAAAGAATAGACCATTCAAAACTTTATTTGGATAAATGGCTGAATGATGAACAAAATTCTCAAGACAAATTAGTCATTATCCCATATTTGAATAATATGGAACTATATACAAAAATTAAATCTGTAAAAGGTTGTTGTGAAGTGCTTTGTTACGAAAATATAGATGAAATTTCATTTGACAATGTAGAACG
>Ga0182744_1004101_pt1 | contig 11089 bp, 10 predicted proteins | sample eDN3rd30CKraftMG_FD_128525 | JGI IMG/M metagenome (GOLD analysis project Ga0182744, IMG submission 128525) | Enriched Miracle-Growth compost microbial communities from Emeryville, California, USA - eDNA 3rd pass 30_C Kraft MG (version 2) (version 2) ...
CCGGGGGCGAGCGAGGTCTTGACCCAGGGCTTGGGCTTCAGGCCCTTTTCGACCGCCTTCTTGGCGACGAGGCCGGCGGCGACGAGGACGCCGGGGTTCGACGTGTTGGTGCAGCTCGTGATCGCGGCGATGACGACGTCGCCGTCGCCGATGTCGTGGGTACGCCCTTCGACAGCGACGCGGGCGGGCGCGGCCTTCTTGTAGACCTTTTCGAGGTCGGCGTTGAACACGTCATCGACCTGCGTCAGGATCACCTTGTCCTGCGGGCGCTTGGGACCGGCGAGCGACGGGACGACGGTCGACATGTCGAGTTCGAGAATGTCGGTGAAGACCGGATCGACCGAGGCATCGAGCCAGAAGCCCTGTTCCTTGGCATAGGCTTCGACCAGCGCGATATTTTCTTCGCTGCGGCCGGTGAGGCGCATGTAATCCAGCGTCTTGTCATCGATGCCGAAGAAGCCGCAGGTCGCGCCATATTCCGGCGCCATGTTGGCCAGCGTCGCGCGGTCGGCGAGGCTGAGCGAAGCGAGGCCGGGGCCGAAATATTCGACGAAGCGGCCGACGACGCCCTTGGCGCGCAGCATCTGCGTGGCGGTCAGCACCAGATCGGTGGCGGTGATGCCTTCGGCCAGCGCGCCGGTCAGCTTGAAGCCGACGACTTCGGGGATGAGCATGGAGACGGGCTGGCCCAGCATCGCCGCTTCCGCCTCGATGCCGCCCACGCCCCAGCCGAGCACGCCCAGGCCGTTGATCATGGTGGTATGGCTGTCCGTGCCGACACAGGTGTCGGGGTAGGCGACAGTGTTGCCGTCGGCATCGACCGACGACCAGACGGCCTGCGCGATGTTTTCCAGGTTCACCTGATGGCAGATGCCGGTGCCGGGGGGCACGACCTTGAAATTATTGAGGCTCTTGGAACCCCATTTCAGGAAGTCGTAGCGTTCCATGTTCCGCTGATATTCGAGTTCGACATTATCTTCGAACGCCTGGGGCGTGCCGAATTCGTCCACCATGACCGAGTGGTCGATGACGAGGTGCACAGGCACCTGCGGATTGATCTTGCTGGCGTCGGCGCCCAGATTGTTCATCGCGTCGCGCATCGCGGCAAGATCGACGACACAGGGCACGCCGGTAAAGTCCTGCATCAGCACGCGGGCGGGGCGATACTGGATTTCGCGGTCGGACCTGCGTTCCTTCTGCCAATCGACGATGGCCTGGATATCCTCCACCGTGACCGTCACGCCGTCTTCGAAGCGGAGCAGGTTTTCCAGCAGCACCTTCATCGAAAAAGGCAGGCGCGAAACATCGCCGAGCCTGGCGGCGGCCTTCTTCAACGAATAATAAGCAACGTCCTTGCCGCCGACCTTCAAAGTGTCGCGGGTGCCTAGTGTGTCCTGTCCGATGGCGGTCATGAGTCGTGCGTCTCCTCGCAATTGCTCCGGCCACGGCGGGGAGGATGACGCGATTCCACCAGAGGCTCGCCAAAGGCAAGGCCGAGGGATGCGCCCCAACCGACGGTCGAAGCGGGTATGTCCCGATGTTGGAGCGCCATAGCGCTTGTCGCCCCGGAGTCAAATGCGCAAAGCGTGAAACGAGCCTTTGGCGGACATCCGTTCCTTCACGCTCCATTGATCGCATCGCGGTGCAAGGCATCGGAACTTTCACGACTCACGGGACGTTCCTTGAGAGCGACGAACGGAGTTTCTACCATGCCTCACATGCCCGCGCGCGATCGTTCCGCCACACCGGCCGCTTCCTGGTTTCCGCGCGGCTATGCGCTGCTTTATCATTCGGGAGAAACAAACCACTGCCCCGGCTGCGGCCAGCGCCATTGGATCATCGGCCGGATGATGGCACAGTGCGCGCGCTGCGATACCGCGCTTCCTCTCGATGAAGTGCATGGCGTGGGTTACGCGCCGCGCTTCATCAATGGACGTCGGGAAACGGACGCGGACGCCCTTTTCAACAGCCCTTTGCTTGAGAACTAGTCCCGGCTTTGTCGACGAGGATCAGGCGGCGGCGACGCCCTCCACTTCGACGATGTCGTCGCCGATATGCCAACCCTTTATCCTGACACGCTTTTCGACATGATCGACAGGCACGCGCAGCAGCACCAATCTATAGGCGCCGCCGCCGTCCCGCTGAAGCAGGAAGCCGGCCGCATCCCTCAGAAGGCGGCCGGTCTCATCCACTTGCGCCTCATGCCGTTTCATGAGGTCAATCTACAGCGTCCTTGACGCCCTTGCCAGCCATGATGCCGAGCACGAGGAAAATCAGGAACAATATAATGGCGACACCAAATAGCAGTTTGGCGATACCCACGAACGTGCCTGCCGCGCCGCCAAAGCCCAACAGGGCAAGAACCGCGGCAATGACAAGCGAGATAAGCGCGAGCCGGATCATGAAGACCATCCTTTCGATAAGAGGATAAACTGCCAACGAGCCGCGCAGTGACTTGTTCCGGCAATCGGGTGGAGGATCATCAACATAATGGCACGGAACAGGAGCGAGGAAGGCAATCCTCCCACCGTGCGGCTGGCGTTGGGTGCGCTTCCGGTTTGACAAGGAAGCGGCGGTTCGCCCTAGATCCAGCCTTCGAGCACCTGATTGGGCGGGCGATGCCCGTCTACCCAGCTGCGGATATTGGCGATCACAAGCGCGCCGGTCGCGTCACGCCCCTCGAACGTCGCCGATCCCATATGGGGCAGAAGCACGACGTTGGACAGCAAGAGCAGGCCAGGGTCCACGGCGGGCTCATGCGTATAGACGTCCAGCCCCGCACCCGCGATCCGGCCTCCGCTCAGCGCCGCGATCAAAGCCTGTTCGTCCACGATTTCAGCGCGCGAGGTATTAATGAGATAGGCGTCCGGCATGAGCAACGCGATCCGCCGCGCGTCGATCATCCCCCTGCTATCCGCGTTCAGGGGGCAATTGATCGAAATGATGTCGGAGCTTCCCAGCAGGCTGTCCAGGTCGGCGCACCAGCCGGCCTCCAGTTCCTGCTCCACCTCGAAGGGCAGGCGGTGGCGATTATGATAGGCGATGGTGAGGCCGAAGGCCCTGGCCCGGCGCGCCACGGCCCGGCCGATCCGGCCCATGCCGATGATCCCCAGCTTCTTGCCGCGAATGCGATGGCCCAACATGCCCGAGGGACTCCACCCCTGCCACTCGCCCGAGCGGACCAGTTTTTCCCCCTCGGCCAGGCGGCGCGGGACGGACAGGATCAGGGCCATGGTCATGTCGGCGGTGTCTTCGGTCAACACGCCCGGCGTGTTGGTGACGATGATGCCCTTCTGCCGGGCAGCGCCCAGATCGATATGGTCGACCCCGCTGCCGAAGCTGGCGATCAGTTGCAGCCGTTCGGGAGCGCCCTCGATCAGCGCGCCGTCGATATGGTCGCTGATGCAGGGGACCAGCACGTCGCACTGCGCCATGGCGCGGGCCAGCCCCGGACGGTCCATCGGCACGTCGCCGGCGTTGAAGCTCACATCGAACAGTTCGGCCATGCGCGCTTCCACATTGGGAGGCAGTCGGCGCGTGACGATGACACGCGGTCTGGCGGGGCGCGGTTTCTTGGCCATGGCGTGGGCGCTATTCTCCCCCAGCGCGCGGGTCAAGCGCTTATGCCGCCGCGCAAGACAGCGGTTGTCGCGACCGGGGAGGAGCGGCTATGATTGCGCTCTCACGACAAAGGAACAGGTCGAGACATGAAGGGGTTTCCGTTGGCCGCCGCTATGATCGGGGCCTTATCGGTCGCGGGCGCCGGCAATGCCGCACCGAACAAGCCAGTGCCCTATTGGGCGTCGCTTTCACAAGATGAGGCGCGGATGCGGGTCGGCCCCAGCCTCGATTATCCGTCCAACTGGGTGTACCGCCGCCGCGATCTGCCGGTGAAGGTGGTGCAGGTACTGGGCCTGTGGCGCAAGGTCGAGGATTCGTCCGGCACGCAGGGATGGATGCATGTCCGGCTGCTCAGCGACACGCCCACGGCGATCGTGACCGCCCCCATCGCGCCCATGCGGCAGTCGCCGCGTGACGGCGCATCGGTGCTGTATCGTGCGGAAAAGGGCGTGGTGGGTCGTCTTTCCTCCTGTTCGGATGGATGGTGCGCGTTCGACGTCCATGGGCAGAAGGGCTTCATCAGGGCAGGCGATATCTGGGGAGCGACCTGATCGGTTGGTTCCAGGCGCACGATTCCGAGGGAGAAGGGAAGATATGCCCCCCCTTCCCCCGTTTCCGTCCATCATTGCACCCCATGCATCCACCTTTTGATAAGCGGCGCCAGAACCAGCAGCACCGCGCCGACCACCGCCGCCGCGACGCCGATGGTCCAGAACACGCCGACATAGGTGTCGAGGCTGAGCTTGAGGTTCGTCACCTGACCGCCCACGGTTTCGACGCTGGCGACCTGGGCGACCATGCCCGCCACATATTGCGCGACGGAAATCGACAGAAACCACACGCCCATCATCAGCCCCACGACGCGCGCCAGCGACAGCTTGGTAATCATGGAAAGGCCGACCGGCGAAATGCACAGTTCAGCGGCGGAATGGATGAGATACAATCCGGCAAGCCACCAGATCGCGACCTTGAAATCCGCGCCCGCATATTGCGCGCCCCAGACCAGGAACAGGAAACCCACGCCGACGCCGACCAGGGCGATGGCGAACTTGACCGGGATGGACGGTTCCAGCCCCCTCTTCGCCAGTGCGTTCCACATGATGCCGAACACGGGCGCGAGCGCGACGATGAAGAAGGCGTTGAAGAATTGCGTCTGCCCCGCGCTGATGGAAAACAGCCCGAAGAACGACAGGTCCGTATTGCGATCCGCGAACAGGGTCAGCGACGATCCGGCCTGTTCGAACAGGGTCCAGAAGACGACGTTGAAGACCACCAGCACCATGGCCGCCAGCATCATCTGAAACTCCGCCCGACTCCCTTCGAACCAGGACCACAGGAGGATGCCGGGGATCGACAGAAGGAATGTGGCGAACAGCACCTTGCCCATGATCGGCAGCGACAGGAGATAGGCGATGATCCCCTCACCCGCCGTCGCTTCGGCATTATGCATCAGGTTGATGAAGAGGAACCAGGCCAGAGGCACCGTCAGGATCGCGCCCGCATAGATCAGCAGGCTGCGGTCAGGGCCGGACCGTTCGGGCGTTTCGCCATAGCCGGCGAGCTTGCCGCCATCGAACCGGATCAGGCTCCAACTGAACACCATGCCCAGCGCCGCGAGGCCGAAGCCGGCCCACCATCCGACCGTGTCGGCCAGCAGCGGACACAGAAGCTGCGAGAACAGCGATCCCAGGTTGATGCCCATATAGAATATGGTGAAGCCCGCATCCCTGCGCCGGTCGCCTTTCTCATAAAGCTCGCCGACGATGGTGGAGATGTTGGGCTTGAAGAAGCCATTGCCCACCGTGACCATCGAAAGGCCGATCAGCAGCAGCATCGTATAGAAGGGCGCGCGCTCGCCATCGGCCTTGAAACCGCCCTTTTCGACCGTGCGCGCGACATGGCCCTCGCCGTCCAGCAGCGACACGGTGCCATCTTCATTGCCCCGGATTTCGAAACGCCGCGCGCCGTCCACGACGAAACGCTTTTCCGCCCCCGTGCTGGTGGGGCGATCGACGGCATTTTCGACCTGCACTTCATAGCGCTGGCCGCCGATCGTGGCGTGGGGCCTGGCCGTCTCCCCGCCGAAGCAGAGGATGAAGTAGCCAGCCGCCATCAGCAGCGCGCCGAACTTGACCGAGCGTTTCGCGCCCAGATAACGGTCGGCGATCAGTCCGCCGGCGAGCGGCGTCAGATAGACGAGCGCGGTGAACCCCCCGTAGATTCCATTGGTCGTCTGGTCGTCGAAAAGGAAATGCTTGGTCAGGTAGAGCGTCAGCAGCGCCCGCATTCCGTAAAAACCGAACCGCTCCCACATTTCGGTCGTGAAAAGCCGCGCCAACTGCCGCGGATGGCCGAACCATTGCGGCCGGTCGTCCACGGGCTGACGCGCATCCGCGCCGGCGTCGACGCCGGCGGTTGGATTGGCCATATTATAACTCCCTTGCTATGCTTTTCCGCCCCTTGCAGAGCCGTTCGCATGGCCTCGACCCTAGCGAAAAAATTGCGCGTGTGAAGAATATCATTACAAAGCGGACCAGCAACCAATGGGAAATGATGTGACCTTCAACGACCTTTCCACCCCGCTTTCGCTGCTCCGCACGCGCCGTTCCGGCAAGCCGCGCGACTTGACGGCGCCCGGCCCGGACACCGATCAACTCCGGCAGATTCTGGAGATCGCGTCCCGAACGCCCGATCATGGAAAGCTTTTCCCGTGGCGTTTCGTCATCGTGCCGCAGGAAAGCCGTCCGGCCCTCGCCCACCTGCTGGAAACCGCGTATCGGAAGGAAAAGCCCGACGCGGGACGGCTGGAGATCGAGGCGATGCACCAGTTCGCGCATCAGGCGCCGGCTCTGGTGGCCGCGCTGTCTTCACCCGTTGCGGGCAGCAAGATTCCCGTGTGGGAACAGGAACTGTCCGCCGGGGCAGCCATCATGAACCTGCTGCACGCCGCGCACGCGCTGGGCTTTGCCGGAGGATGGCTGACGGGCTGGGCCGCCTATAATGACGATGTGCGGGCCGCTTTCGGGCATGAAGGCGAACATATCGCCGGTTTCGTCTTCCTGGGCACGCCCGGCAAGCCGCTCGAAGAACGGCCCCGGCCAGATTATGACAAGATCGTTTCGGTCTGGGACAGATAAATATACCGGAAACCCATGATGTCGTAACGCCATGGCTTGACCCGCAATGCTGTATTATGGCACTGATGCACTATGGCCGATGACAGCAAGCCCGTTTACCTGCGCCTTCGCGACACCATCGCCGCATCCATATTGGACGGCGAGTATCGCGACGGCGACCTGCTTCCGTCCGTCCGCGCCTTCGCCGGGCAGCAGGGCGCCAATCCTCTCACCGTGGCGAAAGCCTATCAGAGCTTTCAGGACGACGGCCTGGTCGTGGTGAAGCGGGGCGTCGGCATGTTCGTCGCGGAGGGTGCGACTCGCCGCCTGCGCGAAGCCGAGCACAAACGCTTCCTCGAAGATGTGTGGCCCCCCGTGGCCGCGCAAATCCGTCGGCTGGGATTGCGGCTCGAGGAACTGGATCTGCAACAGGCCTGAAAGGCCCGGCGCGCCTCACCGGGCCGCGAGCCGGCCCGTCCCTTTCCTCAAGGCCGCGCGGGCCTGCGCAAGATGCGCCCGCACCCCGGGCTGTCCCGGCGCGAGCGCGTCCGCCTTTTCCAGCAGATCGATGGCGGCCTGCCCGTTTGCGCCGGTCCTGAGCAGGGTCCAGCCATAGATGTGCGCGGTGACGGGGCTGGCCGGCATCAGGCGATAGGCAAAGGACGCATAGGCGCGCGCCGCATCCGCAGCGCCAACCTCCAGCGACGCACGGGCCAGATCGGCCATCAGCAGCGCATCATGAGGCCCGACGCGCGCTTCCACCGCCTTCAGCATCCGCAGCGCCTCCCGCCATTGTCCGCCCGCCATATAGCCGGCGGCGGCGAGCCTTTGGATTTGCGGATCGTCGGGGTTTTGCGACAGGAACAGACGCACCACCTGCAAGGACCGGGCGGGATCGCCCGCCCGCTGAAGCGCGGCGATCAGGCGCAGGGCTATATCGCGGCTGAAACGCAGATTGGCCGCCCTTTCATAAACCTTCACCGCCTGCCTCGGCCGCCCCGCCGCGCCGAGCGCATCGCCCCATATGACATAGGCGTCGGGCGCACCGGGATTGGCTTCGCTGAGCAGGCGCGCGCGCGCCACGGCCCGTTCCGCCTGCCCGGTGCCGAGCAGCGCCCGGATATAGGGAATGTTGTCCTGCGCGGCGGCCGTGCCGGAAGGGGCGGAACCGGCCAGGGCGGCATCATCCGCGCCGGCAAAGAGATCGGCCGAGAGACGGTCGGGCCAGGACGCGCGGGCGAGCATGTCGTCCGCCATGATCCTGTCGCCCAACGCCTCCTGCGCGCGCGCGGCCAGCGTCAGGACATAGGGTTCCGCATCCCTTTGCGCGACGAGCGGCGCAAGGGTCGTCGCGGCTGCGGGGAAATCGGCGGCCAGATAATAGGCGCGTCCCAGCAGGGTGCGCGCGATGCCGTTATCGGGCTGTTGCCCGACCAGCGGCGCAAGGGCCTGTATGGCAAGCGTCGCATTGCCGTCTTCGAGATGAAGCACGCCGCGCAGGAGCATGACGGCGGGTTCACCGTCGAGCCGCCCCTGTGTCCGCGCCAGCAGCGACCGGGCAAGGTCGGCCCTGCCCGCGCGCGCCGCCATGACCGCCTGCATGAACCAGGCCCGCGCATTGCCCGGCTCCAGCGCCAGCAGGCGGCGCGTGACACTGAGCATCCGGCGCGCTTCTCCCGCATCCGCGAGCGTTGCGGCATATTGATCCAGCACCGGCACGGAGTCGGGATTGACGGCAAGCGCCCGCTCGAACCATGGCAGCGCCGCGATCAATCCATATTGGCTTCGCGTCAATTCGCCGCGAAGAAGCAGGGCCTTGCCATTTTCCGGCGCCAGAGCGACCGCCCGGTCCGCCGCGACGATGGCGCCCGCCTGATCGCCCTGCATCCACCGGTAACGGCCCGTGTCGATCCAGTTTTCCGGATCGTTCCCGGCCATCTCCCTTGCCCGGTCCAGCGCCGCTCCCGCCGCCGCCATATCGCCGCGCGCCATGTGGATGTTTCCGCTCACGCGCATCGCGGCCGCGGCGAAGGAGGCAGGAATATCGTTCGCCTCCATCTCCGTGAGCGCGGCGTCCGCATTGCCCTGCAAAAGCAGGGCTTGCGCCATCAGCACCCGCGTATCGCCCGGCCTGCCGCCCAGAGCGCGCGCCTTTTCGATTTCGCCCTGCGCTCCACCCCCGTCGCCCAGATCCACCAATGCCCGCGCCTGTGCGATGCGGGCGGGAATGGAGCGCGGATCGGCGCGGATGGCGTTCAAAAGCTCGACGCGGGCCGTGCGCGCATCGCCCTTGACCAGCGCGGCGATCCCGCGCGCCAGCGGGGCGGTCCCGTCCGCCTCATGCAGGCGCCATTGCCACCAAGCCGCCGCCGACAGCAGCAGGGCGGCGACGCCCGCCAGCAGGAACAGGCGCTTGCGGTTCATGCGCTCACCCCTGCCCCTGCATCTGATATTGCTTCAGCAGGTCATAGAGCGTGGGGCGGCTGATCCCCAGCATCTTGGCCGCGCCGGAGATATTGCCGTCCGTCCTGGCGATGGCGCGGCGGATGGCGCGCCGGTCCGCCATTTCGCGGGCGGCCTTCAAGTTGACGAGATCGCCGCCTTCCTCCCGCTCGCCGTCCAGATCGAGGTCGGCCGCCGTCACATGCTTGCCGTCGGCCATGATGACCGCGCGCTTCATCCTGTTCTCCAGTTCGCGCACATTGCCCGGCCAATGCCAGGCGTCGAGCGCGGCCAGCGCGTCCGGAGCCAGTCCCTTGACCTGCGGGTTCATGTCCTTGGCGAAGCGGTTGAGGAAATGGCGGGCCAGCAGCGCCGGATCGCCCGGCCTGTCCCGAAGCGCGGGAATCCGCACGACGATTTCGGCGAGGCGATAATAAAGATCCTCGCGGAACGTGCCCGCCGCGATCATTGCGTCCAGATTCTGATGCGTGGCGCAGACGATCCGCGTATCGACGGCGATGGCTTGCCGCCCGCCGATCCGCTCGATCACCCTTTCTTGCAGGAAACGCAGCAATTTGACCTGAAGCGGCAGCGGAATGTCGCCGACTTCATCCAGAAAGAGCGTGCCGCCCTGCGCCTGTTCGATCTTGCCCGGCGTCGTCTTGACCGCGCCGGTGAAAGCGCCCTTCTCATGCCCGAACAGTTCCGATTCCAGCAGGGTTTCCGGGATCGCGGCGCAATTGATCGCCACGAAATGACCCGACTTGCGCGGGCTGGCGTCGTGAAGCCCCTGCGCCAGCAATTCCTTGCCCGTGCCGCTCGCGCCGAGCAGGAGCACAGACACCTGCGCGCTGGCGACCCGCTCGATCGTGCGGGCGACCTTCATCATCTCCGGCGCGCTGGTGATGAGCTTGCCGAGGACGGGCGCGCCCTCCGGCGCGATCTCCGCCAGCCGGGCATTTTCCCTTTCCAGCGCATGGACGTGGAAAGCGCGGCGGACGATCAGGCCCAGTTCGTCGATGTCGACGGGCTTCTGGTAGAAATCATAGGCCCCGCCGGAAATGGCGTTGAGCGCGCTTTCCCGCGCGCCATGGCCCGACGCCACGATGATCTTCGTATCGGGCTTGATCCGCAGCATGTCCGCAAGCGTCGCGAAGCCTTCGCTCGTGCCGTCCGGGTCCGGCGGCAGGCCGAGGTCCAGCGTCACCACATCAGGCGCTTCGGCGCGGAGCAGGTCGATCGCCTCCTCGCGGTCGCCCGCGATGAAGAGCCGATATTCCTCATAGGCCCAGCGCAATTGACGCTGCAATCCGGGATCGTCTTCCACGATCAGCAATTTGGGCCGCGTGTCGCTCATCAGGCAGCCTCCCCTTTCCTCATGATCCGCGCCGCTTCAGGCGCCCGCGGCAGGCGCAGGGTGAAACGACTGCCAACCCCCGGTTTGCTTTCCACCTCGATCCTTCCCCCCATGGCGGCCGCCAGTTCGCGCGCCTCGAAAGCGCCGATGCCGAAGCCGCCGGTCTTGCTGCTCGAAAAAGGCTTGAAAAGCTCCCGCCGGACGAATTCGGCGGTCATTCCCGTCCCGCGATCCACGATCTCCACACAGGCTTCCTCTCCATCGGCGGACAGGCGAAGCTCCACAGGACTGGCGGGGCCGCTGGCGTCGATGGCGTTCTGGAGCAAGTGCACCAGTATCTGCTCGACCCGGACCGGATCGGCCATGACCGGCGGCGCATCGCCGGTTACGCGCACGGGATGCTGGCGCGAACGCGAGCGCGCCACGCCGTCGGCCATGTCCCGCAGCACCATCGGGCGGGGTTCTTCCATCCGTCCCTTGTTGTGCTGGGACAGCCGCGCCAGAAGGTCGTTCATCTTGCCCACCGATTCCTTGAGCGTCAGGATCATGTCCG